>Ga0163155_10005735_pt1 | contig 12272 bp, 8 predicted proteins | sample OliLakLV19SP4G1_FD_148611 | JGI IMG/M metagenome (GOLD analysis project Ga0163155, IMG submission 148611) | Freshwater microbial mat bacterial communities from Lake Vanda, McMurdo Dry Valleys, Antarctica - Oligotrophic Lake LV.19.SP4.G1 | ecosystem: Environmental > Aquatic > Freshwater > Lake >...
AGCGGGCTCGCCGCCCCAACGCGCCGCGATCCAATAGGCGCGGCAAGCTTCTTCGCTCGCGAACCGCGCCTCGAATGCCGGCGCCGTCTTGGGAAAATCACGCCACAGATCGTCCGGCAGCAACTGCGTCATGGGCTATCTCCTTGTTGGAGATCACATACCCGCTGACTGCGCCGGAACTAAGGGGAGAGGCATGCACGTGCAAGGGCAGACCTTATGGAGACACATTCATGTTCCAGCAGCGGTTACTGAACAAGTAAAATAACGAAAGGGTAGTCACGGCGGGGCGCTGCGTGACTTTCGGGTATCAAGCGTCTCACATCAAACGACGGGTCCGGACGATACCGCGCTTCAGGGCTTGGCCGGAGCGACAGCTAGCTCGTCGATCAAATCGAGAAGCAGGTCGTCGGTCTCGCCCGCCGCACCGCCCCGGCTGCCCCGCGTCAGCACATTCGGCATCGCCGCTTGTCTCATGTAGGTCGCGCGCGCCTCGATCATTGCCGTCTTGGCGGCGTTATCGGCCGGGTACAGTTTGGCGATCAGTTGCTTGTCACCGTCCGATAGAAGATTGCGTTCGACGGCGTAGCAATGGCTGCCATCGCCTTTCTTATAGTACTTCGCGGGGAAGCCGTAGATCATGATGCTGTCGATATCGAACGGCGGGCTGACGATGACGCCTTGTTTGTCGAGCAGACCGAGCTGGAGTTCAACGTCGTCTTGGGTCCAGCCTTTAGGCTTCAAAAACTCCAACAACCGAGCGCGATCGAACTCGTTGATGCATTCCTTCTCGGGGCTCTGATGCTCGTGCTCGAGGCCCAGGGCATGGCCGAACTCGTGGAGGATGGTACGCCGGACCTTGTCGGCGGGAAATCCGGGACCGAAACCGAGATTCATCGATGCGCCATCGCGGGGGAAATACGTCGTCATGCTCTGGCGGCCGATAGCGGACCACGCCGTTCCGTCACGTTTGAAGCCGACGCGGATGTGCTGGCCGTCGGCTTTAGGATCGCAGGTGCGCGGCGCACTCGGATCGTCTCCGAAATCGAGCGGGGCGCCGGTGTTGGTTTTCCATTCCATAGCGACCTCGACCACCCTGCGCCGGAGCGCGAGGTCGCCGCCAATGAAGCAGACGTTGATGCGCGGCATGGTCTGCGGCCAGACGAACGCCGTCGATGCGAGGCCCCGGGTCGCCCGGTTCCCGGCCAGGTTCCTGCGCTCCAGATCGGCTCGCTGTATCGCGATCTTGCGTGCGATCTCGGGCGGCAGGCCTTCGAAGACGAACTCTTCTGGCGCTGGCGGTTCAGTTGCCAGCGGTCCGGAACTCGTTTCCTGCGCACCGACCACACCGCTCAGTATCGCGAGAGACGTCACGACAATCGACAGCTGGACCACAACACGCATGACTCAAGCCCCCACAAAGTCGACAAACCAGTGCTGTTCCATCGGCCGACAATAAGAGCCGAGCATAGCCGATATTGCATATGCGATCGGGTGGTTATCGGCTAGCCTAAGATTTCAGTAGGCAGTGCGGTCGGCGGACCACCACTTCGCATCCAGGAGAACGCCATGGGGAAGTTCAGGATCGAACATAACGGTCTGTTCTGGAGCCGCCGGCCCCGCCTCGTGGCGAGCGAACAATTGCAATCAAGCGATTTCGATGCTGTTGCAACAGCGCTGGCGAGGCGACCCGTCAAAGCCCGGAAAATGGCGCCCGTCGCCGGCCGGCGCGTCAATGCCGAGCAGGTCATTTCCACACGATGGCGGGGGGAGGAGACCACCAACACGGCGCTTCCCGGCGACTGGATTGTCACGAGCCTCGACCGGAACTGCGTGCCGTTAATGGACAACGCCGGTAACATGAATGAATACGTCATCAAGGCAGACAGATTCGAACAGCTCTACGAGGCGATGCCCGGCGAGACGGGAGGTCTTGGCACGCGCTTCCGGCCGAAAGGGGTCGTCGACGCACTCGCTGTGCCGGGCGGCTTCGACATTGTAGCGCCGTGGGGCGAACGGCAGACCGGCACCACCGGGTACATCCTGCGCAACGGCAAAGATGTCTACGGAAACGCGAAGGAAACGTTCGACGAGGGCTATGAGATCGTCGAGGACTGATCCGTAGGGTCGTATTTGGTCGATATGCCCTGTTCGAGTTGGCCGAGTTGGACCCAATCGTTCTGCTCGAGTGACATTATGCCGTGGACGCGGTCGATATAGAACGTGACACCCGCAGCGTCGCCGCGGACGGCAGCCAGACGCGCCGCTTCGAGATAGGATAACTTCTGCTTTTCAGTCGCGGGCTCATTCGGTGTCGCGAGCAGTGTATCGAAGTTTTTGATTACATTCTTGTAGCGCGCGCTCGTCCGGACGGAATCGCTCAGCGCTTCCGCGAGGTAGAACGCCGCAGCAAATCCGGACACCACCAGCGCCAAGACAATTAACCAGTTATCCAGTCTATCCGCTTCGGCGAAGGTCCGAATCTGGGCAGCTAATTCGGCTGGCAGCCAACTGACATGCTGCTCATCGCCAGAGGCGAGGGCGCTGGCGATGAGCGTGAGGCCGACCAGGATCTGGAGTATGTAGCCTGCCTTCGCCAAAAACCTGCGCCGTTTGACAGTACCCTCGCATTTGCCGATTTCACGTTTGTAATAGGCGCGCTGCACCTCGACCTGCCAGCGCCGGAAATACTCCAGCCGCAACAGTAGCGACCAAGCAAATTGCGACTTCGTGCCGACGTCGGCGGATGGGGGCGGACGGGCTGGCGTCTCGAACAGACGGCGGAATATTTCGCGACGCATCTGTTCGGCGTTGCCGCGCGACGTCTGCCAATTCGTGTAAGCGACTTCGGTCGACCCTTTGCGCCGGATAAGGCGGTAGATCCAGACCAGCAAGGGCGACGCGAAAAGAGCGCTGAAAATGATCCAAGGCAACACTTGGCGGAACCGCAAGTCCCAGGCGACTACCGCATCGCGATCCTTCGCGGGGTCGATCCAGAAAGACACGATAAAAGCGGCCAGTTTCTCCGTCGGCACGATGACGAGGAACAGCGCCAGCGTGACCGCGACGATCAGCGGCCAGATATTGAGTCGCCAAAGCCGTCTGTAGTAGGCTTGAGCGGTTAAAGCGGCTTTGTCGTTGTCATCGTAAATTTTGAAGGCGTTTTTTACTTCGGCGTCTTTCAGTCGTTCGATCAAGGGTGCGCTGCCGTCGTGCTGTCGAAGCGGCTCGACGTGCCAGGCCTCGACATCCTCGGCGTGCATGATTTGATTTCTACCGGTCGCTGGATTATGCCCTACGATCGCGATCGCTCGCGCGATGAGGGCAGCTTCCTCGGCGGTCGGAGCATCCATCGCGTCGGCACGCATGTCACACCTCGTCCAAAAATATGCGCATCGCGCCCGGAATTGGCGCGAGTATTCTTCGCTGTACGCCTATCACGAAGAAATCGGCCGGGCAGCCGCAGGACCGCGGTTTTCGCTCCTGCCGTGCATCTATGTGTCTTTATCGTACCGTCCAGGCCGTCCGCATGTTGAGGTGTTGCATGTCGATCCGTGATGTTTGCTGCCTGTTGAGTTTTGCCTTGGCGTTTGCCGGGCCCGTCCTGCCAGCAGTAGCAACCGAGGGCTACGGGAAGTCCTTCGCGCTTGTGGTTGCCGTCAAGGACTACGAAGACGCGAACATTGAAGCGCTCGGCAACTCCGAAAACGACGCCAACGAATTCAAAGCGCGTCTGCTGGACAGGCACGCCTACGACCAAGGCAGCTCACGGGGTTTCAACAAGGCTGACGTTCACGTCATGTTGAGTACTGAGAAGGCAGCCAGCAAGGCGGCCATCGAGGAAAAATGGCGCGAGTTGGTGGCGAACTTGAAAGCGCAAGATACAATCGTGTTCTACTTTGCCGGACACGGGATCGAACTCAAGGGCCGGTCGTATTTCCATGTGCAGGACACACGAAGGCCTTCGGAGGCCAGCAAGACCGGCTTGATGACCACGTCGTCGCTGGACTTTCAGAGTATGCTCGATCGGCTACGCGAGCGGCAGTCCGCGGTCGAGGGCATCGTCGGTATCTTCATCATCGATGCCTGCCGATCGAACCCGTTCGAGTTCGACCGTGAAACCATCGACGCGGCCTCGGTCGGTCTTGCGGGCGCGGATATGCCCTCGACGGAGTTGTTCATTCTGTATTCGGCTGGCTTCGGACAGAAGGCGCTCGACAAAGGGCGGGGCGAAACGAACTCAGCCTTCGCCGAAGCGCTGCTCGAACAGTTGAATGACCGCAATATGCCCGTCTCGGAGATTGCACGGCGCGTGAAGCTCGACGTCTATGAAACCGCGCAGAAGTATGAACATTCACAGACCCCTGCCTATTACGATCAGTTGCGGCGGCGCCGCACGCTCGACGGGGGATCCTCGGATCCGCAGAAGTACGTCACGCAGAACAGTCCGGTGAAGATCAAGGGTACCCTCAATCCGAGAGACGCGATCATCGAATGTACTTACTGTCCGGAAGTCACTGTCATTCCGCCTTCCGCTCCGCTATCGATCAAGAAATTCGCACTGGGAAAATTCGAGGTCACGAACCGCGAGTGGGATGCATATCAGTGCAAGCCTGAAGGATGTTTGGGCAAGCGCCGGACCGATGCCAAAAAGCCCTACCTGGACGGGCGGCCCGTCACGGGCGTGTCCTGGCAAGACGCACAGAACTAAGTGACTTGGCTCAACACAGAGAGCGCACATACCGAAAAGCCCGTCTACCGGCTGCCAACGGAGGCCGAATGGGAGTATGCCGCGCGGGCCGGTAGCGACGGCGATTATAGTTTCGTGAAAGCGGCCGTCGAAACGAAGACCGAAACACCAAGTGCGGGCGGCGAGGCGACGAACGTGGCCCGCGATATCTGTCTCCATGCCAACGGTGCCGACCAAACCGTGGGATTGCTGCCCTACACCAACCAGCGTTGCAAAGACGGGGTCGGGCGAGAAGCCGCCCCGGTGGGACGCTATCGGGCCAATAAGTTCGGCCTCCATGACATGCATGGCAACGTATGGGAATGGGTCGCTGATTGCTGGTCCGATCGGCCTGCTGTGGCGTCAGCGGACGGCGCATCTGGAGTTGGGGCGCGGCCGTGCTTGAACCGCGTCGCGCGCGGGGGATCGTGGCGCAGCGGGCTTGCGGCGTTGCAGGTTACATCCCGGAATCGGTTCCCGGCCAGCCATTCGCGAGATACGCTTGGCTTCCGCGTGGCTCGTTCCATTGATTGAGCGTCGCACCACAGGGACACGCTCACGCCGCGTTCTAAGCTATCGCTTCTGTGGGCAGAGGGATGCGTCGTCCACGGGAGCGAAGACCGGCATCCGGCCAAGCGAAAGTTCCGCAGAGGCCGATGTAGCATACAAAAACCGAAACGGTTGTGCATTTCTTTGCAAGTTTGTTTTGCGCCCTCGATTTGTCGGCAGCGGCGCTGGCCGCCTGCATCGCCTCCGACTACGCACTCGGCTCAATGAAAATTCCCGGCAAGTTGCAGCATCGTTGTTTGCACGCACCACTTCCGCTACTTCGGCTTGGGGTTAATGGCTGCCATTAACGGCCGTGATTTTCCATTCCGCTCGAGCACCGCAACCAACCTTTCGGCGAAGGGCACGTGGCTCATGCTGGGTGCTCAGAGACACACGCTGCTGCCCGCGCTCAACCTATAGGAAGGCTGAGCGCACGACTGGCCGAGCACACGACGGCTCGAGCGGCGAGGACATGTCGGGGAGTTTCTTGCGCGATGGCATCGCGCTCGCCGAACGCTGCACCCACAGCGAGGCCTCGCGGGCTAAAATCGCTAAACAAAGCGCATATGCGAACACGCGCATGCCCCACGACTGACGATTTCCGCTGCAACTCCAGTTGACACTCGCTGAACTTCCCCGCTCCGTTCGCCTGCGCTATGGTCACGTAAATTTAGTCGATCCGCTTGCGTGTGCGATTTTTTGGGGGCCGGCGTGGCGCGTTTATTCATTTCTTACAAAAGCGAAGAGCAGGCCTACGCCTTCGCGATCCGCCAGTGGCTGCTCGAACAGCAGGGCTGGGCGGAGAAGGACGTGTTTGTCGACAAGGGTCATCTCAGCGCCGGCAAGGAGTGGGAGACGACGCTTCTTTCCGAGGCCGAGGCGGCTGAGGCGATGTTGTTCCTCGCCTCCGAAGCTTCGATCGACATCCGCTCGTTCTGCTACCGCGAATTGCGCGCGGCCAAGGGGCAGATCATCACCGTTACCCTGAAAGGGCTCACCATCAACGACCCGCGCCTGCTGCAGGCGCTGCCTGAGCGGGCCAAGGCTCGCCAAGTCGAGGCGCTCGATCAGCAGCCTGTAGAGGGCTTCGACTACGTCTCGCCGAAAGACAACACGCGCGGGTCGGTGGCGTTGAACCGGCGGCAGGTCGAAAGCATCGGCGCGACGCTGCGTGACCTCGGCATCGCGCCCGACAGCTTTTCCTGGACGCCCAAAGACGAGGGGCCATTTCCGGGCCTGCGCCCGATGCAGGAGGGCGACGAAGCAATCTTTTGCGGCCGCGCCATCGACATCCGCGACGGCTTGAAGGCGCTCGACGAACTTCGCGCGTCGGTCACTGGCAAGGCACTCATCATCCAGGCGCCGTCGGGAGCTGGCAAATCGTCGTTCCTGCGCGCCGGGTTATGGCAACGGGTACGGCGCAGCGCCGCGTTTACGCCGCTTGCGATCATCCGCACCGACCAGGGCGCTGTCCGCAATCCGACCTGGGGGCTCGTTACGGGCCTGTACGACACGCTGACCAAGGTCAAGGTGTTGCGCGATCGCCTGCCGTTGTCGCGCGTGTTCCAGTTGTTTATTTTAGCTGCGGACATTTTGCTCGCCTGTCGCGCCCAAGCTCGTCGTAGGGAATTAGCCCGTTCACAGCGAGCCGGACCTGCATTACGGTAACAAAATATTTTCACGGCGCTGCGAGGAGCGTTTTTTAATGGCACGGGGTGTGGCTCAGTCGGGCAAGGCGGCCGGCAACGACCGGCTAAAGATCTTCATCTCCTACTCGCGGCAGGACGCCAACGCCGCGGATACGATTGTCGCGGCGCTCACCGCGCGCGGCTTCGACGTCACCATCGACACGCGCGATCTGCCGTTCGGCGAGAAGTGGCAGGCGGAGCTCGCCGAGTTCATCCGCCTCTCCGACACGGTGATCTGGCTCGTCAGCGAGGCCTCGATCAAGTCGCACTGGGTGAACTGGGAACTCGACGAGGTGGCGCGGCGCAACAAGCGGCTGGTGCCACTGATGGTCGGCCTCGTTAACCCAGCGGAATTGCCTCGGCAGCTCGGCGAGATCCACATCCTGCCGCCTGATCGCGTGTTCGACCTCGCCCGCGATCTCGACACGCTAGAGGCCGTGTTGGAAACCGATCACGCGTGGCTCAAGCAAGCAACACGCTGGCAGGACCGAGCGGCTGTCTGGCTAGCGAACAACCGCGCCTCGGGGCGGCTACTCTCTCGCGGCGAACTAGCCGACGCCGAACGTTGGAAGGACCGCCGTCCAGCTAAAGCCCCCGCGCCCGCGCAGGAGGTGATGGACCTGCTGTTGGCGAGCCGGCAGGCGGCAACTCGGCGGCAGAGGTGGTGGGTTGGGGGAAGTTTGGCCGCCGCACTGTTCGCTATCGGTCTGGCGGGGTTCGCGTTGTTGCAGCGTGAACAGGCGTTGGCATCGCTTGATCGAGCCCAAATCTCGGAAGCTGCGGCCAAGGAAACAACAAAAGAGGCGTTACTGAGCCAATCGAAGTACCTCAGTGACGCTTCGAAACAATTGACCGAGCGCGACAACGACCCGACGCTCGGGTTGCTCGCCGCGATCCAGGCTTTGCCGAACAACCCGGACCCGTTTCTCGATCCGCGCCCCGAATGGATCGGCGCCGTTTCGGCGCTAGAGCGCGCGATGGCGGAGATTCGCGAGCGAAAGATTTTGGCGGGCCACACGGGGGCAGTCACGAGCGTCGCGCTGTCGGCCGACGGCGCGCGCATCGTGACGGGGTCTGCGGACAACACCGCGCGGATCTGGGACGCGGCCACCGGCACCGAACTGCGCGTGCTTAAGGGCCACACGGGGATTGTCTGGAGCGTCGCGCTGTCGGCCGACGGCGCGCGCGTCGTGACGGGGTCATGGGACAACACCGCGCGGATCTGGGACGCCGCCACCGGCGCCGAACTGCGCGTGCTTAAGGGCCACACGGAGTTTGTCAGCAGCGTCGCGCTGTCGGCCGACGGCGCGCGCGTCGTGACGGGGTCTGGCGACAACACCGCGCGCATCTGGGACGCCGCCACCGGCGCCGAACGGCGCATGCTGAAGGGCCACACGGGAGGGGTCACGAGCGTCGCGCTGTCGGCCGACGGCGCGCGCGTCGTTACGGGGTCTGACGACAACACCGCGCGGATCTGGGACGCCGCCACTGGTGCCGAACTGCGCGTGCTCAATGGCCACACGGGTGATTACACCGGTGGTGTAAACAGCGTCGCGCTGTCGGCCGACGGCGCGCGCGTCGTGACGGGGTCTGAGGACAACACCGCGCGGATCTGGGACGCCGCCACCGGCGCCGAACTGCGCGTGCTTAAGGGCCACACGAAAAGTGTCACGAGCGTCGCGCTGTCGGCCGACGGCGCGCGCGTCGTGACGGGGTCTGGCGACAACACCGCACGGATCTGGGACGCCGCCACCGGAACTGAGGTGCGCGTGTTCAAGGGCCACGCGGGTGGTGTCACAAGCGTCGCGATGTCGGCCGACGGCGCGCGCGTCGTGACGGGGTCTTACGACAACACCATGCGGATCTGGGACGCCGCCACCGGAACTGAGGTGCGCGTGCTCAAGGGCCACTCGAATGTTGTCATGAGCGTCGCGCTGTCGGCCGACGGCGCGCGCGTCGTGACGGGGTCATTTGAAAAAACTGTGCGGATCTGGGACGCCACCACGGGCGCCGAACTGCGCGTGCTGAAGGGCCACACGAATCATGTAACGAGCGTCGCGTTGTCGGCCGACGGCGCGCGCGTCGTGACGGGGTCTTACGACCACACCGCGCGGGTCTGGCAAATGTATCCGGCCCAAGCAAAACAGTTGGTGGCGGCAGCCATCTCAAGAACACCGCGCTGCCTCACGCCGGTCGAGCGCGGACAATTTTTTCTCTCATCTCCGCCACCGCCGTGGTGCGCCGCCTCCTCCCTCTGGCCATACCATGACCGAGGCGCGCTGAGCATAATCATTGCCTTGATAGACGCCAATCGTGACGGCGAAGCGCGTATCATCGTCGACGCGACGTTGGCCCATAGCCCAGGCCTGCGCGATCAATTTGACAAGACCTGGGCCGCCGCTCTCGCAGGGCGCGGAGCCAAACTGCTCACCGATGGCAAGGACGGGGATGCCGATGCCGCGTTTCAAGCCGCGATGGCGAGGCACCCCGCGTCAACCGACGACACCCACAAAGTCTGGGCCGCCGCTCTCGCAGGGCGCGGTGCCAAGCTGCTCAGCGATGGCAACGACGCGGATGCAGATGCCGCGTTCCAAGCCGCAATCGCGAGGCACCCCGCGTCGGCCGACGACACCAACAAGGTCTGGGCCGCCGCTCTCGCAGAAGGCGGTGCGAAGCTGCTCGGCGATGGCAAGGACGCGGATGCCAATGCTGCGTTTCAGGCCGCGATCGAAAGGTACCCTGGGTCGGCCGACGACACCCACAGGGTCTGGGCCGCCGCTCTCGCAGGGCACGGCGCCAAACTGCTCGGCGATGGCAAGGACGCGGATGCCGATGCTGCGTTTCAGGCCGCGATCGAAAGGTACCCTGGGTCGGCCGACAACACCCACAAAGTCTGGGCCACCGCTCTCGCAGAGCGCGGTGCGGAACTATTGGGCGATGGCAAGGACGCGGACGCCAATGCCGCGTTCCAGGGCGCGATCGCGAGGCACCCCGCGTCGGCCGACGAAACTCAAAAGGTCTGGGCCACCGCTCTCGCAGAGCGCGGTGCGAAGCTGCTCGGCGATGGCAACGACGCGGATGCCGAAGCCGCGTTCCAGGCCGCGATCGCAAGGCACCCTGCGTCGGCCGACGACACCCAAAAGGTCTGGGCCGCCGCTCTCGCAAAGCGCGGTGTGAAGCTGCTCGGCGATGGCAAGGACGCGGACGCCGATACCGCCTTCCAGTCCGCGATCACGAGGCACCCGGCGTCGACCGACGACACTCAAAAGGTCTGGGCCACCGCTCTCGCAGAGCGCGGTGCGGAACTATTGGGCGATGGCAAGGACGCGGACGCCAATGCCGCGTTCCAGGGCGCGATCGCGAGGCACTCCGGGTCGGCCAAAGATGTCATCATCAGCAAACTCTCCGAGGCAGTGAACGCGTCTCTTGAGAACGTCGACACGGACGAAAATCGGGCGGTTGCGTTGAGACTGGCGTTGAGGTCGGCGGACTGGGTCGAGACACTATCGCAATCGGCGGAAGACCGGGCCGCAGCGCGCTTCAAAGTGGGTCAAGCCTACGAAAGGGGTGAGCGATATCGCGAGGCCATCGCCGCCTACAAAGACGCCGAGCGGCTGGGAGCTGAAAATGCCGCAACGCGGGTGTTCTGGGCGCGGAATAGTTTAGGACGCGCACTGACCGAGCAGGGCGAAGCCGTGACCGGCCTAATGACGCAGTGGACCAACCTGCTCGACGCGCCACCGAGTTTGATGCAGTCGCTTCAACGCAAAGATCTCAAATCGAACGCGTCGTTGCTGTATTCGTCAGGGATCCTTCACGCGGAGCTTCGGGACGCGGCAATGCAGCCAGCGACCGACTGCGATCGGGCGGCGTCGCATCCCTTCGATCCGCTGAGACGCGCGCCCGGCGTTGCTTTTAACGCGATCAAGTCGAGCGACGCGATGGCCGCGTGCGACCGCGCGCTGCAGACCACGCCGGGTGATCCCCGCTTGTTGTTCCTGCGCGCCCGCGCCACGACCAAGGCTGCCGAGGAGGCTAATGAGGAGGCTGCCGGGGAAGCCGACAAAGCGGGTGAAACTGAGGCCGCGAAGTCGTATTTCGCGGCGGCCGCCGTCGACTTGGAGACCTCCCGCGCCGGCGGATATCCGATGGCCGCGAACAACTTGGATATTCGTTTCGAGAATGGCGAGGGTGTCACGAAAGACCCAGACAAAGCGGCCGATTTATATCTGGAGTTTCAAAACCACGTTCTGCAGTGCTGCTGGTCCGTCGTCGCGCGACATCTGCTGCAGCAGGCTGATCGCCTGAGTCCAGACAGCGAGTTCGACCGCGCCGCCGTGGTCCGCGTCGTCGAGCGGGTGACACCGTGGGCTGCAGCGCTCGGCAGCGCGCCCGCGCGCGACCTTCTCGCCGAACTCGTCGCCAACGGGACCATCCCCGCAACCCAACCGCTCCCCGCAGCCAAACTCACCGACCTGCCGCCGTGGTACCAGGGAGCGAAAGAGTAGCGGGGCTCGGCGGGCCTCGATGATCGTCGTCGACACGTCAGCCATCATCGCCATCATTCAAGCCGAGCCGGAGTGTGGAACGTTTCTGGACCACGTGAGACGTGCTGACCGCGCACTGATGTCGGCTGTGTCGATGTTGGAGGCCAGCATGGTGGTGTTCGCCCGCTGCGGAGTGGCTGGCGTCGCGGAACTCGTAGACCTTGTCGAAGCGATGGCGATCGAAGTTGTCTCTTTCGATGCAGCACTTGCAGACGGCGCACTTCGGGCCTTTGGCGCGTGGCTTTTGTGCGCGCATAAGCCCACATAATTGCGAAACTCGACTTCCCGGCTTTTCCCGCGTTTCCCCATTGTGGAAATCTTTGATCTCGCATCACCATCGCGCACCGATCCTGCGCCTTTTGGTGACATGTGCAAACCGCCCCTGCCGAACGCGATGAAAAGCCAACTGAGAAGCGGTGTCCAACCGTAATCATGACGGCACTTACGTGCGCACTTGCACGGCAGGCCGCACGGGAGGATGCTGCGGCAGAACTTGCGAAGGAGAGGACCGCACCATGCGAGTTGCCATCTACGCCCGTTTCAGCTCCGACTGCCTATCTCGTCGCGCAGCTTCAAATTTCGGGATTCTATCCTAATTTGGATATCGAGACGCAAACGCGCATGTTGCGAGCGAGCGACACACCCACGCTCCATGCCTCTCCCCTTAGTTCCGGCGCAGTCAGCGGGTATGTGATCTCCAACAAGGAGATAGCCCATGACGCAGTTGCTGCCGGACGATCTGTGGCGTGATTTTCCCAAGAC
>Ga0163155_10005736_pt1 | contig 12271 bp, 15 predicted proteins | sample OliLakLV19SP4G1_FD_148611 | JGI IMG/M metagenome (GOLD analysis project Ga0163155, IMG submission 148611) | Freshwater microbial mat bacterial communities from Lake Vanda, McMurdo Dry Valleys, Antarctica - Oligotrophic Lake LV.19.SP4.G1 | ecosystem: Environmental > Aquatic > Freshwater > Lake >...
CTCGCGAAGATTACAGCAGCAGCGAACGCGGCAGCGAACCCAGTAGAGAGACGACGATTTACGGTCGGTGGGCAGGTTGCAACAATCATTAGGTGCCGCCGCCGCGGGTAGTGGTTGTAACAACCCCAATGAAGCTCACGCCAGGTGACTCCACAATAACGAACTCTTTTTCACGTTTGATCTCAGACGCATGACTGATCACAAAAGTAACGTAACTAGATATCAGGACATAAAATGCTATGCCGAACAGAACAGATACGGAGATCCTTGAGTGATATTTGTGGGTCATCGGTGAAACCCTGACAGAACGTCCAAATCCTTTTAGGAGGACATCGAAACGGCTATGGGTATCACGCGCTAACATTTGCTTCTCCGATGAACGTACAATAGACAACACTGAAAACCGGTTGAACTTGGCCGTTCCCGACGAACATTCTGAGGTCAACAGAAACTCCCGTATAATAGCTGTTGCTATCCAATATCCATTTATCTGGCTGGATGGAAGCTACGAACGAGGTAACAATACCGTTTGTTTCGACCGAGGAAGAAAAGACGGGTTTGGTGGTGAATGCTACGGGACCGAAATCGAGTGCTCCCGTGCCGATGAAAGAACCCACCCCAGCTACATGTATATCGGTTTTGAGAATTATGATAGCCGGGCGTGGGGTAGCAGCAGTGGGCTGTAAGATCCCACGAAGATGTACGAGATCCGTGGTGGTTACTGTCATAGAGTTATCTTATCAACTTGAATTGCATTAATCAAGTAATGCTCTCATCTCAACAGATCGACGTTTCACGTCCTTCTGAGATCGTGGCGAAAGTTGCAACTGATCGGTGCCGGAGGGGCGGCGGAAGCCACACCCTCACGGCACCACGGGAGCGGCGGCGGAAGGACTCCCAACGACGAGGCCCTGGCCCGCTCTTACCTCGTGACCTTCGACCACTCCCGCTTACTCGGCGACCGCTACCACAAACGCGAGCGAGTCCGGTAGCCCATCGCTCCATGATCCGTGCATTAATCAAGACCGCCAGACTTTTGTCGACGCAAGCCAAGAAGATGGGGTCAGGAAGATGGGGTCAGCCGAGACGACTCCATGGTACCGACCATCGTTGTATAGCGAACGTTCGGACCTGGTCGCTGATTCCCATTACTTTTTGCCCGCCCCACGTTTCGTGGCCAGAATCCACTTCGAGTGCAACTTCATGTTATTGGCACGGCCATACTCTTTAGCCATGTACAAGGCAAAAGCCTCATATTTCTTCGCGGGACGGAACCCGGATTTGTCTTTGATCTTGGCACACATTCGAGTCGCCCCAGCCATAAACGCTAGAGGTTCCGACGTTTTACCAAGAACTGCGATAGTGTTCGTGTCTACAGTCTGGTTGCCATACGCCTGGAGGAATGTAGCGATCCCATCGAGGATGATGTCGCATCGTGCCGCCTTCATGTCGGGCCATGACTGTTTCATGATGTTCAGGGTTCTGTCAAGGACAGAACCGGATGACCTCTCAAAAATCGAGTAGATCGTAGATACAGCCCGAATAGTGTTCTCGTGGCCTGGAGACAGAATGAACCCATGGTTTGTTACAATCTGGTCAATCTCGCGGCTGCTCTCCATATACTGGACACGAGCAGCATGCTTGTTGGACCAGGTGAGACTTTTCCTGTTGGCTTGTTGGTCAAAAAGTTCAGCCTGGGCACGTTCATCTGCATAAATACAGACACACATCCATCGTTCGACCCCTAATGTTCTCAGGGCATGAAGACGATGTTGGCCGTCCCATACCTGATATTTGCCTTCGCTATCAATCGCAATCCGGAGAGGATCACAAAGTTCGGGTCGGAACGTAGCAGCAACATGATTCGCGAATCTCTGATCGAAACGCTCCTTCTGCCAGGTCGCCTCGACGAAAAGTTCCGATAGTTGGATTTCCCGGTAGATGGGTTCGTTGGGAAGTTGGGTCAATTCGAGCCTCTCATGCTTGTTTGCCTTTTGACGGAACGTAGCATATCAGAGAGTTTTGAGAGATGCAACCGTTCCGGCGGACTCAATCTGTTTTACGATCGTGACGATAATCGGGTATGGAATCAAAACATGGCACCCTCGTAGCAACTGTTGTATCTACTGTAACACTAACAGCAGACGCCCGGACGATTACCGTCGTGATTGCAAGGTAGGTGAAGAACATGAGTGTTGAAAAAGAGCAAATTTTGATGAGGATCATTGAGGTCGAAGAGTCGATTAGTCGTTTGACTGAAACGGTTCGTGGGCTGTTACGGAACCTGTCAATAGGTGATTGCCGGTTTTCTAGTCGGTTTGGATGGTTGGCCGATTGATCCAGGCTCGGGTCGGGACGGGCGTGGGGGCTGGCCGCCGGTTGAAGCGTTCGGGGTGCGTGTTGTGGGCTGCGTCGAGGGCTTGCTGGCGGCGTTCGAGGATGATCGTGTGGTTCCCGTCGTGTAAGTCCGCGGGCCGCATGTATCCGATCGCGCTGTGGTAGTGGACCTCGTTATACCAAGTCACGAACTTGCGGCACCACGAACGCGCATGGTTGATCGAATCGAAACGCGTGGGGTAGTCAGGCCGGTACTTCAGTGTCTTGAAATGCGCTTCGATGAACGGGTTGTCGTTCGAGACGCGCGGCCGGCTGTGCGACTTGGCGACGCCGAGCTCGTTGAGGAGCTCCGCGACGGTCCCCGCGATCATGGGTGACCCGCGATCGGAATGGATCGTGAGCTGGTCACGGTCGATGCCGTAACGACGGCACGTTTCGCGGATGAGACGCTTCGCGATCTTCTCCGACTCGCGTTCCGCGATGGTCCAGCCGACGATCTTGCGGCTGTAGATATCGATGATCGAGTACAAGAAGTAGCGCACGCCCTTCGCCGGGCCGGCCAGTTTCGTTATGTCCCACGTCCAAACCTGGTTCGGGCCGGTCGCTTCCAAGCGTGGCACGCCGTAGGAACCGGCTCGTTGATGGCCGCCACGGCGACGTTCACGGACCAGGTCCCGCTCGGCGAGGATCCGATACATCTGACGTTCCGAACAGAGATAGCAGCCCTCGTCGAGGAGCGTCGCGTACACCTGCGCCGGGGCCAGATCACAAAACCGTTCCGAACACAACGTCTCGATGATCTGGTCTTTCTCGACGGAGCTGATCGCCGCGGGATGCGCCTTACGTGGCTGGGACTCACGGGCCGGGCGAGGACGGGCACGGCCCTGGGTGGACTGACGGCGATGGCGGACCGACCGTGCGTTCAACCCGAACACGCGACATGCCCGGCCGACACCGACCTTCAACGCGTACCGCTCGACGTGCGCGTCGAGCATCGCGTTCACTTCGACCCGGCGCTCTTGCGAAACATCTCCGACAAGAGCGCCGATACTTTTCCCTGCGCGTCGATCAACTCCTCCGCAGTGACGAGCTTGTCCTCGAGTTCACCGACCCGGGCACGTAACCGGCCGTTCTCCACGACGACCGGGTCCTTGCCGGCCGGGCCCGAACGACGGCCCGACATTGCTTCGAGCGCACCACGATCACGTTGCTTACGCCACTCCGCGATCAACGAGCTATACAAGCCCTCACGACGCAAGATCTCGCCGACCTCACCCCGGACCTGCGCAGCGTCGATCTCCGCGAGCACCCGCAACTTGAACGCCGGCGAATACGAACGGCGAACCGCACGAACCTCCGGATCCGGCCGCGACGACACGCCACCCACCGTAACAACAGACATAACCCCTCTCGATCCCCGCCCCACTCAACGGATACTCACTCCAGGACGGCAACACCTATTCTGACAGAGAGGGTTAGAAGAAGAAGAAGAAGAAGAAGAAGATTTGTTGCCAAAGTCGAGTGTTCGACGGTTCGAAGCTATGATCGGGAGTGCGGTTTGAAATAATCTAGGTCATTTCTTTTCGAGTATCATTTGAATCACCTTTTGCCTCCATGCTACCCACGCTGACAACTCTTCGAGACATGGCGAACATACGCCGTTGAAAATAGCTTCGAATGTCACATCACATCGGAGGCATTGATATTGGATCAATGATTCATGATCCATTTTAAATTAACTCACTTTCCTCTACAATTCGGATATTATTCATCCCGCGTTGTCTAGTTTCCACTATTATTGCAATTTGGTTTTTTGTTAAAGGCACACTATCTGTATCGTAAATATATATTGGTGTATCTAAAGACATACTTAAAATAGTTTCTCTTTGATAAACATATGCCCAGTATTGCAGTTCCATAGCATCTGCAACTAATACTGCTATATCGTAATCAAAAGCAATTATAAGTGCCTTTTCCATCATAAGCACCTTCCATTAACAAGGAGCACGACAGCACCCTAAAGTCGTACGGGAGGTAGTGGAATCCAGGGTGCTGCCGGTAGGTTCTTCCCTACTGCCGCCTCACAGAACGGCATGTTCTTCCCACGGCCAGTGGGAATCTTGCATTGATTCGAGGAGAGCTATTTGACGGAACGACACGTCGGATAGCCCTGCCATCTCATAATGGTTTTCCGAACCAACGCTCATGTTGGTGGCACGATACCCAGCCAAGTTCCAATTGTAGATCGGGACCTTGATGGACTCCAATAGTGCGGGTTTTCCGTTTCCGTTCATTGCGAACGACTGCATGTCCGTGAAGATGAACACGCGGTCATGTCCGTCGTAATGTTCTTCCAGTGCTGCCCACGTATTGGTCCCGTGTCCGACCGTACCAAGGTTAGCCACACTTACAAGGGCCTCAGTGCCCTTCAGTACGCTCGTACCTTTTGACAGCCGGATATTGACCGAATGGGTGCCGAAAGCGACCAGGCTCCCCTGGAACCCCGCAGAAATGAACTGAGAGACGCCGAACACTGCTCCCGCTTCATAGTTCATCACAGATGAACTATTCGAGAGGAGTTTAGACATGGAACCCGACACATCAACGAGCACCAAAGAACGACCTGGCAACTTGGGGATATTGGCCGTCGAAAGATCCATAGCTCTATCCAGCGCCCATGTCCACCTAGTCGAAGTCGTATTCTTGTATGCGCTCAAGAACCGGAATGGGAACTGCATCGACCGAGCAACACGTTCAGGATCTATCAACTTGGCGATCACTCGATTCGCCGCAGTGTCGGACACTCCGCCCTCATCGAAGTTGCGCAAATTTCTCAAAAGGGCCATGTATCCCATAGTGTCGATTATGAACTCCCATGATTCGGCGTCACCAAACCCAGGGAGCCACTCGGACATGGTTTCCCAAGTCATACCACTGTCCACCAGTGCATAGGGACCATTATCACGTAGATAATCCCGGCGGGCATCACGGTCAATTTCTTGCAACTCACGCCATTTCTTTATCTCTGGGAGGTTCTCTAACCCAACACGAACATTGGTTGGGTGATGCCTACGATCCAGCAGATAGCGGTAGAGGTCGGAACGCCATTCCTCTTTCGGTTTCGGGTGGGTTAATTCGATCACGTCACCCATACGGACACCCCGACTACCGCCATCATATTTCAACGCTGCATACTCGGTATATAGGCGACCCATCGCCCGATTCAAACCTTTACGGACAGGGAAAGGGATCGAACGTCCATATTTTAGCAGCCAATAGCCAAGAGCTTCCGCTGGTTCATCTGCGCGCTGAAGGGCAGAATCAAGAACAGCAGCACCTTGAGGACCTCCCGCCGCAACGTATTCACATGCTGCCACGACAGAAGCAGTACGCATGTACGCCTCTTTTCGTAGAAAGGGGATGAATCCCTGCATCCATGTAGGATCCTTTTTGGTGACATGATGGATCAGTTCTACGTATCTGCTCTGCCGATCCAAACCCGATTCGTAAAACGCGTTTTCCTGTTCGCCCATGTAATTTACGGCGAGTACGAACAGCTCTCCTTTTGGTTTCCGATAGAGACCAGGATCACCTTCGTAGGTGAGCGCAACATTTTCCCCGGTTCGGACAGGAGCAGACTTCTTAGATGGGACCATCGTGGAGGCTTTGCCACCAGAATACTTCGCCATTGCTTGTCCTTCCGAATGTGGGGTGGGAGAAGCAGATACCCCGAGAGTAAGTCTCGGGGTATACTATCACCCGGATCAACGGGGGTGCACCCCTAGAACCTAAGCAACAAAGGTTGTTTTTCGTGCAGTGGAAGTAACCTTGTCATCGCAACGGAATGCTCGGACAACGTAGGTTATCTATTCGCGAAAGTCAAGAGATATTCATGTCACAAGATACGCAAACAAAAGCATTGACTTCGTCGGTTCCGATTTGGATCATTTCTTTGCCGCATGGGACCATCAAACGTCGGACTTTGTCCACTATCTCAAGTGTGCACAACGGTACTGGCGATTCCGTCACTCTCATGATGTCGGTACTCTTCCTATGTTAATGTAGAGCCGCTACGAAGATTCGAACTTCGCCCTCCCGCGTACGAAACGGGTGCTCGCCCTTGTGAGCTTCAGCGGCACTGTACTGCACTGTAGGTGTGTGATTCGAACACACATTGCTGAAGCGGAAGGTGTCAGGATCGAACTGACAAACGTTTTTACGTCACAGGGTTCAAGCCTGTTTGGTTCTCCAATACCAGACCTTCCAAAATTTTCTGGAGACAATACTTAGCCGCTGCACGTTCATCCATCTCGCTCTTCAAAAAAGGAAATCGCCTCCCACATTTTCCGCATCCCAAATGGTATTTGAAGTCGATACCTTTAGTTGTAACCCCGAGAAGCTGGACAGAAGTTGCCCCACAAGTACAACGAATACAAACGTCATTCGTTCTTGTCATTTTCCCATTTCTGTTTGCGGAGATACAAGGATTCCTCGTCATCTGATTCCCGAATAGCGATCCAGATGGCATAAATGGCCGTTGCTAATACTAGCAAACAAGAACTGAAGACCGCAACAACCATGACATTATATGCGGTCACGAGATTCTTTTCGTCCTCTTCTTCTTCTCTGGTTTTTCGTCCCCTTCTCCGATATCTTTAGTCCCATACCCTTCCCCTTCTGCTACGGTATTCGCGCTCCACCTAAGGTTCTCGGTTTGGGTTCGCCCTCTGATATCGGAGGTCACGCGGCTAACGCTCTGGAACGCTTGAGTTGTACCAACCTCAGTGCCCGCATAGCTGGCGGTCATTGTATTAGCGATCCCGTATTGAGCAGCGACAATGAACGCATCCTGGTTCGCTCCCAAGTAACCAAAGATCCAGCCCTCTTCAGTTTTCTTGTCAATAAGTTTCTTGATGTCGTCATTTGTGTAATCAACCGACGAATTCTCCCCGCCGTCTGTGATGATCTGAACAAACGTATTCTCTGGACGATGAAGTTGATCAGCCAACCATTTTTCGTATCGGTCAATTGAGATCCCTATAGCATCCAACAATGCAGTGCCACCGAAGGGCCGATATTCATTTCTGCTAATATATGGCAACGTGGCCAACGGTTCGCCAACCCATAAAGGCTCAGGGACAGAAGAATCGAAAAATGTCATCGTCACCCACGTGTCCCCAGGTGTTTTTCTCTGTTCATCGAACAGGTCGTTAATCCCGTCGATAGTTGCTAACTCCGTAGGCTGCATTGACCCGGAGGAATCAACGATCAACACCAACCCAGTAGATGACGCATTCGCATCTATCTTCTTCTTTGCTTGTTCCAACAGAACATCCACTTCTTGCATGATCCCAAAAGTTGAAATTGGGTCAACGTCATCGACCACGTATTGCTCCTTCCGTTTCTGTTCGGTTGTGCTGCAGTTAACACTATGCCCCAGTTTGCCAGATCACGCGGCCAGGGTCATCCATTCAGCTACGCACGCTTACTCAATGACCCAACGTTGGCGTAATGTATTTGTTAATGTAGGCCCTCCTACCAGACTCCACCAGTAGTAAAGCTCCTTTTAACTGTTCTAGGACTTCCGCATCCTCGGTCTCCCCGGGTTTCTGTCCTCGTTTCGGTTTGTGTTCCTCTTGGTCTATCCAACATCTGAGCTGGGTAGACATCTCTTCGATGTCAATCAATCTAGAGTAAACTGCATATTCATCTTTTTCTTCTAGCATCTTTCCTCTCTTTTTTATCAGGGGGGGGAGAAGACGATCCAGGACAGAACTCTTTTGCTTTAAATGGCGTCACATGTTGGCCACAAAAAAAACATTCCGATTTCATGTCCGGTTTAGTTGTCGCAGAAATTCGATGTGTTCTCATATGTTTCCAATGGTAGCCACATATTGAACAGGATTTCATCATCGCCATTCCATCAGGATAGCATCCTATGGTGGGTGAGACGGGATTCGAACCCGCTAAGCGCAAGCACACCAGTGTTACAGACTGGCCCAACACACCATCGTTGGCGCTCACCCGAGATATTACGTGCGTTAGGTCGGATTCAAACCGACACCCTCAACCTGACGCGTTTACCGCAAGTGGTCATGGGAGGATTCGAACCCCGACGCGCGACTTTTCCAAAACCGCCGCTCTTGCCTCACTGAGCTACACGACCAAAGTACGATGCCGGAGAATCGTACTCCGCTCGAAATCTCAGGATATAAGCCTGACGGACGCAACCAGCTTCCTCGCATCGCACGTATATGTTGATGGTGGCAGGGGCACGACTTGCACGTGCAACTTGGACGCATGAGGCCCAAATGATACTGTTTCACCACCCTGCATCGATCTTAAGTATATTATACCCGGCATGTCAAGACTATATGTGCGGCGAGCGAGACTCGAACTCGCACTATACCGGGATTAAACCGGTTGCCTCTTGCCTTTGGGCTACCGCCGCGTGGGCCGTACAATGGCCGCACTTATACTCTTAGCTAGGTACGGATGGCGGGATTCGAACCCGCAAACTCAGCCGTTTGAGGACCGCGACTTTGCCAATTTGCCTACACCCGCTTGAAAAATGTTTACTTCTAGAACCAACACAGTGAAAGAATCGTTTTTTTCAAGAAGTATCTCTCACTTTCGCATCGAAATAAACATCGTGACGCTGACGGGATTCGAACCCGCACATCTCCAGGGTGAAAACCTGACGTGTTGCCTAATTACACCACAGAGCCTTATTGCAGAGCGGCAGGAGGAACTCGAATCCTCAACACCCGACTTGGAAGGACGGTGCTCTACCATTGAGCTACTACCGCAAGAGAGCCCACCAGGAGAATTGAACTCCTCATTCTTCGTTACAAAGGAAGCGTGTCGCCGTCAACACTTAGCAGGCAAATAAGGGGGGAGCCATTGACGGGATTCGAACCCGCATGGTGGACCTGGGGGCATCGAAGCCCCGTGCCTGACGATTCTTGATTGTTCGTCTACTGACATAGTCGCTAAGTAACGACACCCATTTCCTTGATCATTTCCTAGAGTCTACCTGGCCCGTTAGTTAACAGGGTGGAACCAACCCCGGACGTGTTCTCGTCAGACGAGAACTCCCTCGTACTCGGCACACAGTGCCTCGTATTCGGCGTCAATATCCCATTCAATGCCATTTATAGTTTTCGACCTGCTATATCCGGTCGACCGAAAGTCAGCAAAACAATCTCGGATCACCAGGTCGAAACCTGACAGGCCCTAAAGGGGCAATGGGTTGCAGTGGAAACGCATACGCAGATCCCTCCCATTGCCCCAGCAAGACACCCGAGATTCGAACTCGGACTGACGACGACCTAAACGTCGCGCCTCTCCCAATTGGGCTAGTGTCTTTTGTAACTTGTTGCAGATCCTCAGTCCAGTGCTCCACCTTCAGAGCTTCTGAGGCAGCGCCGCGTACGGGAATCGAACCCGTGATTTCACCGTGACGGGGTGATGTGATGGCCTCTTCACCAACGCAGCCTACATTATGCGGAGAGACAGGGATTTGAACCCTGGAAGGTATTATTATCCTTACACGGGTAGCAGCCGTGTGCGTTCAGCCAAACTCCGCCACCTCTCCCTGTTTACGTAAACTAATCCACATTTCACGTTCTGTTCGCAACCGTTGAATAACTGTCTGCAGCCGAGTGTTCTCTTCGCAGATCCGATTAAACGCTCCCTCTTGGTGGGCTGTAAGGAGTCTCATTTTCTCTAACAGGTCAGCCCAATGTATGAGACGCTCTTGTTCCGATTCGTACATTTGGTACATTAACCCACCCAACGATTTGCCGGAGGGAAGATCGTATCCTGCTATAGCCTGCCGCAACTGAGAGATTTCCTCGCAAAGATTCCTGAAACCGTTTTGCATAATTTCTTCTGATGCCATCTAACGCGCCCCTGACAGGATTTGAACCCGTATACAACGGTTTAGAAAACCGAGGCTTTGTCCATTAAGCAACAGAGGCATCTGAAAGGATCTCATCTCGTTGAGTTTTACAACGCGGTCGAGGACAATAATATAGGTACTGAGCGGGGAACAACCGTTCGTCCCGATAGAGTTTATACCATTTCCTCATTGGTATTGCCGTCCACTTGTTGCACCATTCGCAGCGGACAACTCCTTTAAATTTGCGGGATAGTCTTTCCACCCGGTTCATTCTCGATGTACTAAAAACGTTTCTGTTCTCCATAAGAAGAATAATACTCCTTGAGTGAAAATGGTCAAGTGGTTGGAGAGAGAATCGAACTCTCGACGGATGGCATATGAGACCACCGCTCTGCCATTGAGCTATCCAACAGCGGAGCCCCTCCAGTGAAAGAATCGAGGAGACTGGAGGGACTGCACTCTATCCCTACGGACGCTTACGGGGGGTGACTGATCGGACTCGAACCGACTATGAGCGGGATCACAACCCGATCCCTCGACCTCTTTGGGTTCAGTCACAGCTCTAGTGCCAGGATTCGAACCTGGAAAAGATCCTTAACAGGGAGCCGTGTTGCCGTTACACCACACTAGAATGTTCTAGTTCCATTGCCCGGGAACATAAGGAATAAACGCCATCGTTTCTTCGGGTCCGTCTTCATCAAAGGACATTTCGTATTCTTCGAAGGCCACTTCCGCCATGGACATAGCCCACCAACGCGAATCTCCCAGTTTTTCTTCCATCAGACCTTCAACATATTCGAACAACTTAACCAAATCTTCCATGGCATCTTCGGGTATTTGGGCAAAATGGATCTCCATCCCCCATAGTGGGAGTTCAGACATTATGTTGGTCCTTTAACGGTAAGGTTACTCAAAACGTGGAGACACCGAGAATCGAACTCGGAACTCAACTTTGCAAGAGTTGTGTTTTACCATTCAACTATGCCCCCAGGGAGATCCAGGAAATCCTGGCATCCAGGAAATCCTGGCATGGCTTTGAAGCATCTCCCGACATCATAACTAGTTCGAGGCTCTAAAGGCACTCTATAACAAATAGCTTTTCGCAATGATCTTCCAACCGCTGCAAGTAGAGGTACAGAGAATCGAACTCTGTTCACCAAATTAACAGTTTGGTGCCACCCAATGCTTTACCCCTATGGCTGGGAAGCCAGGATTCGAACCCGGACCGAATCGTCCAAAGCGACTCGTGCTCGCCATTTACACTACTTCCCAATGTCAAGCTCGGAAGGCAGGGTTCGAACCTGCATCCTTGTGATTCAGAGTCACCTGCGCCGCCAGTTGCGCCACTCCCGAACGTCCGTTTATACAAGGGTCGGGTCACTCTATATGTCTTTAGGGTTTACTTGATGATCTGCGGATTTGGACGTTGTCGATCCATTATACGGACCTCCGAGACTGTACGTCGCATCGACTATTTCGTTTACCTACAGTTTGACTCAGGTTACCTAATCGAGAATCGGATGTCTAGCTATTTTTCTTTAGGGATATCGAGAAGACGTCTCATTGGGCTCCCGTAACGCTCGCAACTCGGCCGCTTCTGGTGGCATGAAAACCGTGAGCTTGATGCTCGAAGCAGCCGACGAGATCGAGCGACTGAAACGCCGTGCCAAGGTGACCGAAGCCCGAATACGTAGGAGTTCTACGAGATTGCTCACTCAGGGTTCCTCCCGATCAGCGATCGCCGCTCGACATCATCCAAAACAAAATCCTTTCAGGATATCGAACCGCCCCAACGTCGCATCGACCCTTCGGAGGGGCCGAGGTGGTATCCGCCACCGTGGGAATGAGCAGGTCGCAGAGGATTCGAACCCCTAATAGCCGGGCTGGAACCGACTGTGTTCCCATTACACTAGCGACCCTTCGTTTTGGATTGTGCGAAAGTTGTTCTTACCTCTTCGAGCAACGGGTGTGCATTGTCTCAGTCCCGTACGCTACGGATCTCATCGGCCTGTTCGCGCTGACGGCCCACCC
>Ga0163155_10005739_pt1 | contig 12268 bp, 8 predicted proteins | sample OliLakLV19SP4G1_FD_148611 | JGI IMG/M metagenome (GOLD analysis project Ga0163155, IMG submission 148611) | Freshwater microbial mat bacterial communities from Lake Vanda, McMurdo Dry Valleys, Antarctica - Oligotrophic Lake LV.19.SP4.G1 | ecosystem: Environmental > Aquatic > Freshwater > Lake >...
TGGGCTCGCGCGAGCGTGTGGGCGCGACGCGCTTCTTCCACGAGGCCGCGAACCTGGGGATCGTCGCGGCTCGCGAGTCGATATGGATCGACGCGATCGGCCCGCTTGCCGCACTCGGCGGAGTAAGTTCAGCGTCTCCTCACACCACGCTCGCCGCGCTTGCCTGAGTGATCCCATGCCCCGCTTCTCACGATTGAGGATTGCAGCCCTTGAAGAGCTAGCGCACGAACTCCGCTTCGCCCCGCCCGAGGCCCTCGAGCGGAATCTAGATCGGATCGAAACGCTCGCCGCCGAGATCGACCCGAGCACGGCCTACCCGCTGGACTGGATCGCGTTCAAGGTCACGGCCTTTCGCCGTGAACTCCCTGGTGCGCCGATGACGATCGCGGGCAAGGAACTGCTGGCCGAACTCCCGGCGCTGTCCGAGCGCTTGAGCGCCGCCGCCCGCCTCGACGCCGCGACGCTGGCTTCACGCGGCGCGATCGACCGCGCCTCGCTCTGCCAGCGATGGCAGGTGAGCCCCAAGACGCTCGAGCGATACAAGCGCGAAGGGTTGATCGGGCGCCGCGCGATCGGCGAGTTCGGAAAGCCGCGGCTCGTCTTTATGCCCGTGCCGGTTGCGTGGTTCGAGCGCGCACATTCGGACCTGATCGGCCGAGCCGCCAGCTTTTCTCGGCTTGGTATCGAGCTCGAATCTCGCATCGTTCGGCGCGCCGCGCGCTACCAACGCCGCTTCGGGTGCTCGCTCAATCAGATCGCCAAGCGGCTGGCCGATCGCTTCGACCGCAGCCACGAGGCGGTGCGGCAGCTGCTCAAGCGCGCCCGGCGTGATCACGACAACGCGCCCGAGTTTCGTGAGTTGGGTTTGATGACTTCAAAACAACGAGCGACCGCGCTCCGCGCCGTCGCGCGCGGGATCGATCCGGCGCTCATCGCCGCTCGCTGGAAGCGACCGCGTAGCGCGATCGCGCGGGCAACGCTCGTCGCACGCGCTGATCGTCTCTGGTCGCTGCTCGACACCGGGCAGCTCAGGGCTGGCGCGGATTTGATCGGAACATCCGCCGATGACACGCGGCTCTTCTCTTCCGAAGCGGTGTCCACCGGGCTGGGCGGCGTCGGTCACACCGATCTTCTTGATCTGATTCGCTCAGGCCGTGTGCGTTCGGTCATCGTCGGCGTGGAGGAACACGCCCGCGCCCGCGCTCGGGCCGTGCTGCTGCATCGTGCCGCAACGATGATCCTGGCCATGCCGCGCAGCGCCCCGACCGCGGCCGCCGTTGATTCCGCGGAAACATCGCTACGTTGGGCGATTCTTCTGAAAGCCGAGCTGGTGCGGTCGCAGATCCCGCTGATGATCGAGACGCTCGAAGGGCTGCTGGGCGGGCCGCTCGAAGAGCTGCCAGGCGGGCTGAACGCGTCGGCGATGAAAGACCTGATCGCAACGTCGTTCGGCGCGCTTGCTGAAGCGGTCGATCAGTTCGATGCGAGCAAGGCCGGGCGACAGAACCAGGCCAGGCTCGCCGCGCCAGCCACGCTGGGAATCACGCGAGCCGCGACGCGATGGATCAGAGCGTCCAGCGCTCCCAATCGCGGCGTCCCGGCGCGAAGCCCGGGCGTGCTCCGGGCCGCAGGGCGACTCTTTACGGGCGTTCGCATCCCCGATTGGACGCTGTCGGTCTCGCCCTGGCGCTCGTGGCTCTGGCCTGATCCGCGAATGAGTGCGACGCTTCTGAAGCTTGATCCGCGCGAACGGACCATCCTCGAACGTCGCTACGCATGGACCGGCCTTGCCCCGGCGACGCTCGATGCGCTGGCGAGAGAACTCGATGCGGCGACCGCGCGCCTCACGACTCTCGAACGGCACGCGATCCGCTCTGCTCTGAAGGCCGTCCGCGCCAACCCAAAAACCCTGGCTCGCGCATGACGCACGAACTTCCGACTGTCCACGTGTTTCACACGGGCGCTCTCGGCGACTCGATCCTGCTGTGGCCCATGCTCCGGCGGCTCCGCAGGTCGTCGCGCGTCACGCTGGTCACCGAGCGTGCAAAAGGACAGTTGGCTGCGCGTGAACTCGGTATCGACGCGATCGACATCGAGCAAAGGAAGTACACCGCTCTCTGGAGTGCAGACGCTCTTCAACGAGAATCGCACGAGCAAAGTCCGGCACGCCCAGCGCCCGGCCATGTTGGCGAGTTCGACATCGATCAAAGCGTTACGCGAATTATCTCGTTCCTGACCGATCAGCCGACGAGCGACTGGGCTTCCAACGCTCGCGTCGCCTTTCCGAACGCGGCGATTGAGTTCCACTCCGCACCCTTGGACCGCTGGGCTGCGCTCGAACTCGGAGGGAACGAGGGATCGACCGGTGTGGTTTGCGAGAACGAACAGGGACCGGTGGTTCTGCACGTGGGGGCGGGTGCGCGTGCGAAGCTCTGGCCGCTCGATCGTTGGTGCGAGCTCGCGAGCCTGGTTCATCGAAGAGCAACATCGGACCGGTCCGCGAAGTCGATTTCGACAGCGACCTCGTCCCCGCCGTCGCCCGCTCCCATAGCGGTAATCGCGGGCGAAGTTGAGGCCGAACGGTTTAGCGGCACGCAGCGCGATCTCTTCGCGCGACTTCAAGGCCGAATCATCACGGACCTCGAAACCCTTGCCTCCACGCTCCGCGCCGCACGCCTCTTCATCGGCAACGACAGCGGCCCGACGCACCTCGCCGCGCAGTTGGGCGTGCCCACCGTCGCGCTCTTTGGCCCCACCGACCCCAACCGCTGGGCCCCGATCGGGCCTCGCGTCACCGTCATCGCGCCCGAGTCACCCTCGCCGATGGACTGGCTCTCCGCCGAGCGCGTCGTTGGTACGATCCGAGCATGAGCACCGACATCAAGTCCGTCCAGCTCGTCGTCGGCCTCGAGGTCCACGTCGAACTCGCCACGCGCACCAAGCTGTTCACCGCCGCGCCAAGCCTCGCGCATTCGCTGTACGACTCGGCCCCGCCCAACACGCTCATCGATCCCACCGTTCTCGCCCTCCCGGGCTCGCTACCGGTCATGAATCTCGCCGCGGTTGAGATGGCGATGATGGTCGGGCTCGCGCTCGACTGCCAGATCGCCTCCTTCACGAAGTGGGACCGAAAAAGCTACTTCTACCCCGATCTTCCCAAGGGCTACCAGATCAGCCAGTACGATCTTCCGCTCTGCTTTGATGGCAAGTTCGACCTGCCGGGGCTCAACACCGATGGCTCGGTGAACTCCGAAACACCCACGCGCCAGATCGGCATCATTCGCGCGCATCTCGAAGAGGACGCGGGCAAGCTCCTGCACGACGCGCCCGGCGGTCACGCGATCGACTGCACCATCGCCGATTGGAACCGCGCTGGCACCGCTCTCCTGGAGATCGTCACCCAGCCAGACTTCCGCACCGCCGACGAGGTTGTTCACTTCTGCCGCACGCTGCGGAACATCTGCCGATTCCTCGGCGTCACCGAGGGGATCATGCAGAAGGGGCACATCCGCTTCGAGCCCAACATCAACACGATCATCACCTTCGCCGACGGCTCGACCGTCAAGACTCCCATCGTCGAGATCAAGAACCTCAACTCGTTCAAAGCCGTGAAAGGCGCGATCGAGCACGAGCTGGCCGAGCAACCGCGGCGCTACTTCGCGGATCGGCGTGTGATGGGCAAGGGCATGAAGCGCACGATGGGCTGGGACGATGCGCGAAACGTTACCGTGCCGCAGCGCGATAAGGAAGACGCCGACGAGTACCGGTATTTTCCCGACCCAGACCTGGTCCCGGTGGTGATTGACGACGCGTGGCGGGAAGCGATCCGCACGCGGATCCCTGAGTTGCCGCCAAGCCGGATGAAGCGGTACATCGAGGAGTGCGCGCTCGGCACCAAGGAGGCCGCGGCGCTTGTGGAAGAGCGCGACACATGCCTGTTCTATGAGCGTGCGATCGATGCGATGGTCAACTCGGGCATCGATCGGCCTCGCGCTGGAAAGCTGGCCGCGAACTTCCTGCTACAGTCGGGCGCCAAGCGCGCCAACGAACGCGGCCTCGAGATCCACGAGATCGGCATCACGCCCAAACAACTCGCGGCCGTCGCCAAGCTTCGCGAGGAAGGGTCGCTGAACTCTAACGCCGCCGACGAACTGTTCGGTGCGCTCTGCGAAGCTCTCGACCCCGCGACCGATGCGGCCACTCTCGCGCAGACCCGAGGCCTGCTGATGGTCCGCGATGACGCGGCGTGGATGGGCTGGTGCGATCAGGCGATCGCCGCGAACCCGAAGGTGGCCGACGACGTGCGCGGCGGGAAGCAGGCCGCGGTGGGAAGGTTGGTCGGCGAGGCCATGAAGTTGAGCGGCGGTCGTGCCGACGCCAAATCTCTTCGCGAGATGCTGCTTAAGCAGCTCGGTCAGTAACGAGACGAGTCATGGCCCCTCGCGTTGATCTGTAATCACACGCAGTGGCAATAATTCACCCAATGTCATTCGCTGTTCAGCGTTCTGTTTGGTTGTGCCGCATTTCTGTTTCGCCTCATTCTGATCTCCGAAACCTGCTATGAACCTGGCCGATACAATCATCGCAGCCGCCACCGGCCCCGGTCGTTCGGCTCGCGCGGTTGTTCGTCTGTCCGGCCCGGGCGTCGAGGCCGCGCTCCGCGAGATAACGCGTGCTTCGCTGGCGCGCGGTGCGTCGTTCGTTCGTCTCTCGCTGGCGATACACCCTCACGAAACAGATCAGAACCAAGCGGATCACGAGGAGATCTCCCCGCAAGGTGAGCTTCCGGCGCTCGTTCTCCGCTCCTTCGCACCTCACTCTTACACCGGCGAGGACACCGCCGAACTTCTCATCCCCGGCAATCCATCGTTCGTTGATCGCGTGCTCACGCGGCTTACGAGCGTCACGGCGACCACCGTACGCCTTGCCGAGCCCGGCGAGTTCACCGCGCGTGCCTACCTCCACGGCAAGCTCAACATCGAGCAGGCCGAGGGCGTTGCCGCCACGATCGCGGCACGGACGATCGAAGAACTGGACGCGGCCAAGGACCTCCTCGGCGGCGGCGTGGGCCGCCTCTATCACGCCTGGGCCGACGAGACCGCCACGCTCCTCGCGCTGGTTGAATCCGGCGTTGACTTCTCGGATCAAGAAGGCGTCGTCGCGATCGCGCCCGATCGACTGCGAGCGCGGCTCAGGGCGATCATCAACGCGATTGAAGTGTTCACGGGCGGGAGCGCTGGCGCCGAAGCGCGCTCGCACAGACCGACGGTCGTGATGGTCGGCGCGCCCAACGCGGGTAAAAGCACGCTCTTCAACGCGTTGCTCGGGCGGTCTCGCGCGGTTGTGTCACCACAGGCTGGAACAACACGCGACGTTCTCCGCGAGCCGCTCGATCTCACGCGCGAGCTGCCGGGCGCTTCGATCGTCGACCTGATCGACCTGGCGGGCCTCGATACGACCGTCGATGCGCCCGTCGAGGTCCAAGCCCAGCGGGCGGCACGCGACACCATCGCCCGCGCCGACGCCGCGATCTACTGCGATCCTTCCGGGGTTTTTTCGCTTCAGAACGCGCTCGCGAACGTCGGCACGATCATCCGCGTGCGCACCAAGGCCGATCTTCCTGCTCCATCGGCGAACGCCCGGCCAACGTCCAACGATGCCGCCCATCATCTCCTCGTGTGCGCGCTCGACGGGTGGAACCTCGCGACGCTCAAGCGCGCGATCGCCGACGTCTCCGGCGGCACGCGCGGCGCCGGCATCGCGGCCCTCTTGCCGCGCCATCGCCGCGCTCTGGCGGCAACGCTCTACGCACTGGGCGATGCGCTTTCGCTCGTCGAACAAAGCACGAGAGATCAGGCGATCATCGCCGACACGCTCCGCGCCGCGCTCGACTCGCTGGGCGAACTCGTCGGCCGCATCAGCCCCGACGACGTGCTGGGCCGCATCTTCTCGACGTTCTGCGTTGGGAAATAACGTGAGCCTCAGGCCTTGGGCGAACGCACCAACAAGAGCCGCAGGCTGTTGAACACCACCAGCAGCGTGCCGCCCTCGTGCGCGACCACGCCGACGCTCAGCGGCAGCGGCTTGTTCATCAGCGAGCCCACGATCGTCGCGATCCCCATCGCCGCGATGATCCCCAGCGCGAACAGAAGGTTCACCTTCACCGTCCGCCGCGCACGCCGAGCCAAGTCGATCGCCCAGGGCACGACTGAAAGGTCGTCCGAGAGCAGCACGATGTCCGCAGACTCGAGCGCGGCGTCGGATCCGATGCTGCCGATCCCGATGGCAACGTCCGCGGCCGCGAGCGCCGGCGCGTCGTTCACGCCGTCGCCGATCACCGCCACGCCGTCGGCTTTGGAACGCCAGAGCCGCGCGAGCGACCTCATCGAGACCGCCGAACCTTCGCTCTGGGCTCGCTCGCGCCCTCGCGCCGCTTTCATCGAGACTACGGCGTCAACCTTGTCCTGGGGCAACAATTCCGCGTCGAACTGATCGAGCTTGAGCTGTGCCGCGACGTGCTCGGCCGTCTTGCGGTTGTCGCCCGTCAGCATCCGCACGGGCCTGATCCCTAGCGCGTGCAGACGTTCGACGAGCCTGTTCGCGCCGGGCCGCACGGTGTCCGACATGATGATGACGGCCGCCTGCCCGCCGCCGTCGTGCTCGACGCACGAGTGCGCGACGACCACGCCCAGGTGCCCCCGAGTCTGAATTTTCTCGAGCACGTCCTTCACACGGTTGCGGAAGCACACGGGGATGAGTTCCTCAGTGAACTTGTACGAGCCGAGCCGCACGGGGCAGCCGTGATAGCGAGCCGCCATGCCGCGCCCGATGGTGTGCCCGACGTCGGTCAGCGTCGCGGGCGCGATCCCTCGTTGCGTGGCCGCGTCGCGGATCGCCGCCGCGATCGGGTGCGTCGAATCTTGCTCCAGCGCTGACGCCATCGCCATCAACTGTTCCGAATCTGACCACGCGACCGGATGCACCTCGTACACGCGAGGCCTTCCCACCGTCAGTGTTCCTGTCTTATCAAAGCACACCGACCCCACGCTGGCGAGTTGGTCGATCGATTGCCCGCCTTTGAAAAGCACGCCCGCGCGGGCCGCCCGCGCGATCGCCGAGAGTGTCGCGGTCGGAGTAGCAATCACGAGTGCGCACGGCGAGGCCACGATCAGCAGCGTGATCGCCGTGTAGAGCGAGTCCTGCCAATGCCGCGACAGGATCAGCGTCCAGATCACCAGCACCGCCACGCTGATCGCCACCACGCCGATCGCGTAGGGCTGGCTGATCGCGTCCACCGCGCGCTGCACCGGCTCGCGCTGCTCGCGAGCCTGCGTGACGAGGTTCAGGATCTTCTGCAAGCTCGACTCTGACGCGGGCCTTGTCACCAGCGCTTCGATCGTGTCGCCGACGTTGATCGTTCCCGCATACAACTCGTCGCCAGGCTTGACGTCGCGCGGCATCGACTCGCCCGTGATCGCAGACTGGTCCATTGAAGACCGCCCGCTCACCACTCTCGCATCTGTCGGCACGCGATCGCCCGGCCTTATCTTCAACTTTTCGCCCGCGATCAGCACGCCCGGCTCGACTTCGACCCACGCCTCGTCGCGCTCGACGATCGCCAGCGTCGGCATCAGTTTGGTCAACGCCTCGACCTCACGCTTCGTGCGCGCCATGGCCAGGTCTTCGAGCGCGCCCGAGAGAACGAACAAGAACAGCAAGAGCGCGCCCTCTTCGGGGTGCCCGATCCACGCCGCGAGCGCGGCGCCCAAGGCCATGAGCACGTCAATGTTGAACTCGCCCGCCCGCAGCGCGTCGATCGCGGCCCGCCCGCCGTGAATCATCCCCAGCGCGAGGCTCGCCCAGATGCACGCCTTGCCCCAGGAATCTCCGCTCAGCGACACCAACAGGTGCTGGGCGACGAACCCGACCGCCAGAAGCGCTCCTGCCGTGATCGCGCTCGCGAGCTCTCCTTTGCTGGAAAAAAACCAGTGGAAAAACCCACGCTCGGTGTCGTTGTTGGTCGCTATTCGCACGGCCGCCCCGGCATGCGCGAGAGCGCCCGCCCTTGACTGCGGGATTCGAGCGGCATCGAGAGGACTCATGCCTGAACGCTAGCAGCCCACGCCGCCCGCCACGGCACGCCGGGCACGCCGCGTGAACGATCTGGACTATCGCAGGACTGTGTCCATCTGACGCCGCTCGGCCGGGCCCGATCCTTCGACCGGGATCTCCGCCAGCAGTCCGTCCACGATGTCGTCGGTCGTGACCTGATCCGCCTCGGCGTTAAAGTTCGTCAGCAGCCGGTGCCGGAGTACAGGCTTGGCGACGGCCTTGACGTGCTCGGGAGTCGCGTGCGTCGAGCCGCTGAGGATCGCGCGAGCCTTGGCTGCGTGTACCAGATACTCGCTCGCGCGTGGGCCCGCGCCCCACGAGAGATAATCCTGCACCAGCTTGGGCCGCTTGTGCCCGCCGTCCATCGGTTCCTTGATGCGCGTCGCGCGCACCAACCGCAGCGCGTAACGGATCACATGGTCCGCCACCGGCGTCGAGCGCACCAACTGCTGCACTCGCGCGATCCCGGCCTGATCCAGCACCGCGTCCACCTTCACGTCCGCCTTGTTCGAGGACCGCCGCACGATCTCGACCTCGTCCTCCGCCGTGGGGTAGCGAATCTGGATCTGGAACATGAAACGGTCCAGCTGGGCCTCGGGCAGCGGGTAGGTGCCCTCCTGTTCGATCGGGTTCTGCGTGGCCAGCACAAAGAACGGCTTGGGCAGCTCGTGCCGCACGCCGCCGACGGTGACCTGCCGCTCCTGCATCGCCTCCAGCAGAGCCGCCTGAGTCTTCGGCGGCGTGCGGTTGATCTCGTCGGCCAGGATCACGCTCGCGAACACCGGCCCGCGCACGAACCGCAGCGAGCGTTGCCCCGTGGCCTTGTCCTCTTGAATCATCTCGGTGCCTGTAATGTCGGCGGGCATGAGGTCGGGCGTGAACTGGATGCGGCTGAACCCCAGCGACAGCGTCCGCGCGATCGTCGAGATCAGCAGCGTCTTGGCGAGCCCCGGCACACCAACCACGACCGCGTGGCCGGAGCTAAAAATGCACATCAGCAATTGGTCGACCACCTCGTCCTGCCCGACGATGACCTTGTGGATCTCGGCTTTGAGCGATTGCTGGGCACGACGGACCTCGGCGACAACCTCGGACGCGAGGTCGGTGGCCGACGAGTTGCTGGGGCTTTGGTTCACGCGGTTGGACTCCGGGTAGTGGCGCGGTGATTCGATTCAGTTCGACCAGGCTTGGTGCGAGGGTCGTGGCACGAGCGTCGGGCTCGTTCCATGGCTCTCGACTCTTTTCTTTCCCACGATGATACTGCCCTCAAGAGTATCGGCGTTCGCTCGCTCGCAGCGACGGCCTCGAACGGTCATCTCGGTCGATGCACAGCCCGCGTCGTCCAATACGCCCCGCACATCCTCGGGAACCCTCTGGTTCGGCGCCGCCGCCTCGGTTGCGTTTCACCTAAGCGCTGTCAGAAAAAGAAACAGCCCAACGTCGCCGGAGCGCCGCTGGGCCGTTTCGATGAGGGGCAAAGGTTTCTGACAGGACGTAAACTGCGGCTTTACGACGGGTAATCAACCCGGCTTCGGCTGAGCGGGGCCGTTTTTCGACCCGTGTTTCTTACTCCGAGCAACACGAGAACGTTTCATACAGTTCTACTCGCGGCGTGCGTAACCGGTTGCGATAAAAAGTTCACTTGTGGTCATTCTTCTCAAGCCGTTTCTCCAACTCGTCGAGCCGCTTGTCGAGCCGGTCGAGCTGGTTGTTCAATCGCTCCAAGCGCTTGGCGGACTGGTCGCCAGCGTCGCCGCCGCCCTGAGGCCTCATGCGGATGAACGGTTGCGCCTCGTTGGGCGCGACGAACACGTCGGCCCGCCCGCCATTTCTCATTGCGTTGCCAGCCACGCCGTCGCGGTAGGACTGCCAGCGGTTGCGAAAGACGTCGCGTGTTTGGGTCAGCGCTTTGAGCGCCTCCTCCAAGGCACGCTGCGATTCGGCTTTCAGCTTCTCGGGCTGAAGGTCCGGGTTGTTCTTGATCTCCGCGAGCGCCTCTTCAATCTTCTTGCGAGCCTCGGCCGACCAAGCGTTGTTCGACCAAGCGTCATTCGACCAAGCGTTATTCGACCTCGCGTTGTTCGAGCCTGACCCAGAGGGACCGAACTGGAAGACCTGCCCCTCCTTGCCGCCCGACCTTGAATCACCCTCGCCCCAAGCACGAGCCCGCGACGCTCCCAGCTTGCTCGCGTCGTACGCGATCAGGTCCAGCGTCACCGTGTCGGGCTTGCCCTGACGAATGATCTTGAGTTCCAAGTGCTCCCCGGCCTTCTTGCCGCGCAGGATCTCGCGGAACTTCGCCTGCGTCGCTGGCGTCTGCCCATCGATCGCGGTGACTACATCGTGAGGTTTGAGCCCACCCTTTTCAGCGGGAAGCCCGTCGATCACACGGTCGATGCTGAACGCGGCACCCTCTTCGAGGCTCAGGTGCTCGAGCACCGAGCTATCGACGTCGGACATGGTAATCCCGACCATCACCGGCGGGGGCTCTTCCTCGGCCGTCCCGGCCTGCCCCTCAACATCGGCACCGTTCTCGCCCGCGTCGTTCCACATCAGCGCGCCGCGGCTCCGCAGCGCGTCGAGCACCGACGGGTCCAGCTCGTTGGAGTTGAACCGCAAGTTCTTCACACCCGAGAGCCCACTTCCTGAAATGCCCTTAGAACCGTGCATCCTTTCGTTGACTACGCCGACATCGAACGTCTTGATCGTCTTCCCGTCCTTGTCCTTGATGACGACCGAGTTCTCCTTAAGTTCGATCTGGTCCGGCGGCACGGGCTTGCCGTTGTGCTCGGCCGAGATCGTGCCGTTGTTGATGGTCAGCGAGAACGTGTCGCCATCGTTGCTCTCGTACATCCGGACGGTGCTGGACGCCTGCTGCCCGCCACCGCCGCCAGCGCCGCCAGCCTGAGACGCTACGCTCACCGTGCCCAGCGGCTGGGAGTACGAGCCGTGAAGTTGGTCCTCGGTGTTGGCGTTGCCGCCCGTGCCCACCGAGCCTGACTGAGCCAGCGCCTGCGAGGCGATCGCCGTGCCCGCGATATGGACGATCGCGCTCAAGGCGATCGCGCTCAGAGCAAATGAACCCGACTGAATGTTCCGAGAAGTAGCCATCGTTCAACCCCTGTTGTCGCGCGGCCTCTCGCCGCATCACCACTGATCAAACACAGTTGGGATTCGCATCGGTCCGATTGCACGCCGCCGCACGATCGACACCCGGCCAACTCCTCAACCCACGATTTCGATTCCAGCCTTCCAACCTCGCGATCTATCCGAATGAGATCAGTACGAGCCCGAACGCTTCGGGGCCGAGATCCGGGCCTGCACAGGCTGCAGTTGCCCGCTCTCGCCCTCGGTGAACGTGTACAGGTTCGGAACCCGCGTCCGCTCGACGATCTGACGCACAAAATACACCTCGTACCCGCCCGACTTGTCGTCCATCGGGATCGCTTCGAGCATCAGCTTGGAGGGCATCTCCGCGACCACCTGGCCCGACTCCTGGCCTTGCCGCAGGTAACGCTGCAAAAGATCGCTCGCCGACTCCGGGAGCGAAGGGCTAGCGGTGGCAAGGCTGCTCGGGGGGTTCACGAGCCCGTGAGTTCCGGCATCGAGGTTCCCGGTTCGAATCCCCGAAACCCACGCCAGCGCCAACGCGGCCGCGGCCGCCCAGCCGGTCCAGCGCGCCAGCGCGTTCAACCGCGACTGCGCGCGCGACTGCAGATCAAACGACCCGCCGCCCGTGCCGTGGCTCGTCGAGCCCACCACGGGATACACTGATTCGTCCAGCAGTTGAACACGGTCCGCTCCGACGATCGCCATGTTCACCGCGTGGGTCAGGTCCGAATTGCAACGCTGAGCCTGCGCGAGGTCACGCCAGATCGCCGAGTCGGCCCGCGCAAGCACGTCCAGCGCCGACCAGTCCGCGTCGCCAGCCACGCCATCGACCACGCGGCTGATCAGCAGGTCGCGGTCCAGTGGGTCTATACCATCTGAACTCAAACCGCTCGCGCCCAAACCGCTCGACGCGCCAGCGCGGTAGGCCGGTTCATCAGCAGGTTGTTCAGAAGAGACATTCATCATCCGCTCCACAAGCCTCGCGCCGGGGCTCATCGATCCGTTCGCCGTCACCTCGCCGCACATCGTCCACGTATCTCAGATG
>Ga0163155_10005740_pt1 | contig 12268 bp, 12 predicted proteins | sample OliLakLV19SP4G1_FD_148611 | JGI IMG/M metagenome (GOLD analysis project Ga0163155, IMG submission 148611) | Freshwater microbial mat bacterial communities from Lake Vanda, McMurdo Dry Valleys, Antarctica - Oligotrophic Lake LV.19.SP4.G1 | ecosystem: Environmental > Aquatic > Freshwater > Lake >...
GAGCAAGGCTTGTCCTTTTTTTAGTAAAGCGCTCAAGAATTATTTTTTTGAGTGTGTCCTCAAAACCGGCAGCGACATAGTTGGCCTCAGTGAAATGTTGACTATTATTGAAGCCATTTCGTAATCCCACGGTGAAGATTCCTGCCCCGCGAGCTGCAGCGACCCCCTTGTCCGTATCCTCAATCGCTACGCAGGAGCCAGCACCGGTGCCGGCGCGCTCAACGGCCAATCGGTAGCAAGCCGGGTTTGGCTTACCAATACCGCCGACATCATCGGCGCTAACGTAAAATGAAAAAATCTGCGCAAGCTCAAATCTCACCCAGACGATTTCAATCCAACTTCTGGGTGAGGAGGAACAGATGCCTAACTTAACTCCGCTCTCTGACAGCGCGCGCGCTAGCTCAAGGGCCCCGGGAAGTAAGGCAGTTTCACGGCCGTAGAGCTTCAATGCGAGCGATTCGTAGTGCGAGATAAAATCAGCATGGCTTAACGTCAGACCCCAATCTCTGGTCAGTAAGGCGTGCACATCATGAATGCTCATCCCAATAATCTTAAGCTGATCGTCGTCGGTCCACTGTGGCAACAACTCCTCAAGAAAGCTGCCTTCGACCCTCTTCCAGTGTAGCTCACTGTCTACCAGCACCCCATCCATATCAAAGATAACCGCCATTTTTTATCCTTTGCGCACTTGTTTTAAGCCACATATCGCAAGACAAACCGAAGTTTTCCCTTGCCGATCTTCATCTTACCCCAGTAATCTTAGCAGGGAATTAATAGTAGGGTATGCCATGAATCTGCTTTCTCCGAATCCTTTTCTTCAGACAGCCAAATTCAGTTTCTTGATAGCTTTAACGGCGAGTCCGTTAGTTTTTGGAAGAATGGCCTACGCCGAGGATCTTTTCTTCGGGGGCAAACCAGAAAGGTTTGCCGGCGCAGGAGATAAACAGCCCCCCTCTTGCCAGCTGAACTCTCCCAGTTCAGCGGGAGATGATTTTTTTGTTAGTTGGAATTGCGTCGATCAGTTTAACAACACTCCCCAGGCTAAGATTCGCTCAGCAATTTGGATAAAACGTGCCGATGACCCGCGCTATTTCAAAGTCGACGACTTCCTCGGATTTCCGGCTTCACTGCAGATTAATCGTGGACTCTTAAAACTTTCTCCGGAAGCAGAGTTTCGTAGTGGCTTACCGATTGCAATTCGGATCGAGGCTTCGGATACTGCAGGTATTACCACGATTACCGATCCCTTTACTGTCCAGCCTCGAACTAACTCGCTCTCTAGCTGCTCCCTCAGTCTTGTGACAGCTCCAACTGAATCGACTGGCGATTCTACCGGCACACCAAGTTCTGAGGTGCGGCTGACGGATGTTAGCGTTACTCTCTCTAATGTCAGCGAAACTGGGCTAACTGTCGCCACGACCCTACCCTTGCTCGCAAGCCCCTGCGAGCTCTCTACAGTCTGCGATGACAGTGAAAAGGTTACTTTTTCTGCGGCGGTTAAATTCTCATCCGACAGCACGGCCTCGGCTTCGCTCTCGGTTTCTCCGGGAAGTGTTGCGGCAGAGCTGACAGGGAGCTTTAGCCAGTCAGATACCTTGGTCTCAGGCTTCGAGTTAAGTGGCCTAACTAATATAGAGGGAACTGCGACAACAGCGTCTCTCGCTTGCAGCGGGACAGCATCATCTACCGCACTATCCAATACTATTAATGACAGCACGATTAATGACAGTACCGTGGTCGATAGTAGCGAAGAGAACTCGACCGATGAAGTACCAACAGAAGAAGCTACTACCACCGAAGATACCTCGGCAGAAGATACCTCGGCAGGAGATTCCGCTAATCTAGGTAGCGCTGGCTCCGCTTAAGTTTTCAGCGAGCCATCGCCAGCGCTCGGCAATAATTATTTCTGAATGTTTTCAGCTACGCCCGTAGTCTGATGCTTTAGCGGCCACTGGTAAACAAACTTAGAGCTATTAGCTCCTTTAACTTTGGGGCTTGGAATAAATTCAAACTCTACCTGCTCGCCAGCCGCGGGCTCCTTCTCTAAGCCACAATTGAACGAGCGTCCCTTGATCGCACAATCGAGTTTGACTGGTTTGGATTTACCGCTAACCAATTGAGCCTTCAGCTTGGAGTCGGTTAGCTCTATATCAAGCCACTGTGGATTAAGTAGATAAAGCTGCAATTCTTTAGGGTTGCCCGCCATTAGTTCGGCAATGTAATCCCCACCAGACCGAATGTACCCTGCCCGTGGTCCGTGCTCATCCGCAGCGAAAACCGCTTTGACCTGACACGCCACAAGAACCGAACTCAGCGCTGTTATCTGGAAAATTGCTTGGGGCAGGCTTGTCCGTTTTCTTACTTTGGTTATTTTGGCCTTGGTCTTAATCATATGAGTTCCCCTCAGTCCATTTGAATTGTGCGTAACTATTTTTTCTGACTCTCGCTAAGATTCTTGTCAGTTTTTTTATCAGTAGTGGAGGCCGCTCCAACCGAGAAGCTCAACAGTTCAGCTTTGCTCTGCGCATCTAGCAGCCTTACTCGATAGAGCCCCTCAATTCCAATTAGTGAGGCTTGGGCCTTACTAACAAAAAGTTCTTTCATTCCAGCGGGCATCTTTTCAACCGGAAAGTCTTGCAGCTCCAAGTTAACTAGCTCTGCTGTGGCCCAAGAGATTTTTGAGACCTTGGGGCCGACGATTGCATGTGCCTTAAAGTAGTTTACAATACTAGCTGCGGGGCTTGACTGACGGCCTTCAGGAAGTGCTGCCATCATCCCTTTTAGCTCCGCGCGAACTTCATCAGATGGCGCCAGTTTCAGGGCATACTCTGCCTGCGTTTGGGCCTCAGACTCTCGCTTTAGCAACTTCAGTGCGAGTGACTTGCCGAACTGTGCCTGAAATTGCTTAGGGTCGTCGGCAATGATCACTTCAAAAATTGCCAGCGCCCGATTTCCTTCCCCAGCTTGCACTAGCACCAAGCCATGGTCCGTCATAGCGGCTAAGTCATCTGGTCGTTCTCGCAAGTAGCGCCCAAAGAACTCAGCCGATTTATCGAGGATTCCCTGATCTGCACAGAGTTTAGCTAGTTCAAGTAAGGTAGGAGCGTGTCGATCATCGATCTCTAATACTCTACGGTAAACCGAGATCCCCTCCATCACTAACTCAGCATCGCTTTTAGTTATTCCTTCTCGGACTAACGCTCGTGCGAGCTGTTGTTGCGCTGCTATGCTTTTAGGACTCTTCTCCGCCGCTTTTTGCAAAATTTGCAACTTCTCAGAGAAGATGACCTGGCGATTGGTTCGCCGAATATGATCCTTGATTAAGTAATCAGAGGCCATTGCAGAACTGAGCCAGATGCTGACGGCAGTTAGTGGCAGCACGATTAATTTTACCCTGCGGGGTCTCATGAGTATTATCCCGATGATTGTTAATACAACGCTGATTAACTGTGCCTCCGTTAGCCCAGCAGCGATTAGTGGTTCGATACGAAGATACTCAACCAAAAAACGAGCGCTGCTGGACAACACTAAGTATAGGCCGAAGAGATACCCCGCACCTCGATTCATCAGTTCAGTTTGTCTGACGAAAAGCACCGTGCCAATCGCTAACGCCATTAGTGTTTCATAGATTGGCGTGGGATGGACACCGACTCCTGCAGCTGTTGGAACTATACCCAAGCTATACGAGAAGGCCCAGGGCACCGTGGTAACAATTCCGTAGTCACCATCGCCCGAGAGATGACAACCCAACCGCCCGATAGCGTAGCCAAAGGCCATCGCCGGCGAGGCGAGGTCGGCGAATCTGAGGAAGCTCAATCCCTTCCCGCGGAGAACTAGCCATACAGCGAAGGTGGCCGTGATAAAGCCACCATAAAAAACAAAGCCCGCTCCTCCAAAAAGTGCCGCCAGGGGATTTTCAGTAAAACTTTGAGGAAACGTTAAAAGGTAAAACAACCTGGCGCCCAGTACTCCACCCAATCCAGCCCAGAAGACGGTTGGTTCTGCCAGTGTGGGATCTTCGCCGGCACGCTTCAAGCTAAGCTCTAGTGCGCGCCAACCAGCAGCAAGGCCGAGGACGAGCAACAGCCCGAAGCTATGAATCCCAAGCGGACCAATCTTTAGAATCTCTGGAATCATGCGGCGAAGTATCGCCCCTTAGTTCAGTTAGGGAAAGGCTAGGAGTTTGGCGCGGCCGTAATAGGCGGCAGCAATTTTTTCAGCTGCAGCAAATATTCCGCAGAATCCCAGGGCCTATCTGCAACCACGCGGACATTCGCAATCACTGCCAGTCGGCCACTTCCCTTAGCCTCGGGGTCTTCGAATGAGATTATCCGACCCTGCGAATCAACAAAAATGGTTTCGGGGAATCCGCTGACGCCAAACTTTGGTGGAGTCTTAAAACCTGGATCGTGTAACACAGTAAAGGAGAGACCATTCTTTTGCACAAAATCCTTTACCTTTGTGCGATCACCGTCAACGCTAATAGCAACGACTTCTAGCCCTTGCTCCTTTAAGAGCTGATGAACTCTTTCCAGGGCCGGCATTTCCGCTACACAGGGTAAGCACCAGGTGGCCCAAAAATTTAATAGAACCGTTTTGCCCTTGAAGTCGGCTAAGCTACGAACATTTCCATCCAGGTCTGGTAAACTAAGTGCGGGAGCCTCGTTCCCCACTTCAAGTACATCGGCCCTCCCAGAGGATTTACCAGAGACGGTGGAGCTTGATTCGCAAGAGCAAAGAGAAAACAGAATGAGCCCTACTACGAGCGCTGCGCGATAGAACGGCGACCACCAAAAAATAGGAGAACTCTCTTTAAGAAACAAGGGCTACGACTTGATACCGTAACGCTTGTTGAATCTATCGACCCGTCCCTGACTATCAATTAGTTTTTGAGTTCCGGTGTAAAACGGATGACAGGCGCCACAGATGGCGAGCTTGACTTCAGATTGGGTAGAGCGAGTGCTAAATGTATTACCGCAGCTGCACGAAACAGTGCACTCTTGGTAGTTTGGATGGATTCCCTCTTTCATAACTCGCTCGATTTGGAGATAAAAAATGTTTGGGCTATCCGCAAGCGGAGGCCGGGTGTTATTATTCAAGCACCCCTAAGGGAGCCCGAGAACCACTTAAACTACTGAAATTTAAAGTTTCGTCAATAGATACATCTAAAAGATACAGTCTAAAGGCACCATCCGAAGAGTCACTTGGCAAAAATACAGCTGTCACCGCAAATACATACATTTACTAGTGAATGTCTCAAGATACTAAGGCGTCTTCCGCAGACCCTTAAGCGGTCGAAGGCCTCCATCGCGGTCGCCTGCCTACGTGGTCTCAGTGTAGTAGCGGAGCTGCTGCCAATGACCTGGGTCGTAGCACTAGGTCGACGTATTGGTTATCTCTGCAGCTATATCTTCGCCCGGGAATACTCCTTTGCCGTCTCCCAACTCCGGTTTACTGGCGTGGCTGGTGATGTTCCACCTCGGGATTTTGCCCGGAGGGTCTTTGCCCACGTCGGTGAGGCTATCGCCGAGATCTTGATTCAACATCGAATCATGGAGCGACACGACGAGCTCTTTACCTATCAGGGAGAGGACCAGATTCGGGAGATGTTAGCAGCCAAGGGATCGGCGATCGCACTCGGCGCACACCTCGGCTGTGTAGAGTTAATGGCGACCCATTTTAGCAGAGTTAAGCTAGATTTTGCAGTCGTCACCCGACAGCCTCACTCCCCAGCCATCGCGGAGCTCTTTGAGTCGCATCGCGCACGCTTTGGCATTCCCACGATCTGGCGGGAGAAGCCACGGGCCGGAGTTGAACTAATCAATGCACTCCGGTCAGGCAAAGTGGTAGGAGCACTAATCGACCAGGACATCGATCTTGATAATCGCTTTGCGTCATTTTTCGGACTGGAGGCAGTTTCCTCCGTTTCGCTAATTAAAATTGCTCTAAAATATCACTTACCGATCGTTTCCAGCTTTATTGTGAGGACGGCGCCACTGCATCATCAAATAATCTCAGAGCGGATTGAATACGAATCGCTGGAAGGGCAGCTCGACGATTTTCAACTAATTGACCATGTGCTGAAAATATTTAACGATCGCTTGGAGAAATTGATTGTCCAATATCCAGACCAGTGGGTTTGGTGGCATCGACGATGGCGAAGACGTCCCGGGGTTGATTATCGGGCTCACCCGGAGGCCCTGATGTCCTCTAGCGAATATTTGGTCTGGATCGAAGGTCAGCGTTTGCAGAGAAGGGATAGGGATATGGAAACCACGGATAGTGAAGAGCATTGACTAAACGCAGCAGGTATTTTCACAATTTGAGCAGGCTCTGCGCGATAGTATTTATGGTCGGGTTGGCGCTCAATCTAACTGGTTGCCTGGTCTTCTACGGCGTTAGCACTTGGCAACCTCCGGGAGAACATCGAAGAACTGCGGAGCAGCTCCGCAGTCAGGGAGATTTTACCCAAGCTATCGCAGAATATCACCTACATATCGCCGAACGATTGCGGGCTTCCAAGCGAGCTGCAGACGAAAATCCACATTTTTATCTGCTCTATATCGGTGATTGCTATTTGGAACTGGGCGATCCGTTGGCGGCCACTGAGCAGTATTTGTCAGCGCATCAACTTAATGTTTCCGAGACCAGTATTACCGATCGGCTCCTCAGAGTCGCAAATTGGTACGGCGCTCGCGGGCGCTATGAAGAAGCGTTGGAGCTTCTCGACAAACATCGCGAAATTGAGCCATTGATTTTCGAATCTCAGCTAGATACCTTCAGCAAACTGGTAGTTCAGCGTGATGAGGGCTTACACGCAGCTCCTCAGCCAACTCCTTCAACTGACGGGAGATCTCGGCAAAAAAGCTCGGCCCAGCCGAAAAAGTAAGAGATTCACCTACGCTATTTTGAGAGAACTTAAGCTCCATAAAACCTGGCTTTACCGATTCATTCCTACCTGTATCTGAACGATACTGAATTCAGCGGCGATGATTGATGCGAAATGCGGTCGTCAAAGTGGAATTTACAATAGCTATTAGGAATAAGGTTAAGGAGAGTAGTATGAGCAATAAATGGGAAGCACCGGTTCTTTTGACTGTCCGTGAAGTATCAACTCTGTTGCGTGTTCAGCGTCCGAAAGTCTACGAGCTAATAAAAGATGGCGCGATCGATGGCTTTAAGGTGGGAGCAGATTGGCGCATTCGTAGAGATTCCGTAGAGAATCTGATCGGAGCTATTCCAGAGGACTTCTTCGAGAAGAATCGAGATCTGGAGGAGACTGATGAGAGCACATACCAGATGCCGGCTAGTGGCCCAGCGGTTATGCCGAATAGATAGGGCTCGACATACCGCTTGTGGGCTAACTTTTTTGGACTCCCAGGCGGTATTATTTAATCCCTCAAACTTTCAGCCAGCCTAACAAACTCTTCTACGCTCAGCGTTTCAGCGCGTCGACTGGGCTCAATTCCAACGAAGAGAAGTTTTTCAGCGAGAGCATTTTTTGAAGATTTGTTGAGCTTCGTAACTGCACTGCCAAGCAGTGAGTTCAAAAGTGTTTTTCGCCGTTGGCCAAAGGCAGCTCGCACCACCCGTTCGAACCAAACTGCGTCTGTAACTTCGTATTGCGGCTGCGATCTAAAGGCAATTTTGAGAAAACGACTTTCAACTGCTACCGCCGGAGAAAACTTGTCTCCTGCGATCACCTCGCCCAAACTAGCTTCTGCGTAGAGCTGCAACGCCACAGAGAGCGAACCGTAGGCGCGGCTACCTGGCGGACTAGCCAGCCGTTCGGCAAATTCTCGTTGCAGAAGCAGTGTCGCACCCTTGAGTTGAGCTCGCTCCCTAATTAGCCAGAGCAGAACGTCCGTTGAGATTGAATAAGGTAGATTCGCAACTACGCAAAGTTTCGTTGGGGTAATGTCAGCGAGGCGCAGCGACAGTATGTCTGACTCAATAAATGTCAGCTTTCCTGCGCCCGAAAAAATCTCTTTAAGGTGGGCGATAAATTGAGGTTGGATTTCTACTAAGAAGAGCTGGCCAACTTGAGCCATGAGGCATTGTGTCAGGCTGCCCAAACCCGGACCGATCTCGAGCACACGGTCGCCGTCACCAACTCCAGAGAACGCCACCATTCGCTCGGCAACGGTGACATCAGTCAGAAAGTTCTGACCCCTAGTTTTGCGAGGAGTGACATCAATCTCCGCCAGACGAAGCTTGATAGCCTTTGCCGTCACCGGAACTTTTGCCATATTAGAGCTCCCCCAAGGGCCACCGAGGAAGGGCAGAGACCTGTTCATCGACAAATCCTGAACCAAGATCTGCAAGCCCACTCTGCAATAGTTCGAGACTAACCACTCCGATCATAACTGCGTTATCAGTGCAGAGCTTTAGGGGCGGAACGATAAGTTGCACTCCCAATGGCGCAAGAACTTCAGCGATCCTAGCTCGCAGTCGACTATTGGCGGCTACCCCACCGCATAGAACGAGCTGTTTTACTTGAGGTTCCTCGCGCATAATCGCGCGTAGATTCTCGGAAGTCTTAATCACCAAGGCTTGGACAATCGCTTCCTGAGACGTGGCTGCGATGTCACATCTAGTAGACTCGCTCAATTGAAGGGTGCCATTTTTGGTACACTGTTGGACAAGACGCGCCACGGCAGTCTTTAAGCCACTAAAACTGAAGGCGTCGCTTTCACTCGGAACTCCCACAGGTAGTTGAAAGCTAGCCGCGTTGCCAAGCGCTGCGCGCGCGCTTAGCTCGGGTCCACCAGGGTATGGAAGATTCAGCAACGTCGCAATCTTATCGAAGGCCTCACCTGCGGCATCATCCCTAGTTGATGCAAGGATGCGATAGTTTCGAACTCCTCGGACAAGCGCCAACAGGGTATTGCCACCCGACACTAAGAGCGCCAAGTAAGGATAACCTGGGCGAGCTGGCTCTAAATGGGCTGAAAGTAAATGTCCCTCTAGATGATTGATGGCAAATAGCGGTACGTTAAGCTTTTGCGCTAAGCCTTTCGCAAAAGCGAGCCCCACCAATAGACACCCCTTTAAGCCAGGACCGGCGGTAACAGCGATACCTTCAATCTGCTCTGCTGGCAGATTGTACCGCTGCAGTAGCTCTTTAACGAGAAGCGGAAGGTTAAGAATATGCTCCCGAGAGGCGAGTTCCGGCACTACGCCACCATATGGTTGATGAAACTTAACCTGGGATGAAACTAGTTCGGCTATTACCACCGAATTATAGAGGTGATTACCAGCTAAGTACGCAGTCTGATCGAGCAGTGCTACCGCTGTCTCATCGCAGCTAGTTTCTATCGCTAGAAGCACAGCAGATACCTACCTAAAGCGCCTTTAAGTAGGCCGCTATCGATCGCTTGTCGATAATCGTCATCTGTGAATAATTTTCCCAAGGACAGAACGCACTATCGACGGTGCGTAATACCGCACCATCCTCGCTCCGAACTTCTCCACTCGAGAGATATCGAATGATGTCGTCGACACTCCAAGCCGCAAGACCATTGCCAGCACTCCCCCGGATATCCGGACCTGCAAGTGGGAATTGGCTATCCTGCCGGGTAATTACATTCTGCAGTGACTTCTCGCCCTCGAGAGCGTTTGTCTCAGGTTCCTCGAGACCCAATACTTCTCTTCCTTCCGGCGACACGAGCTCAAGCGAAGCGGGCTTTTCCTGGGTTATCTTAGAGTCGAAGAGTGAGGTAACGGTCTTTACCGAGAGCAAAGAGAGCGGAGCACGAGTTCCGCCGCCGGCAAATGGAACACCAGATAACGGGGAACCTGCGTCAGTAGTGTGGCAGCTGTAACATTGCGCTACATTATTGGCCAGGTAGCGACCCCAACGGGCATCATAGGTCTGGCCTTCTGAAACTTCGGCTGTCACTTTGGGTGGCGTTAGCTCAGGCACATATCCCGCAAAATCTTGATGCTGTGGAAATAAGCCAAAGCGGTTTCGCTCAAAACCACCTAACTGGCGCCGTTCTACAGGATTACTAACGGCAGGCATGGCGAGAAGGGAAATCGAGATAGCCTTCGCGTCTCGATCACTCATCCAGCGGTACGCTCGATGCGTATCAAGAGAAAGTGGTTTGCCGTCCTTATCTATTGAGGCGCGAATCGCTCTCATGATCTCGGCGACATTCCAATCACCAATTCCCGTTTCCTTATCGGGCGTAATATTAGCCGCCATTAGATCGCCGAAGGAGTCGCTAATTAGTCGCCCGCCTGAGAGTGCGTCACCGTCGTTACGGTCACTAGCGTGACAAGTTCCACAGGCTGCAGCGCCGTCAACTAAATAGCGTCCACGTTCGGAGTATTTTGCTAGCACCTGGGGATCTGAAATAAACAGTTTCTCCGAACGCTCATAGTCACCGAAAACTGTGCGCAAGACTGGGGTGTTATACCATTGGCTTGCGCCACTCTCTCCCTCTGATTCCGAAAACAGGGAGCAACCGACTGCTCCCCAGAGCAACCCGACACAGGACAACGATACAATTGAGCGTTGCAAGCTAGGCATCTGAATCGTCCCCCAAAAAAAAGCCAACTATTCCAGCTTGAGCGTGAGGAAAATTGTATTCTCCCCTCGCTTAACCAAAAAAAGCGTCGGTTGATTTGCTGGGAGAATCTGCGTTGCAGCCTTAAAATCCTTGGCACTGGAGACTGCCTTCGAACCGACCTCCAGAATGACGTCGCGTGTCCGAATCCCTGCTTCGAACGCCGCGCTATCGGGCGCTACATTCGTCACCACGACTCCCTTGACGTCATCCATGCCTAGTGTCTTAGCGAGATCAGGCGTTAAATCCTGAACCGTAACTCCTAACTTTGAATCGGCACCTGGCTCAGTAATCTCGCCTTCCTTCTCTTCGGCGAGCTCTTTGATCTTGATCTCAACCTGCTTATCCTTACCGTCTCGAACCAGGTCAACTGCAACCTTCTTGCCAATCTCTGTTTGGGCCACCATCAGCGGTAGTTCATCGTTCTCTTTAACAGGCTTGCCGTCGTATTTAGTAATTACATCGCCCCGCTTAATGCCGCCTAGCTCGGCTGGACTGTCCGAGAGCACGTCCGCAACCAAGGCACCTTCGACATTCGCAAGCTTTAGGGCCTGTGCCACATCCTCCGATACGGGCTGAATCAGCACACCGAGCCATCCCCGCACCACTTTTCCACCACTGTGAAGTTGCTGAACGATCGACTTTACCAGGTTGATCGGTGTGGCAAAACCGATACCAATATTGAAACCTGAATTACCACCCATCATTCCAGGGCTAAATATCGCAGTATTAATTCCAACAACTTCTCCGTTGGAGTTGAATAGTGGGCCGCCAGAGTTTCCGGGATTAATTGAGGCGTCTGTCTGAATGAAATCATCATACGGTCCGCCCCCGGGCACTCGTCGTGATTTGGCCGAAACAATACCAGCAGTCACCGTGTGCCCAAGTCTGAAGGGATTGCCGATGGCAATTACCCAGTCGCCGGGCTTCAATGCGTCACTGTCCCCCAAGACCACTGCGGGCATAGGCTTTGGAGCGTCGATCACTTTGAGTAAGGCTAGATCTGTTTTTTTATCTCGCCCAATTACCTCAGCACGAAATGTTTTCTTCTGGTCCTTGAAGCTTACAAAGATTTTTGTAGCCTGATCGACCACGTGATTATTAGTCAGCAAATAGCCATCTGGGTGAATAATAAATCCACTACCTAGACTGTGAGTCTTGAATTCCTTCTTTCCTTCCAGCTCTGGAGGGAGTGGCAGCTGATCGAATGGAAAGGGTAAACTTTCTTGCTCACCCTTCCGCTTCCCGCCGCGAGTAAACATCTGATTCAGATTCTCCCGACCTTCAGTTGAAATATTGACAACCGCGGGACCCAATTTGTCGACCAAGGGGGCGAAACTGGGAAGATTTAGCGAAACAGCTGGTGCCTGGTCCTTACTATCAAGCCAGAGTTGGCCTCCGTCGGCCGCCTGGCTTGTCTGAACATAGCCCAGCAAAGTTAAGGAATATGCGCAAGCAACGCCACTAAGCGTGCTGAAAAGTTTGGTCGCTAGGCTAGCAGAATTCATCTTACGCATTTTTCTCCCGTGCACGTTTTACATAAGCAAGCCTGAGGCTCGCCAAAATTTCGCCCATCAATCTTGCTTCGTCAGGGGAGAGATTACCGCGGGTCTTCTCCTCAATGATCGAAAGCATATCAATCGTTTGTCTAGCCGCTTGAAGATCGAAAATTTGTTCATGGGTCACAGGGTCCGGTA
>Ga0163155_10005743_pt1 | contig 12267 bp, 17 predicted proteins | sample OliLakLV19SP4G1_FD_148611 | JGI IMG/M metagenome (GOLD analysis project Ga0163155, IMG submission 148611) | Freshwater microbial mat bacterial communities from Lake Vanda, McMurdo Dry Valleys, Antarctica - Oligotrophic Lake LV.19.SP4.G1 | ecosystem: Environmental > Aquatic > Freshwater > Lake >...
GTATCACGCTAGCCGTGCCTGAAGGCGGGCGCGATTACCGTATATGTAATCGCGCCCGCCTTCAGGCACGGCTAGCGTGATACGATGCGGGTCATAACCCCCAGAATCTTCCAAACCGGCACGCGGAGAAATGCGGCGATAGCCTAGGGCGGGCAGTCTGGGGTCGGCGAAACTCTCAGCACCGCCATTGGCCGCATTGCCCCAGGTTACGGTTACGCAGTAGGTTTCCCAAACATCCTCGATGGCCACAGCGGAGCGCAGTTTGTAAAGCGCTAGGCGCTTGGCGAGCGCCGCGGCGAGTTCGGCCGGACAATCTATCCAGAAAGCGTCTTCCCTCCGCGCAATGAAAAAGCTGAACAGGATTTTGCCTTGCGGCGATAAAAGTGCCGCGTAGATGGCGTGGCCATCAACGGCCTTGTCCAGATCATTTGTTATCAGGCCCTGCAGGAAAGCGTCTGCATCTGGGCCTGAAACGCGCAAGACGCCCCGGTTATGGAGTGCTGTGCTATGCTGATTTTGCATGGTTGCGCCTCGACTTAAGGCGCTAATTTAGTCAGGGCTTGCCACGGGTACAACAGGCTTCTCGCGCTTTTGCGCAAACTCGTCTGGAATTTCGTCCGGGCCGTCGTTCCCGTCGCGCTCATTGAGGTCTGTTGAACGCTCGTCGGTTTGCTGGGTCGTAGATGTCATGGACGGGGGATCGCTTGCTGGGAAGGTATCGTCAAGCGCCGCGTCCAGATGTTCATCGGTCGTCGGAGCCGTGTCCGGTTGCTCGCTCATTTTGTCGCTGTCGGGCTGTTGTTGTTTATCGGTGTAAATAACGCCGTCGCTCGCATCGCGATCTTCGGGGCGGGGGCTGTTTTTTGAATCTTGCATGAACGTCCTCCACTTGGTTTATATCAGACAACGGCGAGCGGCCGGTGGACGTTCCAGCCTCGTGGAGTAACATGCGCGAAATTTTCGATCTAATCATTCGCGGCGGAATGGTCGTTAATCACTCCGGCGTCTGGATGGGTGACATCGGCGTTCGCAATGGGCGCATTGTTCGCCTGGGAGATATTCCCGCCGGCGCGGTGGGCGAGGTTTTTGACGCGCGCGGTCTGCATGTGCTGCCGGGCGTCATCGATACCCAGGTGCATTTCCGCGAGCCGGGCGCGGAGCACAAGGAAGATTTGGAGACGGGCAGCCGCGCGGCGGTCATGGGCGGCGTTACAGCGGTTTTCGAGATGCCGAACACCAATCCGCCCACTACCAGCGCCGAGGCCCTTGCAGACAAAGTCGCCCGCGCGCGCAACCGGATGTTTTGCGATTTCGCGTTTTTCGCCGGCGCCACGGCGGAGAATGTAAACGACATCCCCGAGCTGGAGCGGCTGGAAGCATCGGCGGGTATCAAGGTGTTTATGGGCTCGTCCACGGGCAGCCTGCTGGTGGACGATAAGGCGACGCTTGCGCGCATCTTGGGCAAACTCTCGCGCCGCGCGTCTTTCCACTCCGAGGATGAGGCGCGGCTGCGGGAGCGCGCCGGTTTGCGCGTGGATGGCGACGCGGCCAGTCACCCAATCTGGCGCGATGAGATTGCGGCGTTGCAATCGACCGAGCGATTGCTTCGTCTGGCGCGAGCTGCGGGCAAGCGCGTGCATGTGCTGCATGTCTCCACCGCTGGGGAGTTGCCGCTTCTTCAAGCCAATAAAGATATCGCGACGGTCGAAGTTACACCGCATCACCTCACGCTGGCCGCTGACGACTACGCCCCGCTGGGCACAAAGCTGCAAATGAACCCGCCGGTGCGCGAGGAGCGCCATTGCGCTGCTCTGTGGGAGGCGGTCGCGTCGGGCGTGATCGACATTCTTGGCTCCGACCACGCGCCTCACACGCTGGAGGAAAAGGCGAAGCCTTATCCGCAATCGCCGTCTGGGATGCCCGGTGTGCAAACCCTCGTGCCAGTGATGCTCGATCATGTGAATGCGGGACGACTTTCCATCGAGCGATTTGTGGATTTGACGAGCCATGGCCCGGCACGTGTGTTCGGTATCGCGGACAAAGGACGCATCGCGGCGGGCTATGACGCGGATTTCACGATTGTCGATTTGAAAGCAAATCGGGAGATCACGGACGCATGGATCGAAAGCCGCTGCGGCTGGACGCCTTACGCTGGCCGCGCGGTCAAAGGCTGGCCGGTGGCCACCATCGTGCGCGGGCATTTCGCCATGCGCGAGGGCCAGATTGCAGCCTCCGCACATGGCGCACCGGTGTCGTTTACGGAGAGCCTACCGCATCGTTGAATTGGCCGGGGTAAGCCGAACCAATTCACCGCCGACACCCTCCTGACTAGCGTCAATTACTAGCAGCAACGTGCCATCGCGATCCTGGATGACATCGCGAATGCGCTTGCCGATGTCGATCTTCTCTTCGCCGGTTACTTTCGAGCCATCGACCGTCAAACGGAAGAGCGCCTTCGAAGATAATCCGCCAACGAGCGCATTGCCCTTCCACGCCGCGAACTTGTCGCCCGTGTAGAAAATCATGCCCGATGGCGAGATGGACGGATTCCAAGACTTCGCGGCTGAGGCGAGTTTAGGCTCGGTCGAAGGGCGAGGGATTGGCGTCTTATCGTAGTTGTCACCTTCGCTGACCTGTGGCCAGCCGTAGTTTTTGGCTTTTTCAACAACATTGACCTCGTCGCCGCCCATCGGCCCCATCTCGTTGATCCATAATTGCTGTGTGTATGGATTGATTGCCGCGCCAAGCGGATTGCGGTGGCCGAGCGAATAAATGTCAGGCCGCGATCCGGACTTGCCAACGTAAGGATTGTCCTTTGGGATCGATCCGTCGGCGTTGATGCGCAGGATTTTGCCGATGTTGCTATTCATGTCTTGCGACGGGTCAAAACGTTGACGATCGCCAGACGTAATAAAGAGCGTGCCGTCAGCGGCAAATAACAGACGTCCACCAAAATGCCCGCGACCCATTGTTTTCGGAACCTGCCGCCAGATGACTTTCACATCCTTCAACGCGCCGTCATCGAGGCGCGCGGAAGCGACGGCTGCGCCTTTAATTACGTTATCTTCGGCTTCAAAATACTGGCCGAGGCGGGGATCGGCGATATCCTTGCCACCGGGCTGCTTTTCAGCGGCTTCGGTGTAGGAAATGTAAACCGTCTTATTTTTCGCAAAATCCGGGTGGACTTCCACGTCCAGCAGGCCACCCTGCCTGCGGTAGGACACTTCGGGCACGCCTTTAATCGGCTCCGACAGTTTGCCGTTGGCGAAAATGCGCAAATTCCCAGGCTTTTCACTAATGAGATAGCTTCCATCCGGCAAAAGCGTGATGCCCCAGGGATTGTCTAACTGGGCGAGGCTTTCGACAGTGACAGGCCCCGACTGGGTTTTAATTTCTTCAGCGATGACGGCGCTGGTCGCTTGCAGGCTGAGCAGGGCTACGAAAGCGGCGCCAAGCTGCGGCTTTCGCAATTGTGTTTTCGAGTAAGATTTTGGCATCGGGTCTCCATGCAAAAAATATTGGAGAGAACCCCGGCTACGAGATGGCGGCCGGTCGGTAGTCGTCTCCATAGTGTTAGCAATGCGAAACCCTAAGGATCGTTCCGGCGCGCTATTATTCGGCCTTGTCGAAAAAGTGCCAGACGCCTGTTGAGGAAATGCCGACGCGGTAGTGTGTGTATTTGCCCGTCTCCAACATTTTCTTCGCATCGGCGGCCGAGACTAGGGTAAGTAATTCCACCTGCTGGCCGGAATTGAGCGACTGAAGGCGGGTTTCAGCGAAGTATGGCCATATGAATAAATCGCCATCCTTGCCGCCGGTTTTGCGAGTATAACCCGTGCGAAAAATCTCGATGAGAATGGCGAGAATTTCCCGCCCCTCTCCATCGCCAGACAGCTTCTTCCAGAACGCGACCGGATCGGCGACTTTGCCATTGCTGAACACCGGCGGCAGTTCGTTCATATCGGCGGCGACGCGCAATGTTTCTATGTCGCCAGACACTGCGGCGGCCAAGATCGCCTGACGCATACGCTGCGTTTCCTCGGGAAGCTTTGACACATCGCGCAAAATCTCGGGCGCGGGGGTCTGTGCCTGAGATGCGCGCGGATGGACAATGCCGCCGCCAGTCATTAGGGATGCAGTTAGGGCCATTGCAACCATGCCGCCGCGCGCACGTTTTGTATTGTTTTCCCCTCTCCAAGGCAGTCGACACCGAAATTGTCTCAATCTTATGGGCATTGGCAAAATAAATCCTTTGAGGCTAAGGCGAATGATTGTCTGAAATGATATCGAGCTTATTTAGGGCCTTGGAATGGCGCGGCGCGTGTAAAGATCGCGCCGTCACGAAGGAAATGAACGGTTGAACGGAGATCCGGTTTTCACCTTCCTCTATATTGTCCTAACCGGGCTCGTCGTCGGCGTCATCATCGCTGCGCCTGTTGGCCCCGTGAATGTGGTGTGCATACAGAGGACGCTGGAGCGCGGCTTTTGGGGCGGTTTCGCAGCCGGGTTGGGCGCTGTTCTGGCTGATGGTCTGATTGCGACGGTCGCGGCTTTCGGCATCACGGCGATTTCGGGCGTCATGGAGACCCACAAGCATAAAATCACATTCATCGGCGCTGTGGTCATGGTGGCGTTTGGCGTTAAACTGCTTCTCACTGAGCCGAAAATTGTAGCGACCGCCACAACAAACATTGCCCGCCTGCGCCGATTTGTTGAACTCATCCCTGGGTTTGCGCGGCCTGCACTACGCCTTTCCATTTGGCGCATCATGCCGCACGCTGCCATCATTCCACAGACGTTTTTCCTTACGATCACCAATCTTGGCGCGATTATCGGACTTTTCGCGATTATGAGCGGACTAGGGTCGATTGTCGGCGGCGTTCACAAAACCAGCCATGCCATCATCCTCGTGGCGGCCATTATGACGGGAAGCATGCTGTGGTGGATCGGCCTGTCGCGCCTCATCTCGCGCATCCGGCATAAGCTGACCCATAGTCGCCTGCGTATGATTAATCAGGTGGCGGGCGTTATCATGCTGCTGTTCGGCGGGCTGCTGCTGCTGCAGTTTACGCTCGGGCTTGTCGACTTTTATCAAGCTCAAGCGACTGTACGGCCAATTCCGAATTAGTTACTGAATGACTTTGCTCATCGTGAACTCGCCGTTTTCGATACGTTGCGAAAGATTGGATGTCATGGACGCAACCGCATCCTCGCCGTAAATTGAAACGAGATCGGTTAGAGCGGAAAACAGCGCCGCATTCGCCAACATTTCCGGCTCAATGCCATCGCGAAGCGCTTCTTCCCACGCCTCAAGAATATACCGCAGTGCGGCCTGCTTCCGCTGTTCGACGGAAATTTCCTGATGCGTCATAACTGACACGCTCCCGATACACGCTCCACCGTTTGCCCGGGGGCGTCTACAATGATTACTTTAGTCCTCGGTAGCATCACAGCCTAATCCTGCGCGCAGCCGCAAGACAAGCATTGATTAATCGTGAACGGCAAGACTTTCGCTTTGCGATGGAACCGTTTACGTAAGTGTCTTATAGCGCTATTTATTATCTTGAATGAGAACACTGGTAATGGCCGCGCCCTGCTCGATGAAACGATTTATGGCGACGATGGCGGAGCGATTGCACGCCCTGTAAGTGCGCGAATAGCCGCGATAGCCTTTGTTAAAATTCTCTACCAATCGCGCCTTGCGCAACGCGCTTGAGCCTTCGGCGTTGGTCAGCTCCCGCATCTGATCGCGCCAGTTCTGGCCGTCATCTTGGCCGCACAACTCGCGCAGGTAATGGATTGCGCCTAGAATTTCAGCAAGTCGTAGGATCTGCGCGTCGTAAGGCCGTTCCTCGCGCTCTGGCGGTGGCGATCCCTGCGCGTATAGCGAGCTTGCCGCGAACAGCATGATTATCGAGAGCGCAAAAGCGCGCCACCCTGGCGCCAATCTGTCGTGCATCGCGGCGTCTCCGTTTCCGGCAAAGAGTCTACGCATTTTAACAGCCTTGGAAATCGCCAGCATCGACGGCGATCGCTATGTTGCGCGCGGCGGCTGTTTTACTGGCAATATTTTCCGCGCTCGCCTCGCATAAAGCCCGCGCCTGGTGCACCTTTCCATGCGCGATGAGAAGGCGCAAGGCGGCGATTGCGTTGACGCTGGTCTCACATAAGGCGATGAGCGCGGCGTCGAACTGGGCCCTGCATGGCGCATAACGCCAGGCGGTGGCGATAAAATCTTTCGAAGGATGCTGCGAAGCGGCGAAATGGCCAGGATAGCTGATCGGACGCCACGAGAAAATTTGTGGAGCGATGCTGCGCGGGGCTGACGGCAACAGTGAAAACAACATGGCAAGCCGTGAATACTGACTGAGCGGCTCCGGCGATAGGAGTGTCGCGGCATTCAAACCATAATGGGGCGCATGAGCCTGAAAATGCCGCATGAGGGTATCGCTGCGCATATTCGCTGGCGCTTGCGGAGAGGCTGAAACGAACCCACCCTCCAAATTTGATGAACGCATTACATATACTCTTTCAGATAGGATGGGCTTGATTGCGTTTTCTCATCATGCCGAAAACAGTTTGAAAAATGCTTGCGCTTCGGCCACGCATTTAAAAGAAATAGCAAAGGTTGCCGCAGAAACCGGCGACCGGAATCAGCAAAGACAGCTAACACCATGAAAAGCTTAAGCGATACGTTTGCCCGTCTGTTCGGCGCGGCCCCCGAAATTGAGGAAAATAAAGAACAGGACATTCGCGTTGCGGCGGCGGCGCTGCTGGTGCACGCAAGCATGATCGATGGCGTAGTGAGTGAAATCGAGACCGGACGCCTCGCCGAGTTGCTGAAAGACAGGTTCAATTTAACGCCGGAGCAAACAAACGAATTGCTTATCGCTGCCGAGCGTCGTGAACAGGAGGCCGTCGATCTTTATGGCTTCACCTCGAAACTGAAACACATGATGAGCGAAGAGGAACGGCAGGGTATGGTTTTCATGATGTGGGAGATTGTCTTTGCCGACGGCAAGCTTGATCCCCTGGAGGACAATCTGGTGTGGCGCGCATCCGAACTACTTGGCGTCTCCACGCGCGACCGGATGACGATGAAAAAGCGCGCAACGGAGACGGCGGGGAAATAATGGCTCTAGACTCGAAGACCTTGTTCGTGCAGCTAGGACTAAAGCTAGGCTCGAAGCCTGATCAAAATGGACGCACGCCCTTGGTTCTCGTAACTGGCGCTAGCGAGGGCATCGGTTATGAGCTGGCCTTGCGGTTCGCCCGCGAGGGCCACGACATCATGGCGGTAGCGAGGAGCGCCGCGACTTTACAAGCGGCATCGCAGCGCATTCGCGATTTGACCGGGCAAGCCGTGCACGCTGTTGCAGCGGATATATCCAGTCAAAGCGGCCTGGACATCGTTGATGAGGCGCTTTCACAAAAGAACGCCTACGTGTTCATTTTGGTCAACAATGCAGGCGTAGGCTACGGCGGCGAGTTTGCAAGCCAAGCGCCGGAGGAGATGCGGCGGCTGATCGATCTCAATATGTATGCGCTCACTGAGCTGACGCGGCGGTATCTGCCCGGCATGAGAAGCGCGCGCCACGGTGGCGTGTTAAATCTAGGTTCGCTCGGTGGGTTTTATCCCGGCCCATACCAGGCGATTTATTACGCGAGCAAGGCGTATGTGCGCTCGCTCACCAACGCGCTGGCATGGGAGGTATGGGGTAGCGGCGTTCGGTTCTCCGTGGTCTCGCCCGGCCCTGTGCATACAGACTTTCATCAAAAAGCGGGCGTCGGCAACGCGAACTATCTTAAATTCCCGGGCATTATAAGCGCCGAACGGGTTGCTCGCAGCGCATACCACGGCTTTTTCATGCGCCGCCGCGTCATCGTGCCGGGAACGCTGGTGTTTATCGCATCAGTGTTTTCCCGCGCCATACCAACATTTATCATAACGCCGTTTATCGGCTGGTTGCTCAAAAAGCGGTACTAACCTCGCGATTTTCTTGATCTGGCCCAAAAAATGCTAGATTAAATCTGCAACAACTTGCCCTTCGCGATCCAGATGCAATCTCAATCCATTCTTCTCATAATGCACAAGCGGTGTTCGAACGCTGGCCACATCGGGCGGTGGCTAATCCAACAGGGTTTTGCGCTCGACATCCGCTACCCGCGTTTTGGCGATCCGCTGCCCGCAACTATGGAAAACCATGCGGGCGCGGTCATTTTCGGCGGCCCGATGAGCGTGAACGATCCTGACGAGTACATCGCCCGCGAAATTGACTGGATTAAAACTCCGCTTTCAGAAGAAAAGCCGTTGCTGGGAATTTGCCTGGGCGCCCAGATGCTGGCGAAGTTCCTCGGCGCAACAGTGCGTGCTCATTCGCAATCGCTCATGGAGATCGGTTACCACCCCATCACCCCGGTTTGCAGCAATGCGTCGGACTGGCCAGAGTCGGTTTATCAATGGCATGGCGAGGGGTTTGATCTGCCGCGCGGGGCGACAGCTCTAGCGCACGGCGATGTGTTTGAGAACCAGGCCTTCCGTTATGGCCGCTCCGCGTCCGGCTTGCAATTCCACCCGGAAATGACGCTCGCTATGATTAACCGTTGGACTGCGCTTTCTCTCGACCATTTCAGCGGCCCTTGCGTTCAGCCGCGAAACGCACAAATGGACGCGCATTTGCAGCACGGTCCAAGCAAAGAGCGCTGGCTACCGGGGTTTATGGATTCTTGGCTTTCTCCCGAATCGTAATTTTAAAGTTCTGCCGATATGTCCTGAAGCACATCCAGCAAGCTCTCCACGCTCGCCTGAGAAGGATCGATCTTGTCGGTTGCAAAGTAGCGAAGGAATATCGCCCTCGTGCGCTCGTTCATGCCCTCATGCAGCCCCATCGACCAGCCTGGAAACAGTCGTTCTCTAACGTCTACAAACGACATCAGAAGCATTTTCTGATGTCGTGGATCGCCAGCTATACGGATAAATGTCTGACTTACATCCGCGCGCGAGCCTTCTAAAACCTGAATAAAATCTTCTCCGTTATAATGGAGAATTCCGGTAAGGGTCGTCTTTGAATTGTTTTTATGGCACGTGGCGATAAGTTGTTTCATATTTAAGGCAACAGAATTATTCCGTTGGCTAAAGTACACCAATCTACACAAGTTCATTTATTTTATCCTGGCGGGAGTTGACGCCTTATTTGGCGGAGGGGGTTCTTTGATCAATCGGCGGGCGCTCATAAGAGGACTCACTGCCTCTCAATGAGATCGGTTTCTTCTCGACTTTGTTTTCCAGTAGCTTCGGAATGATACGATTTGTTTTAACGCCACGGCGCATCTTCGATACTTGCCGTTCTGACGTTGCTTTCTCGTCTCCCCTTTTCAGAAATGCGGCGGCGCCGTTGTAAAATTTCTTTTTTCAGGACGCCAACGCGAAGTGTTGCACTTTCGGCATAAAGCCACCGCGCCACAAAAAATCCTACTAAAGTTGACGAGATTGCGGAAAACGCAATTGCAAGAGTAATTTGTATGGAAGTTTCAATCATTTGATCCTCAGGCTTGCATGGTTTAGCGAACCACAAATTCCACTCGCCGATTCTTAGCTTGTCCTAGACCGGTTGCATCTTGGGATGCAGGCCGAGCATTGCTAAATCCAACGGGCAAAAACTGAGAAGTCTCGAACCGCTGCGACTTCAAAAAATTAATTGTCGCCTCAGCGCGCTGCCAGCTCAGTTGAAGATTGCTGATAACTTCTCCAGTCTTGTCAGTGTGACCCGCAACGTCGAATTTTACTTGCAGACATCCTCTAGCAGCCTCGGCTAAGCGCTTGAGAGGTTCCTGATATTGAGGAGCAACGGCAATCCCTGATGGGGGGAAATATACGGTTGTATCTCTAGCCAGCAACCGCATTCTGGAAACACAACTTTCCGTTCCGTCAACGTCCGCCATTACGGCTTTTATTTGCGAAAGCGCCGTTGCAACAGCATCTTAAGAGGTACCTTCGTCAGGCCGGACTGTTAAAGAAGTCACTTCAACGGGTTTTTCGGCAGGGATGAGAATTGTTCTAGCCGCATCGTCTACAGGAGATAAGACCACTTCATTTTGTAAGGAAACCTTCTGCGGCTCCACGGGAGTGGGATCAAGCTTAAGATTTTTCTCATCCTGCGAAGCTTCCGCAAGAGCAGCAGAATTTTCTTGCGCGGCAATTTGAAGTTTTTGCGGTTCTAACGGCGCAGTTTGGAGTTGCGTACCTTCTTGAGGCGCTGTGACGGTGACAACCGCAATTTCGTAAGCTGCCATGGCCTAAAGTAGAATGCTATAAAGCCGACCAGATATTGCTGTTATTGAGATCACTATAATAAAGACGGCTTTTTCCTTCAGATTCTGGTCTGCTCTGCGGAAATCGCCTGATACGCGGCTCAAAGGCACTTTTGCGGCGCGAGCTTCAATCTGGGCTTTTTGATATCCCTTCATTTGTCTTTTCCGTAACGCTGGACTGATTTATATTTCTACGGCGATTGATACTAATTTGGTGGTTTGCAGCAGAGGGCGGATGGCAAGCCTGACTTTATAATATTTAATTCAATTTCTTAGCACGGATATTCCTAAGCACTGGCTTTGTATACAAACAGACTTTTTTAGTTTCCTACTAAAATCCGCCTTTTAAATAATTTATTCAAAACCGTCAATTGCGTCTATGCAAGCACAACAGCTTAGATTCGGCTTGAGTCGGCGTTAGCTCCATCTTAAAACCGCGACAGCGTTAACCTTGCAAGGAAAAGCGACCATGTCTCAGGGCAAATCAGCGATCATAACCGGCTCGACAAGCGGCATCGGCCTTGGTATCGCCGAGGCTTTCGCGGCTTCGGGCATGAATGTCATGCTTAACGGGTTCGGCGACGCCACCGTCATCGACGACATCAAGGCGCAGATTGCGGCGAAGTTTGGCGTAAAAACCGCCTATCACCCGGCGGATATGAGCAAGCCAAACGAAATTGCCGATCTGACGGCAGCGGCGGCGGCTAATTTCGGCCAGATTGACGTGGTGGTCAACAACGCCGGCATCCAGCACGTCTCGCCCATTGAGGAGTTTCCGATCGACGAATGGGACGCGATTATCGCTATTAATCTTTCAAGCGCTTTCCACCTGAGCCGCCTTACGTTTGGCGGCATGAAAGCGCGCAGATGGGGGCGCATTATCAACCTCGCTTCGGCGCATGGCCTTGTCGCATCGCCGTTCAAGTCCGCTTATGTGGCTGCCAAGCATGGCGTACTCGGCCTCACCAAGACGGTGGCGCTAGAGGGTGCGGAGCATGGCGTCACCTGCAACGCCATTTGCCCGGGCTACGTAAAAACGCCGCTTGTCGAGAAGCAAATTCCCGACACCGCCAAGGCCCGCGGCATCACCGAGGATGAGGTCATCCGCAATGTTCTCCTCGCGGCTCAGCCAACCAAAAAGTTCGTGACGACGGAAGACATCGGAGCTTTGGCTGTCTTTCTATGCTCGGACGCAGCATCATCGATCACAGGCGCTTCCCTGCCAATCGACGGTGGCTGGACGGCGCAATAAACAGTAAGCCGAGCAATAAGCGCCAAGCTTATAACATCGCACTTTAAGGAGGCGGCGCTTACGCTGCTTGAGCCCGGCTGTATAAGACATGGCTCGCCGAGCCGCTATATAGTAGCTTGCTGAATGCAAAATTCTGGTCAATTGTAGTGGACGTCTTATAAAGCTTGCACCCGGGAGCAGCAAGTTTGATTATTAGACTAATTTGTTATATGTCTTTAATTGCGATATACAAAATACGACTTAAATTAGAATTGACACAAATATCCTTTGATGTAATATCCTTAATTATAAACCATAGATATACAAGTGACTATTGCGCTATAAAAAGTATAGACACCAATGCAATTATGCGATGATAAAATTGTTTAAATTTTCAATAGTGAAATGATTTCCTCCGCTGCAGCGACAGGCATGGCGCGGCCGTCGCGCACGTCACGCTCCAGTTCGGCGAGGCGGGTGGTGGCCTGCGGTTGGCGTCGCAATGCGGCCCGCATCCGCTCCTCGATCATGGCGTGCATCCATTTGACCGCCTGCGCGCGGCGTTTGGCGGCGAACTCGCCCGAGGCCTCCAGCGCCGCGCGATGCGCCTCCACCTTCTCCCACAGTTCGGCGAGGCCGAGGTTGTGCCGCCCCGAAATCATCGTGACCGGCGGCGACCAGTTCAGGCTTTGTGGCGTGAGGATGTGCAGCGCGGCGCTGGAGGC
>Ga0163155_10005744_pt1 | contig 12266 bp, 5 predicted proteins | sample OliLakLV19SP4G1_FD_148611 | JGI IMG/M metagenome (GOLD analysis project Ga0163155, IMG submission 148611) | Freshwater microbial mat bacterial communities from Lake Vanda, McMurdo Dry Valleys, Antarctica - Oligotrophic Lake LV.19.SP4.G1 | ecosystem: Environmental > Aquatic > Freshwater > Lake >...
CGCACCACCCCCGCGCCCGCGGCGTCCGTGCAACCCTCCCCCTCTCTACCATCGCCCCGTGATTGCTCGGCGGTATCTCATCCCCTTTCGAACGCTGCTCCTGCCGCACATCTTCACCGACACCCTGGTGATCGGTGGGGGAGTGGCGGGGCTGAGCGCCGCCATCGAAGCCGCGGCGCACGGGAACGTGATTCTGCTCGGCAAGGATGTCGCCGATCTTTCCAACACCGCGTGGGCCCAAGGGGGGATCGCGGCGGCGCTGGCCGCCGACGACTCGCCCGATGCGCATGCCGACGACACCTTCATCGCCGGCGCCGGACTGTGCGAGCCGGCGGCGGTGCGCACGCTGGTCGAGGAGGGTCCCGAGGCGATCCAGTGGATCGGCGAGCTGGGCATGCGTTTCGACCGCGACGGTGCCGGTGGATTGATCCTCGGCCGCGAAGGGGGCCACCATCGGGCCCGCATCGCCCACACCGACGGCGACGCCACCGGGCGCGAACTGATGCGCTGCCTGCGGGCTGCCGCGGCGGCACGCGAACAGATCCGCATCTTCGATCGCTGCTTCTCACTTGACCTCCTGACGCCCTCGGCCGACAACGGTCGCGGCGAGGCTCGCGTGCTCGGCGCAATCACCTGGCATCCCAAGCATGGTCTTCAGATCGTCTGGGCCCGATCGACCATCCTCGCCAGCGGCGGCGCCGGGCAGGTGTACCGCGAGACGACCAATCCCAAGGTGGCCACGGGAGACGGTCTGGCGATGGCGTGGCGAGCGGGCGCCGAGATCGCCGATCTGGAGTTCATGCAGTTCCACCCGACCACGCTGTACGTCGCCGGCGCGGCTCGATCGCTGATCTCCGAGGCGGTCCGCGGCGAAGGAGCGTTCCTCGTCGATCGCGAGGGAGCCCGTTTCATGGCCGCGTATCACCCGATGGGTGAACTGGCCCCGCGCGATGTGGTCAGCCGAGCCATCACCGACCACCTGGCCCGCACCCGTCAGGCCAATGTCTTCCTCGATGCGCGACACTTCGGCGCGGGGACCTTTGGATCGCGTTTTCCAGGGCTGATGAAGATGCTCGCGGCGTTCGACCTCGACCCCGAGACCGATCTCATTCCCGTCTATCCCGCGGCCCATTACACCGTCGGCGGCGTCTGGAGCGACCTCGAGGGCCGCACCTCGCTCCGCGGCCTCTTCGCTTGCGGCGAGGCCGCCTGCAACGGTCTTCACGGGGCCAACCGCCTCGCCAGCAACAGCCTGCTCGAGGGACTGGTGTACGGACGGCGCGCCGGCCGAGCCTCGGCCATGGAGACCAACGGCGGGGGCGGTCCGGTGCAGATCATCAGCGACATCCGGCTGTCGGAACTCGGCGAGCTCGACCTGAGCGACGTCCGCTCCAGTCTGCGAAGCGCCATGTGGCGCAACGTCGGCATCGAGCGCAGCGGCACCAAGCTGACCGACGTCGTCGACATGTTCGAGTTCTGGCAGCGCTACACCCTCGACAAGATCTTCGACGACCCGCAGGGGTGGGAGACGCAGAACCTGCTGACCGTCGGGTCGCTGATGACCCGCTCCGCGGCGTGGCGCTGCGAAAGCCGCGGAACGCACTTCCGTCTCGATCATCCGGGTGAACGCGACGAGTTCCACGGTCACTCCATCTGGCACCGCGATGAGGATGGACCGCGCCTGCGGGCGATTGCGCCCTACGTCCTCGCCTCGGTTGGGACATCCGATCTGGTCGTGGAGCGGGTGAAGACGTGAGCGGCGGGAGGGGACGAAGCCTGATCCGAGTGCTGGTCCAGCACCTGATTGGCGGCGCCCTGGCCGCGGTCATGGTCAGCGTGGTCGGTTCGGGCTGCGAGCGCTACCGCATCGAGCGGCACACCCGTCCATCCTTCTATCACAGTGCGTCGTCCGAGCCGCTCCCGGATCGGCTGGAGATGCCCGATGGAACGATCATCGAGTATCGCGACGCCGTGCCGCAGAAGCCCACCAGCACCAACGAGGACGGCGAACTGCTCCAGATCCGCGAGGAACTGGAGGACGGATCGGTCGTGCTCAGATGCATCGTCCCCGAGCACGTGATCGCCAACGCGATGACCTGCATCCGCAACAGCGAGTACGAGCTGATGTGGAACCAGCTCCTCTCGAAGCGCACCCGACTTGCGTACGCGTCGCGCGAAGAGGGGTTGGCCGAGTTCGCGGAGTTCATGGATCTGGAGCGCGCCCCGATCATGGAGACGCTCAATCGAATGAGCTTCGGCTTCCTCGGGCAGGATGTGATCCTCGAGTCCGCCGGGCAGGGCATGATGCAGGTGCGGTTCAGTCCCCGACTGGCCAGCCAGTTCAAGTACAAGTACGTCGAGATGGTGATGGAAGATGGGTTGATGCGACTGCTGGTGATTCGGTAGCGACGGGGAATCCACCGACTTCAGTTGCCGCCGGGAATAGGGGTCGACCCGAGCGAGCCGATCAGTAGCATGGGGTCATCCGCCCTTTGGAGGAGCGGCGCCGAGTTGGCGCGGCGGGGGCGGATGCAACGCATGGTGGAGCACACGATGATCACTCTTCGATACGGACTCGCTGCGGCGAGCCTCGTCATGTCCTCGGCGATCGCCGATGTCTCGTCGGTTCTGGTGAAGGAAGGCGACTTCGTCCCCAGGACGATCGAGACGATCGACGTTCTCAACGATCCGACCATCGATGGCAAGGGACGAGTCGGATTCACGGGATCGGTCACGAGCGGCGATCGCTTCGTCTGGTGGAACGACGGGGCCATCTGGTACAACAGCGCCGCGCTTCCCGTGATCCTGACCGGGGCGGAGAGCACCTGCGGGGTTTCCGACGATGGTGGCTGGATCTACAGCCCCGCCGAGGGCGGTCTCGATGCCGTCTGGAGCAACGGCGTGTCGCTTCAGAAGGACACCGATCCGGCCGTCGATTTCCGCGGTCAGTTCATCACCTTCTGCAGCCGACCACAGATGAGCGCCAACGGCGTGCGCACCTGGATCGCCGGCGTGGGTCCGACGCAGGGCGGCGGTACGAACTTCCGGGCCCTGATGGTCGAGGGCTCGTCGATTCTGACGGCGGGTGACGTCTTCGACGGCCTCGCCATCGCCAGCGGAAGCGGCCTGGGCTTCGCCTATGACTTCTCGCCCAATGGCGCCAACTTCATCATCAAGGCGGTGGTGAACGCGGCCGCGACCGAGAATGACGTGATGATCGTCGGCGACTCGCTGGTGGCGCGAGAGGGACAGCCGACCGGATTCGGCGACAACTGGGCGCTCTTCGATGATGTCGGGATCAACGACAGCGGCCAGTACGCCTTCTCGGGCGACACCAACGGCCCGGTGGCCACCGACGGATTCATCGTCCGCAACAACGCCGTCGTGGCTCGCGAGGGCACGGCCATCGCCGGACTGACACCGACGGGAAATCCGCGGGCCGTCTCGATTGCCAACAACGGCCGGATCGGTGCGATCTGGGCCACCAACGCGGGCGAGGCGCTGTTCCTGTTCACTCAGAACGGGACCGACGGCTACGACGCGGAGGTCCTGCTCAAGGTGGGCGACCTCGTCGACACCGACAATGACGGCATCGGCGACGCGGCGGTGCTCGACTTCAATGCGGCAACTGTCGTCGGTCCCGGGCTCCGGTTGGCGGAGCGGTGTGCGTCGTTTGTGAACGTGGATCTCGCTCTTCCGACGGCCGAACGTGAGGCCATCGTGCGGGTTCCGATGCCCGAGTTCGGACTGCTTGCCGATCTCACCGGCGATGGCATCGTGGATGGCGCCGATCTGGGCGAGTTGCTGGCGGGCTGGGGTGAAGCGGGGCCGAGCGACCTGAACTGCGACGGCACCACCGATGGCGCCGATCTCGGCGTTCTTCTGGCGAACTGGAGCCGCTGAGCCGCACGATCCTCGGTTGGCGAGGTGATCATGTCAGCGAAGATGGCCGGATCGGGGCGTGAAGGCGCGCCCCGGTCCGGCCACTTCAATATCCTGCCGACATGTCCGCCGTTGAACGCCGGCTGCTCGAAGCACGCCGCGACCTGATCGAAGTCTCGAACCGCACGCGCCTCCTGAACACCCGGTTCGAGCGTTCCGGCGTGCACATCGTCGGCGAGCGCAGCGACGAGGTGTACCGCCTGCTGGTCGACGAGGGTCGATCGATGACAATCGCTCCCGGCGACGGAGCCGCGTCGGGCGAGGCCGATCCGCCGCCGCCCGCGGCCGATGAGGCGCCTCTCTCGACGCCAGCAGGCGCACAGCCTGTTGCGGAGCCTGTTGCGGAGCGCGCCACGGAGCCCGCCGCCGAGCCCCCCGCGGAGCCCGTCACCGCGGGTCCCGACGACCCCACCGCCAACCCATCGGTCGAGCCGCTCCCGCATCAGCTCGACGGTCATCTCCAGAGCGATCTCGATGGCCCATCGCTCGAGCGCCGACTGCTCCGCATGCAGTACGAGGCCCGTTCGCAGCAGGAGGAGCAGGGCGTCAACATCCTTCATCTGGCCTTGGGATTCCTCGAGTGGTACGAGTCGCCGAGCCAGACCTCGCCTCGCTACGCGCCGCTGCTGCTCGTGCCTGTCACCCTCGAGCGTTCGCGAGCCGGAGCGATCTTTCGGATCGCGGCAACCGACGACGAGCCGACGATCAACCTCTCGCTTCGCGAGAAGCTCGCGGGTGCATTCGGGGTCGCCCTGCCCGACCTCGCGCCCGGCGGAGGATCGCCAGGTGCAGGGCGAGATGCGCAACCCGGAGCCGAAGGCGATGACACGCTTCGTCCCGCCGCATACGCCCAGGCGGTCGCAGCGGCGGTCGCCGGTCAGCCTCGTTGGCGCGTGCACGCCAACGAGATCTATCTCGGCTTCTTCTCCTTCGCCCGGTTTCTGATGTTCCGCGATCTCGATTGCGCGGCGTGGCCGCAGGGGAAGCGGCTCGATGCCCATGCCCTGATTGCTGGCCTTCTCACGGGCGCGGCTCCCCCGCAGCCTGCGCCGATTGCCGGCGACGACGACTTCCTCGATGAGATCCTTCCACCCGAGCGGTGTCTGCACGTCGTCGACGCCGACAGCTCGCAGACGCTGGCGGTGGCGGATGTGGTCCACGCGAAGCGCAGTCTGGTCGTGCAGGGGCCTCCGGGAACGGGGAAGAGTCAGACGATTGCCAACATCATCGCGGGAGCTGTCGCCGCCGGTTCGCGAGTCCTCTTCGTGGCCGAGAAGCGGGCGGCGCTCGACGTGGTCAAGCGCCGCCTCGATGCGGTCGGGCTCGGGCCGCTCTGCCTCGAGCTGCACAGCACCAAAGCCAACCGCCGGGCGATCCTGCGGGAACTCGACGCGACGCTCCAGCTCGGTCGACCGCGAGGCGGCGGCGGCGACGGCGCCTCGGAACAGATGGCCCGGCTGGGCGAGGTGCAGAGGACGCTGAATCTGCACGCTCGTCGGATGCACGAGCGCGATTTGGTGAGTGGACTCTCGCTCTACCACGTCGTGGTGGGGCTCGCTGCCTTGGAATCGCAGCGGAAACCGTGGCAGGTTCTCGCACTCGATGGCTGCGAGCGCTGGTCGGAGACGGAGCGCAGCGCACGGCGCGATGCGGTCGCGGCCGCCGCGGACGCGATTGCAAAGGGCGGACGACCGGATCAGCACCCCTGGCGCGGGGCCTCGCTCGAGAGCATGCTGCCGAGCGAATCCGAGCGACTCGCGGCGCGCCTCGAAGCGCTTGATCGACGCCTGGCCGCGCTCGAGCAGACGGCCGCCACGCTGCGTGACGCACTCGTGGAGGCTGGTCGCCAGGAGGTCGCAGACGTCGCCCTCTCTTCACGGACGGCGAGGCTGATTGCGTTCGACGAGCTTGCCGCAATCGAGCGAACGGTCGCTCTCGTCGAACACGTGCGAGCGCTCCCGGAGCGAACCGCCGCCGCCCTCGCGGCCCGTGTCGCTGAGGACCCGTCGGCCTCGGGCCGCATCGAGCTGGACGTGGCATCCGCGGCGGAGATCGTGGGGTCGCTGCGGGACCTGAAGAGGCGCGAAGAGTCCCTCCGACCCCGCCTGGCCCCCGGCGCCGAGAGCGCCGACAGCGCCGACATCGCCGACAGCGCCGACATCGGGGCGCTGCGCCGGGAGATTGCCCAGCGACGGCAGTCGATCCTGCGGGTCATCTCCCCCTCGTGGTATCGCCTCCGCCGCAGCGCCCGAGCCCTCGCCTCAGTCGCCGAACTCGCGGCGAGCCGACCGAAGGGTGTCGAGGCGGAGGTTGCCCTTCTCGACGAGATCATCGCGCTGCAGACGGCGCGGCGCGGGCTCGAGGCCCGTCACGCACTCGCGGCACAACTCTTCGGAGGCTCGTGGCAGGGTGATCGCAGCGACGCGGCACTCCTCGAGTCGATGGTCGAGTGGATCCGCGCGGGGCAGAAGGTCGAGCTGCCGAGCGGCTTCTCCGGTCTCGCCGCAGTGCGAATGCGGTGGTCGACGATCGATTGCGATCCGGTCCGGGCCGCGGCCGGACAGGCGCGTCAGTCGTGGGAGGCGTGCGCCCGCGACCTTGTTCTTGAGGCGAAGGAAGCATTTGGTGCGGCGACCTGGATCGAGGTTGCAATCGCCCGTCTTCGCGAGCGAGTCGCGGCATGGCGGGCCGAGCCGAGGCGGCTTGACGAGTGGATCGCGATGCGCCGTCGACTCGCGGTACTGGGCGACTCCGGGGTCGGGACCATCGCGGCGGGACTTGCCTGCGGCGAGATCGATCATCGCGAGGCGGTCGAGCAGTTCGAGCACGCCTATTTCGAAGCGACGCTGAAGCGACTCGATCCGGATGGTCGCGTGCTGCGGTTCGATGCCGAAGAGCACGAGCGGCTGCGATCCCGCTTCATCGCCCTCGATCGTGAACGGATGGCCCATGCCCGAGCCGAAGCGGCCCTGCGCCACTACGAGCGACTGCCCCGACCGGAGGACCAGCTCGGGCAGATGGGACTGGTTCGTCGCGAGATCCAGAAGAAGAGTCGCCATCTGCCGATGCGTCGTCTGCTGAGCGAGGCCGGCGAGGCGATTCAGCGGATCAAGCCGCTCTTCATGATGAGCCCGCTGAGCGTGGCCCAGTTCCTCGAGCCTGGCGGAATCGAGTTCGACATCGTGGTGTTCGACGAAGCCAGTCAGGTGCGTCCGGTGGACGCGCTCGGAGCGATTGCCCGACTCGCCGCGAAGGGCCAGCTGGTGGTCGTCGGCGATGACCGTCAGCTTCCACCGACCAGCTTCTTTCGTGCCGAGATGGACGAGGAGGTCGAGGCCGCCGGCGAGGACGACTCCGGCTCGGTCCGCGACCTCGAGAGCATCCTCGGCGTCTGCACTGCCGCGGGGCTTCCGAATCGGATGCTCCGCTGGCACTACCGAAGCGAACACCATTCGCTCATCGCCGTCTCCAATCAGCTCTTCTACGACTCTCGACTCCATGTGGTGCCCAGCCCGAGTGCCCGCAGCGAGCGAGCCGGTCTCTCGATGATCCATCTGCCCGCGGCCACCTTCGATCGCGGGGGCGGGGCGGTGAATCGCGACGAGGCCCGGGCGGTTGCAGCGGCGGTGATGGCCCACGCCCGCGCCCAATCCGGCCAGTCACCGGGCGAGTCGCTCGGCGTTGGGACCTTTTCGGTGCGACAGCGCGATGCGATCCTCGACGAGCTCGAGACACTCCGCCGGGCCAGTCCCGAGACCGAGTCGTTCTTTTCGGAGAACGGGGCCGACGCCGGCGCCGAGCCCTTCTTCGTCAAGAACCTCGAGAACATCCAGGGCGACGAGCGCGACGTCATCTTCATCTCCGTCGGGTATGGACGAAGTGCAGAGGGCAAGCTCTCGATGCACTTCGGGCCGGTCTCCAACAGCGGAGGTGAGCGGCGACTCAATGTGCTCATGACCCGCGCCAAGCGCCGCTGCGTCATGTTCAGTTCGATCACCGATGACGAGATCGACACCGAGCGGGCCACGGGACTGGGGCCCGCGGCACTCAAGGCATTTCTTCGGGCGGCGCGCACCGGCGAGCTGGGAGGCAGTTCGAGTCTGCCACTCGACGCGGACCCGCTCGCGGCCCTGGCGGGGATTCAGCTTCGGCAGTCGGGATATGCGACGGCGCTTGATGTCGGCGTCGGCGGACTGCGAGTCGAGTTGGCGCTCAAGCAGGCCGAACTGTCGCCTCAGTTTCTGCTGGGCGTCGAGACCGACGGTCCGGCGTACGGCGAGGCCCGAACGGCGCGGGATCGTGAACGGACTCGCGGGGCGGTGCTCGAGGCCCGGGGGTGGAGGTTGTCCCGGCTCTTCGCCTCAAGCTGGTATCGCCGGCGCGACGAGTCGGTCGCGGCCATTGTCGCGGCGGCGCAGACTGCGAAGGCGGCGGTCGAGGAGGCGGCCCGCGAACAGGCGATGGGCGATTCACGCGTCGAGACTGCGGAAGTGTCCGATTGGCGCCCAGCGGAGTCGCCACCAGGTGCGGCCAGCGCCGCTGCGACAGCGAGCCCGCCGCCTCCGATTCTGCGTGATGTCGCGGCGCGGACGGCAGAATCAATTGCGCCTCTCGTGGTTGCCTACGAAGTCGCCCAGGTGGGCGTGCCCGCCCGCACCAGACCCAACGAAGTGCCCGGCGAACGACTGCGGGCAATTGTCGAGGCAATCGTCGAAGCGGAGGGGCCCCTCCACGAGGAGGAGCTCGAGCGGCGGATGATCAGCCTGTGGGGACTGCGGCGAACCAGTGCGTCCATGCAGGAGGCGGTCGACACCGGTGTGACCCTCGCCCTTCTGGCGAAGTCGATCGAGCGCGAGGGGCAGTTCCTCGACCGCCCGCAGTCCAAGCGCCGCGCCGAGCCTCGGCTTCCGCGCACCCGGAGCGCGGTCGCCCTGCCATCGCTCCGCCGCCCGGAGCTGCTGCCGCCGTCCGAGATCCGCACGCTCATGCAGGCCATCGTCACCAGACACTTCGGGATCGACCGCGACACGTTGATCGTCGAAACCCGCAAGCAACTTGGACTGGGGACCACGACCGCGGCGATCCGCGAGCTCTTCGATGCCCGGCTCGGCGAACTGGTCGGTTCGGGGATGCTCCTCGAAGGCGGCCGCGGACTCTCGGCCGGGACGAACGCGAACGCGAACACGAACACGAACACGAGCACGAGCACCTCGCACGAGCCCTCCTCGGGAGCACCCACGCCATGACGGAACCTCACCCCCAGTCGGAGTCCGACGCGTCGCCGGAGGTGCTCAGATCATCCATCGAATCCACCACCGCGTGCTCGACCACATTCGAACGACCGTCGAGGAGTGACGCCAATTCGCGGGTTGCGAGGGCATAATCAACGCCAATGAACCGATCCTTCTCCCGTCGTCGCTTCCTCGCCGCATCCGGTGGCGCACTTGCGGTTCCGTGGGTGGTCGGCGCCGCCTCGCCGGCGCAGGCCGCGAGCGCCGCTCAGGACTCGACGAGAGCCTCCGCAGCAGGCCCGCCGGGGACGACACCCCCGAGTGAACGCATCGGTCTCGGCGTCATCGGCGTCGGGATTCAGAACCGCTCTCACCTCGGTCGCCTGGTGAAGCGCAATGACGTCCGCGTGCTGGCGGTCTGCGACGTCGATACCGTGCGTCGCGAGGCCGCGAAGAAGCTCGTCGACGAGGCCTACGGCAACAGCGACTGCGCCGCATATGTGGAAGACGGCGACGTGCTGGCCCGAAAGGACATCGACGCCGTGGTCATCGCCACGCCGGACCATTGGCATGCGATCCAGGTGATCGCCGCGTGCCGCGCCAAGAAGGACATCTACTGCGAGAAGCCGCTCTCGCTCTCGATTGCCGAAGCCAAGCGGATGATCGACATCGTGCGCGAGCACGACCGGGTCTTCCAGACCGGCAGTCAGCAGCGCACCGAGTTCGGGGCGATCTTCGCCCGGGCGTGCGAACTGGTTCGAAACGGACGAATCGGCAAGGTGCTCAACGTCAGCGTCGGAGTGGGCGATCCGTCGACCTTCTGCACCCTTCCCGAAGAGCCGCTCGAGCCCGGACTCGAGTGGAATCGCTGGCTCGGCCCCGCTGCCGCGCGCCCGTACAACAGCGTGCTCAGTCCGCGCGGCGTGCACGGGCACTATCCCAAGTGGCGCGAGTACCGCGAGTACTCGGGTGGCTACACCACCGACATGGGGGCGCACCACTTCGACATCGTGCAGTGGGCCCTCAAGGCGGATGAGTCGGGACCGGTGCTGGTCACGCCGCCGCTGGGATGGAAGGCCGACCCGAATCCGAAGCCAGGCACTGCACGAGGCGCGGCGTTGCGCTACGCCAACGGCACCGTGGTCACCCACGGCGGACCGAGCGGAGCGACCTTCATCGGAACCGACGGCATGATCCATGTCGATCGGGGACGGATTGCCTCGGTCTCGGAGGAGATTCTGAAGACTCCTCTCGGTGAGAACGACGAGAAGCTTCCGCGCCCCGGCGATCACTTCACCGACTGGATCGACTGCATCCGATTGCGCCGTCGACCGGTGTGCGATGTCGAGGTTGGAGCGCGGTCGGTGACCTGCTGCCATCTCATCAATCTGGCCTACTGGTACGGCCGTCCACTGCGCTGGGACCCGCAGACATGGACCTTCTCGGGCGACCCCGAGGCCGAGCTGTGGAAGGATGTGCCGCGCCGCGAAGGCTACTCGCTGGCGTGATGATGGTGACCTGACCCGACTGATGAATGACTCAACACCCCTTTCGGAGTATCGCTCGATGAACCGTGCAAGCCGCCGGGAGTTCCTCTCGCATATGGGCGTTGCCGCGACCGCATTGGTCGCCGCGCCGTCGCTCTTCGCCGGTGTGCGAACGAAAGACAAGAGCGGGTTGGCGCCGCCGACTCTTGGTGAGGGCGAGCATCAGTACGAATGCGTGCACGACTGGGCCAGGCTGCCGGCCGAGATCGCCTTCGGAAACACTCACGGGGTCGCAGTCGATGCCGCGGGGTTCGTCTACATCAAGCACACCGTCCACGCCTCGAGCTCGCGGCCCGATGCACTCTGCGTCTTCGATCCCAACGGAGCGTTCGTGCGTTCGTTCGGCGCCGAGTTTCAGGGCGGCGCCCACGGGCTCCTGCTGAGTCGCGAGAAGGAGGGCGAGTTCCTCTATCTCGCCGACTGCAACCGTGGTGTGGTCGTCAAGTGCGACCTCAAGGGCGAGCAGGTCTGGACCCGCAGCGTGCCCGAGGAATCAGGGCTCTACGCGAATCTCGCGGAGTACAAGCCGACCAATGTCGCCCAGGTGCCCGACTCCCTCGACAGTCCATTCGCCGGCCATCTCTACATCGCCGACGGCTACGGCAAAAGCTGGATTCATCACTACGACGCGGCGGGCACGTATCTGCGCTCCTTCGGCGGCCCCGGGCGCGAGCGTGGCCAGGTGAGCTGCCCACACGGGATCTTCGTGGACACCCGCGGCGGCGAGGCCCGGCTCGTCGTTGCCGATCGATCGAATCGACGGCTCCAGTACTTCACCCTCGACGGTCGCCACCTCTCCTTTGTGACCGACGGCGTGCGGGCTCCGTGCCACTTCGATACCTGCGGAGGGATGCACGGCGGCCTGCTCCTCGTGCCCGATCTCGAGGGGCGCGTGACGCTTCTCGACGGCGAGAACCGCCCCGTGGCCCAACTCGGCGACGGCTGGACCGACGAGCGCAAGTTCGCCCTTCGCGACAAGAGCCGCGAGCAGTTCATCCCCGGTCAATTCATCGCCCCGCACGCCGCCTGCTTCGACGCCAAGGGCGACATCTTCGTGGTCGAGTGGGTGGAGGTGGGGAGGGTGACGAAGCTTCGGCGCGTGGGGTGAGAGCGGCGCTGAGGGGAGCGACGGCTCTCGCCGGCGGGGTCGTCGGCTTCGCCGACTCCTGAGGTGTGCCGCGTGCGCGGCCCCTGTGTGGCGCTCGGCACGATCGACGCGGCGCTGGCTGCGCCCGCTTGGTCGATCGAGTCGAGCGGAAAGATTGGGGGGGGGCAGGTGAGGTGTTCGAGGCCACGGTTGGCACGCCAACCGTGCCTTCGCCCCCGGGCGTGACATCGCCCCCTTGGACCGCCGAGCACCAGCTCGGCCAGATGGTCCGGTGCGCAGAACTGAAGCGCATTCGCATGTGGTGGCGTCGCGCGCAGGAGGTTGGTGACACGGAGGTCACGGAGAACACGGAGGAAGAGGGAGCGGGGGCGATGCGCGAAGCGAGGACGGCGTCTCTTGGACCGCCGAGCACCAGCTCGGCCAGATGGTCCGGGGCGT
>Ga0163155_10005746_pt1 | contig 12262 bp, 8 predicted proteins | sample OliLakLV19SP4G1_FD_148611 | JGI IMG/M metagenome (GOLD analysis project Ga0163155, IMG submission 148611) | Freshwater microbial mat bacterial communities from Lake Vanda, McMurdo Dry Valleys, Antarctica - Oligotrophic Lake LV.19.SP4.G1 | ecosystem: Environmental > Aquatic > Freshwater > Lake >...
CAGTTGGTCGGTGCCGAGAGTGACGAAGAGGTCGCCCAGGCGCTGGCGGGGAATGCGGCCATCGGTGGAGTTACTGCGGGAGCCCGCAAGCTGACCGGCAAGATCGCAAAAGCCGTTGATTTGGAGGGTGGGGCATACGGCACCGGCAAAGGAATTTCAGCAGAATTGACGCGAACGAATATCGAATCCGCTGCGAAGCCCTACGGAGTCAGCGACGCGTTCGACGCGGTCCATGCAGACGCGATGGCCAAACTGTCGCCGGAAGAACGCGCAGGAATTGGCGCGATGCGCGAGCACATTTTGACTCCTGAGGGCATCCAGGGTTACGCGGTAGACTCGCAGAATTTTGGTCAAGCTGCCGCAGCGATCATCAGTCAAACAGCCGCAAGCAGTGGGGTGACACTGAGCGACGCATACCTCCAAAACGTCGCGCAGAAAGCCCAGAACTCTCCCGGGGTCTTTGTCGATAATTTTCAGATCGGCGGTAAGCCCCAACGCATAATGATTCTGAATACGAACAGTCGCGCCGCTCCGCACGAGCTGGGCCACGTGTTCGGGGGGAGTCGCAACACTGAGGGAGCGATCCTCGGAAGCTTGCTCGCCCCAGAGGACGTCATGCAAGTTCACCAGGCTATCCAAGACAATTTCAGCGCCAAGGAGCTGACGGATTTTGCGGCGCAGTATTTGAGGAACGAGAAGGCGTTTAATCCTAACGCCGTCATGACGCCGGAGAAGATGCTGAACGAGATGACTGCCGAACTCGGCTCAGTCATTTTTCGCGGGGTGCCTCTCGACCGGCTCGGTATGCCGATACCGTTGCAGCGGTCGATCTACCAAGGGCTGCTCAAGGTCTTTTCAAAAATTGGGTATGATCCGGGGGTGACCGCCGAACTGGGGGTCCGTCGCGATCCACGGGTCATCTCGCTTTTCGAAAATCTGGTGCGTTCCGAGATGGAGTCGCGAAACGGCAAAGTGAGCGAGGTTGACTTAAATAAAGTTGACATCGAGCCTGCGAAACCGGTCACCGATCCGGTCTTAACTCCGCAAAACAGACCTGATGAAATCCAGCCAAATGATCCCACGATTGCCCGAAACGTCGTCCCAGAAGGGATGGCCGGACGGCTCCCGCAAGCACCCATTTCGGAGTCCAAGCCCGGGGCCTCTCCTGTCCCTGCCGGAATGCTCGGCCGCTTGCCAGGCAAGCCTCTCAGCGCTAAAAGCACGAGGAAAACCGATGTTCAGGAGCCAATCGACCTCCCCCGGCGAAACGCTCCCGCAGGTTCATCCGTGTTCTCCCAGACCACTCGGCGAAACGCTCCTCGCAGCTTCGCTCCCGAAGGTTCACCGGAGTCTCCCCAAAGCACTCGGCCAGCGCCACCCAAGTACAACGAGTCAGGACCCTCAACCGAGCCCGCTGCGGAGAGTGGAAGCGACTTGCCCAACATCCGCGCTACGCGACAAGACCAGAACTCCTTCAAGCGCACTTCGCCGGATAAGACTCTGGACGCGGCCGCTGTTGCAGTGGATGCTAACCCAGCTTACGGCCCGGCGCAGAAAGAGGCATTCGTGAAGCTTGGCGCGGTGATCGCGCAGGGCGGAGGCCGACCAGGGCCTGTTGAGGTCGATTATAATTCCGTGAAGTCGAAAGGTCATAACATCAGGCGCACTGACCGCCGCGCAGAACAGTCTGCGGGCTATGCCAAGGAGATCATGGATCAGGTGCCGTCGGATGTTCGCGCCCGCGTGAACAAAATCTTCGTGCCGGTCCGCATGGAGGTGCTTGACGGAAACAACGTGCAAGTCGTCGGTCATTCTCTCGACAAAGTTATCGGGAACGCATATTCGGCCGCTCGGCAGGCCGCAGAGTCGAACGTTTCAGGACTCGTGCCGTACGAGACGGTCGATGGCAAGTATACGGACAGCGGGTGGAGGAGCTTGGTCGGCGACCTCCAAAAGTACACGCGCAACCAGTCCAACGGGGTCGCCGGAAATGGGGCAGAGGTCAGGATCCCAGAAGGTTACCAAGGGGACATCCCTGCGCGGAATCCTGAGTATGTGTCGGAGATTATCGACACGGACAAAGCAGACTTCATAAACTTGCTGATGGCGCTACCGCCGCCGAAAACGGTGTCGTTTAAGAGCCGAACCGCGTCAGGCGTCCCAGCGAACGTCATCGCTCGGTCTCTGGCCGAGGCGAACGACAAACCGGTGTTACGGAGTGTCACGAGCACCCGGGGCAAGGACGTTTTTACCACAGGTGATCATATCGGTGAATTTAACCCTCTTCGGGACAAACTTGCCAAGGCTGGCGTTCCGGTCCGAGAGTTCATCGAGTCAACGGAGCGTATCAATCTCGCCGACATCGAGAAGGTGACCCCCCGCAGAGATCTCAAATACAGCGGCCCCCGCACAGACCTAGTTCGTGCTGGCTTTCTACCCGACACGACTGCCGGGAGGGAGGTTCCGGTCGGTAAAACAGAGCCCGCATCGGCTGAAAAACAGAGTCAGACGAAGGCGGCCCCGGCGACCTACCACGGACTCCAGAGGGGTTTCGACACGATCAAAGACATCGAACTCTACGACTTGACCGAGGACATTCCGGGCCATCCAGAAGGTAGTACGGTAAGTCGTCAGACGCTGGAGCGTGCTGGTTACACCGTACCGCAAGTCAGTGCTGCATTTCTCGCACCTCAACTCGCTGGCGAAAGGCTCCCCGGGTCTATCCCAGACAAAAAGTTGACGCTGGTGCATTACGGCAACGCCGGGCAGAAAAGCATAGACCCCGCCAAGTTCGGCGCTTCCGGCTTGGTGTCGCAGAACGAGATGGCGGGTAATCCACGGTCATACTTCTACGAGCGCGGGAGAGAAAACAAGACTGATCCGGTCGCGCTGCGGACCGACGTGTACGAGGTAGAGGTCTCCGGGGCTAAGATTTATGATGGGGACGCAGATTCCCTCGGACACTCGGACATGATAAATCGAGCGAAAGCGGATGACATGCTCACTCAGGCCGGCTACGTCGGTATTGCGCGCTCAGGGAAGCTCGGCCGCACGAAGTACCGTCAGATCGAGCTGTTTCAGAGCGTGAAGACCGACAAGAATAATCATCGTGACCCAGACAAACAATAGTACAGTGTGCATGTCGTTAAGATGCGCCATAAAGCTACCCGTGGGCTAGTGGGTATTGTACTACTATGAGCGGACCTGATGACGAAACGGATGAGCCCGACGAATGGGACCTCTTCCCAATCTAACGAAAAGGCCAGCCCAATTACGGGCCGGCCTTTCCATTTTTGTTAAGCTTGCGCATTAAAATGCGCGTTGCCTTAAACCGTTAACCAGCCCTTGGGAGGGGTTTAGTTGTTGTGAGGGGGCTTGGGGTGTCATTGCGTCAATGCGGGCCGTCTGGAGCTTGTTTTGGGCGCTTGCCGGGACTGGGACAGTGGTCGGGGCAGGACCGGCAGCGGGTAATGGGGCTTCGGGAGGCTGCTGCGCAGCTTGGCTCTGCCGTTCGAGCTCGGCACCATCGAGGGCGATATTGCCGATTTGGTCGGCCGCGTCGGCACTCGCGATTTGCTCGCTCGTCAACTGTTGCGGGTTGTAGACCACGAACAGGTTGCTCTTCGTGGCATGAGAAATGCCCAGACCGAGCTTCGGGAGCTCCGAGCGGAGGAGCCCCATCACGTCGTTGGCGCTCTCGCCGAACATCTGCTCAGATAGATATACCGCCGGGAGCTGACCCTCCTGCATAGACCTAACGGCGGCGGAGTTCATCAGAAGGTTCGCGATTTTGGCTCCCGGATCGTTGGAGACGAGTGTCGGGCCGGCCGGAGCAGCCGGAGCAGCCGGGTCAGCCAGAGTGGTTGGGTCAGTCTCGGAGAGAGCTTGGGCGTTAGTGAGCATAGGGATGTTAAAGCTGCGGGGTTACGGATTGATTGGAAAGTCAGGGTCAGACGCAGGGTCAGACGCATGGAAAGACGCCGGGAATGTCGTAGGTTGGCGTGCCAAGTTTGGCATGCTTTAGATGCAGTTTGTATTCTGCGATCTTGCCGTACTTCGGATGAACTTTGAAAAAGACCTGCATCGGGTCAATCGGGTTGAAGTTGCCGTCAAGCGCGTAATTGTCCAACCCGGGAAATCCGCCGTTGATCGTGAAATCGCCCATGGCCGTCGGAATCTGGATCGGGCGGTGGAAATGTCCAAGTACGTAGTAGTCAGGGACTTTTTCGTTGTGCTTGATGAACAGTTGTGTCGTAGCGTTCATCTGTCTCGCCATCGAGTGGAGAGGGATGCCCATTGCCTTGTCGCCGCCGCGCAGGTTGTCCCCGTGCGAGGCGAAAAAGTTCCAGCCCTCGACCGAGAACACTGCAAAAGGCTGCTCACTCAGGTTCCAGTGGATGTTTTTGATGTCGGCAGTCAACGCCTGGATAAACGCGTACAGAAACAGGTCGAAATTACTGTGCCGATTTTCGGTCGGCATTTTTTTCTGCTCGCCGTAGCGCGTATGATTGCCGACGACCGTCTCGATGTCGAGCTGGGGTACATGCGCCGCCAAGTTGCGGAACATCTGGGCGATAGCGTGTCCGGCGGCAAAAAATTGATTAAACTTCGCGTTGTGGTGCGATGCCTCTGAACCGTGATTAAGAGTGCCGTCCAACATGTCGCCGAGCATGGCTACGACTAGTTTGTTCAACGGTGCATTGGTGTGGTTTGTCAAGATCGACAACACGGCGGATTCAACGAGTTTGAGGCGGGAGAGGAACGTCGCGAAGTTGTACTCAGAAAAGCCGAGGGTCTGTTCCGGTCGAGTGATTTTTCCCACGTGAGTGTCAGAAAAAAGCAGTACGGCGGACTCAGGGGTCTCCCGCTTCCCCCGGACGAGGATGTTCACCTTCGGGGCCGGGCTGTACGAGGTCGGGGCGACCTCTTTGACACTGGCCACGAGGCGGTCCACGGCGTTCAAATCTTTCACAGCCTTCGCCAAGGTCCTTTCGAGCTCCTTGTACTGTCTTTGCCAGTAGTCGTTATCGGCCTGTTGCCGACGTTCGGGGAGATTGGAGGGCTTAATTTTCTCGCACCGGTACTGGGCGAACGAAGCCAACCCGAGCTTGCGTCGCGCCGAGCGAACACAACTTTCCTGGCGTCCGATGCGTCGAGCCACCTCGGAAGAGGAGAGCGAGCTGTCTTTGAGCAACGCCAGTGTGGCGGCGGAATATCGTTTAGTTTTTTTCATGGGGTAAATGCTGCATCAAAGTTGGCGAGGGCCTCGGCGATAGTGCCGCCTTGGACGCTGACTGAATCTTCCCGAAGCACCTCGTCAAGCGAGGCACGGAAAGTTCCATCGGACATCGTGAAAAGCTTGGCTCCGAAAATTACGCACGGCCTATTGCTCTGCCGGATAAGCTCTTTGCGGGTTCTCAGCACTTCGGTGCTCTCGCGGTGTCTGTCGGCGACCGCTTTGGCGAGGTCTTCGTCGGCCTGCCCGACCGCCCAGTTTTTGTCGTTCTGCACCAGCCAATCAATGCGGTCGAGCACATTGCACAGGGTGACCTGAGCCGCGTCGGGAGCGCCGCCGGCATGGGTCTTCCCGAGTCTGTGGTCCGCCCACTCGGGCTTGTCGGTGCAGTACACGAGGGGCTGTAGAACGGGAAGTGCCTCTAGTAATGTCCTTAGGTTAACTCTGAGAGCGCCGGAAAACTGTGGGCTGTATTCCGGGTCGCCCATTTCTTTGGTGATCGTATTATTCATGGTTGATAAAAAAATCTAAGAGGTGGTTGGCGTCAACTTCATTATCGTCTACTGTCCCGTCTTTACAGGTCAGCATACAATTCTTTTGATTGGGTAGTGGGATCGAGAAGAATGCTGGGTGCCGCCGCTGGAGTGCGATGGCCATGGCCTGCTTTGTCGCATTTCCAGCTCCGGTCGAGACTTTTTTTAGGGTCGCAGTATTTAGGCACTCGACGCGGAGTGTAGGACAGTCGAGTGATGCGGCCCATACCGCTGAACGAAAGCACGACCATAGCTGGGTTTGCAAGGTGGTCTCGGAGAACAACACATCTTCGAACGCCAGCAGAGGCGAATGTGGCGAAGTCAAAAACAGTGGTTGTGATAGCTTCAGCCGAATATGCTGGAGCAACCGCTGGAATCGGGGGTCGCGTTTGCGATCCAGCCCGGCAGCACGGTTGATCGTTATTTCCTTGGGTTTTGCCAGTGTCCATGTTCCAGAAGTGCGTTGTCCGTTGTTGAGCATGGCCCAACCAGTTTTAGTGCCGAGGTCAAGTGCCAATATGTTCTTCATACTCTTTAAAGATGCCTGAATCTTTGAGGGCGTCCTTCAGCAAGCCCAACGCTTTTCGGTGGCGCTGCGAGATGGCCTGACGCGAGAGTGGTGGAATCGACGATGCCGCAATAGTGGCTATCGACACTTTGTCGAAATACATTTTCTGGAGTACTCCGGCGTAAGCTGGGGGCAGGCCGGTGATGGCCCGGGCGATCTCTTGCACGAGCTCCTCCCGGTCAATCGCCTCGCCATGGGTATGGTCGATGTGGAACAGGTCTTCAATGGACGCTTCTTTATCGAGCCGGTCAACTGCGCCGCCGTTGGCCGGGCCGTCCGGGTGAGAACAGCTCTTCCCTGTCGGCGCAGCGTCAAGCGACTCAAATTGGGCCTCGGACCCGCTCGGTTTGAGCGGCTTGTTGACCACCTGGCGGGCTCTCGTGTGGACGCGGAACGCCGTCCTGATCATGTATGGGATAAGGTTGCTATGCCTGCCCTTCTTCAACCGTTCGGGGTCGTACTTCTCGACCGACAGCAGTATCGCCCGGTTGGCGACCTCGATGACCTCGTCTGAGGGGAGGTCGGAATACATTTCATGCACTTTCTTGACTGTGAAAAGTATATAATTCTTCACTAACTGGTCCCGTGCAGCGAGGGAGCGGCTTTTCTTATACGTCCGGGCTAACCGGACCTCTTGGGCGAATGTGAGGGCCTTGGGATTCGCTCCGGTGATAGTGTAAAATTCTTCGGGCATGTTGGTTGGTACGTTGAAATATTTGTTATCAGTCTTTGAAAATCGTCCAGACCCTGACCGGGCCTGTGTCGTCGGAAACGACTCTGAAATCTTTTGCCTTGAGTTGGGCGAGAGAACGTCCGATGTCGCTGTTATCGGTGCCTCGGAGCACGTCGGCCGCAGCGGAGCTGGCTTCGCAGATTGCTTTCCGCAACTGAAAAGCGTTCCCGGTCCAGCTTGTGATTTTTTTAGCATCTACGACGTTACTATTGATTAACGTGAAGTATGTCTCCTTCCAGTCAAGCAAAATCTCAACGAACCCGTTCGTCCGGCTTGACTGGTTCGCGTGCTTGACCAAAGCAGGATCATGCCACGGTTTTATTCCTCCGAAGCGGTAATCGACTGTACCGTTTGGGCGCTTCTCTACGCAATGCTCGGGGGTCTTCCAGTCCAGCAGGAACCGAGCGAAGTATGGCAGCTCCCGGTCGATGATCTGCCGCAATGCACCGGATTCAGGGAAGTCAACTGTGGGGGTATCTTCCGTGAGGTACATCTCTATCTTGTCCACGAGGGAGCGCTCCATGTCCGGGAGCATCCGGGCGGACTCCTCATCGCCGTTGAGAGTCACGACCACGCGACCCTGCCAGTCCACTTGCAGAGGTGTCCTGAACTTCTCGTGGTAACGGAACGTCTTGTTGGCGGCCATTTTCTTTATCATCTCGCTCCAGAGCCGGTGGGCGTAGCTGGACGTTGACATGGACCCGTCGTCCACGACCCAGTGAGCCACAGAGAAGAGTTCGGCCCCGAACGCGTCCTCTCCCATGAGGTAGTCCTTCGCTTCGCGACTACCGTTCATCAGCCCGCCTATGACCAAATGGTTCATCATGGTCTTTCCTAAATTTCGAGGGCCTGCGATGAATACGTTGTGACCGCTGGAAAGGTTCAGCTCATACCCGCTTTTGTAGAAATGCGCGAGCCAAGATATAAAAGTGTCCAGTGCCGCGTGACCGCCCTTGAAAAATCGCGGTAGGGCCGGATCGAGGCTCACCGTTCCGGGCGACCCGAAAAAACGACTAAGCCACGGGAATTGATCCGGGTGACCCCACTCAACGGGTTGCGCAACCGGTCGGCACACGCGAGCCGTGTGCGTGTTGAGAAATGGCTTACCGTTGACCAAGAGCGCGCCGGGCGTTTTAAAGACAAAGGGCGCTGCCCCCTCAATGTTGTGGTGGTCGATGATGTGTTCATAAGCCATATCTAATTCACTCGCTACTTCCTCTTTTTGTTTACTAGCTGCTAGCTCCCGCACTACCCGAAGGTAGTGTAAAATGTCGTCCTTGTTAAACGATTTCCAATCGCCCCGGGTGATCTCTCGCCAGAAATTCCTACCGTCGAAATGTACGCCCTCGACTGCCGCGCCGATGTGGTTGGCACGGTACTGGTCCACAAAAGAAAAGCCGATTAGCTCGCCCCAAGTGTAAAAATCCTTCGGTGCATTACTTGAGAAGGTGTATATCCCGCTCTCCTTGACCATGGCGGACTTTGGGGAGGTTGAATCAGCAACCCAAAAGGTCGGACCCTGCGCGTCTAACTTAAAGTCTATGTCGGCCCAATGCTTTAAAAAGTCTGGGCGCTTTTTCAGCTCCTCATGCACTATCGACAGAGGCACGTTGTACCCTCGCTCACTCCATTTTATCTGTGAGGCGGCCTTGATCAACCAGCCCACCCCCACGGCTGAGGAGATCGGCACCTCATTGGTAACAAACCACTGGCCTCCATTGGTATAATATTTCGCGACGTCGAAAAACCCGGTGTCGAAGCATGGCAGCGACAGCGCGACTTTCAGCCGGTCACCGGCGATCTTCAAAAACTCTTCCGCGAGTTGGTACGACCCGACTTTGATAGGTCGGTCAAACACCCAAAGGAGGTGTACATTTCCCGAAAGGGACCTCCCCATGTAATTCGGCACGTACGGCTTGAATCGTTCGAAACTGCCCGCAATTTCCTCGTCTGTGAGTGGCGTGTCGTAGTCGGCCACGAACCCGTAGCAGAGTGAAGGGGGATTGTCATCCAAATCTTCACCGGCCCTCTTGCGGATGCGGGCGGTCCCGTTTATACCTTCCCACATAGAGAAGACATGCCAAGAAGTATTGGGATCGTTTATCCACTTGTCCCGGTACGACTTATTTGAAATTGCTTGGGCGGGCGCGAGTCCTCGGAACTCCCATGGGATGCCCTCTAGGGTGTTCGAGGAACTCAGATTCGTTAAAAAACGCATATCGTAGTAAAATTAAAAGGTGGTTGGGTGCCCGGAAAAAGGCAAGCTACTTATTTGAGGTAGCTTGACGCCTCTTTTGCTTCCGCGTTCAGTGGGCACCCCGGAAGCCACGGCGGCGTGATACACATAATCGACTGGATGGACGTTGGGTTGAAGTCAAGAGGGACTTGGCAGATCGCCTCATCGTGCGCGTGAAATACTACCCGGGTTTTCGGGTCGCCGCGCTCCGCGAACATTGCGCGCAGCAGCAGCAAGTGGTAGGCGAAAACCTCGCGGGCGGTGGCCTGGGTAGCATTTTCGGCCAACGATCCGCCGTAATTCTCATAGCGCCTTCCGTCGATTTCGGCGGAATAGGTCCACGTGTCGCGAATCTCCGTCCGCAGCAGTATCCCGGTCTCTTCGTCAATGATCTCATGCACCTTAGCCTTCCGTAGCTTCTGCACCTTGCGGTAGACCATGGATCTACCTGACGGGAGACTTAGAACAAAGTCTGTGCCGACGGACGCCTTGTAGGAGTCGTCCAGATCTGCCCAAAGCTGTACCACCTCGGGGTTGTCCGCCCGCCAGTCCTTGACCTCTTTTCGGGCGGCACTGCCGTAGACGGTTTTTCCGCTGACGGGGTGGACGACGTCGTTGACACACACATCATAGCTTGCGAGAGTCATCGCCGCTACTATGTACTTTTTCCATCCACACCCGAACCCAAGCGCGAGGGTCTGGGCCTTTTGCGCTTGGTATAACGCTTTCAACTTTTTGAACTGCCCTTTCGGGCCGGTATACTTACCCGTGGCCACTGCGGCAGCCTCGTAGACGCCGAACCCGTCAGACATCGCCTGGAGCATCTTCGTGCTCTTTGAGAGCCACGCCAGTACGCGTGGCTCGATTTGCGCCAGATCGCACAGGACAAACTTGTAGCCGTCCTCGGGGACTATAAGCGACCGGATGTCGAAGGTCTGTTTCAGCCAGCCCAAATTCGGGCGGATCTCGTCGTCGGAGGGAAGTGCTTTGATCACAGGTTACCCTCCCGTGCCTTTTCGACATTGTCAACAGCATTCCAAAACTCAATTCCGGCGGCGTCGTCCTGACGCAGCACGCCGTTAGTGTCGATGAGTAGCGGGTCTCTTTTCATATTTTGCACGTTGAAACCCGCATCGCCTGACCAGCGCCCCGTGTGACTGCCGAAATATTTTAGTCCGTACGATATGCTTCCGTCGGGGCGCATGCGGGCTTTGAGGGTTTCGAGGGCCTTGATAAACTTTCCGACGCTGCGCCATTGGGCCACTGCGGCGACCCATGGGTAGATCGGGCTGTACTTCGTGAACCACGCCTCAAATGCTTCTTCGCCTTCTCGCGCCTTGACTGGCGTGCAGGGGATACCCGCCTCGCGGCAGGCGATAGCTATGGCCTTTGTGGAGGTCGGCTTGACCTTGGGGTCGCCTGCTGCCAGCCATGGGAGCTTTTGCTCCGTGGCGAAATGCAGAAGCTTGGCGTCATTCAGGTATCGGTCAAGTTTGGCGGTGTCGATGCGCATGCCGTTCATGCATTCCACGACCGTCATCGCGGAGAGCTCCTGCTCAAACGGTGACCAGCAGTTTGAGAACTTGGCGTGGATATTCCAGCAATGTATTGGGTCGTGCTTTGCGTACTCCCTGAACTGAGCGCCCTGGGGCAAGTGTTCGACATCCGCCCAATGCACGCCCTCCATGCCAGTGCGTGCCTGCTTAGAGACGTCGATGCCAAGGAGAAACATCGCAGCGTCCTTCAAAGCGCGTCTGTTGCAGAGAAATGCGCTCAGGTTAGCGGTGCAGACAACTTCACCGCGCTTGAGGCCGAAGTCCGGGATCCGCCCTTTTTCAATCAATGACTCGATTACAGTATTCTCGAAAAATGCGTTGTGGGCGAGTAATTTCTTGCCGCGCAGGTACTCCCAATTGAAGTCGCGGGGATGGCCGACCCATGACTCTTCGCCGTCCCACACCGCGAGCAAGTAAGCGTAAAATTCCGGGTGGTGGCAGTATGCCCACGTGCCCAGAGGTTTAACTGAACATTCTTTGTCGTAGTAGGTTTCGAAATCTATTGCAATTGGGTTCATGCGGAAAAATTAAATGGTTCTGAAAATTGGTGGGGGAGGTAGGATTTGAACCGCTCCCCCCTGATCGAGTACCGCCGGGAGTTAACCCAGCGGTACTGCTGTCCTGTTCTTAACCGATCAACGACTCAGCCAAAGCGCGGAGCTCAGGGGAGGTAGCACCGATGCGGGCCAATTTCGGGACCCATGCGAAGTTTTCGCCGTACCCCCGCAATTCGGTGGTCAGCGACCACGAACCGTATGCGTAGCCGCGTTTTTCGACAATTTCCTTCGTCACCACATTGGTCACGTCCTTCAGCCAGCCGATCTTCCGCGCAGTTCTGAACGTTTTGGCTCCGTTCGTGAACGCCGTCCCTTTCATCGCCCACAGAAACGGGGCGTAGAACTTGCCGTCGGCCAAATACGAGAACTGCGGATCGTCCAACTTATCTGGCTTTTGGACGAGGATCAGAGCCTCGGCGAGTTGCTGGAACAGCGGCTTGCCCGTGCGCTTGGCTTCTTCGTAGTCAATCGTTCCCCCGCCGTTAACCACCTGTTCGATGGAGTCGAACAAACGGCCCTGTCCACCTCCCGCGACTTTCTCGGCAAACCGGTCAGCGCGGAAGCCGGCCACGACTACCACGAGTGGCACCGCCTCCGGGTCGTTCCCCTTCGGGCCTGGGGAGGCCATTGCAACCGTCTCCCCGTTTACGACAATGCTGCCGGGATCGAACAGGTTGGAGAGGTCCCCGACCTTCTGGACGAGGTTGAGCCGGGGGAGCTTGAGGTCGCCTAACCCCAATGATCCCGAGTCATCCGCGTAACTAGCGGGCGGACGATATTCGGTGGGGGGCAGGGTGCCGCTGTTTGAGACCACGATCTCGGCGGTGGAGGCGACTGTGGGGG
>Ga0163155_10005747_pt1 | contig 12261 bp, 7 predicted proteins | sample OliLakLV19SP4G1_FD_148611 | JGI IMG/M metagenome (GOLD analysis project Ga0163155, IMG submission 148611) | Freshwater microbial mat bacterial communities from Lake Vanda, McMurdo Dry Valleys, Antarctica - Oligotrophic Lake LV.19.SP4.G1 | ecosystem: Environmental > Aquatic > Freshwater > Lake >...
TGCTCAGAATTTTGAAGATGTCTTACTCTGGCGCGCGCTCAAGCACATCGACAAAGGCTTTTATATTGACATCGGCGCTCAGCATCCAGAAGCAGACTCCGTTAGTAAGGCATTCTATGATCACGACTGGCGCGGTGTCCACGTAGAACCCATCCGACCCTATGCAGACCTGCTCCGCGATCACCGCCCCGATGAGGTCGTTTTAGAGGTGGCTTTAGCGGCAGAGAGCGGCATTCTTACGTTTTACAATATTCCCGAGACAGGGCTATCGACCGCCGATTCCACCATTGCTGAAGGTCATTGGCATCAGGGGTTTACCGTCCAAGAAATCACAATTCCCTGCATTCCCCTATCAGATGTGTTTGCCCGCTACGGCGATCGCGACATTCATTGGGTCAAGATTGATGTAGAAGGATTTGAGCTGGCGGTATTAGACGGATGGGGAGATTCACCCGTTCGCCCTTGGATTGTGGTGGTAGAAAGCACGCTGCCCAATACGCAGATCGACACTCATGAAATTTGGGAAGCTCAACTGCTAGAGCGGGGCTATACGCCAGCCTTTTTCGACGGGCTAAATCGCTACTACGTGGCTGAACAGCACCCAGAACTACTAGAGGCATTGCAATATGGCCCAACGGTGTTCGATCAATTTGCCTTTAGCCCACAGGTGACACACACCTACACTGTTTTATTTCGGCAACAGTTAAATCTGGAGCGTGAGCGTGCCCAGCAGTTAGAAGCAGTGTGGCATGAGGCTAAAGCGCAGGTTGAAGCCCTAGACAACCAGATTAATCAGCGAGAACAGGCGCTTCAGCAAACGCTAGCTCAAGAGCAAGACCGCGTCCAACAACTAGTTCAGCAACTAGTTCAGCAACTAGAAAGTCAGAAAGAGGATGCAACGAGTCAGCAAGAGAACGCAATGAGCCAGATCGAAGCCCTCCAGGTTCAGATTGCCCAGCGAGCACAAGCCGTGAGCCGGGAACGCGATCGTGCCCATAAAGAACGCGATCGCGCTCAGGCGTTGCAAAGCAAATGGGATGAAGCTCGACAGAAAACTGAAGCACTCAACAAACGGGCTAATCAGGCACGCAGAGAAGCCAAGCAACTTCGTCAGGAATTAACGTCTGTTTATTCCAGTCTGTCGTGGAAATTTGGGGCACCTCTGCGAGTTGGCAAACGCACTGCAAAAAAAATTGTACAGTTCTTGAGAAAAACTCCAGCCGCGCCTCCCGATTCCGCAAATCCATCAGGAGTTAAAACACGTAGCGTTAAATCCAATATTCAATCGGTTCAACCGGTAGAATCTACGCTAGCCGCAGGCACACACCCGGCTCAAGCGCCCGATTCTTCTAACCTAGCGGTTGAGCTAACTCAGCTGCCTACCAGCACGCAGCAGGTTTATCAGCGCCTCATGCAAGCTCGTCGTTCCGACCATCACCCTATCGACTGAGGAGGAGCTTATGAGAATTGTTCTGGATTTACAAACAGCCCAGGCTCAGCTTAGCGCTGGCAACGGTTCCAGCCAGACTGCGATCGCGTTGGCGCAGGCGATCGCCCACTGTCGGTGCCATCACGAGGTGCTGATCGTGCTCAGCGATCGCTTTCCACTCACCATTGACCCCATTCGCGCCTACTTTGCTCCACTCGTGTCAAACGCCAAGATTCACGTTTGGCAGGCTCCAGCCTGGGACACCACCACCCAGCCCCATTCGCCCTGGCAGACCCAATCAGCCGCCTTAATTCGGGAAGCCTTTTTGGTGAGTTTGCAGCCCGACATTGTCCATATTGCGCTGCCATCGCTGCCCCCAAACGGAGAGCAGACAGACGATCGCACCGTTATTAGCGTTGGCACATTTACTCAAACATTACCCACCGTTGTTACCCTGCTCGGTGCAACAACCGCTCAAGCGTTAGAACCGCTGAAATCGGCAGATCTGTGGCTTACCGTGTCTGAGGCGGTGCGTCAACACGGGATAAGCTTAGCGGGATTGTCATCCGATCAAGTCGTCAATCTGCTAAATGTAGAGCCTGATACCGGTAACGGGATTCCACCCGAGGCACCCAATATTGATTGGGATGTTGTGGCTCAACGGGCGATCGCCGCATTTGAGCGTCTACATAGTACCCACCAGCTAACGCTTTCCACAACGCCTCAAACCCAACCTGCTCCTAGCCAGAAATTAAAGTTAGCCTACATTTCGCCACTCCCCCCAGAAAAAAGTGGCATTGCCGACTACAGCGCCGAATTACTGCCCGAACTTTCCCGCCACTACGATATCGATGTGATTGTAGATCAAAAAACTATTGCTGATGATTGGATCACTGCCAATTGCCTCGTGCGCCAGGTTTCCTGGTTTAAAACCCATGCCCATCAGTATGATCGAGTGCTTTACCACTTTGGCAACTCGCTTTACCACCACCAGCATATGTTCGACTTGCTGGCGCAAATACCTGGCATCGTGGTTTTACACGACTTTTATTTGGGAGATATCGTGGCCTCCAAAGATTTGCAAGGGTTGAACCCTCACGGATGGGTTCGTGAACTACATCATGCCCATGACTATATTGCCGTGCAGGAACGTTTTCATACAGAAGACGTAGCTGATATAGCCTTTAAGTATCCGTGTAATTTGAGTGTGTTGCAGCAAGCACTCGGAATAGTCGTTCATTCCAATTTCGCTTGCCATCTAGCTGATCAATGGTATGGCAAGGGATGGTCTCATGACTGGGGAGTTTTCCCGCTGTTACGAGTGCCTGTGATCGCCAGCAATAAAGTTACAGCCCGACAAGAACTGGGGATATCAGACGACACATTTGTGGTTTGTAGTTTCGGCATGTTGGGTCCCATCAAGCAAAATAACCGCCTACTCAGTGCGTGGCTAGCTTCAACTCTGATACAAAACAAGCAATCTCTTTTAATTTTTGTTGGAGAGATCGACAAAGATGCGTATGCCGCTCAAGTCAGGGAAACGATAAATAACAGTGGTTTATCTGCTCAGATCCGTATCACCGGATGGACAGATCCAGCTACCTTTCGTCATTATCTGGCCGCCGCCGATCTAGCTGTACAGCTTCGTTCTAGCTCTCGAGGTGAAACGTCAGCCGCTGCGCTCGACTGTTTAAACTATGGCATTCCAACGATTGTCAATGGCTGTGGTTCAATGGCCGAATTACCTGCTGACGCTGTTTGGATGCTGCCAGAAGATTTTACTGACGCAAACCTGACCGAGGCAATCGAGGTGTTGTGGCAAAATCCAGAAAAACGGAAAACGTTGGGTGAGCAGGCGCGGCAATTCATTCACGCGCAGCATGCCCCAAGTGACTGTGCTGATCGGTACGCCAACTTGATTGAAACGCGCTATCAGCAAGCCGAAACCTCCTCATATCAGCTTACTCAATGCATCGCCACCCTCAAACATGCTCCCACTGAACATCAGGCATGGTTATCTGTTGCAGGATCAATGGCCCATTCTCTGCCCTATCAACAGCCACTGCGAAAGCTATTTATAGATGTTTCGGCAATTTGCCGCACAGATTTGAAAACGGGCATTCAACGTGTGGTGCGATCGCTGTTATTAGAATGGCTACACCATCCACCAGAAGGATACCGGGTTGAACCCGTGTACTTCACTCCAGAATCAGGTCATTGGCAATGTCGGTATGCCCGTCAATACATGCTCAAGCTCTTGAACTGTCCAAACCAGTCGCTGTTAGACGAGATGATTGAGCCTCAGCCAGGAGATATTTTTTGGGGAGCAGATCTATCTGGGGGTTACATCGTCGAATCAGAAAAAGCGGGTCTTTTCAGCTGGCTCCGCAATAGTGGCGTAGAAATATATTTCACGATCTATGACTTGCTACCTATTATGCAACCTCAAGTCTTTCCTCCCCAAGCCAACCCAAATTATTTAGCATGGCTACAGAGTGTTTCTCGGATAGCAACAGGTGCTATATGCATTTCTCGTGCAGTCGCTAATGAATTAGCAATTTGGATAAACACTAATCGGACTAATTGCCTTCACCCCTTTAAAGTTGGCTGGTTTCACCTTGGTGCTGATATCGAATCTTCTGCTCCTACTACTGGCCTGCCCGATGAAGCCGAACTAATACTCAACTTCTTGTCCAGACAACCCAGTTTCCTCATGGTGGGTACGGTTGAACCGCGTAAAGGTCACAGTCAAACATTGTCTGCGTTTGAGCAACTTTGGGCAAAAGAGATAAACATTAACCTGGTTATCGTGGGAAAACAAGGCTGGATGGTAGAAGAGCTGGTTGAAAGGCTAAACCATCATCCAGAATTGGGCAAACGGTTAATCTGGCTTGATGGCATTAGTGACGAATATTTGAATAAAGTTTATGCTGCTTGCACCTGTCTCATAGCAGCCTCTGAAGGAGAGGGATTTGGCTTGCCACTCATAGAAGCTGCCCAGAAGAACCTACCGATTATTGCGCGAGATATTCCAGTATTTCGCGAAGTAGCAGGAGAGCACGCCTTTTACTTCAAAGGACTTGAGCCAGAATATCTGGCGATCGCCATTCAACGATGGCTAACATCATATGAAAATGAGGCTCATCCATTGGCTGATGCAATGCCCTGGCAAACTTGGAAGCAAAGCGCAGAAAAACTTCTGGTCACAATTCTGCAAGATGAATGGCTGCATGTGATTGAGCCAGCAGAGTCTTTGAATCCCTGATGCCGCTTGAAATTTTTGTTGTGTACCTACAACTTTGGGGTACCTTCAGCCTTAAGAAGAATATGCTCTTCTGCAATATATTTCCCGCTTCTAGAGCCGTGTAACTTATTTAACTCTTCTGCCAATCACGCCATGTATTCTACTTCCGCAGTGTCAAAACGGCTTGAAAAACATCCCTTGTTTAAGGGTCTATCCCATACTCTTATAGTCTTCTTTGGGTTCTCTGCACTATATACAGTCTTCTTTTCTCCAATTTTGTTCTCGGAGAAACTTTTGGCACCGGGAGATGGCATTACCTACTTTCTTCCAGCTTTATACTCTGCCAAGACATTGTGGACAGATCTAATTTTTGCAGGCTATCCAATTGCAGCCGAACCACAAAATCAAACCTGGTACCCATTATCGTTTTTGTTTAACTCAAGCCCTCAACTTTGGAATGCCTATGTAGTCATTGCCTATGTGCTAGCCGCTAGCTTCTCCTACTGCTACATGTATATTGTCACCCGCTCTAGATTGGCAGCGATCGCCACTGGCATTATCTACAGCATGAGCGGTTTCATGATGGCTCATTTAGGCCATACGGCCATGATTCATGCAGCAGCATGGATACCTCTTATCCTGTGTGCTTTTGAAACGCTTCGCCATCGATTTGATCGCAAATGGTTTGCCATTGGAGTAGGGGCGATTGCCTGCTGTTTCTTATCAGGCCATCCTCAAATCCCGGTCTATGGTATCGGTATGGGAGCAATTTACGCTACTTGCCTGGGATGGACAGCACCCGTTGGCCGCTGGAGCTATTACAAAGTTGCCTTGGGGATGCTGGCGATCGGGCTAGGGACATGCGCGCTGCAAATCCTCCCCACACTGGAACTTAGTCGTCTCAGCCTACGAGCAGAAATGACATTTCAGTCATTTTCTACCTACTCGGTTCCCCCTTGGCAAGCTTTACAATTCATCTTTCCCTACCTATTTACAGAGCTAGACAACTCTGGCAACCCCAGACTCTACTGGGGAGAGTGGGGTCTAACTGAACTGGCAAACTATTCGGGATTGCTGACACTCATGCTGGGTGCAATCGGTTTTGTAGCTTATCGCTCCCGTTCGTTAGCATGGTTCTGGCTAATAGCTGGGTTGCTCACGCTACTGTTCACCTTTGGAGATGGCACCCCCTTAGGGTATGTGTTACATCACGTACCGGTCTACAAAATGTTTCGGGCGCAGGGTCGTCATGCAATTGAGGTAGCACTGGCCACCAGCATTTTAGCCGGGTTTGGAGTGGCTTCCATCCAGCAGCACATCGCATCAAAACGGTTGATTCTCACCACAATCTGTATTGGCGTAGGAGTCATGCTTAGCAGCCTAGGCTTCATGACATTGCAGTATCAGCAGTTTGCAGAGAAAGCCGCCAAAGTACTGCCAGCGCCCCTGAATTGGCACCCTTGGGCAAACCCGGTAGTAGGCGTGCCGCTACTGATTTTTCTGGCAGCCGTTTCAGTTCTGATCCTTTGGAGCCAATCCACTCAATCAACTTGGCGATCGTTAATCTTAATTGGGATTCTAGCGATCGATCTCGCCAGCTTTGGCTGGTTTTATGAATGGAGGGTTGGCTCCCCAGCAAATTCGTGGATCACGCCCCCAGCATTCTCACAAACCTACCAAAAAACTCTGCAAGCAGACCATCAGCGTCTGCTTGCTCCCAGAGGTGCTGATGTTCTTGACCCAGAAACGATTTCTCCAAATCTTTCCAGACTATGGCAAGTACCCAGCATCGGAGGATATACCCCTCTGACCTTATCTAGAGTTAACGAAATGATGCAAATGTCTGCGAGTGGATCTATCCCTAGATTTCCACCCACAATGGGCGATCGCAGCCTTGACCTCATGGCAGTTCGCTATGTATTTGTGCCGCCACCCGTCATGGAATCCCATCAGGGTGCCTTCTGGGGTGAAAATCTCGGACTCGGCTTAGGGACGAGCAGTTGTGCGCCTGAAGCAAATGAATCGGTAAAGTTCACCATTCCTGACTTACCGAACGAAACCAGTGACATTGGGTTTGTCACAAACCTAGGGTGTAGCCCAGGGATTCTCAACGAAACAGATGTCTTGCAAGTACAAGTTACGGATATAAACGGCAAGGTTGAAACCCACAACCTACAGGCCGGACGAGATACTTCAGAGTGGGCGTATGACTGCCCCAGTATCAAGCCGTCAATCAAACATCAACAGGCAAAAATTTTTCAAACATTCTCTCCTCAAAAAGATGGCACGGGATCATGTTCAGGACATACTTATCTTTCACAGATCAGCCTCACGCATCCCAGAAAAATTAAGAACTTAGCACTCAAATGGACAGGTCAATCAGGAGCAATGAGCATTTTCCACATCAGCCTTATTAATAAAAGTCAGCAAACTGCCGCTGCTTTTACCAGGGGGGGGATATCTCTTGATCTAAAGGATTCTCCCCAATGGAGATATGTAGAAAATGTTGGTCAGACAGGTGTTTATGAAAATCTTCGAGCCATGCCACGAGTTTGGCTTGTTTCAGAAGTAATTAATTTTAAGAACAAGGCAGGAGTACTAAAAACTATTCGTACTTCTCGTTTACCGGATGGCCGCGTATTTGAACCTAAGAAAACTGCGTTACTTGAAAAAGGAGGACGAAATCTTCAATATGCTGAGCTACAGCCCACCGATCTGGTCAAAATTGACCAGATGGCTGACACTAATATAAAAATCAAGACTGAGACGACCTCTGAGGCTTTTCTTGTCTTGAGTGATGTTTATTACCCTGGATGGAAAGCCAAAATTGACGGTAAAGCAACCCGCATTTTTCGTACCAACTATCTTCAGCGAGGGATTAAGGTTCCTAAAGGGAAACATGTAGTGGAATTTGAGTTTCGCCCTTCTAGCTTCAGATTAGGCACTGGTATTACTACAGCGTCTTTATTTATCTGTGGATTCCTAATCCTACCTAAAGATTTATTGCAAAAAATAAGTTTAAGGAAAAGGTTTTAGTCTTAGAGTGTCAAATCTATTAAAAATGCCCCAAGCTTAATAGCGTTAAGCTTGGGGCATTACGATAGTACTCGTTTATTTTTAAAAGACTTGAAATTACTCATCTTTTTTCCTCCAAATCCCTAAAACAGACTTACCTAACGAATAACGTAGCAAAGGATCTAACTTTATCGATAAAGGCACCATTGCTTGATCCCAAAGTTTAACTTGTTTGCTAGTTGGCATTTTCTGTTTCAAGATAATCCGGTTTCCCAGAGATGCCATTAAACCAATACAGTCTAAATACTTTAGGCTTACACACTCTAAAGTATTAGGAACAATTGAGTAAAGCATCTGTTTATTGTACCGACGATAGTGCCCCACAGCTAGATCAAATGGGGTAAATAACCATTGATGAGCGGGCGCTAAAATAACCAAGCATCCTCCAGGTCTTAAAGCCTTAGAAGCCAGACCAATTTCTAAAGAATCGTTTTCAATGTGTTCAAGCACATCAATATAAATTACGCTATCAAATGCCTTTTCGACTTTTAAACTTTCTAGATTTCCCACCCTAATCTCACAGTGGGGAGGCAGATAAGCGGTGGCAATGGCAGCGTTAATAACATTAGCTAGTGATGGATCTGGTTCCAAGCAAACCCAATTAGCTTGAGAATATTTACATAATATTTCTGTGGTTGCACCAATACCGGCACCAACTTCCAACACATCTCCTTGTAAATAAGGCTTGATTAGACGTGTGAAATAAGATTTCCAGTTATGAGCCTGCCTAAATAATTCCAGTTCTGTACCAACGTAGGAATATTGCATCGAAGAGTCAGTCATGATTGAGTAAAGATTGTTTGAACATCTAGAATGAAGTAGTGATAATCTCTTTCGGGTAGGAAACTATAATTGTTTCTACTATTCAGAATTACAAAGATAAACACCAGTGACAGCATCATCGCTTGAAGCAGGCCAATCAACAATATGATTGTTATGTAGGATGCCCATCCCGGAATTGCCATATTTGTTGTTAACCGAATGGCAACAACGAGCAAGATAGCAATGGCGCTGAGTAGAATTAGGAAAGAAGAAGCAATTAACAGCCGAACACCCACGATGTCGCCATATATAGAGATAGCACTTAATCCATGAGTGATTAGTGCAACAAAATTCATTTTTGACTTCCCATACAAACGAGTACCACGAGCAGTTGGAATGGTCAAAAAAGGAATTTTTGACTTCATAATTCCAGCTGCATAGTGGTTCCAGACTTCTGAAACACCAGTGAGTCGCCTAAGAGACTGAAGAGGAATTATGCAAAAATTTCCAACATTTATATCCTGACCCGTCAAAACTCTATAGAGCAGTTTATAAATGACATAAAACGCCTTAAAGTAAATACTTTCCGAGCGTTTGCTTCTTCTCGCAAATATTATTTTTGTATAGTTCTCTTCCTCACACTTTTCCATCAGCCTCAGCACATCAGCAGGTGTATCTTCACCGTCGCCATCCATTACCACTAACGCTTTAGTAGGGATATGAGCTTCAGCATAGGCAAGCCCTATAGCGATCGCTCGCTGATGGCCTAAGTTTCTCTTGAGCTTAAGTAGATGAATTTGCTGAATTGACTTGTAGTTCTGAACCAGCAGCTCATCTGAGATTGCTACGCTAGAAGCGTCGTCTACGACTAAAATATCGACGGGGATGTGTTGCTGACTCAGTTCATCATCTAAAGCTCTCAACAATAGGCTTAAACATTTCCAATCATTAAAAACTGGTATTAACAATGAGAAGGAAGTATCCATAATTTACAAAAACTATTTCTGAGGTATTTCATATTAGGTCGGTTGATGCCTAAGAGATGCTTATCTGTGAAGTTCTCTAATCATTCTACTAGCAATGAGCCTTTAAAATGTCAATACTGGCTCAGGTAATTTGGCTATCTACGGCTCAAGGCGATCGCATCCAGCCGCAGTGCTTAACAGTTTGCAAGGTCTACCAATACTTTCACTATATAGAGATTACGCTTCAAAAAAGTAAAATGAAGTAGGGTTGACAACCCAGATTGAATGGATATGCTAAAGCATATTGAAAATGTCTGTGTTGCCACGCTATTTCGATGTTGTGATTCCCAAATTTTACATTATTGGAGCTTCTGCATTTTTATTAACTCAGCAACACTAAAGGGAGCTTTGAAGGTTCATAGTCGGTATAAAAATGGTATTCCCCCTTTGGATCTTCTTAAAGCAAAGGACTTTGAGCCGACTGACTTTTCTGGTTAAACTAGCGTATGCTCACTAAGTGTTGGCAGGATCAACAGTTACTGGTGCTGACCCAGTTTGAATTTTGAGCAAGCTGACACGTCAAAACTAGCGGAACAGTAACGTTCAACAACAGCAAGACGAACGATTGTATGCATTCCTGCCTGTATTTTTTGCATACATCTCTGTGCAGGCAAGGACGATCGCCAGGTATGAAACAAAGCAGATTACTAAATATGACAGCAGCAACTTTGCAAAGCACCCTGTTCAAGGTGCGCTAGCTCTGCTATCATTAATTTTCGATACCTGGAGAGGTGGCTGAGTGGTCGAAAGCGGCAGATTGCTAATCTGTTGATGCCTTTAGGGGTATCCGGGGGTTCGAATCCCCCCCTCTCCGTTCAAAAATCTAGGTCGAGTGGTGAAAAGCTAGCTAGCCACTCCCACACCTTTAATCCGATCGAGGGCGATCAGCAGCCGATCGATGCTGGCATTTGGCTCTAGAAACGAAAATAGGTGCCGGAAACGAATTTTACCTGCCGGATCGACCAAAAACTGAGCCGGAAGCGGTGCGCCTAGCGCTTGCCCCACCTGATAACGGCGAAATATTCGGCAGCTTGGGTCAATTAACAATGGCATTTTCAACCCCAGATGCTCCACCACTTTGGCACTCTGGCGTTCGTCGGTGCTGGTAAACATCAGCACTTCTGCCCCCCGCTGGGTAAACTGCTCATAGTTTTCATTTAGCGCTTGGATGTGCGGATAGCAGAGAGGGCAATAGTGCTTTTCGGTGAAAATGCGGGTGAAGTAGAGCAGCACAGGGCGGTTCCAGGCTTCTTCACTGGGTTTGCGGCTGCCTGCATAGTCTGACAGCCTCACCTTACGCTTGGCTTTGGCGTCCATCAGTTCAAACGGGGGCGCAAGGCTACCTATGCTGAACTGGTTGGTGGGCGGGATGGGGAGGGCGTTGGAGAGAAATCGCTGAGTAAAGAGGCCGCTGAGGTTGGGGGAGGTGAGCATGGGCGGGCAGACGATGAAGGTGAAGGCGGAGCAATGGGCGCTTATTCAAAAATAAACCAAAAATAAACCCCAATGCTGCTTACCGGATGATTCGGGGGCAGAACTGGGGCAATTTTGAGCCGTTCCAATGGAGCGTTTCTCAGCAAAAATTGCTCTATACGGCGGCGAAGAAGTCTTTGGACTTGACCGGGTCGGGCGTCATGGTTTTGTCGCCGGGTTGCCAGCCTGCGGGGCAGACTTCATCGGGGTGAGACTGAACGTGCTGAACCGCTTGCAAGACGCGCAGGGTTTCGTCTACGCTGCGGCCAAAGGATAGGTTGTTGATGGTAGCATGTTGAATGATGCCATCTTTGTCGATGATAAACAAACCGCGTAGAGCAATGCCAGCGTCGGGATCAAGCACGTTATAAGCAGCGCTGATCTCTTTTTTGATGTCGGCTACGAGGGGATAGTTGAGGTCACCGACACCGCCAGTTTTGCGATCGCTTTGAATCCAGGCGAGGTGAGAGAACACGCTATCTACGGAAACGCCAAGGATTTCGGTGTTAATCGCTTTGAAGTCGGCATGGCGATCGCTAAATGCTGTGATTTCGGTAGGGCAAACGAATGTAAAGTCAAGAGGATAGAAAAACAGGACAACATATTTGCCCCGATAATCAGACAGCTTAACGGTTTTGAACTCTTGATCAACCACGGCTTCGGCGCTAAATTCTGGTGCCGTTTGACCAACCCGGAGGCTATCGGTTGCAAGGGTCATGGATATATTCTCCCTAAGTTTTAATTATGCGTCTTCTGGGCGTAAGTCGATCGGGCAGAACGGTCAGCTAATTTACCGCACCCAATAGCTCATTTCTTGCGAACTGTTACGACTATATCATAGTCATAACGATTTTGAGTAGGCGACTGCCAGCGTGGAAAGGATGGATGGACTTATGATTAATTTACCTCCGCTTTATATTTTGAATACTTAGATTAAGCAATGCCAGCCACATCATGCAAACTGGGCTAAAATTGCCCAAAATTGTCCAGAATTATAGAGATAAACCAAGTCCATGTTGAGAACTGTAGTTTTAGCCCTCACCCCCAGCCCCTCTCCCAAAGGGCGAGGGGAGCCGGAAAAGCTTTCAAAGTCCCTCTCCCCAGGGAGAGGGATTTAGGGTGAGGGAAACTCTGGGTTTCAAGTTAGACGAGGTTTAACTACTAACAATCCACAAATCAAACGATAATGAGGCATCGGGTTCTGGTAACCGCCAATGACTCAACAGTTACTAAATACCAACGAAATCGTCCCT
>Ga0163155_10005755_pt1 | contig 12250 bp, 16 predicted proteins | sample OliLakLV19SP4G1_FD_148611 | JGI IMG/M metagenome (GOLD analysis project Ga0163155, IMG submission 148611) | Freshwater microbial mat bacterial communities from Lake Vanda, McMurdo Dry Valleys, Antarctica - Oligotrophic Lake LV.19.SP4.G1 | ecosystem: Environmental > Aquatic > Freshwater > Lake >...
ATTTGCGAGCATACCGCGTCGGCAAGCCGATGGTATCGCCTTCCGACGTGCGACGTGGCGATCGCACGAGGAACCGGGTGCAGCCGGATGTGTTCGTGGTGCGCGTCACCGAGAGTGGCCGGCCGCCGTATCCGTACGATCTGGGCGATCTGTTGCTGGCGGTGGAGGTGGCATCGCCGAGCAGTCGGCGGCTGGACTATCACGTCAAGCGGGAGTTGTATCTGCGCGAAGGGGTCGAGGAGTACTGGGTCATCGATCCGGACGCGCGGAACGTGTTGCGGTGGCGTGGGCGGAGCGAGCCGGGGGAGATTCTCAGTGAGCGTGTCGCGTGGCAGCCGGCGGGTGCGGGTGAGCCGTTCGTGTTGACGCTCGACGAGTTCTTCGATGAGGCGTTCAGTTAAAGTATTTGGCGCCGACTCCTGTTGGTCAACCAGGGGCGCTCACACCGCAGTCAGCACCGCCCCATGGAAGTCGCAATGCGAATCGTGCGGATGGTGAAGGTGCCCATCCACCAGATAATCGATGTGATCGCCATGCGGCACGGCCGGATGGCCGCAGGTGGCGCCGTGCACATGCGACGCATCATGCCCGCCGCAACGGTGGGCTGGCGTACAGTCAGCCGGATTCGTCACGCTCACGTCAAGCGTGTGCTCCTCGACGACTGCGCCCGCCTGGTGATGCAGATGGCCGTCGTGCAGATAGTCGGTGTGGTCATTGTGCACGAGAGCCGTGTGACCGCAACCGGCGCCGTGGGTGTGTTCGTGGTCTGCGTGTGTGTGTGGCATGGAACGGTCCGTCGAAGGTGAATGGGACTTGGTGACCACGACTGTTCTGGCCACGCGTTCTGGCGACATCCCGCTGCAACGGTGGGGAATCGCCTTGCTCTTGCCACTCGGCTTTCTCGTGCCGGCCGCGCTGGCGCTTGCCGTGCGCGTTGGACCGGAGGGGAGCACGCTCCCCGCTGGCGTCGCCCTGTCGCGTGATGGGCTGGTGCTCGGTTGGGGCGTCGTGGTGCGGACACTGGCCTGTGTCAGCTGTACGCTGCGGTTCATCATGACCACGCCGGTGCACATCATCGCATTGGCGATGCGGCGCGCTGGCGCGTCGGCGGCGCTCAGCGACACCGTGCTCATCACGGCACGACTGATTCAGCTGCTTGGTGCGCGGATGGTGACCATCTCGAGAACTCTGGTGCAGCGTCAGGGCACCAGCGCGTGGCGCGCGCGACTGCGCTCCGTGAGCCTGCGGGGTGCGACGCTGCTCGTGGATTCACTGGAGCGCTCGACGCGACTCGAGCGCGGCCTCGCTGGTCGCTTCGGCCTGACTTGCGATGCGATCGCGCGGCCCGCGTGGCTGGCCCTTGATTGCGCACGGCTCTGGATTTCGATCAGGCTGCCTGCGGCGGTGGTGTTGACCGGTGCGTACGCCGTGCGTGCGCTCTCCGTCGCGGCTGGATGGGTACGTTGACTGCCCGCACGCACCGCTGGCTCGATCCGCTCGAAGCGCCAACAATGCCGGACCGTTCCTGATTGCCGAGAATGTGTCAGCCGGCTACGCGGCTGGGCAAATGGCACTCCGGCACCTTTCGCGCAGCGTCGGACGTGGGGAGCGCGTAGCGCTGCTCGGTGCCAACGGGTCTGGCATGACGACCAGTCTGCTGGTATTGGCGGGTGCCCTCGCCCCGCTCGCTGGCACGATCGGCATGCCTGACCTCGCGCTCGTGCACACGTCCGGCGCGCAGCGGGCGTGGCGTCAGCGCGTTGGGCTCGTCCTGGCCGATCCGGACGACCAGCTGATCGCGCCGACCGTCGCCGACGACATTGCGTTCGGGCCCAGAAACATGGGTCTGGCGGACGCGGATGTGTCGTTTCGTCCGGGTGAGGCGGTCGAGGCGCTCGGCGTCGAGGCGCTCGGCATCGAGGCGCTCGGCATCGAGGCGCTCCTGCCGCGTGCCATTCACCGCCTCAGCCTCGGCGAGCGGAAGCGAGTGGCGCTGGCCGGGGTGCTGGCACTGCGTCCGGACGTGCTGCTGCTCGATGAGCCAACGACCGGCCTCGATCGCCGGGGCCGCGAGGGACTGCGCGCGTTGCTCGAGGCGCGTCGTTCTGCCGGGACCACGATTCTGATCGCCACGCATGACACGGACTTCGCATGGGATTGGGCTGACCGGGCAATCGGTCGAATTCAGTGGCGACGCATTCCCGCTGTGCGGGGTTGACGCTCACGTCCGTGCGCTCCTGAGAGACTGGCCAGCCAGCGGTTCGACCAGACGAGCGATCGCGAGGGCCATCGCGACTCGCTGAATGCCAGGGAAACGAAGTAAAGTTCGCTTGCAGCGCACCATTTTTGCAGTCAGGTGACCCGACCTGTGCGCGATTGACCCTCATCCTGAGCCACCAGACCACCAGCATGTGGCGGTTGCCCACGGACCCGCTCGAGGTATCACGATTCAACAGGGGACGTGCCTCGATTCATGCCGCGTGAGTCGATGCGGCGTCGGTCGATCTTCCGGGCTTGACCACCGATGCCGCGCCGCGCCGCCAGCCGCTGCTGATGGTTCGTGAGCAGTTTCTCCGAAATGAGCATCGGAGTTGTCAGCCCGTGTCAGCGGTGATGACGAGCGGCTGGATCGATTTGTCCGCGCGATGATCGCGAATACCTTGGCGATGGCGCGCGCAGGCAAATCGTTCCGGGTTACGAAGTGCGACGCAGATGCACTGCTGCAGATCGACGTCCGGAGCGGAGCTGCGGGCGACTCTCTCCGCTTACCTGGTAGACTGCCACGGCATCAGGTCGGACCTCTCTCCGCCAACCTGAACGAAGAGGAAGGCACAGACTATCACTGCTGATCCTTGAAACCTTTCCACGTCACACGCGGCATCGTCGCAGATGGCACACGACAGCACGCACTCGACAGGACACTTTCAAGGGCCGTTGTGGCGCGCGGAACGAAATTTCCAGACTTTGGCGCGGTTTCGTAAGCGCTTCGCACCCTCTCGCTGGCGGCATTCCGCGTATCGCACTGCGCATTCTTCTCATCCGGCGCTCTGGAGAAAGCTGAGCAGCGCGTTTTCGTCGCGCGTCAGACCCCTATGAGAACGGGAGAGCGAAAGCGCTTGGTTCCACTCCTGTTCCAGGCTTGGATCGTGATATGCCTGAAGAATACGCGGGTGGACGTAACCGGAGCGACAGACTGCTGGCGTGTTGCCAAGCTGGCTGGCCACCGCCTTCAGCGCCAGCGTCAGTCGCGCCTCCGGTGCTCCGTCAGTGTCGTGCTGCGCGGACAGCTGTGTCGCGGCCAGCAGACTCCCGGCCCACGTCCGAAAGTCCTTTGCCGAAAATGACTCGCCCGTGATCGCGTTGATGTAATCGTTGACATCGCTCGAGTCCACCACCCGGGCCGCGCCGTCATCGCCATGATACTGAAACAGGGACTGGCCAGGCAGTTCGCGACAGCGACGCACGAGCCGCGCCAGCCGGCGATCGTTGACGCGCACAGAATGCGCCTTACCCATCTTCCCGATGAACTGGAAGCGAAGCGTCTGTCCACTGAACTGCACGTGGCGATTACGCAGCGTCGTCAGGCCAAAGCTATGATTGGTGCGGGCGTACTCCTCGTTCCCGATGCGAATGTAGGTGGTCTCGAGTAGCCGCACCACAATGGCCAGCACGTGCTCGCGCGACAGGTCGTTGCGCTCCAGATCCGCCATGACGCGTGCTCGGATGATTGACAGTGAGACGCCAAACTGGATCATCCTGTCAAATTTGTGCTCGCCGCGAACGGTCTGCCAGCGCGCGTGATAGCGGTACTGCTTGCGACCCTTCGCGTCCCGCCCTGTTGCCTGAATGTGCCCATTTGGCTGAGGCGCGATCCAGACATGGGACCAGGCCGGCGGGATCGCCAGTTTCGCGATGCGCTCGATGTTCTCCCGATCCCTGATCACACGATTGTGCTGGTCACGATACGTGAATCCGGCAGCTCGGCGATGTCGGCTGTAGCCTTCATCAGTATCGGTCACGTACCGGAGTGAGGCACGTCGAGCGACATCGGCCGGATCGGCATCATACGCGGCTGACATAGCGTCGGTATGAATCACCGACTTCGGTGCGCGACGCTTTCGTGCCTGCACCGCCGTTGTCATTGCGTCACTCTCGACCCAAGCGAATGCACCGTCGACGGCGTGATGCGCTGCTCTGTGCAGAGCAGATCATGCCACGGGTCATCAGGCGATGTGCCGAGGAAGCCGTTGACATCGCCGATGGTGATCAGGTCACCACGATCGATGTGATGAAGCTCGGGGCACATCAGACCCAGTGACACTGGGGCACCTGCTCGGACCCGCAGTGAATACGGCGCCACCGGAGTCGCCCCACTTGAACTATGACGATTCGATGAAGAATCGACCGCCGCGCGCGCGCGGCTCGGCGCAATTGCGGGACTGGCGCATGCCGATGTGTTCCGGACGACCATGACAGGATCGAGATGGCCTACAGCTCGACAGCACCGCGCTCATCGCCTGCAGGTCGCTTCCCCGTCGCGACACCAGCGAGGAACTGAAACCAGCGCACCGGTGTGGCCGGTGAGTCCCAGTAGTCGGCGCGGTGTGACGCGATATGAACGAGTGTCAGATTCGGATCGGTCGAGCCACCCTTGAAGTACATCTCGAGTATCGGGTTCCAGAGTTCGTCCTTCTTGTCCTGATCGTCGAGGACGGCGGCCTCTCCGGAAAGGATCAAAAAACGCTGTGATTCCGGATTGGCATACTGAACGAGAACGGCAGTGTTGGTCATCAGCTGCTTTACCAGACTCGACGACTTCGAGGTGGCGAACCACACATCCCCGTCGAATTCGGTCTGCTGCGTGTACATGGGGCGGCTGTAAAGCTTGCCGTCTTCGCCGGTCGTGGTGAGCATCGCCACCTTGATGTCTTTGATCAGCTCGCGGACTTTCTCGACTGATTCCTGACTCTCGCCTGGCGCCGTCTGAACTTCAGCCAACGGTTCTGACATCTGCTGTTTCCTCTCGCTGAGATAGGTGGAAGAGCATAAGGTGCAATCGTTGTCAGCAAACAATGCGCCGCAGTGTGGCACCGGTGCACGTTTCAGGCCAACGGTAGCCATCATCGTGCTTGCGCCGGGGCGCACCTCTCCAGTAGCGCTGCACAGCGTGTCACGCGCCGCGAATGATGCCGTGCGGTTACGGTACTCGGTGAGCTCGAGGCATGTGACGCTTGCACGAGCTCGCAGCCTGTCGCAACGGTATCAAACGGGCGGTGAAACACACGCCAGCGTTTTTAACCCTCATTGCACACGGAGCTACAAGTGACGACAGCGACACAGGACGAGCGAAACGAATCGGGAAACAGCTATGTCACGGACATGCTCGCGCTCGCGAATCACATTCAGACGGCACTCTCTGGTCAGATCGAGGATCTCGACGAGCATGCGGCGATCAATCGGGCTCGGTCGAGTATTCGGCGAACACACGGCGCGATCGCCGACCACGCGAGGGCGGGCGGGCGCGCAGCAGCCTGCCCGCCGCCCGCCGCCGCGCCTCGGCGGCCGTCCGGATGTGGTTTCCCGTGGGCGCCCGGTTGCAGCGGAAACTGATCGGATGACGCGCACACCGAACGTCCCCGCGCGTGATCGGGGCGTCAGGGTGAGACGTAGTGAGTCGGGTGGGCCGCGGCGGGTCGTCGCGTGGCGCCCGGTCCGGACTGTCCGCAGGTCGCGGGGGGACTCCGCGCGCCGCCCTCTTCGGCCGTCGCCGCGGGCGCGGAGGTGCGAGAGGACCTGGTCGATGACCGACGGTTGCGTAATGCACGCCACGCGGCGCATCACGCCGTGGCAGGCAGGGAACTCCAGGGGATCGCTGCCAAGCGCTGCTGGAGCAGGGTCGCTCAGCGGCGGCTGGCCTCGGTGGGCGCCAGTCGTGGCGCGGGGACGATGGCAGGCGGCACTGCCGCCGCCGCGGTCGCCGCCTTGCCTCGCATTCCGCGGCGGCAGTTGGCATACCAGCCGTCGTACCGCGTCGTGATGTGCCTCTTGTCGGGGATGTGCACCACGACCCGGGCCAGGAACTCGATCGGGTCCACCGTCTCGGTGCCCGCCGTCGGGCCGTCGGACTTGTCCGACCGATAGGTCACGGCCTTAGAACCGCTCGCCGCCCAGTGCCGCGCCCAGGTCGGGGTGCAGCACCTTGATCAAGACATCGCGGTCGTGCTTGATGTCGTGCGCCGGGTACACGGTGGCCATGCCGCCGGCGCCGAGTTCGCGCTCGATGCGGTGGCGGTCGCAGAGTGCGGCGGACAGTCGCCGGACGGTGTCAGTCATGGTCACTCGTGGCCACTCCGAGGGCACAGACTAGGCAAACGGATTTTGAACATTGAGCTCAGGGAACAGCGAGAAGTCGCGATCGCGGGACAGGAACGCTTCGACGCCGTGCGCGACACAGATCGCGGCAATGCGCGCATCATGTACGACCGCCCCGAGCACGCGGGGGCGACGCACGAAGCCGGAGAGCACGCTGGTGAACCCTTGCGATTCGCCGAGCAATCGAATGCTTGGCGAGGCGAACCACCCTTCCAGCTGCGCCCATGCCTGTTGGGATGTGCTCGCGGTCTGGCGCCAGATCCTGGGATTGGTGACCACGCTGAAGAACTCGTACACGCATGGCCAAGGGATCGCCCACGGGTCGCGTCCCTCGGCCATGGCGCGCAGGCGGTCCTGCGCCACCGCGTGCTCGGCAACGTCCCGGCGATGCGCATAGACGAGGACGTTGGTGTCGACGGCAATCATCGCCGACTACCGTAGATCTCATCACGCAGATCGGGCCACGACATGCTTTCGAGCGGGTTGCCATGGCGCGCATCACCGACACTCAGATCCGGCAGCTGGTAGGCCCTCGGTGCGTCCTCCGCAGCGAGCACGCGGCGAATGCCCTCCTCGACCACGGCGCGCAACGGCACGCCGGATCGTTGCGCGTGGCGCTTGGCCCGCGCCAGCAATGCGTCGGCAATATCAATGGTCGTTTTCATTGGATACAGTCTACCCATATCGAGTAGTATGGGCAAGCATGCCACGACTCCGGCGGCGACGGCGAAGGCGACGTTTGCGGTGGCCAGCGCGCCATTGGCGTCGCCCGCGATCGGCAGCACGAACACGCGGATGTTACAGCGTCAGGAACGAGACCGGGCCCAGCTCGTACGCTCGCCGCGCTTTGGCCGTGCGAGAGCCAACGGCCACCCGGCGACAGCGTGCTTTCCGTCAGGTACTCAAACTTTCCGTAGTCGGCAGCTGTGAGCAGCGGTTTCGGCTGTACCTGTGCGATGCAGGCTGCTGACATGCAGAAGAAAGGCGCGATCAGTGCGGCTACGCATCGTCACAGCGGTTTGCGATTTCAGTCGCGGGGTCGCGGGTTGACGGCGAGATCCGTCGTGCGGTACCGTCTGCGCTGGGAGCATCACGTTTCTTTCGCTGGTTGCAGGGGCTGCACGGCTGTGCTGGAAACTTCGTCGTCCGACATGGCCATCATCGTGTCGTACGCTCCGCTGGAACGCCCTGCCGAAACTTCGCGAACCACGCGAACATCCGACGGTCGACGTCGTCACGATTGGCGAACAGATAGTGATCGTCGCTGTCGTACATGACCAGCTCGAATCGCTTGCCGACGCGCTGGAGCCGCGTTGCCAATGCAAGCGCATCCTGCGGATCCACGCGCCAGTCTCGTGTCCCGTGGAGAATGAGCATCGGCACGTTCAGACGATCGGCCCAGTGGATGGCAGACCGATCGGCGTAGAAGGCCGCGCGGGTGCGGGGCCAGCCGGGCACCAGCGGCGCATACACCTCCTTTTCGAAGCCGGGTCGCAGCGCTTCGGTGCGTGCCAGATCCGTTGGTCCTGCCTGAATCACGGCGGCCCTCACCGCCAGACCGCTCCTGATCGCGAGGTAGGCCATCATCCCGCCGCGAGACACGCCGAAGGCGTATACGTTGTCGTGATCGAGCGTCGAATCGCCGCGCGCGAGCGGCACGAGATTGAGCACGTCGTGCACATCGCGACCGCCCAACTCCTCGCGACCCTCGCCCCCGTCGTTACCACGATACTGCGTGGCCAGGACCACGTAGCCGCTATCGAGAAACACCCGGAAACGCCGCATCCACGACTCATCCACCTTGCCGAACTCCCGGTTGCCGCCGCGGAGGAACAGAATGACTGGGTGCTTTCCGCTGTGATGCGGCGCACCGCCGTAGCGGTACCCGATCACCTTCAGGCCATCGCTGCGATAGGCAATGCGCTCGCACAGATAGCGACCGGACCGGAACAGCAGATCATACCGTGCCTCCGGTATCGGTTGACCCGCAGCGGCATCGTCACGCGAGCGACGGTACTCGCCGCTGTCAGCGGCGGTCGGTCGCCGCAGTGTCCGAAAGGCGCTGTCGATCGCAACAATCTCGACGTTCTGATCGCGTCGGTACTCACCGCGATAGGTGGCGTGGTCGAGCGAATGCAGTCGACAGGCGTTGCGAGAGACCAACTGGCCGTCATCGCCACGCGTGCCCTGTGCCTGCAGGGACGCGCCGGCGAGAACAGATGCCATGGCCAGCGTTCGTGCCTGAGCGTTCACGCGTCACTCCCCTGAGTATGCACGGGATGTCTGGTGTCCTCGGCCGCAGCCGGTGAAATCGTGGACGATCGACCGCGTGCGTGCCGAGCTAAGTCGCCAAATCATCAGAGCGAGATGACCTGGTCGACCTGCGCGCCGGCCAGTGCCTCGTAGAGCTGTGGGAAACAGCCCGCGACTACGCCGTCAACCAGCCCCTTCGCCTTCACGTTTCCGCTGCCGCACTGCTCGAAGGTGCCGTCGGCGAGATTACGCCGAACGGCGCACTGGTCGCACACCATCAGCAACATGCCGCGTTCGGCGGCGACTCTGGCGAGACGTTCGCCGATGGGGTCACCCTGCCGAAGGCAGTAAACGTTGTCATCGAAGAACATCATGCCGACGACTTCGGCGCCGTGACGGTTCTGCTCCAGCTGCGGGAGGATCATGCTCCCCAGCTTGTGGATCGCGGACAGGTCGGTGGTAAAGACGTACGCAACTCTCATCGGGAATTTCTGGCGGTAGCGGTGTGACTGAGCGTGTCGATCACGCGGGGCGTTGACACCGACTGGACGAACGAAGTATATGAGAAACGAGTCTCAACAAGCAAGAGGTTCAGTATTTTCTGAACGCCGTGACTCCGTAGTTCAGATTGCCGGAATTTTTGGGCGAGACCGACTCGGATCGCACGTGTGCCGTCATCTGTTCCAGCGTCGCCAGTTCGATCGTCGCTCCGTCCACGTGCGCCACGCTCCATTGCCAGCCGGCCGGTACACGACGCACAGTGACGCGGGTGAGAGTCTGATGCTGGGTTTCATCGGACACGGTTTGGCAGGCTTGGCCGTATGATCGACAACCTGCCGAACCAGATGACTAGGCCCGCCGGCGCGAGCGCCGCATGACGCCGGTCAGCACCAACAGGCCCGCAGCAAAGAGCGCCATCGCGCCCGGCTCCGGCACTGGCGTCAGCAAAAAGGCGCGGGTCACACCGTTCTTCCTGCCGTACCCGACAATCTGGCCGGCGTCGTTGATCCCCTCTGCGCTGCTGAATGTCCAGTCCGACGCGTCGTTCACGAGTGTCGCGAGCAGTGTGGATGCCCCGCCATTCCAAAGCAGCGCAGCCGACGGCGCGCCCGAAACGTTGGTGGCGTTGCCGACGATCCAGCCGCTGGCATTGACATCGATGGCCTGACTGAAGGTGAAGCCGGTAGTCGACAGCAGCGTCATGCTGCCGCTCTGCCAGAGAAACGCGCTGAAGACGCTCGTACCTCCGGGGGTGCGGACGCCGGTGTTGGATCGTCCGACCACCATCTGCGCACCATTGCTCGCGAACGCTTCGCTGAACTGAGCGCCGTCACCCAGCGAACCGAGCGAGATGGCCGAACCGGCGCCGAACCAGGCGGTGGCCTGCGACACTCCTGCCATTGAACGGGAAAAGCCGACGACATCTCCCTGTTCGTTGATGCTCCAGGCGCGCGAGAGCGTCGACGTCGTGTTGTCAGCGGAGCCAAGGTCGCGGGCACCAGCGCTCGTCCAGACTGTGGCCCGTGACGTCGTCCCGGTCGACGAGATTCCGACGATCGTTCCGGCATCGTTGATCCCGTGTGCCACGCCGGTGGCACCACCCAACGTGGGCAGCGCCGTCATGACACCGTTCTCCCACCGGAAGGCGCGAGACGCGTTGTTGTCGCTCTCGCCGACCACCACACCACTGCTGTTGACGGCGTATCCGCGGCTGAAGTTGTTGCTGCCTGCCAGCACGCCGAGGTTCTGCGAACTCGTCCCGTCGAAGAGGTACGCGTTCAGTCGCGGCGCGGGCGTACCCGTCGCCGTCTGTGCATTGCCAGTCACGAGCCCATTTGTGCTGATCCCGCGCGCGAAGCTCGTCGTTCCGCCGAGCGTCGGAATTTCCGTCAGGGTGAACCTTGGCAGCTGTGCCTGCGCAACTGCGGGGACGGCGAGGAGCGCAACGCTGATCGTGCGGCGGAGAAGCATGGTGCTCCAGTGCCGGCGAACCGGTGTTGTTGAAATGATCATTGAAGGAGTCGAGAGGTGATAAAGGGTAGTAATGACAAACTATTATCAAACAGTTACGGCCCGGGCGATAGGAGCGTTGACGCGATAGCAGAATGAGACGGACTTGAATGATAACTGATTCTTGGATATCATTAGTGGATGAGCTCAGGTATTTTTTTGCAGCAATGCTTCGGCGAATGCTCGTCAATGCTCAGGCCGCTCGTCCTCGTTGGCGCCGTGACGTTCGCAGTCGGCATACCGACGCACAGGCTTTACGCGCAGACCACTGGCGGAGTCGTCTCCGGCGTCGTCCAGCAGTCGCCGAGCGGGGCAGCGCTCCCCTTGGCCGTAATCACCATCGGCACGCAAACGGCTCGCGCCGATGCGGTCGGTCGCTTCAGGCTCTCGGATGTCCCCGCCGGACCGACGCAGTTGATCGCGACCCACCCGGGCTTCGCACGCCGGGTGATCACGCTCGATGTGGTGTCAGGCGACTCGGTGCGCGTCTTCGTCCGACTGTCCGCCCGCGGGGTGGAGCTGGAGCGGATCGTCGTCACGGCCACCGAGACGTCCCGCTCGCGTGAAGGGGGCAGTGTCTCGCTCATTGGCCGCGACGCCATCGAGCACGTACAGGCATCCAGTCTGGCGGATGTGCTGCAGTTGCTCCCGGGACAACCAGCGCTCAATCCAACGCTCTCATCCGCACGGCAGGTGCTACTGCGCCAGGCGCCGACCGGCAGCAGCCGTGACCCAGGGCCTGGCACGGAAGCGGAGCGCTCGAACGCTCTTGGCACCAGCATCGTGCTCGACGGTGTGCCGTTGTCGAACAACGCCAACCTGCAGACCACGCTCACGATTCTCAACAGTGGTCCCAACGGACTGCCGCAGTTTTCAAGCACCGCAGGACGTGGACTCGATCTGCGCCAGCTGCCCGCTGACAACATCGAGAGTGTCGAGGTGATTCGCGGGGTGCCGAGTGCTCGGCATGGTGATCTCACCGCTGGCGCGGTGCTGGTGACATCGCGGGCCGGCGCGCAGGACCCCGAGTTGCGCGTGCGTGGAAATCCGCTCACGCTCGAGGCGAGTACGGTCGCGGGGTGGGGCCGCCGAGGAACTGGTGGATTGTCCGTCGATGCGAATCTGGTGCGATCGCAAGACGATCCACGCTCCACGCTGGATCGTTTCACGCGCGCGACGACACAGCTGTCGTACTCTGCGCGTCTGAGACCGCAGCTGAGCGTCACGGTTCGGGCCCGCGGCTACGCCGTGCTCGACGAAACCAAACGTGATCCGGACGATCGTCGGTCGCAGCGAACGACGACCGCACGCGATCGCGGGGGACGGCTCGATTTTCGGGTGGCGCACGGCGACGCAGCGCGTGGTGGCTGGCTGACGGAACTGACGACCAGTGTCAACATCGCCGAGCAGACCGCCCGATATCAGGAACTCATCACCCGGGACATCTTCCCGCTGACTGGCGCGCGTCGTGACACGATCGCGCCGGGCGTGTATGGGCGCAGCGAGTATCTCACGCGCTTGACGGTCGACGGACGGCCGGTGAATGGGTATGCGCGACTCGAATCGCGTACTGATTGGTCGCGCGGCAAGTGGCGCCATCAGCCGATGGTCGGCG
>Ga0163155_10005764_pt1 | contig 12233 bp, 11 predicted proteins | sample OliLakLV19SP4G1_FD_148611 | JGI IMG/M metagenome (GOLD analysis project Ga0163155, IMG submission 148611) | Freshwater microbial mat bacterial communities from Lake Vanda, McMurdo Dry Valleys, Antarctica - Oligotrophic Lake LV.19.SP4.G1 | ecosystem: Environmental > Aquatic > Freshwater > Lake >...
GGTCATGGACACCAAAACTATGGACTTGCGAATGGTAGTTAGGGTGCCTGACCTCGAGGAGATCTTGGGTGCAGCGGTCTGCTCCATAGCTAGAGTAAACGTGAAAGGGGTCAGGAGTCATACTCAGGAATAGGCGAGACTTTTTAGATGCTAGATGCCGTTGGGACTATTCCTGAGTATGACTCCCGACCCCTTTTTTTCAACTCCGAGTGCCCAGGTGACTCCCATGGCAAACATCGCCCCGGCAAAAATTAGCGAAAACCCTAGGCCAATTCCGCTCTGTGTGGTGACTTTTTGCAGGACCGCCGACCCAGCAAAAAGAAAAGCTGGAACAAGTCCTCCTACAACGATACCTAATGTTTCATTGGACACTTTAGCCACCGTTCGCGGAGGAGGACCGCTCGTCAAGGGAGTCCCCAGCACTGGTGACTTTTGCAAGTGAGTGAGGCGGCCTACCTGGCAACGGTGCGATTGAATCATATAATGCGGCCAAGCGACGTTTAAATTCCGCGTGACTGTAGCGGCTCTCAACCAGGGCTTTCGCTCGGGCAGCCATTTCGGCGATTTCTGCACGACCGCTGAGTGCAAGTGCTAAGCCTCGAGCGTAATCCTCCGGATTAGTATCGGCCAAGATTGCTGACTGATCATCTAACACTTGAGTATGAGAGAGAATCTTTGTCGCGACGATCGGTTTGCCGGATGCCATGTAGGCATAAAGTTTAAGCGGAGTATTTGTGCCCAAAATTCTCGGGGAGGCAAGCGCCGAAGCGAGCTGCATGAAAGCGCCCATCTCTTCTTCGGGACGTTGACCCGTAAAAATTGTGTTTTGGGAGATCCCAAGTTGGTCCGCTATCTTGGAATAATACTCTCGATCTTTCGCGGAGCCTCCAACTAGTACCAATCGGTACTGCGCCTCCTTGCTAGGCGCGGCGACAAGCATTGCGAAAGCCTTCAGCAGCAAATCAAGGCCTTGATACTTTTCGAAATTGCCTGTGTAGACCAGGTTCTTAGTGATTACTAAGCCAAATTCTGCCCCAACCTTGGCAACTAACGAAGGATTAACTGCGGCTGATGACTGAGGTGGAAAATCTTCGATCTGGTGTATCGGAGTTTGTCCGGAAATGGCGAGCACCTTGTCGGAGAGGTCGCGACAGACAGTGAGAACAGCGTCCGCATTACGAATAAAATAGCGTTCAAGTCCACCAATTAGCCGGAGTAGTAGAGGCCAGCTGAAGAAGCCAGAGGCTTTGAGCTGGGTTAGGATGCAGGAATCCATGTCGTAGATATAAGGTACTCGACAAATCCTCGAGAGGACGCCAGCAATAAAGCCACCCTCTTCGACCCCATGTATTACTAGATAGCGCTTGGTGGTCGCTAGACGTAGAGCAGCCAAGCAAAGCGAGAAATCCAAAACGATCTTGCGCCATGAAGGACCCACTGGAACCGAGCAAACGCCCGGTACGTTCCAGCATCGGTGAATGGTCAGGCCAGGCAGAGCGACCGCTTCTCCCTGGGGATATACCAACAGATCTACTTGATACCCCATTTCGCAGAGAGCGCTAGCCATCGCGCGCACATTGATGGGGGTACCGCGGCTCGCAAAAAAGGGTTGCGGAGCGATCAGAAGTACGGAGCGTAAGTTTTCCTCTCGCTTCATTTAGGCTTGGTCAACTACAGGTGCAAAGACTTTTTCGAAATTAAAGGCGAAGTATACCTAAAAAAGCATACTTGAGAACCGTTTAAAGGTTTTATACCTTGCTGTTTTCTACTAGGTTTGTCGTCTATGACCGAAGCACCCCCAGATATTGAAACCTCCTCTGCTAATTATGCGCAGCGCTTCGCTGGTCCTGTGGGGGAGTATTTCTTGGAAGTTCAGGCCCGGCAGGTAAGTCAACTCCTGACTAACCGCAAGGGGGAGAAAACATCCATTCTGGAGCTCGGGGGAGGGCATCTGCAGCTTGCGCCAATTCTCGCTCGCGCGGGACATCGCGTGACTGTTCACGGTAGCACCATGGGTTGTTTCTCGCGGGTTGGGCACACTTTGTCACCAACAATTAGTTTGGTGGTCGGTTCACTGGATCGACTTCCCTTTGCTGATCAGAGTTTTGATGTGGTCCTAGCGGTGCGGTTGATCGCTCACGTTAAGGGGTGGAGGGAGCTAATTTGTGAGATGGCGCGAATCGCCCGTCACCAGATCGTAATCGATTATGCGCCGCTAGAGAGCTTCAATGTTTTAACCCCGCTCTTGTTTCCGTTCAAGAAGCTGATTGAGAAGAATACCAGACACTACCTCGTTCACCGAACAGGGGAACTTCGTCGTCAATTTGAGAGGTGTGGCTTTTCAGAGTTTTCAGCCGAGCGGCAGTTTTTTCTTCCAATGGGTGTTCATCGTGGGGTTGGTCGCCGGGAATTTACTGAAAGGGTGGAGGACACCACCCGTTTACTAAAGTTGACCAACTACTTTGGATCGCCGGGCGTGATCTCTGCCTTACGAGAGGGAGCTCGTGATTAATGCTTGCTAAGCACCGAACTCAGATTGCTCAGCTCGCCGTAATTTTATTTGTGGCCTGGGTGGTTTGCTTCTGGCGTCTGAGTGATTTTCCCTTTCGTCCCAGCGATGAAAGTCTGCATGTCAAAGCTACTCAAGCGATGCTGCAGACAGGGGAGTTTTGGCAGTTAAGAGTAGACGGTGAGCCCTATTTTAACAAACCACCATTCAAGATGTGGCTGAGCCTAATTCCGGTTTCACTTTTCGGGGAATCGGCCTTCAGCTATCGTTTTTTAGATGCGCTGGCCGGTTTGCTAACAGCGGTTGTTGTCTACTACGGGGGGTTTCTATTTTTTGCCTCGTGGAGTGCCGGCTTTTGGGGCGCATTGGCTCTACTCGGTTGTCGTTACTACATCATCTTCCATGGAGCACGGAGCGCGGTTCAGGATAGTATGCTAGTCTTGCTGATCTCTTTAGCGATGATCAGTGGTTGGCATTTCCTAAGTGCGACTAATCGCTCCTCTCTTCGTTGGGGCGCCCTGACGGGGGTGCTCGTTGGCTTAGCGATGCTGACAAAAAGCGTAGCCGGACTGCTTCCCCTTATTCTGCTAGCTGCATTTGTCGTGGCCTCGGGACAGTCCATGTCTCTGATAAGAAAAGGTAAGACCGCCACTCTGTTAATGGTGGTTTGTGCTCTTCTGCTCCCCGCGGCGTACTTTCTTCCTCACATTTTCTTCACGCCCGGAGCCTGGGAAGCAATGTTTGGGCGGGAGGTCTACGGCCGTTTTGCTGAGGGCATGCATAACAGCAACGCTTCCTGGTTTTATTTAACCGGTCTTAGCCACTACCGAGCTGCGGTCCCCCCCGAGCTACTTAGCCTTGGATTGATGCTCATGCTTTGGCGGTACTTTAAGTCCCGCGCACGGCCTTTGCTCTATGTAGTTGTCTGGGCAGTTCTTCCGCTATTGCTCTATGGAAACCTAGCTTCTCGCATGCCCTGGTACATTGCTCCAAGCTTCCCAGCCCTGGCGTTGATTGTGGGCTATCTGATAGCGGAGCTGCAAGGGTTCGCGCTCACCGGTGCTGCTGCATCCTCCCGCCTTTCAAAGATGTCCCGAAGACTCTGCTACTTTGCCGGGGTCAGCTTAGTTTTTTACCACCTTGCCGTAGTCCTCTTGCAACTAGTTGCTCCCCCGCGGGAACCTTTCTCGATGCAGCGGAATTTTTTTGAGGAACCGAGTACGGAATGGCGCGCTGGGTTACGCAGCCTGGTATCACAGCAGTCTATGCCATTGCTCAAAATGGATCTGTTGGTCCGGCAGATCCGTCTATGGGAGAAACAACATCAGAAACAAGCCTCGATAGTTGCTTACCGCCTGCCAAAGTTGGCCCAACATGAAAGTATTTACTTTGACTTCTTAGCAGCGAGGGTCCGTCGGGTTGAGGTTTTGCCTCTCGATCTTAAGAGCCAGGATTTTGTGGTTGCTCCACTAGATCGGCTTGAGGAAGTGAGAACACTCTACTCTGCCGAAAGTTACGCAGTTTTACCTCCAGAGAATCGAATGTCTAGGTTTGACTGGCATCGCCGCTCCGCGCCCTTGCTAGTCTTGGCCGCTTCGGAGATGCCCAATGATGGTAGCTTTCGACGAGTCAGAAGGGTGCAGGTCGGCTCAGATTTTGAACCGCTTTTTGGGTTTGAAGAGGTTCGCCGCACAAAGAATTCGACCTACCGATTTTCGCAGGGAGCGAGAGCCGCCCTAATTTTGCCGGGAGATCGAGTGCTCAGCAAACTTCCTGTGGAACTTGAATTGCGGCTCGCAAATCAACTTTCCGAACCTTTGACGGCAAAGCTTTTCCTTAACGAAGTAGCGCTGGGCGATTGTAGTTTAAAGAATAGAGATCTCCAAAGTTGCAAACTCAGAATTGAGCCAGAGGTCTGGACTATCGATAAAAATGTCTTACATTTTCGCTTCGAGAGTGTGAAGCCCCTTGATTTTCGCAAGCGCGCAGTGCTTTTGGATCGACTGCAGCTATCGATAATTGGACTAGCTGGCCGGGAAGAAAGTAAGCAGGGACCGACTTCAGGTGATTAAGAATCTGCTCGCTCTTTTTCTCGGAATGCTTATTGCGCTTGGCATAACGGAGTGTGTTGTTCGCTATCTGGCTTCGGAGGACACTGCAATTCGCTACCTAGCTACGTCGGGTAAACGAGATCTTCGTCAACATTATTCAAGCTTAGAGGGTTATCTTCACTCTCGCAGGGATCAAATTGTGCCCTATCGGAATTGGCATAATTACTGGACAAATGCCCTAGGTTTTAACGATGTTGAGTTCAGTGAGGTGCCAATAGCTGGTGTTACTCGTATCCTCGCCCTCGGTGATTCCTTTTGTTACGGCTTAGTGCCCTATCCGCAGAATGTGATTACCATTTTTGAAGAGGAGCTCGGACGGTTATGCGGGCGAAAATTTGAGGTATTTAATCTCGGGATTGGCGGTAGTGGAGTTTGGGATTATACAACTATTTTTAGGCTGACTTCTGCCAGATTCAAGCCAGAGCGGGTCCTGGTGCACATCTATTTAGGAAACGATCCGCCAGATCTTTTGCGCGGTTGGAGCGACCTGCCTGGAGACAGAGCGCGTAGTTTTCATTTATATGTTTGGTCTCTCTTGCGTAATTGGCTGCGCTTGCGGCAGGGACTCGCAAGCGACAGACCCGAACTTGAAAGCCAGCTAGCCCTTTTGCCAAAAGGTGCCACTCCTCCCAATGGCGGAATGGTGGCGGATGGATCCCAGGAGTTGCCTAACGACGAAGCGAAAAATTTTGCTGAGCCTACTTTTTCAGAATCAGCATACGACAAGGTTCTAAGCGATGAATTGGGAAGATTCCTCCGAGTATCAGACCCCGTCAGTCAAACACGTTGGCGAGCAATACTGCAGACGCTGAAAGAGTTGGTCGACTCCGCCAAGCTTCAAGGCATCAAGCCGACTCTCGTTCTTTTTCCCTCTCGGATGCAGATCTATCCTGAGGAGGCTAGAACTGCCTTAACAAGACTCGTCGGGCAGAACGAACTCTTTCAGGGAAAGAGTTATCAAGATTTTGATTTCGATCTACCCAATAGGGAACTTATCTCACTCTGTAAAAGTGAGCAGCTTGATTGTGTCGACCTCACCGATGTATTTCGGCGGGTTGCGACAACCTCAAGTCAGAATCCCTATATCCCCCGAGATACGCACTGGCGAATCTCCGGCAACAGCTTAGCTGGCCGGGCTCAGGCTGAGGCCTTAGCGCCTCTCCTGTGCCCTAACTAGCCAAAGGCTCCTAGCCGAGTCTGGAAAACGCGGTCTAGGATTCGACACCGTTAGGAGTCGCCGTCCTGGGGTTCGCCGCCTGGCTCAACTAACGCATCTTGCATTCCAGAACCCTCTGGCATGCAGACACAGTTGGCATTTCCGCCATCGGCAAAGCCCACACGAACCTGTCCGCTAGGACAGGCGTCTGAGCAGGCATTGTCACCACCACCCTCCGCAAGCGCTACGCTTGAGAGAAGCAATGGCGTTAGCGCCACCAGCCATAATTTTTTCGCATTCATACATCTACCTCCTAATCTAACATCTCTGTACTTCGTTACTTTCATCGATCAATACTCTCTACTAAAATAATACCCTTCATCAGCCGTCCCGCTGATAGTCACGCACAAAAAGCTCCTGGCGCAGGTAGACAAAACGCGGAGTTAGCGGTGGTAAGTTAGCGGCGTTGTCGAAGGACGTGTCGTAAGACCAAGTTCGAGTTGGTGGGTTGTAGTGTGGAGATCCGGTATTGGGCCACAAACCATTAACATGCCGCGGAGTGCTCAAGCTGACCCACGAACCGCTGTAGGTAAACGTCCTACCGGACCAATTTTCTAAAAACCTTGGCATGTTCTCCAAACCACCGTTGTAAGCGCCGCTTTGGCCTCCAACACCCTCGATACCGCCGGTCGAATCGGTTCCGGTTAGGACTGCAGCGTTGAAGGTCATGTTGGCCCCGACCGTTCTGTCACTCCAACGACAATGGCCCGCAGCGTTACAGTTGTTAGCAGTGATCGTGCCTACGGAGCAGCGACAGGTTAGATCAGACCAGCCATTAGAAAGAATATTTATGGAATCAGAAAGAACTGCTGCTGGAATCCTACCAACGCTATTGTAGTTACCGTAAATATAGGACGCCTGATCGCTAACCATAGTAATGCCACGCACGACCGGAGTAGCCGAGGTCGCTTGTAGTGTAGCTCCATTACGAGCGCGAACGGCATAGCGATTGGCTGCTATGTTGGAGTCTGGTCCCTTGACTGAAAGGTGAACAACTAGTCCCCCCTCTGTGTCGTCATTGAGCGCTTTGCCAGAACCTAATCCGGCGTTATTCTTAAAACATTCCAAGAGTTGGCGAATATCTACATCGAGCGCCAAGATGTTTTTGTTCTCACGTCCATTATAGAAGTTGGCCAGTGCAGCGGCCCTGGTTCCACCGGCCGCTGCGCCAGTACAATTGTAGAGATTAGTAGTAGCGACGGTATCCACAGTATCGTCGATCCTTCGCACTTCAACACCTGTTAGCGAATTGGTCGTGACTATTGTATTGGTTGCTGAAAGGTTAAGTACCAATCGGAGGTCGGCTTTGCTCCAATACAGCCCAGAAGAATTAGGGTCGAGGATTTCTGGTCCTGGGACGGTTACTTCGGGTACGTTCATCTGGATGCGATTGTTAAAGGGATCCACTTCGCTTTGGGTGACCATTCGCAACGATGAACCAGTGCAATCCGGCAGGCGTCGGTAGACTGCGGGATCTCTGACACTAACGGGATTAGCTGCGCAGCTGCGATTATTTTTTCTACCTCGATAAAGATCGCCGGCGGTCGTAATCTGGCCGTCGATTCGTAGGCCGGGGCTGGCATTGTCTGTGTTGAGGTAGAGATCTCCATTGGTGTGGATGCGACCATTCATAGTCGCTGCTGGACCAGGCAGGATCTCTAAGTCCTTATCGTAGAACGCTAAGAACTGAAACATCGGCACGAGTACGCTCTTGAATCTTAGCTCCAGTAGGGCCTCTGTTTCTTCGCGAGAGTTTAGCGCTTTGGATTTGATTGTATACCAGTACTGCTGAGAGTTCAGATTCTCGTAGCGCTCGCCCGGAGGGATCGGCACAGTTTGAGGATTACCAGGTTCCTCCACGACATATGTTCGGGCGTCGTGATTTCCCATTTCATAGTCTTGGCAAAGAAAGTTATCGGTGCCAACATTTCCTCCCTCGCAAGCGTTTGGTTCGGTGGGGCTGGTGCCGTCCGGAACGTTATATCCGACGAACACGTTGCGAATTCCCTCGGCACGAAGGTTGAGTCCAGCTTCTGCAGTGTAGAAACCGTTCGCACTGTTACTGGTGGCGAGAGTGCTGGCAATCTCAACCCGATTGGTGATGAAGTAAGCACCAACAAGCGAGAGCATTACTGCCATCATGAAGAGAGTAGTCACTAAAATAAATCCGTCTTCGTCTCTCGTTGCTCTCATAATTACCTCATTTTGAAAGAACGTTTCGGGGGAAGAAACGGGCGGTTAGTGAATTGTCTAATACCCGCTCCCGGTAAGTCGACTCTCCGGAAAGTGTGATCTCGACCGCCTTAATGTTTACCCACTCGTTTACAAAACCGAACGTGTCTAGGATGGTGCCATCACGGAGGTGGACCCGGACCTGGAAGTTCTCGATGCCCCAGATGACATTCATTGGATTCGCAGTATCGCTATTCTCTACAACCTGCAGGATATCTGGCGTAGTAGCGTTATCCAGTAGTTGGAACTGCCACTCCTCGAGCAGATAAACAAAGGAGGTTGGTCCAACTGCGGCATCGAAGGCATAGGTATTCGCCCATATGCCTCCGTCGGTAGTTAAGGTGTACTCCGTGCTATTATCGTTGTCTCCGGTGTAGGTGAACCATTCACCAGCTCCACTACTAGAATCAAAGATATAGGCCCGCATCTGATCGGCATCCTCAGCTAGCCGCTTAGTTTGAAACTTACTGAAGATCTGCGTGGTATCGCTGTAGATACAGCCACTAGTAGTGGCACCATTGGTCGCAATATAGATCGTGTTTGTAGTCGTGCCGGCGGCGAGTGTTTGACAAACTCTCCCGACCTCTTCTTCATTCAGCAAGTTTCGGCGTAAAGCCAGCGTGTCAGCCCCGCCTACAGCGCCGTCGGTTAGTTCGATCACCGGGAAGTTCTCCGGCAGACTTTCTCCGGCCTCTCGGACATTCATTCCGATCAGGTCCAGCGAAGAGCGTAAGTTCTGGTTGAGCTGCGTTCGGACAAGGTCAAACTGATAGGCCTCCCGATTGGAAAGTACGCTACCCAGCGAAAGGCCGATAATTAGCAGCCCGATGGTCGAAGCCACCATCAATTCGACTATGGTAAATCCCTTAGTCGAGCTGAGTGAAAACTGTTTCAGTCGCAAAATACTCATGTAGCCCTTGCAGAACACGAACTCGAATATGTCTGGAATTTGAGGATGCGCAGTATATGGCTACAGTGCAGTAGCTTAGTATCGCATCAAATTGCTTCCCATCTACAGTGATCGATTGATATTGATTGCCGCTGGTGGGTAGCCCCGTTATGTCGGACTGACGTCGCTCGTCCAGCACATGCTGAGCCACGGAGATTGCTTCAGTTCGATACTGAGCTTGAGTATTGAAACGTAAAAGAGAGGCGAAGGCTGGTATCAAGCCGCTCATTACGGTAGCGAATAGAAACATCGAGACTAAGACCTCAAGTAAACTAAAGCCTCGCTGATTTCTGATGCGGCTGATCATTGGATGCGAATTGCGCCTCCTAAGAACAGCTCAACAGTTCGTGATTTTGTGGCAGTGCTGACTGTTAAGGTGAGATCTGTATCGGGTAGTCCACGGGAGGTGAAACAGACACTAAAAGTAGTGTTGTCCATGGTCACTCCATCCGCTAGATCGAGAGAGAGCTGCGGGTCTGCAATTGAGGTTGTTCCGCCACAGGTGGTGTCATATCGCGTTACTAGCCTGGAGGCGCCGTCTGCTTCGACGATATAGGCCGAGGTAGTGGAGATTGCCTTCGCTCGAGCTTGCTTGAGGAATCCCATCAATTGATTGGCGCTGTCCTGCACAGGGTCACTAAGCTGCTTCATGTTGTTGGCAATTACCATTGACATGATGCCGACAAGACCCAGGACGAGTAAGAGCTCCAGCACGGAGTATCCCGCACTGCCTCTGTTTAACCTGGTCTTTTTCGGCTGGTGCATTCGATTAACGCCAATTTTGTTCCCTTTCGATCTGTCGACGCGAGATCGCCACAGCCTTAATAAGCAATATTTATGCGCGCTCGCGAAAGTGTGAGTAATTTCGTTGCCTCTCGACTAAGCCAAAGAGTTTTAAGTACTTACCGAGTGCAATCAGCCTCTGTAAAGAAGGGTCACTGAGCATTGTCAGCACAACGCTGCTTAAGGTTTGAACAATTTTGCAGAGGTCTTTTGTTTGTGGCTAAGCGCCAGATTATAAAGCTGATTTTTAATTGAGCCGACATCCAGTTCGCGCCTAACAGCGCTGACTCTAAATCGTCTCCCTCGGCTGAGTGAGGCGCGCTCAGAAGTTTCAATAAGTGGTAGTTGTCCCGATGCCCCAACGCGAATCTTCGTCTGTAAGAAACTTTCGAGATTCGATGCTGGCTGTCGCACTGGCTACTACCGTATTTTTTACGCTAGGCGCCCCAGCCAGTCTGACCGGTTCAGTATTTCGCGTAGAAGCCTATCAAGAGGTCGAGTTGACGCATCGCCAACAAGAGAGAACAGATTCACTGCATGCGCTGTTAGCTGCCGCTTCCAAGGGAGAGCAGCTTTCTGAAGTTGAGCTCCGAAGTCGACTATCCAAGGTCCAGCGAGAGTGGCGACAGCGTTCGATTAACTTAATTAATCAGTTCGCCGTGCCACTGGACTTTGAGCAACTCTCGAAGTTGGTGATAATCCAGGGCGCCAGTGAGATCTTAGATAAACTGGCTACGACCGGTTTGAGTCGGCAAGCGATAGCGGATTTATGCTCATCTGATTCCAGCGCGGCAACGCCTCTTCAGGTGGCGCAATATTTACTTGGGGAGCGAAACTCTCAGCAGGAGCTTTCACTGAGCGAGGGGCAGGCACTGGCGGCCGGCTGCTTAAGCGCTTATATGCAGCAAGGGCAGTCTAATCTGCCAGCGTAGCGCGTAAATTAAAGAAAGTTGTAGGATTTTTCCATCCTCGGTATACTGAGGTGGCCAGGCCGGTCTGCCTGCAAGTTTTCAAATTGAGGTCATGTCAGCTGCTTCTGAACCTCTCGTTTTAGAGAGAAGTCACCACAATATTTCCCGACGGGACATCGACCCCGATGCGCTTAAGATTATGTACCGTTTGATTAGTCACGGTTACAAAGCTTATATGGTTGGGGGCGCTGTTCGAGATTTGATGCTAGGCAAGAAGCCCAAGGATTTTGACTTGGGCACTGATGCTCGGCCGGAGTCGGTGCGATCGATCTTTAGAAATAGCCGCATCATCGGTCGCCGTTTTAAAATCAATCACATTTATTTTTTTGGAAATAAAATCGTTGAGGTCGCGACGTTTCGCGCGTTGACGAGTGAGCTTGGCGATTCAGAAGAGAAGGACGATGGCTCCCCGGTCATTTCAGATAATACCTATGGGGACCCTTGCTCCGATGCCTTTCGTAGGGACTTGACGATCAACGGTTTGTTTTATGATGTCGACACTTTTTCGGTGATTGACTACGTCGGTGGTATGGCTGACCTACGAAACGGTGTAGTTAGGATTATTGGCGAACCTACCACGCGGATCAAAGAGGATCCGGTGCGCATGTTGCGAGCCACTCGCCACGCAGCAAAAGCGGGCTTTGCCATCGAGCCGCTGACTTTTAAAGCGATTTGCGAATGCGCTTCTTTGATTTCTCTAGCGTCACTGGCGCGTGTGCACGAGGAGATTCTGCGCGAGCTGCGAAGCGGTCACGCCCGCGACTCATTTAGATTAATGCTGGACACTGGAATTCTCGCACACGCCATGCCTTCGTTAGGAATCTCGCCGCGAGCTACGGACGCCGAACGGGAGATTATCTGGGGGCAGTTGGCGCCAGTTCTGCGGAAATTTGATATTTTGGCTGGGCGCGGCTTTGTCGGCCCTGAGAGCGTACTTTTTGGTGCGTTGTTTCATGAATTTCTCTTTGAGGGGAATGGTGAAGAGAGCTTCAGCGTTGCTGACTCCGACGGAACGGCTGGAGAGATTCAGGGCGAGGGAAATAACGGGGAATCTGAAATCCACCTAGAGGAACTCGGCCACCGGCTTAAGCGGTTACTATCTCGTCCAGTCGAGACTGCCCCTGGTGGCAGACGTCGACGAAAGCAACGAGGGGAGGAGGATCAGAGCAGTCGAATCATCAACGATCTCTTTGTTCCGCTGGGTGTGTCTAGAAAGGAACGGGAAGAACTGGAGGCAATCCTCGAGATTCGATTAATAATGGAAGCTGGCGTGGGGCCACAAGTTTTGCCGCGCAATCTTCAGCGTCACCGTTTAATCGAATCGACGCTCTTACTGCTAGCGCTAAGTGATGCGTCTGACGAGAACGATCTTGGACTAATAGAGTTGATTGAAGTGCTTGAACAGAACCGATTACCGCAGAGACCAAATCCCGGACCATTTAGGAGGGAAGGAGGTGGTAGA
>Ga0163155_10005765_pt1 | contig 12233 bp, 12 predicted proteins | sample OliLakLV19SP4G1_FD_148611 | JGI IMG/M metagenome (GOLD analysis project Ga0163155, IMG submission 148611) | Freshwater microbial mat bacterial communities from Lake Vanda, McMurdo Dry Valleys, Antarctica - Oligotrophic Lake LV.19.SP4.G1 | ecosystem: Environmental > Aquatic > Freshwater > Lake >...
CGGGCAAGCAGCGCCGCCGTCGCGCAAAGTAGCCGCGTGCGTCCGATTGCAGATGCCGACGCGGCAATCAACGCCTGCGCGGGGCCGGTCGCAGCGGCTGCATCATCGAGAATGCGGGCGCTTGCGCGCAGCGCGTGACCGACCGTCGCGTCGATCCACGCTTCGAGCGCGGCTTCTCCTGGAAGCGGGTCGGCGTAGAGGTCGAGACTGCGGGCATCGAGCGCGCGGTCGAAACCGTCGAAGGATAGCCCGTTGGCCCGGGCGGCAGCGATGACCGCGTCGGCGACGGGGCTGCCCGACGCAATCGGGGTGTTTGCCGGGTTCCCAGGTTGAAGGTTTGCAGTTTGGGGTTGGGCATTCAGGCCGTTGCTGAGCGCGTCGCGCCACCATTGCAGGCGGATTTCAGCGAGGCTTGGTTCCGATACGGTCAGGATAATGCGGTCGATGTCGCCATCGAATGCTGCGAGCGAAATCAGTGCCGGTTGCGCCCGGCGCGGGGCGAGCAAGGCCGACAAATACAGGTCCGGCGCGAATGTTCGGGCCACGCGCCGGGTTTCATCGTCGATGGTGACCATACGGTCGGCGCCATCAGCCATGGGCCGCCGCGAGCATGGCGAACGTCACTGGAACGGACAGCAGCAGGTTCAAACGGGCATAGAAACGGACGGTTTCCCGGGCCTCGGCCTTGCTGGCGGCATCGGACATTTGCGGGTCGAGGACGACGCGGAGTGCGGGAGAAATCCTCGCGTGAACGGAACCAAGCATCGCGAAGCCACCAACCGTGCCGATCCACATCCACAGCGCGTCTGGCGGCGGCCGCGAAAAGTATCCGAGAGCGACCAGCAGCACGAGCCCGGTGACGACCGTAACATTGGCGGCGTGGCCGAACGTTCGAGCCGTGCGCGGTACGATGTGGGTCAGGATCGCTTTCCGGTCGGCGTCGGGCGCCTCGGACAAGACCGCCAGCTGTATCACGTTGACGAACACGATCAGCCCGACCCAGACCATCGCGGCCAGCACGTGGAGGGCGCGAAACAGCAATCCCGCCGCATCGGCCATGTCGATATGTCCGCCGAGCACGCTCATTGCGAGAAGGGCCAGGATTGCGACGGTCCCCGCAGCGATTGCCGTGATCGGTGATTTCAGCAGGTCAGTCGGCATTGAGGGCCACATTAGGTTCTACGGTGCAACGAATGCGAAAGCGATCATCTGTCGACTACGATCGGCCGTCCGCCGGATCAAGCCCGACCCTGTTTTACACGTTCGCCCGGTTGACGCGCGTGCTCGGTTCCTGTGTCGACCGCGATCACCGCGGCGCCGACCGGGCGACCTTCGGACAACAGAACGTTGTACGTCCGGCAGGCAGCGCCGGTTGACATCACGTCGAGGCCGATGCCGGCATCCAGGCAGGCGCGGACGATCTCGGCGGGTGGAAACACCTGCGATGCGCCCGTGCCGAGCAGCAGGAACTGGAAGTCGCCGCCACGGGGTTCGGCGAACACGCGGGCGAGGCTGGTGAGCGTCAGCTCCTCAGGCTTCGTCACGCTCCACGCCCCGATCCCCGACGGTAACGCGATCAACGAGCCACGGTGGCTCATACTGGCGAAACGGAACCCGCCGTTGCCGTAGGCATCGAACGGTGCGCGGCCCGGATAATGCCCCGTATCAAGGCTCGGCTGGCAGCCAGCGGCCGATTTGGCAGCGCCTCCGGCCGACAGTGTAACAGGTGCGGTCTTCGGTTTGGTCATGCATTGCCCAATCGCGCTATGTGATCACAGTAACGCATATTGCCCGCCTTGCAGCACGGGAGCGCGAAACAGGTCGGTTCGCAGAGGCACACGGCGATCAGAAAGCCCGAGGCGCTTTACTGCCAGTTTGAAACGAGCGCCGATCATGGCCGCGTAAGGGCCCGAACCTGTTTGGCGATGGCCGAATGTTGCGACGTAGTCTTTGCCGCCATGCATCTGGCGGAGCAGTGCGAGAATGCGGTCAGCCCGCTCGGGGACATGCTCCGCTAGCCATGCGCGGAACAGGGTTTTGAGTTCGAGTGGTAAACGCAGCGTGACGTAGCCGGCTTGGACGGCGCCGGCATCTTTGGCGGCTTCAAGAATGGCTTCGATTTCGGGATCGTTCAAGCCGGGAATGATCGGCGCGACCATCACCACGGCGGGAATACCGGCGGCGGCGAGCTTGCGGATCGTCTCGATGCGTTTTGCTGGCGTGGCGGCACGTGGTTCCATTGCGCGCGCCAGTTTCGGGTCGAGCGTGGTGATAGATACGGCGACTTTGACCAGACCGCGCTCGGCCATGGGCGCGAGGATGTCGATGTCGCGCGTCACGAGGCCGGACTTCGTGACCAGTCCGACGGGGTGATTGGTGCGCGACAGCACCTTCAGCAACGCGCGCGTGATTTCATAACGGCGCTCGATCGGCTGGTAGGGGTCAGTCACCGCACCAAGCGCGATCGTCTGCGCGGCGTAGCCTGGTGCCGCCAGCTCGCGCTCCAGCAATTCGGCAGCATTGGTTTTGGCATAAAGCCGCGTTTCGAAATCGAGCCCGGGCGAATGTCCGAGGTAGGCGTGCGTCGGCCTCGCGTAGCAGTAAATGCAGCCGTGCTCACAGCCGCGATAGGGATTGATCGAGCGATCGAAGGATATATCCGGGCTGTCGTTGCGCGCGATGATGGTGCGCGATGTTTCATCCGTGACGACGGTTTTGCAGGCCTCCAAGCTGGCTGACTATCCCAGCCATCGTCAACCTCGACGCGACGCTCGCCCTCGTAACGGCCGGACGCGTTCGAGGCTGCACCGCGGCCACGGCGGCGCTCGGCAGCTATCGTTGCAATGGGCGCGGTCATGCGTTGGCTCCTACCGATCCGTCGAGTTCCAATATGCCCTATCAGCACATTCCGAACTTAACAAGAACAAATAGGGTTCTATTGCGAGAGTGCCCATTGCGAGAGCGTCGGCGCCGTGGCAATGCTGCACGATGATTTCAATTATCATCGCCACACACAACCACGGTGCCGTTCTCGCCGAGACGCTCGATGCGCTGGTCCCCGCAGCGATCGACGGATTGGTCCGGGAAGTGATCATCGCCGACGGCGGATCGACGGACGCGACATTCGCGATCGCCGACGGCTACGGGACGGACGTGATCACGGCTTCCGGCGGAATTGCGGCTGGTCTCAATGCGGCACTCGAGGCTGCCAGATGCCAGTGGGTGCTGGTGCTGCCAGCCGATGTTCGGCTTCAACCCGGCTTTGAACGCACGATCGCGACGTGCATCGCCAGGGGCGACGGCGTGGCCGCAATCTTGCCGATCATGGAGGCCAGCAGGTTTGCTCAAGCCGCAAGTTATTTTCGACGCCTATGGGCGCCTCGCTCCGTGACCGAGCGTGACGGCTTGCTGATTGGACGTAGCGCGTTCTCACGACTGGGCGGCTTTCGACCGGCCGAAACGCCCAAAAACGGCGCCGTCGTTCATATCAGCCGGCTCGACGTCGTGCCCCTCCCGGCGATTGCCCAGCGTAGCTGTGACGCAGGCGCAGAGCGCGGCCCCAAGGACATGTGGCCATTTTGGCGGCGGCGCTTGCGCAAATCAGCGACACAAACTTCTGTCACTTGAGATGGCCTCTATGAATTGAATTGGCTTGACGGGCGTTCAACGCACTGCGCCCACATGGCCAATTCCTGTTTCGGCGCGCAGAGCCAAGCTATAACAGCCCCTGGCATTCCACAGCCCCCTCCCCTGGAGACGACATGACCGACAATTCCTCCACCTCCATGCCTCGAACTGCCATTTCCCCCACTGCAATTTCTCGACGGACCGCTGTGGTTGGCGCTGCCGCAGCTTCGGCCATGTTCGGCCTTGATGGGCCAATTGCTTTCCACTCGGCTGCTCAGGCCAAAGAGCCGAAGGATTTCAAGCCGTTCCATACCTTTAAGGTTGGCGACGTCGAAGTGACGATGGTCTACGACGGCTTCAACAAGCGGCCGCTCGACGCTGGCTTCATCAAGAACGCCTCGATCGACGAGGCCAAAGCAGCCCTCAAAGCCGCTGGCCAGGACGAAGATGCGGTCTACATCCCGTTCACGGTGACGATCGTGAAGACCGGCGGCAAGTCGATCATGTTCGACGCCAGCACGGGTGCACAACTCGCCCCGACGGCCGGGCGGTTCAGCGACAATCTCAAAGCAGCCGGCATCGACCCTGCCAAAATCGACGTCATCGCGGTGACGCACTTCCATCCCGACCACATCTTCGGATTGATGGCCAAAGAGACCAACGCGCAGGTTTATCCCAACGCTCAGATCGTCGTGCCGCGCGCCGAGATGGCGTTCTGGAACGACCCGGCCGTGTTCACCAAACTGCCGGAAGGTGCGCACGGTTTGGCGAAGCGCATTCAGGCAACGCTGCCGACTTGGAAGAACGTCAGCCAAATTGAGGGCGAAGCCGAGATCGCGCCGGGCGTCCGAGCGCTGCCGGCGTTCGGCCACACACCTGGGCACACGGCCTACGTCCTCGGTTCGGGCACTTCGCAGCTCATGGTGCTGTCGGACACGGCCAACGTGACGTCGCTGTTCGTTCGCAATCCTGGCTGGCACATTATGTTCGACGCCGATCCGGCTGCTGCCGAGGCCAACCGGCGCAAGTTGTTCGACCGTGCTGTCGCCGACAAGGCGATCGTTACGGGCTACCATTTTGGAATGCCGGGCGCCGGTACGATGCAGGCCGACGGCAAAGGCTATGCCTTCGTGCCGGTATCCTGAGCCCGGTATCTCGAACCCGGTATCTCGAGCAAAAGCCTCTACGCATCGACATGACCCGCCGACATCGTCGCTGCATCGATTTCGTCGCGGCGGGCCTGTTCAGTCTCTGTCGTCGAGGGCGCGGCTCCTCGACGCACAATATGACCCATTTGCGACACCTGGAGCAGAATTGCTTTGGCACCCTAGTGCAGAGCAAGGCCGATTCTGACATAGCTGAGGCACTGCTGCTGATCGCTTTGCTTCCAACTCGGCCACTTCCAACGAGGCGAAACCCTTGAGCCAGCCCCGTCTCAAACTGATGCCGCGGCCTCCGCATAAGCCGAGGCCAAAGCGCAGCGATGACCGCAAGCGCGGGCCATCGTTCTCGTCGCTGATCGAAGACGAGGTTGCGAGTTTGCTGCTCGAGGGCGATCAGGGCTTGCGGCGGTGCTCTTCCAAGCGCGGCATGATCTCGACAAAATTACAGGGCCGGTGACGGTTGTCGAACTGCCATTTGAGGATGCCGGTCCAGGCATCGCGACATGCGCCCGGTGAGCCTGGCAAACAGAAAATGTAGGTGCCGCGCGTGAGGCCGGCACAAGCCCGCGATTGGATCGTGGACGTTTCGATTTTTTGATACGACTGCATGTGGAACACGATCGAGAAACCGTCGATTGTCTTTTCAAACAACGGCGTCAACGCCTCGGGCGTGACGTCTCGGCCAGTGAAACCTGTGCCGCCAGTCGTGATCACGACGTCTACGGCCGGGTCGTCGATCCAGCCGTTCACCACCGATTGTATATCGGCAATATCATCGCGGGCGATGGCGCGGGCGCCTAGCACGTGGCCATCCTCGACAATCAGCGCCGCCAGCGTGTCGCCGGATTTGTCATTGGCGCGTTCGCGTGTGTCGGACACGGTCAGGACAGCAATTCTGACGGGGACGAATGGCCGGGTCTCATCAATACGGGGCATGCGTCGGTCTCTTCCAAGCCAATCTTCCTCGGCCGCTGGCCGCACCCCATAATAGAGCACGACCAGCGGCCAAGTTGAAGTTGCAAGGTTCGCGTTGTCTCGTCGAAACAGAACCGCCCGAACTTCAGCGCGCTTGTTTCAACGTGCTTGCGAGGCCGCTGATTTGGACCGTGGCGACGGCGCGATCAAGAGCGCCACTTTGGCCGCTGATGCCTTGGCCTGCTTGGCTTCTCGCTTGGTCGGTTTGAACGTGGCCATTTTCGACAGCCAAGTCCGTTCGATCCCGTTGCCAATGCCGGTCAAACTTGGACCGGAACCAGCAACACTCCCTTGGCCTTGCGGATAGATCGCGGCCATGGCGGTCGGGGCCTCGCTTAGCACTGGGGTGCCGGTCACAGCCGCGTAACGCTGTTCGGCTGCCGTCAATGACGAGAACTGACCGATCGGCCCCGAAACTTTGGCGTAGCGTCGGTTGCGCTGGTAGCCAGCCTCAGCCTTGCTCGATGCTTTCAGCACTTTGACTTCGAGCTTGGCGACGCCGCGTTTACGGAATGCCAGTGCGTCGGCGGCGGCGCGGGACACGTCGAGGGTGCGCTTGCCCCAGTATGGACCGGCATTGTTGACGCGAAGTACGGCCGAGCGCCCGTTGGCCGGATTGCGCACCAGGATCACCGTACCGTTGGGCAGTATCGGGCTTGCCGCGTTGTCGGCGCGGCCAGCATTGAACACTTCGCCAGATGAGGTCAGCCCGCACGGGTTATACCGGTCGGATTTGCAATGGTCGTAGTACGATGTGTTCAACAACGATGTTTTCCCGACGCGCGCCGAGACTTCGGACAGCGTCAGAACCTTGTGGCAAACGCCGAGAAAGCAGTAGGTTTTGCCAGGCGTTTTGGCTTCGACAGCGGCAGGTGCTGCCAGCCCTGCCGAAACAGCCAAAATGGACGCGCCGACGAGGCGCTTGAACGCGTGATACGACATGGTTTGACTTCCATGGCTTTGCGGCCCGTGGGGGAAATCCCCCCCTCACGATCCGGTTCCCTTCGTCCGATCCGCTGCCAAGGCGCCCAGCGGCAGGCCGATCGGTCTGTTCCCAATGTCGGACATCGCTCGGGTCCGATCGGGGGTCGTCTTGCTGCAGTGCAGCATGGGCAGCCTTAAGGTTAACAACCAGACCAAGGTCGTAAAGGGAACCCATCTTTGGTCGGTATGGTTAACGCTGAAATTCGGCCAGTTAAAAAATCGTTATTAAACAACGGTTTTTAGCTCAGTCCTTGTGCGGAGAGTTTACTGGTGAGGCCGTCTGCCGCACGTGCGAGCAGGGTTTCGTCGGTCGAACGGAGGACGAGTTCGGTCCACAGGCGTCCATCCGCGTCGCGCTGCGGGTAGCTGCCCATCACGACCGCAGCATACTCGGCCTGATGCGCGCGGAGCAATTCCGCGATGTCGCCCTCGGGCCTCGAAACCTTGACCGAACGACTGCGAACCGGCGCGCCGCGACGAAGATGGCGGGAGGCGTCGTCGAGCATCACCCGCATGATCGCGGGCACACCGGCCATCACCACGACGTTGCCGATCATGAAGCCGGGCGAAGCCGATATGCTGTTTTCCACGAGCGTCGCGCCGTGCGGGATACGCGCCATGCGCAGCCTTGCCGGCGTCAGCTCGACGTTGCGGCTGTCATAGTGCGGTTTCATCAGCGCAACGGCGCGCGGGTCGACGTCGATTGCGACACCGAAGGCCTTGGCGACGCAGTCGGCGGTGATATCGTCGTGCGTCGGGCCGATGCCGCCCGTGGTAAACACATAGGTGTAGCGCACGCGTAGGGCGTCGAGGCCCTCGATGATGGTCGCCTCCTCGTCGCCAACGACGCGGACCTCTTTGAGGTCGATGCCGATGGCGGTCAGGTGGTCGGCGATCCAGCCGATGTTCTGGTCTTTGGTGCGGCCAGACAGGATCTCGTCGCCAATGACGAGGATGGCAGCGGTAATGCGCGGTGTATCGGTCATACGGTCCTGAGCAATCGGCGGTGGGCAATTCGCGGTGGGCTGGCGCTACATTTTCGTTGCAGGAGACATAGCGCGCCGCCATACCCCGCTGCCATGCGATTTTCATCACCCCTACTGCGCGGGCGTCTCGTCCGGCGCTATAAGCGATTTCTGGCCGATGTCGTGCTCGACGGCGATGGCGACGGCGGCAGTGGCGGCGCCGAGATCACGGTCACGGTGCCCAACACGGGTTCGATGATGGGGCTGAGCGATCCCGGCCTCGCGGTGTGGCTCTCGACCAACGACAGTCCGACGCGAAAATATCGCCACACGCTGGAACTGGTCGAGGTGCCACCTGCCGACGCAGCGACGGCGGACAGACCCGTGATGGTTGGCATCAACACTGGCAGCCCCAACAAGATCGTGCGTGAGGCGATCGATGGCGGGCAAATTCCGGGGCTGGTCGGCTACCCGAGCCTGCGCAGCGAGGTCCGCTACGGCATCAACTCGCGCATCGACCTGCTTCTCGAAGATACCAAGCTCGGCATGTGCTATGTCGAGATCAAGAACGTGCATCTGCTGCGGTCGCCTGGGCTTGCCGAGTTTCCCGACAGCGTGACCGCGCGTGGCGCCAAGCATCTCGCTGAGCTTTCCGACATGGTCGATGCCGGCCACCGCGCGGTGATGGTCTATCTGATCCAGCGGGGAGATTGCGAGCGATTTGCGCTCGCCGGTGACATCGACCCGGCCTATGCAGCGGCGTTCCATGCGGCGCGGTCGCGCGGGGTGGAGGCGATCGCTTGCCGTTGCGAGGTGACGCCAGAGGGGATCACGGTTGATCGCGTGATCGATATCGTGGCTTGACGCTTTCTCCAGCAGCTAGTTTCCAGCCAGGAACGCGGCGATCGCGGCGTCGGCTTCAAGGCGCGCGAGGTCGTCGGCTGACGGCAACTGCGGCTTGTCGCGGATCGCGTCGACCATGCACAGGAAGCCCATCGGCTCATGAGGGCTGGCGCGGAACTGGTGCCAAGCCATCGGCGGAACGGTGATCAGGTCGTTGGTCGCGAACGTGGCGACAGTGTCTCCGATGAGCGCGCGACCGCTGCCGCGCAGGATCAGCACGGCATGGATGTGCTGATGGCGTTCGAGTGTCGTGTAACCATTCGGGGCGACCTCGAAATAGCGCAATTCGCCAGCGAGGTCGGAGCGCGAGAACAGCACCTGACGCGTGACATCGCGGAACAGGTCGCGGCCGTCTTCTTTGTAGACTTTCAGGTCGACCTGCTGCCAGCGGTAGTCGTCGAACTGGCGAATCGGCGCGGCCGATGCGGAGGCGGTCTCGCCCGTATCCTGCGGCGTCGATGCCGTTTCGGCGTCCAACGTGTTGCTTTCGTTGTTGCTGGTCATTCGGCGGCAATGCCGAGTTGGTAGTCGAAGTCGGCCACGGCATATTGGAAGGCGCGCGCCTCCTCGATCATGCGGTCACCGGCGCCGAGCAGGTCGCCACCAATCAGCAGCATGGCGTTTTCGCGATAAAACGAGAGGATTTCGGGGATACGCTTCAGCGTCATTCCGCCAGCAGGGACGGGCAGCGACGGTTTCAGCCCGCCCATCGGAGCGTCTGCGGCGGCCGCAATCGCGCGGCAGGTCTCCGTCGAGTAGCCGAACCGCCCGCCAACGTTGGGATAGATGATGCCGTCGGCGCCAAGCGCCCGGAACAACGTGCCGATCAAAGCAACAGGTGCGATGCGCGTTGCACCTGCCATGGCGGGGTGGGCGATGATGGCCATGTCGGCGTTCTCACACACGATGGTGTGGAATGCGGGCAGGCCGACAACCATCGGGGCGATCAGCAGGGTATCGAGGCCGCAATCCCGCGCGATACGGACCTGCCGGCGCAGCGCGTCCAGGTTGCCCGTAACGCTCGGCAAGTAGCGGGTGTCATGGCCGGTGTCACCGGTTGCGGCGCGAACGGCGGCGGCAATGGCAGGCACGCGCTCGGCGAACGGCGCGCTGATCTGGTCGGCGAGGCCGTGGTCGTCCTTGATATAGTCGAGCCCGCCGCGAGCCAGTTTGCTGGCGAGACCGGCCAGGGCGATCGGCGACAAGCCAATGGGTTTCAACGCCGAGCATGTCAATGCGCGGCCGCTAGCGCCGACGCGGGCCTTGAGACCGGCCTCACCGAAGCGCGGCCCGGCAAATGACCGGGTCAATGCCGGTGGCAGCTCGATGCGGGCAAGTTCGATGTCGTCGAGGATCGAGGCGTTGCCAAACAGAATGTTGAGGAGTTGCCCCGGCTCGAGACCAGTCGTTTCAACGGCCAGCGCGACGCGGGCCTCAAACCGGCCGCCGCCGATATCCGTGATGTCCTCGACCCGGCCGACGACCTCGGTGGCGACCCGTGGATCGGATATGGCCGCTGTCGGCATCTCGACGCTCTGCTCGATCGCGACCGCGAGGGCGCGCGTTTCGATGTCGGATGCGTCACAGCGAATGCGGTAGACGGCAATCAACCTGTCCGGGTCGGCCAACCTGTCTGGGTCGGCCAACCTGTCCGGGTCAGCCTGGGCGCTCGCAGAGAGGCTGTTATCGGGCAAGCTGGTCACGGGAAAGCTGGTTGCGGGTCGACTGGTCACGGGCAAGCGGGTCCTTCACGGCAACGGAACCATAAGCGAGGCCGCCGGCCTGACGGTCTGCACCCGCATCAAGTCAGTAGTGATAGCGCATGTGCCATACGATGCCAGTAGCCCGTCAAACAGGTTTATGGTCGCGCTTGCGCCGTCAACGCACCACCATCAACCGGTTTGGAGACGCGCGAACTCCGCGCGGATCAGCACCGCGATGAAGATCGCAGCCTGGATCAGCACGATGCACGGCCCCGTTGCGCCGTTGATATGATAACTCACGATTGTCCCAGAGACAGCCGCAAACACGGCGACGACCGTGGCGATCGCCAGCATCCGGTCGAAGCGGTCGGTAACCAAATAGGCAATGGCGCCGGGCGCAACCAGCATCGACACGACAAGGATAATGCCGACGGCCTTCAACGCTGCGACGATCGTTGCCGCCAACAGCACAAGCAATCCGTAGTGCAGGACCTGGATCGGCAGGCCAATGGCGCGAGCGTGCAAGGGATCGAAGCAATAGAGCGCGAGGTCGCGGCGCTTGGCCAGCACGACGACCAGCGTGACGCCAGCGACGACGGCAATTTCGATCAGGTCGGCGGGCTCGATGCCAAGCAGGTTGCCAAACAGGATGTGGTTCAAGTGTTGGTCAGTGTCGACGCGAGTGAACAGCACCAGCCCTAGAGCGAACATGCCGGAAAAGACGATCGCCATGACGGTGTCTTCTTTGACGCGGCTGTTGTCTTTGAGAAAGCCTGTGGCGACCGCGCAGAACAGCCCGGCGGCAAAGGCCCCGACCGCAAGTGGTAATCCAGCCATGAATGCGAGGACAATGCCCGGCAGCACGGCGTGCGAGACGGCGTCGCCCATCAATGACCAGCCTTTGAGCACCAGGAAGCACGACAGCACCGCACAGACGGCGCCAACCAATACCGCGCCAAGAAGCGCGCGCTGCATGAAGCCATATGACATCGGGAAGGCGATGAGATCATAGAGGCTCGCCAGCGTCGTCATGCAGCGCCCCTGTCGGTGGTGGCAGCGGCGGCTTTCAGGGCTCCACGTTCGAGGGCTCCACGTTCGAGGGCTCCACGACGGCGCGAGGCGAGCATCCCGTGCTTGGGTGCAAACACAAAGGCGGCCAGGAACAGGACCGTTTGGATGCAGACGATCAGCGCGCCGGTGGCGCCGTCCAGGAAGAAGCTGGCGTAGGCGCCAATCGCGCTCGTCAAAGTTCCAATGGCGACCGCGATGGCGATCAGCCGCGGGAAGCGGTCGGTCAGGAGATAGGCCGTGGCGCCAGGTGTGACGACCATGGCGATGACGAGGCAGGCGCCAACGGTCTGCAGGGCTGCCACCGTCATCGCCGACAGCAGCGTAAAGAACACGATTTTGAGGGCAAGCGGGCGCAAGCCCACCGCGCGGGCATGGCCCTCGTCAAAAAACACCAGCATCAGATCACGCCACAACACCGTCATCACAGCCAGCGTCACCAAAGAAATGATCAGCACTTGGGTGGCGTCCTCGTCGGAGATGGCGAGGATGTTGCCGAGTACAATCGACTGGATGCTGACGGAGGCGGGGTAGATCGAGACAAGCAGCACGCCAGCGGCAAAGAAGGCGGTGAACACGATCCCGATCACGGCGTCTTCGCGCAATTTTGTCCGCGTTCTCACGATCGCCATGGCGAGCGCGGCGAGGAGGCCTGCGATGAACGCCCCGGTGGCAAATGGCAATTTGAGTATGTAGGCGGCAGCGACGCCCGGCACGACGGAGTGGGCCAGCGCATCGCCGATCAGCGACCAGCCTTTGAGCGTCAGGTATGCGGATAGAAACGCGCAGACCCCGCCGACGAGGGCCGACACCCACATCGCTTTGACCATGTAGTCGTAAGTGAA
>Ga0163155_10005766_pt1 | contig 12232 bp, 7 predicted proteins | sample OliLakLV19SP4G1_FD_148611 | JGI IMG/M metagenome (GOLD analysis project Ga0163155, IMG submission 148611) | Freshwater microbial mat bacterial communities from Lake Vanda, McMurdo Dry Valleys, Antarctica - Oligotrophic Lake LV.19.SP4.G1 | ecosystem: Environmental > Aquatic > Freshwater > Lake >...
GTAGCGGGGGGGGCGCGGGGGGGGCGGGGAGCGTTCAAACGCAGAACAATGCGAAGCCTCGTCCCAAGTCCTTCCGTGACATGGATCCGAAGTTGGAGAGCGAGGTTGACCGCATCCTTGCAAAGAGCAACGCCACCGGTATTGACAGCCTCACTCCCGACGAACTAGCCACGCTCAAGCGCGGCACCGATCTCATGAACAGACTGCGACGCGATTAAAAGCAAAACGTCCAGCGAGCGATCACTGAAAAGTTGATTGGGCACTTCACTCAGCATTTCATTGGGCGTTTGCCCGTTCAGACCATATCGCAGCCTTGTCGTTTTCTCCCTTGGCAAGTAGTTTGTCCGCGATTGTTTTCGCAGCGTTCTTTGCTGGGTTGCTCGCGGGGCCTTGGGCCGAAGCAAGGGCTTCATAGGCCGTTTGAGCCAGTGGGAGCGCCTTTTCCACTTGCCCGTCCATGATTAGGGCGGTGGCGTATCCGATCACGAGTCGGTGTCGCATCGGGTGCCCTTCGGGCAGAGCCTTGACACCTGAATCAAGCGCCTGCTGGGCAAGGTTGACCGCGAAGGCGGTCTGCTTGCGATTCATTTCAACCCTTGCAGAGTTGCCCAACGTGACGACCGTTCGCATCGACTCAGGCTCCTTGCGGAGCATGACTTCTCGCAGGGTCTCAAGGGTGCGTGAGGCATCATCCAGCCTGCCGGCACGCTCATAAGCCACCGAAAGGTTGTTCAATAGGTTGAGCGTGTTGTTGTGCTCAAGGCCGAACACTTGCTCCATCGCGGCCCGCGTCGGCTGGAGTGTGGCGATGGCATCCTCGGGACGCTTGGAATCAATTTGCGTGGTGCCCAGGGCCAGGGCGACCATGAGGGTATTGGGATGGTTAGCGCCCATCACCCTGCCGGATCGCTCCAGCGTTTCCTTCAGCAGCATGATCGCCTCGTCATCGCGACCAAGAGCATCCAGCAGGTTGCTCAGGTTGGTGTTGGCGGCGATTGCATCGGGATGGTCGGCACCGAAGTGCTTGATGGTCGTGTCACGATTGCGGCGTGCCATCTGCTCGGCTTCTTCCAGCCGACCCTGCTCTCGAAGTGAGAGCGACAACTCGTTGAGCGCCACCATGGTGCGCCGATCTTCCATGCCCAACATCGCCTCTCGCGAGGCAAGCGCTTGTCGAAGCAGCGTTTCGGATTCTTCTTGCTTTTCAAGCCTCCGCAGGACCGAACCAAGGTGCATGCGCAGCTCGGCCACCACCTCATGGTCCTCGCCGACTTTCGCGATCACCTCGGCAAGTGCCGGGCGGAGCAGCGCCTCTGCCTCGTCGTTCTTGTCCAGTTCCATCAGGGCGACAGAGAGGTCGCCCGCTTCATCGCCCCACTTCGCAGGATCATCGGCCCAGATCGTTTTCGCAAGTTCGAGGGCGCGCCGACCATACTTCTCTGACTTGTCCGCGTCCCCGAGCGATCCATAGGTCTGGCGGATGACATCGTTGAGGCGCATGAGCACGACAGGCTGATCCTTGAACTCCTCCTCGACGTTGCCAGAGGCCTTGTCCAGAGCCTCGCGCACCGTCATCTCGCGTCCACCCGAGTACTCGGGCGCGGCGTTCTCCAGCAGGGTGATCAGGTAATTCGCTACCGCCTGCATCGTGGTTGAATCCTGCTCGGCCTTGGTGCGAGCAACCGACTCGAGGGCGCTGAGGCGTTCAACTTCTCGCAACTGGGCCGCGACTTGCTGCTGGGCACGCTCCGCCCGATTGGCTTGCCACAGGGCCGCGAACAGGCCGGCGGTCAGGGCGACGATCACCGCGGCGACCGCGCCCACCAGCGTGCGATGACGCTGTGCAAATTTTCGGGCCTGATACCACGTTGTCTGTGCGTGCGCGATCACGGGTTCGTGCCGCAGGTACCGACGCAGATCATCGGACATGGCCGCCGCGGATTGGTACCTTCGTGCAGGATCCTTTTCGAGGGCCATCCCGACGATGTCGTCGAGTTCGTCGCTGCGCCAAAACCAGCGTGTCTTGGGCGATTGCTTCTTGCCGCTGGATTGCGCACGCACTTCGAGGACGCGCGACAGTCGTTTGGGCTCGTGCCTGCGGACATGATCGATCGCGCTGAAGAGGTCCTTGCCTGCCAGATTGATCGGCACGTCGCCAGAAAGCAGTTCGTAGAGCATCACGCCCAGGGCATACACATCCGTTCGTGCGTCGATCCGGCGTGGATCGCCAGACAACTGCTCCGGACTCATGTACTCCAGCGTGCCCACGATCTGCCCATCGCGAGTGTGCATCGTGCGCGCCTCTGGTCCTTCGAGGGCGAGCCGGGCAACGCCAAAGTCGAGGACCTTGGGCTGGTTGCTGGCCTTGTCGATGATGATGTTGCCGGGCTTGAGATCGCGATGAACAACCCCGCGATGGTGGGCATGATCGACGGCATCCGCGATCTTCGCCAGCAGTTCGAGACGAGCGTGGCTGTCGGGCTGGACATCGCGGACAAACTGGGAGAGCGTGGGGCCCTCGACCAACTCCATCGCGATGAACATGCGTTCGCTGCCAGCAACGATCGCACGTCCAGCCTCGTGAATCTGAGCGATGCCCGGATGATGGAGCATGCCCAGGGCTTCGGCCTCGAGCTCGAAGCGGCGCAGAAGAGACGGGCTGATGACATCCGGACGAATCAACTTGAGCGCAACCGAACGACGGGGAGATTCCTGCTGCGCCTCATACACCACGCCCATGCCGCCCGAGCCCAACTTGCGCAGGATTCGATAGGCCCCGACCTCGGTCAATGATTCGTCCTGCGCACTCAGCGCTCGAAGCACGCCCCCCTGGGCCGCGGCGGCACCAGCGTTATTATCGAGCAAGGCGTGGGTCGTATCGCTGGACTCAAGCAGCGAAAGTACCTCGTGATACGCAGCAGGTTGATGCTCTCTGAGGGACCGGAGGATCGCCGCTCGTTCCGCGCTGCCGGATGGCAGCACCGCAACCTGATCAAAGACTTCCCTCGCGATCATCTCTGTCGGTCTGGCGTTCACAACTTTGCGCCTCCATCGCCACCCCGTCAACGTATTCGTTTGCTCATACGTTCAATCCATCAGTCACCATGGTAGCAATTGCCAGGTTCGGACCTTTACAGGCACGGTCCCTCGCTGAAAACGCTCAGGAACGAGTCAATGTCGGCGGGATCAAAGAGCGAGCCGTCGTTATTGAAGTCGATGTCATTGCAAGTCGCGCCCGCCGGCACGCAAGGCCCCTCGCTAAACACGCTCAGCAGCGAATCGATGTCAGTAGGATCAAAGAACGATCCGTCGTTGTTGAAGTCAATCGAGTCGCAGACATTGCCGATGGGCGTCAACAGCCGCACGATGCCACTTCCCAGGATGTTACCAGCGGCGTTACGAAGCAGGGCGATCATGTACACCCGCCCGTTGCTACCAAACTGCACGCTGCTGGTTGCAATATCCGCAACGAACACATTGTCGTTGGCAAACCCGTCACCATTGAGGTCAACACCGTCGCCTTCGCGCAGAATAACACCCGCAGTTTCGTGGACGATGGCGGTGTCGGTACTTGCCAGGCCGCTAGTCCGACCCGCGACGACCCAGACATTGCTTGGGTTGATTGCGCCGCCAAGAAATGTCAGAGCCTGAATTGTGTCGCTCCAGACTCTTGTCTCGCCTGGAGCGATAAGCCCGCCGGTCTGTGCGACGATGGTTTGGCCCGACGTGCTCCACGTGCTCACCCAGTCCAATCCGTCTGCGTTGCTGCCAAAGTACAGCCCTTCGCCGCCCGGGCCGCCTGATCCGACAGAACTCTGGTGTGCCGCGCTGGGCACGGGCATGAGCGAGAGGTCTGAGACCGGTGCCAGAAATCCCGACCCAGGTTTGATGAACCCCTCCTGGGCAAGCACGGTGTTACCGCGCACCATGACTTGATCGCTGATGGTTGACCCGTTGAGGCGTCCCACATACCACGCGACCGTGCTGGTGCCGCCTCCGCCGCCCCCTGCGTTACCGGTGATGCATCGCTCCGCAAAAAACTGGGTAAGCAGTTGGTTGGGAAAAGCAAGTTGTCCACTGGGCGTCGTAGTCGTGTTGGAGGCGAGCAGAGTTCCCAGCCCGGGTGCCGTGAGGTGCAGCAGCAGCTGGCTCGCAGGCGCATTCACAAGCACCGATGCTTGCAGGCCTGTCGTGCCGTCTGGCAGAATGTGGACGCTGCGTAACACCGGACCATACTGAACGCCAATTGGTTGCAGCAGCGCCGCGATTCCCTCCTGGGCGATGGTCGTCCATGTTCCCCCGCCGCCCCCGCCCCCGCTAGGCGTCCATCGGGTCACGAGTTCATCGTCGCTGGTTGGCCCGGATAAGTTGACCGGTATGGCCACTTGCCCGGCATCGTTGATGCCCAGAGACGAGCCGATACTTTCCCACAACCGCCCGCCTTGATACGAGACCTCGGTAGTTCGCAAGATAACCCGTGCCCCTGCCGTAAAAGTGGTCTGATCAAGCGTGGCAGAGACGACGAGATCAGTTGCGCTACCACCACCACTCGGCACCGCTCTGGCTCTGATCGCCCAGCGGTCTCCTCCCGGTGCGCAGGCCATGATCGTGAATCCATCGACGATGCTCGTGCCGGATGCGAAGAGGAGTGCAGTTCCTGGCACGGTGCGAGTTGGCGAACCAGCGATGTTGGAGTACAAGACTCTGGGCACGGTCTGCGCATGTGCTGGACACATGGTGCAGATCGAGGGTGCCAGACTTGCAGCAGTTGCGAGCAAATGCCGTAGGTTGATCCAGTGCTGGATGATGCGACATGATCGGTGCATAGCGGTGTCAGTTTGAAAAAGTCAATACTTGCGCATTGCAGACTTAGACAACAGGTTATGCCCAATTGCTCCATAAACTCCACGCCGAATCTGTGATGCCGTGTGATCCTCACAGGACGCTGATGGAATCTCAACGCCCGAGAAGTGGCATTTTTTTGTCTACCAAAGTCAACTTGGGCACTCTTCACCGCAATTGAGGAAACAGACCCCCACAAGTCCAACACCCATTCTTGCAACTTTCAGATTCTGTGGTACCTTCCAGCGTGTTCACCCTAACTCAAACCCATGCCACACTGCTGGCCCGCTTGGGCTCGCCAGCCGACGCTGCGCAACATGGCCAGGCCTGGGGCGAATTTCTTAATCGCTATGCCGAGTTGATCCGCGGATTTTGTCGGCGTCACAGCCTGCAACCCAATGACCAGGATGATGTCCTGCAGGATGTCCTGCTCTCGCTGAGTAAGGCGATGCCCGGTTTTCAGTACGATCCCTCGATCGGCAAGTTTCGATCCTACCTGAAAACCGTCGTCCTTCATGCAATCTACAAGAAGTTGTGTCAGGCGAGGCCCGGAGTCTCGCTAGGTGAGATGGAGTCGATGGCGGTGTCGCAGGCCCAGACGGCAACCGGCGATCCTTCCACCGACGCGCAGTGGGAGCAGGAATGGCGACAGCATCATCTTCGTCAGGCCCTGCGCGTGATCGACGCGGAGTTTTCCACACGCGATCGAACGCTCTTCGAGCGGTACGCGCTGGCAGGTGAACAGCCCGAGATGCTTGCAAAGGAGACAGGCTTGACGTTGGACGCTGTCTATCAAATCAAGAGTCGCATCACCAGGCGACTGAGCACGCTGATCGAGTCTCAGATCGCGGATGAAGGTTGAGCGTTTTCGAGCAACTCCCGTGTTACCCGTGATACCACCCAACAGACAATCCGAGATCAACTCCGGCTCAGGCGTCGGCGGAGCATCATGGTTTCAAGATGAGGCAGTGCTGCTGGGCGAGTTGAAGCGGTCACGTGGCACGTCGCACACGCTCACAATACCAGGGTACGAAGACCTGCGAGAATTGAAGCGGGGCGGGCAGGGAATCGTCTATCGAGCAGTGCAGCGCTCGACCAAGCGCGAGGTTGCGATCAAGGTGCTGCTCGACTCGGCCTACTACTCGCACAGCGGGCAGCGCCGCTTCGAGCGAGAGGTCGATCTGGCGGCGAGTCTGCGTCATCCCGGCGTCGTCCGCGTCTATGACAGCGGGCGGACGAGCGATGCCCGCTCGTACCTCGTGATGGAGTTCGCCGAGGGCTTGTCGCTGGAGGAGTTCATCGGGCAGGCCCGCAGCGATGTACGTCGCACGATCGCAACGTTCTTGAAAGTGTGCGACGCGCTCCAATACGCGCACACGCGCGGCGTGATTCATCGCGACATCAAGCCCAGCAACGTGCGCGTGGACAGCGAAGGAATACCACGCATTCTCGACTTTGGTCTCGCCAAGATTGGTGATGATGTCGCAGCCTCCAAGTCCGGCACGCCCGGAGCCAGAACCGCCGCCGGGTCGGCGAGCGAGCAAGTGACATCCCGCAGCGACACGATCACCACCACGGGTCAGTTCGTGGGCAGTCTGCCCTGGGCCAGTCCCGAGCAGGCCAGAGGTGACCATGATCAGGTCGATACGCGCAGCGACGTGTACTCGCTAGGGGTGATGCTCTATCAGATGCTGTCGGGCAAGTTCCCTTGCGATGTCTCAGGCCCGCTCCACACCGCGCTCAACAACATCGTCACGGTCCAGCCCATCCCCGTGCGTCAGATTCGCACTGACCTTGATGAACAACTCGAGGTCATACTCGCCAAGGCCCTCTCCAAGGAGCCCCAGGAACGCTATCAGAGTGTGGGGGATATGGCCGATGATCTTCGCCATCACCTCGCGGGTGAACCGATTCGCGCCCGCCGTGAGAGCGCATGGCGGGGCCTCCAGCGGACCGCCATGCGCTATCGCGTCATGGTTGGCGCTGGTGCGATCGCGCTCGCCGCCCTTGCCGTCGGCTCACTGCTTGCCTTGTGGTCCGCGAGCGAAGCTCGCACGCAGCGCGACATCGCCCAGCAGCAGACGCAAATAGCCAAGGACGAGTCCGCGCGGGCCATGCGCGAGAAGGACAAGGCAGAAGGAACCGTCAAGTTCCTCAACGATCTCCTCAGCGGGGCATCGACTGTATCGGGGACGGGCGTTGAGGCCAAGGTCGTCGATGTCGTCACCAAGGCCGCCGCGACAGTCGACGAATCCTACAAGAACCAGCCCCGAACGCTCGCGGAACTGCATTCGATACTGGGCAACATCTTTCTATCGCTGGACGACATTCCCAATGGGCGGTTGCATCATGTGCGCGCGACGGAGGTGCTGGCCACCATCAAGGACCTGCCCAAGGACGACATCGGCCTGCTGGTCGCACGAGGAAATATTGCCACGACCTATGCCTACGAGGGCAACTTCGTAGAGTCCGCGAGACTGATGCAAGCGGCCATCGACGGCTACAAAGAGCACGGCATCACCAAGAGCGCTGATCTCGCGGCTGCCTATTCCGTGCTTGGTGTCGCTCTGCGCCGCATGGACAAACTAGACGAAGCCATCGCTGCCTACCAGGCAGGCATCGATGCAGCACCCGAGCCGATTGATCCCAACGAACCGATAGTGCTCCTCGCGCGGGCGAACACGATGAACAACATCGCCAGCGCCTACCACTCCAAAAACGATTATGCCAAGGCAGAAACCGGGTACAAGCAAGCAATCGAGGTGTACCGCAGGGCCAAGGGCGATGAATACAGCGAAGTGATCGTGTCGACGAGCAACCTCGCGGTGCTCTATCTGAACCAAGGTCGCTTTCAGGACGCCCTCGACCTCCTGCTCCCCCTTCGTGACGCCGCAGAAAAGGTGTATGGTGGCGAACACAGGACCTTCATGATCTATCTCAACAACATCGCCAATGCCTATGAGCAGATGTCCCGCTACGACGAATCACTTGCGATCTATGAGGATGTGATCGCACGCTATCGCAAGACAGGCAAAGAGCACACGCCCGAAATCGTCGTGCCCCTGAGCAACCTGGCCGGTGTCTATGCCAAGGCCAAGCGTTTCGATGACGCGGTCCGTGTAGCACAGGAATCAATCGATGTTTCGATATCAGCGCTGGGTCCCAACCACTCTTCGACCTGGCTCAGCCGCCAGACACTGGGGCTGTGCCTGTCGAAGGCTGGTCGCGTCGAGGAGTCGCTCAGCGTGCTCGAACCAGTCTATCAGGCGACACGGGTGGGGGGGGATAAAAGCCCGATTGAGGAACTGTGGCGTCGCTGCCTCATCGCTTCGACATACGCGTACAGCCTCGCAGAAAATGAGCGGACCGAGGATGCACTGCGTGTGCAGCAAGAGGCCCTGGATACCTGCGTCGCACAGTTCGGCGAGTCGCACTTCGCAAGTCTGCGGCTGATGGAGCAGTCGACCAAGATTCTAGAGATAGCCGGCAAAGCCGAAGAATCAGCAGCGATGCAGGCTCGCTGGGACACCGCCAAACGCAAACCGTAACTCTGTGGCCCCGTATCTCTCCGCGCAAGAGCGCCAGCATGGTCGCAGATTCGTGACCAACCAATCGAATTCGTAAGCCATTACCAGCGCTTCGCCACATACGCTCATCCATGTACTCCATCCAAGTCGAGCACACGTTTTCAGCCGCCCATGCTCTCACCATCGCCGCAGTGCGAGAGCCTCTCCACGGCCACAACTGGCGCGTCATAGTCACGCTGGAGGGCCCCATCCTCGACAACGACGGCCTGCTCTGCGACTTTCACACCGTTCACGAGCATCTCGTCGAAGTTGTTGCGCGATTTGACAACAACAACTTCAACGAGGTCACGCCCTTCGCCGACAAAGAGCCCCGTCATCTCAATCCCAGCGCAGAACTGATTGCTCGCCACATCGCCGACGAACTCCAAGTCCGCATTGGTGCCTCGCTGGCCCCGCACGCACGCATCGCCACCGTCAGCGTCTCGGAAGCACACGCATGCGTTGCCACCTACTCTCCGAACCGCACTTGATTCCCCCTGCTTGTTCAGTCACGAGCTTTCCGGTGCGTCGCACTCCGGCGAGTTCCGGGAATTGTCCGCGCGTATGCCATGTCCCAAGACCTCATCGATATCCGCCAGACCCACGCCGACACGACCGCTCCCCACGGAGCGACGTACTTCCACCGAGACCTCTCCTGGCTCGCCTTCAATCATCGCGTGCTCGCCCAGGCGGCCGATGACAGCATGCCCCTGCTCGAACGGGTTCGCTTCATGGCGATCTTCACGAGCAACCTCGATGAGTTTTTTATGAAGCGCGTGGGCCTCATCAAGCGGCAGGTACACGCCGGGCTGGATACCCCTTCGCCGGATGGTCGCTCTCCCCGACAGCAACTCCACGCCATTCGCGAGGAAGTCTCGCAGTTGCTTGCCGAGCAGGTCCGAATCTGGGAGCAGGAACTGGTTCCAGCCTTGGCCAAGGAAGGCATCTTGCTGGTTCGCGAGAGCGAACTCACGAGCAAGGATCGCGAGTTTGTCGAGCATTGGTACCAGAACGAATTGTTCCCGGCCCTCACTCCGCTGGCTGTCAACCCAACCCACCGCTTCCCCTTCATCTCCAATCTCTCGAACAACATCGGAGTGTTGATCGAGAATCCCAGTTCCAGCGCAGCAGCAGCGCTGGCCAAGGCCGCGAGCGCAGCGAATCTCGTCAAGGGGAGAGCCCGCGTGGAGCGGATAGTGCCCGGATTGGCCAACGCGACGTTCGCTCGCGTCAAGATTCCCGTGGCCATGGGGGGCTTTCTGCGCCTTCCCGAAAAGTACGAGCGCCAGGGCAACGGTGCGGGCGAGCACAAAGCCAGGCGTGAGAACGTGCGATTCCTCCCCATGGCGGAGTTGATTCGTGCCCACTTGGGCGAGTTGTTTCCGGGCATGAACATCCTCGGACGCTTTTCTTTCCGCATCACGCGATCAGCCGGTATTCAGAAGGACGACCTCGATACCGCCAATCTTCTGCAAAGCATCGAGGCCGACCTCAAGCAGCGACGCTTCGCGCGCGTGGTTCGCATCGAGATCGAGCAGGATGCGGATGTGTCAACCGTTCGCTACCTGCTCGACAAACTGAACATGGTTCCGCAGGATGTCTATGAGCGTCCCATGCGGGTTGACTACCTCGCCCTCAGCGAACTCGCCGACCTCAATCGCCCCGACCTCAAGCACAAGCCCTGGAAGCCTGTCATTCCTGCCCGTCTGACTATCCAGCCCGGCACCCCCGCCAGCAGCGCCGCCAGCAACCTGTTCGCCCAGATTCGCAAGCAGGACATGCTCGTCCACCATCCCTACGAAAGTTTTCACGCCAGCGTCGAACGCTTCATCGCAGCGGCGGCTGCCGACCCCGATGTACTCACCATCAAGCAGACGCTCTATCGAACCACGCCCGACAGCCCCTTCATCGAGAACCTGATGCGAGCTGCGGAGTCGGGCAAGCAGGTGGCCTGCCTCGTCGAATTGCGGGCCAGGTTTGATGAAGGACGAAACGTCAGTTTCGCGCGCAAACTCGAACGAGCGGGTGTCCATGTTGCCTACGGCGTGATGGGCTTCAAAACTCATTGCAAGACCAGCCTGGTGGTTCGCAAGGAAAAGCAGGGACTGCGCTGCTACGCGCACCTGGGCACCGGCAACTACCACCCTAAGACCGCGCAACTCTACACCGACCTCGGATTACTCACCAGCGACGAGGCGATCACCAGCGACCTGGTGCATCTGTTCAACTACCTCACGGGCATGGCCAAGGAGCCTAACTGCGACACGCTCCTCATCGCGCCCTTCTCGATGCGCACCCGCATCGACCAGTTGATCCAGCGTGAGATCGATCTTGCCAAGCGGGGTAAGCCCGCCCGTATCTGGGCCAAACTCAATGCAATGGAAGACCGCGAGTTTACTGATCGGCTCTACGAAGCCAGCCAGGCGGGCGTCGAGGTTGCGCTGATTGTCCGTGGTTTCTGCTGCCTGATTCCCGGCGTCAAGGGCCTCTCCGAGAACATTCGCGTCAGCAGCGTGGTGGGGCGGTTCCTCGAACACTCCCGCGTCTATCACTTCTCGGGTGGCTCGCTCGACCCCACCGGGGGCGACTGGTACATCTCCAGCGCTGATTGGATGTATCGCAACCTTTCCAACCGTGTCGAAGTCAGTTGCCCCGTGCGCGATCCCCAGGCCAGAGCCCGCATCGCCAGGATGTTCGAGGTGCACGCGCTTGACCATCGCAACGCGTGGGACCTTCGCAGCGACGGCGTCTACTGCCGGCGTGTTCTCGATAAACCCGAGACATTCCCCGCCGACAGCCCCCAGCGCAGCGGGACCTTCGACACGCTCATGCGTGAGGCAGCGATGGCGTAGACCGACTTCCGTCGATCATGTTCCATATACAAAGTTCAAATGAACAACCGACCGGCATCGGGCCGGTCGGTTGTTCATTGGTACATAATACTTTGAAGATTGAAGTCCTGCATGAACACCACGCAGAATCGTCGCCCACGCCGTTGGTCAAGAGTTGGCCGTGCGTCGTGACAGCAGTAATCAAATCGGGTATCTGTTCAGATACCGCAGGCTGTGCACGGGCCTTCGCTGAAGACCAACAGAAAACTGTCGATGTCGCAAGGATCAAAGAGGCCGCCATCGTTGTTGAAGTCGATCGAATCGCAGGTTGCGGTGTCAGGAACGCAAGGCCCCTCGCTGAAGACGCTCAGGAAGGCATCGATATCGGTTGGGTCAAACGATGAGCCGTCGTTGTTGATGTCGATGTCGTTGCACACGGTCGTGTTGGCGGGCAACTGGACATAGGTCAGGTCGTCAAAGTACACGGTGCCGCTAGTAGGACTGCCATCGCCCACGAAGCGGAAGAACGTGATCTTGGTGTGATTGGGCAGGGGAGAACTCGGAACGCAGTTGCAGCCGCAATCGGGTTGAGTGCCGCGGTTGCATTCGTAAGACAACTGGATTTCCGCACGGGTGAAGGTCAGGTCAAAGCGCACCCATTGGTCATTGGTGGTGCCAGTGAAGTTGAGGATTTCCTTGGTCGCAACATCCTGGAACCCGACCTTGATGTCGATCTTCACACCCGCCGCATCCCCGACCAGCGGTGCATTCGCTGGAATCATGTAGTAGCCGCTGACAACCACATCGCCAGCGTTATAGTCAAAGAACGGATCAAAGAATGGATAGGGAGATGGGCAGGCCTGGGTTGACCTGCCCCCCTCAACCCGGTCCAGCTTCAGGTACCGTTGCCTGGGATTGGACCATGGAGGGCAACGACGATGGCAAGGCAAAGGTTCAGCGCGGAACAGATCATCCACAAGTTACGCGAGGCGG
>Ga0163155_10005769_pt1 | contig 12229 bp, 7 predicted proteins | sample OliLakLV19SP4G1_FD_148611 | JGI IMG/M metagenome (GOLD analysis project Ga0163155, IMG submission 148611) | Freshwater microbial mat bacterial communities from Lake Vanda, McMurdo Dry Valleys, Antarctica - Oligotrophic Lake LV.19.SP4.G1 | ecosystem: Environmental > Aquatic > Freshwater > Lake >...
GCCGTTCGGTCAGCTGAACGCCCAGCGCACCGGCTCCGATCGGATGGGTGTTTCGAACCGGGGATGATTTCGGGGGCCGTTAGCGCCGCTTTCCTGGCCGAGAGAACGAAATCCGCCCGCCAAAGGCAATCGGAGTAGCTCCCGCTAAACAGGACGTCCAAACCCCCGCGCTCCCATACCATCGCGATTGTTCCACACCCTGCACTGGCTGAGCGTCAGACCGGTTTCAGGGTGCCTCCCGTTTCCTCTCGCCGGGGCGACAACGCTTTGCCATCAGACTACAGCGCCATCAAGAACGAGAACCTGCGCCGGTATGGCACGGACATCGATCGAATCGGTCCGATGCTGCTGGCGGACCGGTACGACAATCGTCCCCATTTCATCTACGAGCTCCTGCAGAATGCTGAAGATGCGTTGCGGAGGCGGTCAAACCACCCCGGTCCCAGGAGCGTCGCTTTTCGGCTTTCTGCAAACGAGCTTCGGGTTTCTCACTATGGCAAGCCATTCGACGCGGCCGATCTTCGGGGTATATGCGGAATTGGCGAGAGTACGAAGCCCTCGGAACTAACCGCGATTGGTCGCTTCGGAATCGGGTTCAAGTCCGTTTACGCATTCACGGCAGCTCCCCAGGCCCCTTCGGGCGACGAGCACTTTGCGATAGATGCCTTCGTGTGGCCAAGGGCGACCCCGCCGTTGCCAACTCGGCCTGGCGAAACTCTGTTCGTGTTTCCGTTCCGGCCGAGCGACAGCCTCGCTCACGATGAAATAGCGGTTGGACTCCAGACGCTTGGGGCTCGCACGCTCCTTTTCTTGAAGGACATCGAGGACATTTCGTGGTCGGTTGAAGGCGGTGCGTCTGGGCTGTATCTGCGCAGTGAGCCAGAGACAATCGCGACGGGCGTTCGCAAGGTGTCCCTTCTTGGACAGGATTCAGAGGTACCGGATACGCAGGAGAGCTGGCTCATCTTTGCCAGGGATGTCTTCGATCCCGATGGGTCCGGCGCGGGCCAGGTTGAGGTCGCGTTCGGATTGGATTCCAAATCCACGAGTAGTCTCGCTATTCGCAGGGTCCAGGATTCAGCGCTTGTCGTGTACTTCCCGACCATCGTTCCCACCAACTGCGGCTTCTTGCTCCAAGGACCATACCGGACCACCCCCAGCCGGGACAACGTACCGCGGCAGGACGAATGGAACCAGCACCTCGTCCGCAAAACCGCCTTGCTGCTGGTTGATGCTCTGCCGCAACTTCGCAGCCTCGATCTTCTCGACGTTGACGCCATTCGGGCCTTGCCAATCGATCGCATCCGCTTCGATGACAGCAACATGTTTACGCCGCTGTTCGATGCGGTGCGCGCGACATTCGTCGCCCAGCCTCTGTTCCCAACGTTTCGGGACGGTCATACGACGAGCAGCCGCGCGAGGCTGGCCCGCACAAAGGAGCTGCGCGAACTTCTCTCGCCGGCGCAGCTGAGCGTGCTATTTGACACAGCAGACGACGTCCACTGGCTTTCCGAAGAAGTTACGCAAGATCGAACGCCTGAGCTGCGTCAATACGCACTCCGAGAACTCCAAATCCCTGAGCTGGATCCCGAGAGACTCCTGCCAAGGTTTACCAAGGCATTCCTTGAAGCACAGTCTGACGCATGGATGATCTCGTTCTACATGTTTCTGAGCGGACAGCCCGCGTTATGGCAACGCGGCCAGCTCAACGACAAGCCGATCGTCCGGTTGGAATCGGGCAGCCACGTGGCCCCTTGGAACGGGAAGCTTCCCCAGGCATTCCTTCCTGGCGAGCACGCCAGTGGCTTCCCCACAGTCCGCAAGGCCATCAGCGATGCGTCTGACGCCAGAAAGTTCCTCGTTCAACTCGGGCTCACCGAACCAGATCCAGTCGATGACGTGATTGCGAACGTTCTGCCCCAGTATCGCGGCGAAGAAGTTGACCGTTCCGTCGAGGAGTATGGAGCAGACATCCAAAGAGTGCTGGCGGCCTTTGGCACTGACTCAAAGGCCCAACGAGACAAACTCGTCACGGCCTTGCGAGACACCACGTTTGTGATGGCTATGGATGCTGGCAAACGCTCCACATGCATCTCAAGGCCAGGCGATCTCTATATGGCTACGGAGCGCCTCACTGAGCTGTTCAAGAACATTCAAGGCGTCTTGCTGGTTGATGACTCATATCCGTGCCTCCGCGGTGAAGAGATGCGAAAGCTGCTCGATGCATGCGGTGCAGCGCAATACCTCCAGCCGATCGACGTGCCGTCGGAGTTGTCCTACGAGCAGCGTAAAGAAGTGCGTCGCGAGGCAGGTCAGGAGCGATGCTCGTCCGAGCTGCCGATAAGAGACTGGACTTTGCGAGGATTGAACGAGCTTGTCGCCTCGCTACCGGGGATGGAACCGGCAGTGCGCCGGCAGCGAGCCGCGATGTTATGGAAGGCCGTTGGAGACGTGGAGGATCGACGCGGATCGAACACTTTCAGTGGCGAGTATGGGTGGTCCTTCCACACGAAGTACTCGACCCGATTCGATGCCAAGTTTGTACGCACGCTGAACGAGGCCCGCTGGATCCCCGACGCGAGCGATGCCCTGAAACAACCGAACGTCGTCCTGTTCGCTGACCTCGGCTGGGACACCAACCCATTTCTGCTTACGAAGATCCGTTTCAAGCCGCCGATCATCGACACCCTTGCGAAGGAGGCTGGCCTCGAGCCCGGGCTGCTCGATCTCCTCAAGAAGCTCGGCGTCACGAGTGAGGATGAACTCAAGGCTCGGCTCAAGTTGGCAGATGACTCGGAGGTACCTACGCCGACTCCACCTTCCGATGGAATCGAGAACAACGTCCCTATTCCCGCAGCGGAAGAAGGCGTGTCGCCGCCGGGAACGGGAGAGCCGACGGGGGATCAAGGCGCGGGGCAGACGGGGGCACCCGCGGGACAATCGAGCGACGGGTCCGCATCCAGCAATGGCACGAGGCAGGGCCACACTGGTTCGACCACCCAAGTGGCAGGTGGCAATGACCGGGGACCGGGACCCGGCTCTCAACCTGAACGCAACGGTTCGGCGGGTGGCACGCGGACGTTCCACACGTATGTGGGCGTGCATGGGGATGAGCATGAGCCCGATCCGGACGGGCTTACACGAGAGGTGAGGTTGTCGCTCGAGGAAACGGCGATCATCGCCATCCTGGCTGAAGAGCCCGCCCTACTGCGAACACCGGCAAACAACCCGGGCTTTGACCTGATTGGTCCCGGCACGGACGAACAGCCGGACCGCCGGATAGAAGTGAAAGCGATGACACGCGACCTAAAAAGTCGCCCTGTGGGCATGTCCCACGCCCAGTTCGAGTGCGCCCGGGAGCATGGTGCCGCTTTTTTGGCTGTATGTCGTCGAGTTTGCCGACAGCCCCAGCCTTCGTCGCATCGTGCGCATCCAGAATCCCGCGGGGAAGGCTCGCACGTTTACCTTCGATCGTGGTTGGATTGAGATTGCGTCCACATCCCCACCGCTCACGCCACCGTGAAAGTGATCAAGACTGCTCCGCCAGACTCTCACCGACCCGTACACCGTGCCAACATCCGTCGTCTTAAAAGGAAACACAACAATGAGCAGCTTAGTCTCGTCAGTCGCGAAGGTGATGGATTCTCCAACCATCGATCCTTCCATGAAGCCCGCGGCAGACGGACTGTCCTCGCTAGTTGATGCCGACGCCTATATCGGTGAGGTCTTCTCGCTTGCATATGACGATGCGCTGGTCCAGATCCACGACTTCCACCGCAAGCAGGTCGGAGGAGTGCCGGCTCTCTCCTTCCTGATTGCCACGCGTATTCCGCCGGGCAAGCCTTTTGACCCTAAGGAGGAGGACGCGTCAATCATCCTTCTTAGGGTACTCGACAAGGCCGACCTGCCTAACGCGCAAGAGGCACTTCGCGTCCGGGTGGAGAACGCACAGCGGGTGTCCGGCGAGATCGAGAAGACGTGGGACCACAAGGACGTGATGGATGCCACCACGAACCAACTGCTGGGCTTCGCCGGCGTTCGTTGCCGCGTGCTAGGTACCTTCTACGTTGCCGACGTGGGTGAACCCGATAAGCCATCGTACAAGCTAGCCTTCGGATCAGATCTCAGCAACTACTACCCGAACCGTGGGCTGAAGGTGTTCAAGCCGAAGGCCGCGGTACTGAAGGCCATCGTGAACTTTCGGGACCCCCGGAACCTCGTCGATCCCGACGTTCGCGTGCAGATCGGTGAGGTGCGATATGCATCGAGCAACCGCCCGTTTCAGCAGATCGGCGGCGTCCCGGTGGATCTCTCGCCGCTGGACTTGCTCGGGCAGAAGTCGGCACTGTTCGGCATGACCCGTAGCGGCAAGTCGAACACGACGAAGATCATCTTAAAGTCGATCTTCGCACTGAGGTGGGCGACCGCCGGCGCCCGGCGCATCGGCCAGGTGGTGTTTGACCCAAACGGTGAGTACGCAAACGAGAACGCGCAGGACGCTGGCCACGGGCAGAACCCCAACGCCATCAAGAACGTGTGGGCTGCCGCGCCGCCGGCGCAGCGAGCGCAGTTCAAGACTGACGTCGTGACGTACGGCATCACCAAGCACGCAAACGATCCTGACCGAAACCTGATGCTGATCAACTTCTACGTTGATGCGAACATGGAGATCGGGAAGGAGATTGTCGACTCCAGTTTGGCGGACAACTCCACGTCGACCTATGTCCAAAACTTCCGAGACGTGCGACTCGCGCCGCCCGACGCCACGGATGTGTCCGCGATGACGAGGCATCGCCGACGCGTTCTCTTCTATCGAGGTCTGCTCCACAAGGCAGGCTTCGACGTGCCGAACAGCGTCACGCCAGAAACCAGAAACCTGTTCAACAAGGATCTTCTTAAAGCCCTTCAGGATGACACCAACCCGGAACACAAGGCGTGCGGAGCCCTGCTTGCCAAGACATCTCCCACTTGGTCTGAAATCTCCCAGGCCGCTGGTCTACTGCGCAATTTCATCACGGACAAGGACTCACTGTGGGGTGCCTTCAACACGAAGTACATAAGCACGAGCTCCAGCGGGTCTTGGGCAGATGACGACCTCCGCAAGATCCTCGAGATGTTCCACTACCCCAACGGCTCACGGCTGATCGCCCGGGTGCGCGAGCAGCACACGGCGACGACGTCAACCGACTATGCCGACGACATTTACGAGCATCTCCTCAAGGGTCGGTTGGTCATCGTGGATCAGTCGAGCGGCAATGCTGAGCTGAACAAGTCGTCGGCCGACCGAGTGATGCGTCGGATCTTTGAGGCGAACCAGCAGCAGTTCCGAGAGGCGAAGATTCCTCCGGACATCCTTGTGTACGTTGAGGAAGCCCACAACATCCTGCCCGCAGCCGGCGACCTCGACATGTCAGACATCTGGGTGCGAACGGCAAAGGAAGGGGCCAAGTACCGCATCGGCCTGGTATACGCCACGCAGGAGGTCAGTTCTATTCAGGTAAACATTCTCCGCAACACGGCAAACTGGTTCATCGGGCACCTGAACAACACGGACGAGACGAAGGAACTCCGCAAGTTCTATGACTTCGCGGACTTCGAGCAAAGCATTCTGCGTGCACAAGACAAGGGCTTCGTCAGAGTGAAGACGCTCTCCAATCCGTATGTCGTGCCTGTCCAGGTGGAGCGTTTCGTTATCCCGACTACCTGAGGAGCCCGCCATGCCGTACGAAGGCGAGTTCGCCTCATACCGATCGATCAATCGGATCACCCAGACGGACCGCGTCAAAGGTCTCCTGACTAAGGCGCGAGTCATCGCGCCATCCGCAACAACTGCTTCATTGACGCCACAGGTGGCACCCGATCCTCCTGCCACCAGATCGTCGTTCGCTGTTGCGATCGACGGCAGCTACGCAGAAGTTCCGGTCAAGAACGGCTACCCCGGCGCGCACGTTGGCTACGTCACAGTCGCCAGCGTCTTGCTAAACCTGCGTGACCTCGATCAACTCGACGAGCAGCGCCCCATCAATCCCGTGGAGTTTCGCAAGACTGAGCAAGCCGCGACTGTCGACGCCGCACTGCCTGGCAGCAACGTCGTGACGCGAGATCATCGCAGCGCAAAAGCCGCATTCCGCGAGGCTGTGTTTGAGGTGTTCCACGATGCGGTTGTGGACTCTGAGGATCCGAGCACTCTGCTGGACACCTTCAAACACCTGCTGTCGTTTAAGCCCCAGTCGAATCCGCAGAAGTGTCCCCACGACGACTGCAACGAAGAGTTCGTGATCGGCCCGAACACCAGTTCGTGCCCGTCCGCCCGACAGTGCCGCGTGTACCCGACCGACGCGCTGCGTATCCATGAACGATTCAATGAGGTTGGAAGCAACGGCGAAGCGTTCGGCTTGGTGATGACGACCTGGGAACGAGTGCTGTTGGTTCATCTTCTGCGGTGCTTCGAGCGCCGGAACTGGCTGGAGGGTGTCGGCAACCTCGCATTCTTCGTGGATGGACCGCTTGGTGTGTTCGGTCCCCCGGCATGGTTGAGTGCGGCGATCAGCACCGAGCTTAAACGACTGAACACGATCGTGCGGCAGAAGACAGGCAATGACCTGGTGATAGTTGGCATCGAGAAATCTGGCGCGTTTGTCGCTCACTTTGACGAAATCGATCCGTCCGAGACTCCCGGCGAGACGCGGTTCTCGCCACGCACCTATTCGCTGCTCACCGACAAATACATCAAGCAACGGATCTCGCTGTCGGACAGCGATCGGCGTTACGGCCAGGACACGTACTTCGGCCGCAAGTTCTTCTACAAAACGACATCCGGAGCCAGAATCGTTGCCAGCATCCCATTCCTGACTGCTGCGCAGGACACCTTGGACAGCGACGACATCGCGCTCTACCCGCAGTTCAGCAACGTGTGTGGCTCGCTGGACCGACTGGTGTCGTCACGGTTCCCCAACTCTTTGTCACCCATCATTTCAGCGCACTCTCACGCGGCAATCCCCCTCCACCTGGGGGCTAAGGTCCTCCAGCAACTCGCTCGCGCCTTGATGACCCGGAAACCATAATGGGAGAAAAGCCTGGACAGTTCGATTCGCCAGAAGCACGTTGGGCGGGCGTCGGCCCCTACTACGCGATGTTCCCTGCGCGTTTCGCCGACAAGGTGATCTCTCAGTATACCGAAGACGGCGACACGGTGATCGATCCATTCGCCGGCCGGGGAACTTCGCTTTTCAGTGCCGCAACGAAGGGCCGACACGCGCTTGGCGTTGAAATCAATCCTGTAGGCTGGGTCTTCGCAGCCACCAAGCTCAATCCAGCACAGCACTCACGCGCTGTGACAAGGGTGTATGAACTGGGCGGTCTCGCTGGTCGATTCGGCCTTGCTGCGAAGCGCATGCCCACGTTCTTCCGCCGTTGCTTCTCCCCGGAGGTGCTGTCATTCTTGCTCGCCGCCAGGAAGCATTTGGATTGGCGGGACAGCTCCGTGGACCGCACTGTGATGGCGATCATCCTGATCGACTTGCATGGAAAGCGCGAACTGGCGTTCTCGAATCAGATGCGGCAGACGAAATGCATGTCGCCGGAGTACGCCATGCGGTGGTGGGCCGAGCGCGAGATGGAGCCGCCGAAGCGTGATCCAGTCGAGTTCATGCTCAAGAAAATGATGTGGCGCTACGCCAGGGGCACCCCAACGACCTCGGAGAGTCGTGTGTACCTAGCCGATAGCACGCACCGACTCGCGGGGCTTCGCGCGACGGCCTCGCGGCTCGCGCCAAAGGGTGCCAAGCTGCTGTTCACGTCACCTCCGTACTTCGGCGTGACGAACTACCACTACGACCAGTGGCTCCGGTTATGGATGCTCGGGGGGACCGAGCTTCCCAAGAGTTCCGGCGACAAGCACCGTGGAAGGTTCCAGCACCCGGAGCACTATCGGGAACTGCTTCTGTCGGCCTTCACGGAGGCGAAACCCCTGCTGGCTCGTGATGCAACTGTCTACGTGCGGACGGACAGGCGTCGACTGACGTCGACCATCACTCGCGAAGTCTTGAAGGAGGTCTTCCCAAAGCACGAGTTGCGGCGGCGTCCGCGACCGCTGAAGGGGCTAACCCAAACGCGGCTGTTTGGCAACGGAGCCCCTGACGATGGCGAGGTTGATTTGGTCCTGACGCCCACATGAACAAGCGAGCCTGCAATGCCCAACGCCCCAATCCAACTCTCGCCACCCCAGAAGGAAGTCGTCGCCCACCGCGCTGGCCACATGCAGGTCATCGCGTGCGCCGGCTCGGGCAAGACAGAGGCGGTTTCGCGGCGGGTCGCAGCGTTGATTGGTGAAGGCGTAGAGCCTGCAGCGATCGTTGCGTTCACGTTCACTGAGAAGGCCGCGGCAGAGCTAAAGGATCGCATCATCAACCGCGTCGCGGAGGTGAAGGGCGACGACTTCAAGGGCCGCTTGGCGCAGATGTTTGTGGGCACCATCCACAGTTACTGCTTCAAGCTCCTGCAGGATCACGTCCCCCAGTATGGCAACTACGACGTGCTGGAGCCGCATCGCCATGCGGGCTTGTTGTCCCGCGAGAGCAAGAAACTGTGCCTGGACGCTCTGGGCCAGACGGGCCACTGGGCCCCCATTCAGTCGTTTGCCGAGACGGTCGATGTCATCGGCAACGAGCTTGTCCAGGCCACCGACCTCGCCGGCACACCCTTGGGGCTGGCATATACCCGCTACCTCGAAACGCTCGACCGCTACCACTACCTCACCTTTGGCCTCATCATCCAGAAGGCGGTCGAGGCACTGAAAGACCCCGCGATCTTCAAGAAGGTGCATGGCCCGCTCAAGCACCTCATTGTCGATGAATACCAGGACATCAACCCAGCCCAAGAGGCGCTCATCCGTCGTCTGGGTTCCGATCCGGTTCACGTCTGCGTGGTCGGAGACGATGACCAATCGATTTACCAGTGGCGTGGATCACAGACGAGCAACATCCTGACCTTCGTGAAACGCTATGGCGCGCATGCGGTCACGCTCGCGGCCAACCGCCGCTCCAAGGCGGAGATCGTCGATCACGCGGCCAGGTTCGCAGCCCTTATCCCGGGCCGGCTGTCAAAGAAGATGGAGCCGGTGCGGGAGAGTGACCGCCTGAGCGTTGTGCCGTGGTCAGCGGAGACGCCGGCGGATGAGTGCGAGACGATCGCTGTCGCCATCGAGGCGTTGAAGAAGCAGGGTTTCCGTTACCGGGACATCGCCATTCTCTTCCGTTCGGTCCGGACCTCAGCCCCTCCGCTCATCACTGCGCTCCGCGATCGTGGCATTCCGATCACCTGCGGCGGCCGCACAGGGCTGTTCATGCTGCCCGAGATTGACGTGCTGGGGCGCACCTACGTCTGGCTGGTTGACTACGACTGGCGGCCCACGGGATACGGACAGCAGGCGGCGACAGTGAACGTCGATGACTTGGTGCGGGACTTCCTCGCCGCGTTCAACAATCCGCGGCCAGCGAAAGAGGTCAAGAAGTACCTCACGGACTGGAAGACGGTCGCCGGCGATGAGCGATCACCAGTCAACCTGGTTGGCGACTTTTACAAGCTCCTGAACTTCTTAAAGGTCCATCAGCTCGATCCGGACGTGCCGGATCACTCGGCTCGCATGGGCGCGCTGGCCCGTTTCTCGAACATCCTGGCGGACTTCGAGAACGTCACGCGCCGCGGGCGCTGGGTCACCAAGGACGACGGCACCCGCGAGTTCACTGGGGGCACCAATCGCGGCATCCACTTCTACCAGCGGCTCGCCAACTTCATGCAGCATTACGCCCGCGATGCCTACGAGGACTTCGACGGCGAGGTGACGCCCGACGTGGACGCCGTGGACATCTCCACCGTCCACCAGGCCAAGGGCCTGGAGTGGCCGGTGGTCTTCATGCCGGCGCTGGTCGATAGCCGGTTCCCCTCTCGCAACGCGGGCAAGGCTCGCCAGTGGCTGTTGCCCGATAAGGTGTTCCCCGCGGCCAGTCGGGTGCGGTACGAGGGTGGCGAGGACGAGGAGCGGCGGCTGTTTTACGTCGCCATGACTCGGGCTCGCGACGCGCTGTACCTCTCACACTTCCGCCGGCAGACGAACCGGGCCAAGCCCTCACGGTTCCTCGTTGACATCTTCGGCTCCAAGATCCCCGAACTGACCCAGTTGCCCTTGCCTAAGCCGCCCGAGGTCATCAAGCCGGACGAACCCGACAAGGTCTCGGTGTCGTTTTCCGAGCTCACCGACTTCGAAGAGTGCGGCTTCCGATATCGCCTGTCGAGCTCGCTCGGATTCGAGACGCAGTTGGTGTCGGAACTCGGCTATGGTCGCGCCATCCACCACGTTCTGCGTTTCATCGCCGAGATGTCCCGCACGACCGGAAAGGTGCCGACCATTTCCGAGGTCCAGAAGGTGCTCGACAGAGAGTTCTACCTGCCCTTCGCCAACAAGAATAACTTCGACAACATGCGGGCGATGGCGGATCGGATGATCGGGAAGTACCTCACCCAGTACAAGGATGATCTCCAGCGGATCTGGGCTACCGAACGCCCGTTTGAGATGCACCTGGCTGCCGGCACACTCTCGGGCCGAGCGGACGTGATTCTGGAGCACCACAACGGCAAGCCCGACTCGCTCGCCATCGTCGACTACAAGACCGCAAAGGGCAACGAGCAGGATGACGTGTTTGGTTTTCAGCTCGCGGTCTACGCCGCTGCGGGGCGTGGCGAGGGGCTGAACGTTGACGCTGCGCTGCTCCATCACCTGGACGCCGGTACCCGTTCAAGCGTGGACATCACGGTGTCAGCCACCGGCAAGGCCGTCAAGCGGGTCGAGCAGATGATGGGCGACCTTCGCACCGCCACCTATGTGCCCAAGCCGGAGAAGAAGAAATGCAAGGCGTGCGAATACCGTCTGTTGTGTCAGCACGCCCCTGTTGATCCCTGGGATGCAGACTGAGCTCACGAGCACAGAGAGAAGGTCCACCGCATGAATACCGGCATCCTAAATCTTCCCGTCGCCGATGTACCCATCGCTGTGATCGACTTCGAGACCACCGGTCTCTCGGCCGATTACGACAGAGTGGTTGAGGTTTCCGTCGTGCGGGTTGAACCGGGCGGGAAGAAGCGGACCCTCGTGCTCGACACGCTGGTCAATCCCCGCTGCTCGGTCTCGGCCACTGAGATTCACGGCATCACCGACGGGATGGTTAAGAACGCGCCGGAGTTCAAGGACATCTGGCCGGCGATGCACGCCGCGCTTTCGGGCTGTGTCGTCGCGGCGTACAACGCGTACTTCGATATGCGGTTCCTGACAGCCGAGGCGCAGCGTGCTGGCGACGCTGTGCAGGTGCCGTACTTCTGCCTCATGTATATGCGGTCCATCATCGGCGTTGGCCAGCGCTGTCGGTTCGATGTCGCCTGCCAGCACCATGGCATCCGACTCAACAATGCCCACCGCAGTGCTCGCGATGCAATGGCCACCGCGGAGCTTATCCCTGCGTACATCAAGAGCATGCACGCCAACGGGCTGAACACATACCAGGATCTTCGACAGGCGGGCTCCCACAAATACCTCCAGAGTTTCGAGCTCAAGCCCCTTCAGCCCCGGTCCCAGGCGAGTCGCTGTGACCTCTTCCCGCGCGAGAAGGTCCAGGTTCGCCGCGGCGGCGTCTTGAGTTTTCTGACTCGCCCTTGAACCACCATGCACATGGACGCCAACATCTCGGTTTGCGGCTGCTACCGATACTGGCTCTCGCGAGTCTGGGATGCGTCGCGGCCGTGCGGCGCGTGGGTCATGCTCAATCCCAGCACGGCCGATGCCTCGGTTAATGACCCGACCATCCGGCGCATCGTTAAGTTCTCTCAAACTTGGGGTTGGGGCGGAGCCCGCGTCTACAACCTCTTTGCCCTCCGCTCTCCCAAGCCCGAGGCGCTGAAGGCTCACCCATCGCCGATCGGGACGGACAACGACTCGCACCTTCGGAGCATCCCGAACGGCGTGCCTGTGATCGCGGCTTGGGGCCAGTGGGGCGACTATCTTGACCGCGCCGCCCAGGTCCGCCGGATGATCGCTGCAGCTGGCTTGGATCTGTCGTGCCTCGGCCTCAACAAGGATGGCACTCCGAAGCACCCGCTCTATGTCCCGGGCGACGTCCGGCCGGCTCCGTACCCGGTTAGCCCTGTTACCCTCGTGGACTGAATATCGCGACCCTTGGGC
>Ga0163155_10005770_pt1 | contig 12229 bp, 9 predicted proteins | sample OliLakLV19SP4G1_FD_148611 | JGI IMG/M metagenome (GOLD analysis project Ga0163155, IMG submission 148611) | Freshwater microbial mat bacterial communities from Lake Vanda, McMurdo Dry Valleys, Antarctica - Oligotrophic Lake LV.19.SP4.G1 | ecosystem: Environmental > Aquatic > Freshwater > Lake >...
CAATTTTTCAATAGCGGGTGCTAGTTCGGGAGCTTTTTCTTCATCTATGGGTGTGTTTAACACGACCGTGGGCTCAGCCAAAAACTCATCCGTAATATCTTTATTTTCAGGCGCAGGAGCGGCCTGAAGCGTAGCGGGCCGCTCCGGTACTGGCTCCGGTACTGGCTCCGGTACTGGGGCTGGCGCTGGACTGGTCGTTGAAGCAGGCGTTCTGATCAAGAGTTCGGTTTTTTCGTTTAACACCGAGTCTTCGTCTTTTTCTTCCTCAGCGGGCGACGCTACTACCGAAGCGGGCGCTGATTTTTTCTTAGACTGTAAAAAACGCAGAAGAAAACTGGGTAGCTTGAAAAGAGAAACCAAATAAAAGAGGGCGGCAATTCCAAACAAAACCACGATAACGAAGGCTGTCCCTTGAAAGAATTGCTGGATAACTCCAAAATCCAGGACTGGAACGGACCGCTTGGTCTCTAGTTCCAGCGGGGTCACGTTCGATAAAAGCTTGATCCAGCCATCTTGAATCACCTTTTAAGGGTATTCGAGGGCCCTAGGCCTAGGCAATCATTTGCCATCAATTTGACCTCAACAAGTTCGGATTATTTGAGGTAAACACGTACATGGAACGTGAGATTTCTTTATCGCTTACCTTCGATGATGTTCTCCTCCTCCCTCAAGAAAGCACTGTGCTCCCGCTAGAAGCGAAGTTGCGCACCGAGCTTTGCAAAGGAGTAGATCTAAATATCCCCCTTGTTTCTGCTGCGATGGACACAGTGACCGAAGCCAAGATGGCCATTCGCTGTGCCCAAGAAGGCGGTATCGGAGTCATTCACCGCAATATGACGGTCGAAAGACAAGCCGAAGAAGTTTATCGAGTGAAAAAATTTGAAAGTGGAATGGTTGTGAACCCTATCACCATTTCTCCACGCGAAAGCCTCGAGCGCGCTCGTGAACTAATGGATTCCATCGGAATTAGCGGTCTACCAGTCGTCGAAGGTGGAATCTGCGTGGGCATTATTACCAATCGCGATTTGAGATTTGTGCCCGATCGTAATGCTACGGTCTCAACTCGAATGACCACTAACTTGGTAACGATTGAAAACGCCGACGACCCAGATCGCTGCAAAGAATTATTATCGAAGCATCGCATCGAAAAACTTTTGGTTGTCGATAAAGAAAGACGTCTTCACGGATTAGTGACCATTAAAGATATCGAGAAAACTGCTAAATTTCCGAACTCCACCAAAGATAAACGAGGAAGTTTGAAGGTAGCGGCGGCAATTGGTACCGGAAAAGATTTAGAGAAACGCGCTCAAGCTTTAGCGGCTGCCGGTGTAGACGTTCTTTTCTTAGATACCGCGCATGGGCATTCAGCTGGAGTCTTAGAAACTCTAAAATTCTTGAAGAAAACTTTTCCAAATATTCCAATTGTGGCCGGAAACGTCGCCACCGCCGCTGCCACCAAAGCGCTTATCGATTTGGGTGCAGATGGAGTGAAAGTGGGCGTGGGGCCCGGAAGTATTTGTACCACGCGAGTGGTTTCTGGAGTGGGTGTGCCTCAGCTCTCGGCAATTATGGAATGCGCTTCGATTGCTAATAAAGCGGGAGTGCCTTTGATTGCGGACGGAGGAATAAAATATTCTGGTGATGTGGTTAAAGCTCTGGCCGCGGGGGCTCAATCGGTGATGATCGGATCACTACTCGCAGGTACCGATGAAAGTCCCGGCGAAATGATTTTGTATCAAGGACGCTCTTATAAAGAGCATCGCGGAATGGGAAGTTTAGAAGCGATGCGCGATGGATCTCGGGATCGATATTTTCAAGATCCTCATGCGGCGGCTGAGAAATTAGTGCCCGAAGGAATTGTGGGACGAGTTCCTCATCGCGGATCTGCTTCTTCGGTAATTTACCAATTGATGGGCGGACTTCGAGCCGGAATGGGGTATTGCGGAACTTCCGATTTGAAAACGCTTCGAGAAAAAGCCAAGTTTGTAAGAATTACGGCGGCGGGATTAAAAGAATCTCATGTGCATGATGTAATCATTACCAAAGAGGCTCCCAATTATCAGATGGCCTAAGGACGATAATGCAAGATTCTTGTGGAATAATTGATTTTGGAAGCCAATACACTCAATTGATTGCGAGAAAGCTTCGCGAACTCGGAGTTTATTCTGAAATTTTTTCACCCACCACGCCGCTTGCGGATTTAAAAGCAAAATCTTTACGAGCGATTATACTTTCTGGCGGCCCTTCGAGTGTAAGTGATCCCGATGCGCCACATCTGCCCTGGAAAATAAAAGAAATTAGCATTCCAGTCTTGGGAATTTGCTATGGCATGCAATTAATGGCGAAAGAACTTTCTGGGACTGTTCACCAAAGTCAAAAGCGCGAATACGGAGTCGATAAGATTGAGTCCAAAAGTTCTGTTTTATTTCCGGCAACTGAAATTCGTTCGGTATTAATGAGTCATGGGGATCATGTTGAGAAAGCTCCTCCTGGATTTGAGATTACTGCCACATCTTTGAATGGCGTGCCGGCCGCGATGGAAGCTCCTTCCTTAAAGATTTTTGGAATTCAGTTTCATCCCGAGGTTAAGCATACCGATCGCGGCGAAGAGATTTTAAAGAATTTTTTAAAGTTCGCGGGTTTTGATTTTTCTTGGAAGTCTTCCCATATTTTAGAAGAGCTAGAAGCTCAACTGCGCAGGCAAATAAAGCCCGGAGCTAAAATTTTATGCGCTTTAAGTGGGGGCGTGGATTCCACTGTTCTAGCTGTTTTTTTAAATAAGGTTTTCCCCGGACAGGTAGATTGTTTCTGTGTGGATACGGGACTGCTTCGTAAGAATGAAATTGGAAACCTTACCCAACTTTTTAAGGATACCTTTCACTTTCCGATATCAATTGTGGATGCGGCAGACAAATTTTTAACGGCGCTTAAAGGGGTGACCGATCCCGAGCAAAAGAGAAAAGTTATTGGACGTGTGTTCATCGAAGTTTTTACGGCTGAGAATAAAAAGCATTCGGATGTAAAATTTCTCGCGCAGGGAACTCTTTATCCCGATGTGATTGAAAGTATCAGCGCTCATGGAGGGCCCAGTGCTAAAATAAAAAGTCATCACAATGTAGGCGGACTTCCCGCAGATATGCCCTTTGAGCTGGTAGAGCCTTTTCGCTTTTTATTTAAAGATGAAGTTCGGCGATTGGGAGAGCATCTCGGCATTCCTCATAATTTTGTGTGGCGCCATCCGTTTCCGGGGCCGGGCTTGGGCGTGCGCATCTTAGGAGAAATTACTCGCGAACGTCTGGATATTTTACGAGAGGCAGACTTTCGTTTGCAGGAAGTTCTTCGCGAATTTAATTGGTACGAAAAACTCTGGCAGAGTTTTTGTGTTTTTCTTCCCGTTCGTTCAGTGGGTGTGATGGGAGATGCGCGCACTTATGAAGAAACCATCGCGGTTCGTTGCGTGCATTCGGATGATGGGATGACGGCTCATGTCGCCGCATTGCCCGGAGAAGTCTTAGAAAGAATTTCATCGCGAATAATTAACGAAGTAAAAGGTATCAACCGAGTCGTATATGACATTTCATCGAAGCCTCCAGCCACCATCGAGTGGGAATAGGCTGAACAGTGTCCGCTCGCTTCGCTCCGCGGATTACATTCTTTGAAGATCTGTCCTCTAAATTCATCAGTAAAGTCGCTAGCTTAGACTAAAGGCTAGCGGAGTGTAGTTTTTACATTATTTTATTTTCCAATGTAAAATTTACATTGACGCGGATGTCATGATTCGGCACAGTTGAATTATAAGGGTTCTTTGAAATTAGAAGCGAATGAGAAGCTGAGTAGGGGTTAAGCGAAGCAAGATATAGAGCGAAGCGGGTTAGGGGTAACCAAGTTTTGCAAAGTAGCCCGAGGCTGAGGGGCCTCGGGCGAAAGTTTAAAGATGCCTCAACATGGGGATGAAGAGGCATCGAAGTTCATAAGGGTAAAGGGTGCGAAGCTCTAAGAGTTAAAGTTTTCTGAGGGGGACGTAAAATACGAGGGGATGAAATACCGAAGTTTAACGAAGGAGGGGAGCGTTGATCATCGGAGTTCATGTTGAGAGACTGCAGTTCTTAGACGCAAGTCATTAAAAGGTCCCAGTGGGGACCAATCTAGAAAAAAGGCCGTGGTGAATGAGAGACACCACGGCCTTTTTTTTTAAATCAGTTTGATTTATCGGTTACTGCTCGAGCTGCCAATGCTGCGAGTTTTGCCAGTATTAGAAGTGTTTCTTAACGACGTATCCGATTCAGAATCACTTGTGGCTTTACTGTCTTTCGAGCCGCGAGCGATCTTTAAATTATTAGTAATGTCTTTAACTCCCATTATCGAATCAACAAGCATTTCAATTCTATGTTTGTCGCTTCGATTTTCAATATTTCCCTCTAAGCTTACTTCTCCAGACTCCACTTTAATTTCAACGTCAGAAACATCGAAATGTCCTTCTTGAGAAAGTTTCTGGCAAATATCATCGTAGATTCTTTCGTCAGAGCGTTTAAAGTTTTTAGGAGTCGTTCCTGCAAATTGCCCTTTTCGAGAAGTTTCTTGATTGCCACTTCCATAAGAAGATCCGAATTGAGAGCTCATTCCATAGTTCGAGCCGCGACTTGAGCCCGAGCTCGTCTCCGCTTCATTTTGTCTTCCCCATCCAGCTTGAGCTTCTTGTCCTTGGTAGGAGCGGCTCGAAAACGATTCTGGATTGTTATAGGCAAAGCGGCGGGATTCATTGGAATCACTCTGAGATCCGCGCATCTGTTGTGAGTGAGGGCGATCATTAGAGTCATCTTGACCAGGCCGAAAGTTTTCTCGTCCGTAACTTGAATCGCGAGTTTCATGGTTGGATTGCCCAGAGTAGTCGTTGTTTCCGTAGCTTCGATCCCCTCTGCCATAGGAGCTAGTGTGGTCGTTATTGCCGCGACCGTATTGATAAAAATTGGACTCTTGATTTTGTGAGCTTCGATTCTTCATAGAGAGTTTTCCTTTTTTTAAAATGAATAAAATCTGATCAATCGATCAACATAGAAACGACTTTAATGGCGCTGGAGCGCAATGTCGCATGACCTTGGTTAGAAGATGAAATGACAATTAAGAAGAATATAACTTCTGTTAATACAAATTTTTATTTGCTGGCCGGTTTTTCTTTTACGAGTTCTACAGCAGGTGCTGGTGGCTTAGTACCGAGTATAGACGAAAGATCGACTTCTTTTGCTGCGACGACCGCGAATGTCATATCCTTCATATAATTCTTCATCACGGCTTGAATTTGTTCAGGAGTAACTTTTTCTAGTCGAGAAATATAAGTGTCAGCACTTTCCCATCCAATTCCGTAATTCTCATAGAGTGCAAAAATTCGTGCTTGAGAGCTTCTGGTTTCACGAGCCGCGTACCAACTCGAAAGCGCTTTATTGACCTGATGCTTTAAAGTTTTCTCATCAACTTTTTCAGTTTGTAACTTTTTCATCTCATCAAACATAATTCGCACGGCTTCGGTGAGCTTTGGCGAAGTTACGTACATTACACCGGAGTTCACTTTGCTGTTTCCGATACTTGCAGAGACAGCGTAACTGAGCGCACGTTTGGTTCGGACTTCTTCGAAAAAGCGATTATCTAAAATCTGTAAGCCGATAGCAAAAGCTGGATACTCAGAACTTTCTAAAGAGGGAGCTTTGAAGCGAGCTAAAAAATAGTCAGTTGGAGTATCGAACTTTTGAAATGCGACTTGAGCGGTTTCGTTTTCTGGCTGTTGTCGAAAGTCCGCAGACCGCTCGCCTTTTTGGAGGCCTTTGAAATTTTTCATTACCATCTCTTCGCTCTCGATGCGCGAGATCGGACCTACCATCACAAAAAATACATTATTCTTGTTAAAGGCTTTGAACAGAGCGCTGGTGAGATCGTCCTTAGTGATTCCAGGCACGGTATCTAAAAATCCGCTGGGACGTTGATAATAGGGATGGGTTACGGGGTAATAAGCCTTATGAATCAGCATGGCGAGTAAACTGTCGGGGTGGTCTTGCTCTGATTTCAGCTCTAAAATCTGCTGTTCCTTAGATAGATCAATTTCTTTTTGTTCCAGTTTTGGAACACGAACAATTTCAGAAACGATAGGCATTAATTCCGGCAAAAATCTTTTCAAACATTTCAAGTTCACACTGATCTCATCGAAATCGGCGCGCACGCTCAGAGACGCTCCAGTGCGATTGAGAATCTGATCAATTTTATCTTTTGAGTAACTATAAGTTCCGCGCACCATCACATTCGAAAGCAATTCCAAAACCCCCGCTTTAGTGGTGGTTTGGGCCCCAGCATAGGAAATTAAGCTGAGGGAAACGATTTCACTCGAGATGTCGGCAAAAGCAGGCGTGTCTCGCAGAATAACGGGCATGCCTTCCACTTTAAAACTCTGCATTCCTTGAGTGAGCTTAACTTCTTGAGCGATGGCCATATTTGCATTCACGAATAGTTCTCCTGCGCCTGTCATTGAAATTCCTACCGAAAAGATAAAAATAAAAGTCTTCCGAAATTTTTTCATCCAAGAATTCCTCATTGAAGTCTTACCGCCGGCGCTCCTTTAGGGATTAAAGCTCCAGCCACGAATGGTTTCGCTTCTACATACTCTTTTAATTCTCTATCGATATCGGCCAACGAAACTTTTTTCATTTCTGCGATATAAGAATCATAAAAATCTAAGCTTCCGGTACTGCACCAGATGCCGGCTAGGCCCAGTGCGAATCGTTGCCCCACTTCATGATCAAATGCAGAACGCACTTCAGTTGAAGTTTTCGCGATATCTAAATCTTCTTGAGTGAAGAAATTTCCTTTTGCGATTCGTGCAATTAATTCGTTCATCTTATCGGCTGCTTTTTGCGCTTTGTCAGGGCTGGTTTCGACATCAAAATAAAGTGGGCTCGTATAACGCTGGCTCCAGGTACTAAAAGAAGCACTAGCGGCGATGCCCGTATCGACTAACTCTTTTTGAAAGGGCGAGGTTTCAAAGCTGAGCATTTGCCCAATAAGATCGAAGGCTATAATGCCGGCATTATCTTTTACCATGCTCGGCCCATGAAAAGCTTTTACCACGCTGACAGTTTGGACTTCGGCTTCACGACTAAAGGTGTCGGTCTGTGTAAGGGGTGGATGCTCCGGTATAGGAAAACTTTCAAAAGGGTTTGGGCCCATTTTCCACGGACCAAAATATTTTTCTACCGCAGCAATCATTTTATCGTTATCAAAACTTCCCACGATAAAGAGGGCCGTATTATTAGGAATATAATATCGATTTTGGATGGTTCGCATTTGCTCTTGAGATGCGTTCTCGATCACGGGCCGAGTGCCGATAGTATTTTTGCGAGTAAAGTTTTGTGTAAAGAGTCTCTTCATCAAATCCATTTGATAGAAAACTTGCTGAGGGGAGGATTCAAATCGACTGAACTCGTCGAGGACTACTTTTCTTTCTTTTTCAAGTTCATCCTGCAAAAACGCAGGAGCAATTAAGGCGTCCGCCATAAATTCAATGCCTCGCTCCGCATAGCGAGATTGAACCGTATAAAAATAGCGGACCGATTCCGTAGAGGTGTACGCATTCATATGGGAGCCGATTTCTACTCCGATATCATCGAGTCCGGCGACAAACGCACTTTGCGACGTCATTTTTTGATTCGCTTTAAAAAACATATGTTCATAAAGATGGCTGAGGCCGTTGTAATCGGGCGGTTCAGTGTAGGCCCCATTCTTGGCAGCGACTAATATAGTGACGATCGGAACCTCTAGCTTGGGGATGAGAAAAACCTCTAATCCATTGGGAAGTTTGCGTAGTTCGTAGGCTTTTTTCGCTGAATTCATTGGGATCTCCTGGGGGGCTTCAGTCTGGACTGGCATCTCTGGGGCCTTCTTGGTAGAGCATGCGGTCGCAATCATAATCGCGGTAACCAATAAATGAGTTCTAAATTTAAAAAAACGACAGCTCAAGCGACTCCCTTCATCACCTTTTCGGCACGGGGGTTATTATTACATGACACCCCGAGCTTTGAGAAATGGTGCTTTTCATATCTATACGCAAAGAACCCTAAACTTACCGAGGTCGAATTTAGGAAAGTTTTGATGGAGGAGTGGCGAGAACTTCCCGAGAAGCTTCAGGGGCGCCCTGCCCGATCCCATGCTGAAATTTTAGTCATTGAGGCTATTGCCAATCGATTTAACCCTGGATCGGCAGAAGAGGCGGTCGCGACGTATCGGAGCTCCCCCACGAAAATTGTAATTCCCCGTGAGACTTTTGAATGGCTGGAAGTGTTGCAGAATCGATCTTATCGATTGGCGGTGGTTTCTAACGAAGGATCAGAGTTGGTGGATGTTTTCCGAGTTCACCAGCTTCTCGATTTTTTTGAGTTTGTTCTTACCGCCGAAGATGTTTCTACGCCCAAGCCTTCGAAAGAAATTTTCGGTTTAGCTTTGGAAGAATTTGGTGCCACTGCGGAACAGGCCACTCATGTGGGCGACAGATTTGCTTTTGATGTGATGGGCCCGAAGAGCTTGGGAATGGGTTGCCTTCTCTATGATCCTCACGGCTACGAGCGAGACCTTTTTGGTACGGGAATTGAGCAAACCGGAAAAGTGGTTTCTCTTCATGAGCACCGCCTGGCTAAAAATTTGGAAGGCGTGCTGCGATTTGAAAAAGCCGCTGAGCTTTTAGAAATTTTTAAATGAAAAAACCGGCCGTCATTTTAGTTTCTCCAAAGGGGGAGGCGAATGTAGGGGGAGTGGCACGTTTGATGGCCAACTTCGGTCTTATAGACTTGCGGATTGTGGCTCCCCGTCTGAGTTTGGACGACGCTGAAGTAAAAAAGAGAGCCTTGGGAGCTTACACGTTAATCGAAGGCGCTAAGATTTTTCCCAACCTCGAGCAGGCCTTAGCTGATTTAAGCTTTTCAGTAGCCTATACCATGCGATTTGCAGGACCGCGTCCAGCTGGCGAAAGCTTAGAGTGCTTAGAAGAAAATTTTTATTTTAAGCCGCAGGCCTGGGGATTTGTTTTTGGGCGTGAAGACAATGGCCTGGATGCCGCTGAATTACGTTTGTGCAGTTTTCAAATTCAGATTCCTACGGAAGAAATTTTTCCTTCCATCAATTTAACCTCTTCCGTAGCAATTGCTTTTTGGGATTGGTATTCAAAAACCAAGGGCCGCGAAAAGGTCGATGCGCATACCGGAGTTCGCCCTCATCATAATGAAGTTGAAATTTTCTTCTCCCAATTGAAGGATCTTTTGGGTGGAATTGGGTTCATAAAACATATGGAATCGGACCATATTCTTCGCGATCTTCGCGATCTTTATCATCGGGCGGACCCCAATGATCGGGACCTCCGAATTCTTTTTGGGATGATTTCTGATCTCAAAAGAGTCTTGCTTGAAAAAGCTTCAAAGATTTCAAATAGCTAAATCCGTCGGATTTTTGACTCTGGTGTAACTTTTTGTTCAATTGCGCAGTCTGCCAACGCGATGGTACTATGGGGTTCTAGTGCCGTTATAGGGGTGATTCTTTGAATCTAAGTCTGTTCTGAGTCAATCGGCACCTAGGGAGGGTAACAATATTTTCAATGTGGTGAAGATAACGATCGTTTACACGGTCGGAGTGTTTTTGACATCCTGCGCCATAGTCAGTGGCGCAAGCCTTCGCGAAAAAAGCGTTGAAGAAATGGCCGCGGGGGCAAGATTTTGTGCCCGTATTGAAGTGGAGTCGGTTCAAGCCTCCGTTTGGAATTCTTTTCCTTTCTCGGTCTACAAGTCTCGAGTTTTAGAAGTTCTAAAAGGCGCTCCTCAAGCGCGAGTGGAATTTGTGGTGCCAGGAAATCAGAGCGCCCAACAACGAGTGGTCGTGTCGGGAGCGCCTAGATTCGTCGCTGGCGATGAATATGTGGTTTGCTTAAATCCCGACCCGCGTCGCCCTGACGTAAACGCGGTTACATTCTGGACAAGCTATCAAGTAAGTCGGGACATTCGAACGGGACAGAGAAATTTAGTTCGCCAGGGAGAATTTGCCCACACTCATCAACGTGAGGGGCTCCGAGCGGCAAGTTCTCGAGAGTCGGCAGTACAGACGTATGAGGATGTGGTCACAAGAATTATGGAATCGAATTAACGGCATCTATGGGAGTGGGAATGCGGGAAGGAAAGGAAATGCGAAGCAGATCTATCTGCGCAGCGAATATCCGACCAAGGTTATTGGGAATCGTGGCGGTGAGCTACGTTCTTTCCTTCCTGCTCGTTTCTTGGGAGCTCTCTGCGTTCGTGCTTATTTCTAACGGTGGAAAAGTGGCTCGATGGGCCAATGGTCGCGCCGAATATTATATTAAAGATATTCCTGCTGAGTTTGAAAGTGCGATCGAATCATCTTTTAGTGCTTGGGCAGATATAAGTGGAATCGATTTACGTTTCACTGCCAAGGGTGTTGGAAGTGCGGGCCAAAGTCGTGATGGCAAGAATACTTTGCAATGGGTGACTGATAATTGGACCAGTTTATCTTTTCGTCCACCCTCTAATGCCTTGGCAGTAACCTTATCGTCTTTCAATGGCGAGAGCGGCTTAGTGATCGATGCTGATATTTATTTTAATGCCGTTGAGTTTGGTTGGGCGAATGTTGAAGGTCCAGAAGATGAAGGTTTTGTAGATGTCGAGAATATCGCCACTCACGAAATCGGACATATGATAGGACTCGATCATTCTAGTGTGAATTATTATGAGAACGATCCCGAGTTAGCAGAAGCCACTATGTTTTATGCATCGGGCTCAGGAGAGACTTCAAGACGAGAGCCAAAGGCAGATGATATTCGTGGGGTGACGGCTTTGTATTCAGCGACCCCGATGTCTAAGCCGTCGATCAATGCCGTAACAGAGATCGATCGTGCCGGTCGCACTATTTTATATCGAGTGACCGGGTCTCATTTTTCTGAATTCACCAGTTTCATTTTAGCGAGTGAAAATTTCAGCATGGGAGACATTGTTTCTCGTTACAAAACGATTCTTTCTTCCACGGAAGCTGAAGTTGAATTTAATGTTTCTGGATTTTACGATGCGACTCCGAAATTTTTGGCTTTGAACGACACTGGGGGTGTTGCCTCCATGGATTTCCAATTGGATCAAGCCTTACTTGACTCTGCGGGTTTCAATTCTTCTTCGGGTTCGGATGGTGGAGGCTGCGTCGCCACACACCGGGCTTCTACGAGTGTCGATCTTTTCTGGATGTTGGGCTTTTTATTCGTATTGGTAAAAATTCTAACTCGTCAGCGAACTCTTCTGCGCATAAAAACTTCGCGCTTCCAACGTCCCGACTGAGAGGCTCTCTCGTGCGCCAGGTAAGCAGCATTCTTTAAAATACCAGGAATCTCACCCCCCTTTATTAGCGCAAAGAGATCGTTCTTGTTTTTGATCGTAAGGCCCAATTTTGAATCCACGGGAGCGATGAAATCAAACGTATTAAATAACAATTCTTGAAAAAGCATTCGGAAGGATTCGCTCCATATACCCGAGGAGAGCTCATGTTCAATCTCCGAATACAGATAGGGGTTCTGCCCGAAGAGTGGAAGGTGTTCGATCACTTCAGCTTCTGGGACTGTCCATAGGTAAAGGTGGAGGCTCTCAGGAGCTTGCACCAATTCATTCTCAATGCTCAATAAACTCCGCTTGCCCGAGCCCGAAAGTTCTCGCTCTCTAAAGCCATTCAGAAATTTGGTCACACGCGTACTGCCGTCTCCAAACAGAAGACCGGCGGCATGTTGAATTTCTTCCCAACTTCCCTCAAATACAAACTCTTGTTGGTCAGTTTTGCTGGCCAGCAAATGTGACGCGATGTCAGTTACCAAGCTGTTAAAACTTTGTTTTCGAGTTTCGGGAAGAAGTCTTTGAGATTCGGAGAAGCTGAATCCTTGTTGTGCTGCGACCTCTATATTGTTGAAGCCCGCTGATACGGCCTCCCGCTCATAGGCCTCCGACATTTTCTCGCCCATGGAATTAAAAGCCTTTTGATGCGCTTCCGCAAAGTACTGATTTACTTTTTGACTTTCGAAATCAGTAGGAAGAGTGAGATCCGCGCGCATAAATTTTATTCTAAATTTTTTCTGATAGCGCTGGTCCGATGATTTCCCATCCGTTCGTTGACGATAGAATACTTCCACTTCTTGCCGGCCGATGCGGGCAACTTCATATTT
>Ga0163155_10005771_pt1 | contig 12228 bp, 9 predicted proteins | sample OliLakLV19SP4G1_FD_148611 | JGI IMG/M metagenome (GOLD analysis project Ga0163155, IMG submission 148611) | Freshwater microbial mat bacterial communities from Lake Vanda, McMurdo Dry Valleys, Antarctica - Oligotrophic Lake LV.19.SP4.G1 | ecosystem: Environmental > Aquatic > Freshwater > Lake >...
GCGGCTGGTGGCGACGGCTTGGACGTGGTCGGCAGCGGCTCGGATTTGTGGAACACGCAGGACAGTTTCCGGTTGGCCTATCAGAATTTCTCAGGAAATTTCGATCTCCGTTCGCGCGTCCAGGCGCTGGATGTAACCGATTCTTGGAGCAAAGCCGGTGTGACCGTTCGCGCCTCGACCGATCCGGGCAGTGTCCATGCGACAATGCTGGTTTCCGGATCGAACGGTTATGGTTTTCAGCACCGCGATGAGACGAATGGCTGGTCGTCGCACACGGGCGGCGGCGGAAACGCACTGCCAAACTCGTGGGTTCGCATCATTCGCAATGACAACATCGTCACCGGCTACAAATCCGCCGATGGTGTGACATGGGAAAAAGTTGATTCAGTCGTTTGGAACGGCGGCGATTCTGTCCTGGTCGGCCTCGCCGTCACAGCCCACAACTGGTGGGCGCAGTGCAAGGCTGAGTTCCGCGACGTTTCGCTTCAGCCGTACACGCCGCCAGCGATTGGAAGCGGCGATGGACTTGCAGTCTCCTACTATAACAACAAGGAATTGTCTGGCGCTCCGGCGTCGAGCCGCGTTGACCCGGTCGTGAACAACGATTGGGGTTGGGGCAGTCCTGGCACTGGTGTTAACAGCTATGACTTCAGTGCTCGCTGGCTGGGCCAAATCCAGCCGCAGTTTTCTGAATCATATACCTTCTACACGGTGTCCGACGACGGAATTCGTCTGTGGGTGAATGGCCAGTTACTTATCGACAACTGGACGTATCACGGGCCGACAACGGACGCCGCCAGCATCACTTTGAACGCTGGTCAAAAGTACGACGTCATGATCGAGTTTTTCCAGGGTGGCGGCGGCTCGGTAGCAAAACTGCTTTGGAGTTCTCCGAGCACGCCGCAGGATGTTGTGCCGCAGAGCCAGCTTTATTCAACAGGCAACACGATGCTGGGCAATGGCACCGGCTTGCTGGCCCAGTATTTTAATTCGAACGATCTCTCCAGTCCGGCCGCTCCCTTTAATGTGCCGGTGCTCACGCGCGTGGATTCGCAGATCAACAACGATTGGGGCGGCGGTAGCCCGGACGCCAGCGTAAACGTTGACAATTTTTCGGCGCGTTGGATCGGCCAAATCCAGGCACAGTTCAACGAGACCTATACTTTCTATCTTACCGGCGACGATGGCGTACGTCTTTGGCTCAATAACAATCTGGTCGTTGATGCCTGGCGTGATCAGGGGCCGACAACCTATACAGCCACTGTGGATTTGAAGGCGGGCGAAAAGGTCGGCCTCAAACTGGAATATTACGAGCGTTTCGGCGGCGCGTATGCAAAGCTGGAATGGTCGAGTGCATCAAGGCCAAGAACGGTTGTTCCTGGAAGCCAACTCTACAGCGACAGCGGGATCGCCGTGCCGATTCCGACGTACTCTGTGACATCGCCTGCGTTCATCGAAGGAATCGCGTGGAGCCCGAACGGAGCCGGACCTTCCGTAGTGGCTAACGGTGTCGCCGCGACATTTATAAGTGACAACAATTGGTTTCTGAACCTTCCACTCAATGCGGCCAGTACTGCAACGGGCGTGACTTTCGTTCAGACTGGCACGGGAACCACACAAAGCGGCGCTGTTATCTGGTGGCCGCTTAATTTGGCGGGAGAAAGCGCCAGCGATCACAACATTGTCATCCGCAAGGGCGATTCGTTGCTGCTAACTGCGACAGGATCTGGCGCGACTTTGACACTGGATGCGAACAGTGACGGATCGCCCGAATTTTCCGGTGCACCAGGACAGAAGTTCCCGGTTCTTTACAGTATTGCGGGAACATATCTCGCCGAGGCCAAGATCGATGGGGCCTCAGTGGGAACATTACTTGTTACGGTGATGGATGCGGACTTGCATAAACCAATAGCAGGAGAAGTTGGATTTCAGCGGCGGAAGAATGTTGTCGTTAGCCCAGCTTCCGCAGCGACGAATGTAACATTTGTTGCTGGGGACCTCGTTTCGTTAGCTACGAGCGTCGTTGGAGCATTCGCGAACGATGACGGCGAAGGCACTGCAATTGACATTAAGGCTATGAAAAGGGGAACTCCTCGTCTCGTCGCTCGCTTGCATTCAGCAAATGGACCCGTGATCTATGTAAAAGAAATCGATGAATTCACTTTGGACCTCCCAGCACTATATAGTGTACACGTCGATAAGGAAACACGAGTTGGGCAAACGCAGCTAGTCATGCGGCCCTATATACCTAACATTCGCTTTCAGTTAGACATGTTTGCCTCGCGTTCCACGTTCGAGGGCGGATTAACACACCTATCTGTTAATACCTCCGATATTACGTCTGGCCCTGGAATTACACCTTTCGTTGAAGAGGTGGATCAAATCACGAATGAAATTCTCGGCAAGTCTAATATTGAACTGGAGGTTCCAATCGGAGAGACAAGGTATTGCTTTAGGCTTCAAAGTTTCCAAGCCTCATCCGAAGAGATGCCAGTTTCCGCACCGGTTAACGTAAATGGAGTAGCGTGTGATAAGGATTTGACGTTAACCCCCGAGGGAGAAACCAGAGTTTGTCACGACGATGAAGTTGAATATACAGCATGTTGTTGCCCTGACGATATGGTTACATTGAATGTTCCTGGCCTGATTGAAGGCGCGAGCCCAAAAACCGGAAAAGGTTGCGTTACAATAAAAGCGAAGGCAAAGGTTCCCGGTATTCACACAGTAACTGCGACTTGTAGCGGGAAAACTAAGACCGCGACACTGAGAATCGCTGTCTTGGAAGCAAAGGTTATTGGTCCAAATCAAGGCAATCTACCTGCAACTTTTACTGTAGAATTGACGTTAGACGGCCAACCAATTAATTGCCCGATTACGTTTACCAGTAATGGCGGTGTTGGAAATAATAATCAAATCACATTTCCTGCCAATCTCCCGCCGGGAAATTATGACTTTACCTTTGAAGCAAAGTGTAGTGATACTTGCGCGTATCATAGCAATAGGTATTCAATTACTGTTCTTAATCCTGTTCCGGTTGGCGGTGGCGGTGGCGGCGGTGGTGGACCCGCAAAGCCGACAATCGTAATTATTAACGTTCTTGACCCAGGCCTCGTGCCCCCACCTTTGCCGCCGGGCCCGCCAGGTCCTGGCGGAGGTGGTCCTCCCGGCCCGGGCGGTAACGGCCCTCCAGGTCCAGGTGGCGGAGGTCCACCAGGTCCAGGCGGCAATGGGCCTCCAGGGCCAGGTGGTGGCGGCCCTCCGGGTCCGGGTGGTGGTGGTCCACCCGGAGGTGGAGGACCTCCGCCACCAACCGAACAGTGTGACGGACCGGCGAAGCCCAATGAAGGGGAAGCTTACGCAGAAGAGACGTTTAGCTTGGTAGTTCCAACAGCGACGTTCCCAAAGCCTGATGCGACAGGTAAGTTGCCGAAAGTCGTAAGGACGTTGCCGATTGTTCATAGAATTGTTACCGTGGACACTCCTCGTGCGCGAGATTTAAAAGGTGTTCTAAAATTGACTGTAAAGAATGGTGACTCCTCGATAATCGAAGTAGAGCATGCCGGTAAGAAATACAATTTCGGAGATGAGGTAGTCGTCAAAGAGGAGGGGCATTCAGGATGCGGTAGGCACGACTGGCACGCGGGAATGGAATACTTTTGCTTTACGGCGCTAAAGATTGGAAGCTGTCGGCTGCTTGCGGAAGTAGACCCTGACCCTGATGACGGTGGAGATGGACATCCAACCGTGAAGGCGGAAATTGAAATCAACGTAATACCTGTTTCCCCGAGCACGCCTTATGAGGGGCCTCATCCATCAGGTGATTACTCTGTTGATTCGGCTGATAAAGACACCGTTATTTCGGGGCAGCCGTGGATTTCGACACGATACTTTTACTCGGATTGTGCTGACGGCGAGTCATTTAACATCGACGTAGATAGATACATTCCGCAGACGGAAAACTTCCGTCCTGCAAATGCCCACGTTGCTAATGGAGTGATTTCGGAAAAAGCAGTGTTGAAAATTTGGAGCGATAGTTATTACGGAGGCGAAATTACATTCAATAATGTTACATATACAAGCAGCGGGTCTTCCTTCGAAAAGGGGCTTTACGTTACTACTTTCGAAATAAACTCTACGGACCTAATACTTCCTATCGGAAAAGGTGTAAACGGCTCCCGGCCCACACCCGGCGTCAATTCCGTGACTCTGAGCGGGTTCAAAGCCAAAACTTTTGAGCTGGCATTTAATTGTATGTCGCCTTACATCCTGGTGCACGGAAAAGGCGCAGACAAAAAGTTCTGGAGTGCTGGATCACCATCAGGAAACGCTGGCTGTTGGCCGCCATTCGCTGACTTCTTAATTTCTAAACGTATGCCGTATGACGACAACATAAGTCTAACGGGAACCTTGGCCGTTCCATCTCAGGACACCGTTATCAATCAAGCAAATGATTTGCAAACCCAAGCGACGCCGTTGATTGCGCAGTTTGGAACAAGTCATGCCAATCTAATTGTGCACTCGAAGGGGGGATTGGATTCGAGGTATTGGTTGACCGAAATTAATCGGGACCAAATACTGGGGTCTGACTACGTTATTGGACAGTATATTACATTGGCTACACCTCATCGGGGATCTGTAATTGCGGATTTGGCTATCCTTCCAGAGTTTGTTTCATTCACGGACATCGATGTCAATCTTGCGGCCGGAAATATTTCTCTTACCGCAGCCGGGTTTCTTACGATTTTTAAAGGAATTGCAGTCGCATCCGATAATGATACTCCTGCAACGTACTGTTTAAGAACTAATCGCTCGACAGGTGATCGGCGCACTGGCGTTGCTTTGCCGGACGACTGTGCGACCTATAATACTGTTTTTGGACCCCGACTGCCAAGTTACACGAATTCAGACGGCACGAAGCCGACGTTTTGGGCAGTTCGTGCTGATGCCGACCGGAATTTTGACACTCAAATTACATTAGTGCCTGATTTGGTTGAGGCAGTCTGTTACGATCTGAGTGCAATCCCTGGCCATATTGCTTACCAAGCTCTGGGTTCGGTGCGCAGTTATTCATTGCCGAATACTGTTGTTGGAGTCAATTCTAAGGGGATTTCTGCGGCGCTGAACCCAAACTTTGTTCCAAATGATCTACTTGTCTCATATTCAAGCGCAATATTTGGGCCATTTGTCCAAACACTGCCGGACGCTATTACACACTATGACCACGGCGGCATTGTGAGAACGGAAATTGCCAATCAACTGTTTGTGCGGAATGAAGTAATTACACCGAGGAAATAGCGTGCGCGGGAAAAGTGTACTAGCACTGTTGGTTTTGATCGTCATTGCCGCATTGGCAATTTTTACGTTTTTTCTGGGGCCCCCAGCGAAAGTTCAACCCGAAGGGTCAAGCGGCAAAAACGGGTTAGGCCCTGCCGATGGCAATGGGGCAACGCCGCTACAAGAATCACCACAATTGACAGATGCAGAGTTGGTTGCACGTGGAAAAGTACTTAACGCAAGTGCTCCAAAGATGGACTCTCCAGATTGGATGAGATGGTATGAATCATTAAATCCAACCGATCGTCGAGCGTGGGCGCGTGCAAAGGATGAAAGCGCCGTTCCGTCCATGGTGGGCGACAAAGAGGTCTCATTTGAAGCGAAACGATCGAGGGTATTTTCTATACATTTTGTTCGAGGCCACCAAAATTTAATGCAAGCGCCAAAAGACTTGGGAATTCGCCCGCTTCAAGTTAGCTCCACCAGAACTAAGGATGGTATAAAGAGTGTTCTGTGGGCTAGAATGGCACGGAAAAGTATAGAGATCGACTGGTCAAAAGAGTCCATCGAGAACGTTAATATTGACACCGCGAAGGCAGGCACAAATCCGATTCCACAGCACCTCCCAGCAGGTGCAAATATTCTTGGTAATGGGCAGAAACTAGGAGTGAAGATAAACTCAGATACGGGTTTCTCAATTCCTTGGGATGCCAATAGTACCGTTTATCCATTAGCTCTTGATGGAGAATATAGGTATGCATTTGGGTTAGAGAAAAACAAATCGAAATCGCCACCCGTGGTCGATGGTATTGTGGTGTTGGATTTACAGAAAAAGGAGCTAGTTGATATTGTTTCAATTCCGGACGCGCCGATGGGGGTGCATGTTATATTTGAGCCTGCCGATCAGTACCTATTGGTGTTCGAGTCAACTTGGAAATGGATAATGCTAATAGATCTGGCAGGAAAGCCATGACAAACAATATTGAACGACCATTACATAGCAAGCTAGTCGCGCCACTTATCGCTTTCGTTTTCTCCCTCGTCTTGGGCTACTATTGTTTTCGGAAAGTTCCCGATCCAAGTGTGCCTGTAGTAATTCAAACTAATAGCGAGGGCTCGCCGAAAACTTCTTCAGTCGTAATCACAGTAGCTGATGATCCTGGTACCGCCGAGCGTATCGCGCTTAATGCGCCCGACAACTGCGTTAAACACATCATTATTCTTGGATCATTAAAATTTGGTGACAGTGAACGGAATAATGCTGTTAATGAATTGCGCCGGTTGAAGTATGAGGGATTGGAGGATCTTTTAATTCTTATTCTCGCGCGCCAGCACGAAAAGCCGCGATTCAGATCCTTTGCCGTTCAGCATTTAGGAGAACTGTTTTCTGAAGTTTCGCGAGGACGCGGTGAGGTAATCAGAGATAAATTAAGAATGTTTTTGAATGATCGGCACACGGAAGTAAAAAGAGAGGCGTTACTTTCTCTGGTGCGATTGAAAGACCCTATTGGGACAACAACTTGTATCGCTTTTTTTCGAAAACCTAGGGAAAACGAGGCTTTGCTCGATTTATTGATTCGCTGTATGGTGGAATTAGATAAAAAGGAGATGGCTCCGGAAATCAGGAAGTTGGTTTCATGGAATAGTGAGGATGTCCAAGTCGCAGCCATTGCGGCTTTAGGAGCCTTTTGCGATGAAGCAAGTCGTTCGGAGGTAATGAACGCGATCCACTCACAGAATTCGAGAGTCCGCCGTGCCGCTGAAGTTGCCAGGGCAGCGTTAGATGCCAAAGTTCAAATTCAAGGCGAATCGACAAAATGCCAGCATCTTCCGGCGGCAAGTTGCGGATTCTGCGCCACAGGCATGAATCAATTGGAATATGCTCGTAAGCTAATGGCCAATAAGGGTAAAAGAGAAAAACAGTGAATATTATGGTTCATAAGTTTAATGCTTCCTATTTATTGATTTTTTTTGCGTTCTCAAATTTGCTAATTGCAGCCGAACAATTCACGCCGGACAAGGGTAAGGGTAAGGATCAGGATCAGGGAATTACAGATTCCGTGTACTTGCTTGAGTTGGCGCAAATCCATCTACGACACAACTCTCTTGGTCGAGCCGAGCCTCTACTTCGCACGGCGCTCGAAAGTGCAAAGGACGCAGTGCAACGCCGGCAAGTTGCATCTATACTTGCTGCGTTGCTTCAGCGAAAGTCCGACTTCAAAGCCGCCGCCGAATTGTACGAACAGTTGATCAAATCCACGGCTCCAGCCGATAAGTTCAGGTCACAACTTCAACTCGCCAATTGCTACGCGCAGTTGAAGCTATTCGACAAGGCCGAACAGATTCTTACTGATGCCCAGGCCGCCACCGACAATACTCCGGCCACGCAGTATCAGCGCCAGGAGATTCAACGCTATCTGGTAAGCCTCTGGCAGCAGCAACCTGGTCGGCTCGACATGATCGTTCAGCAATCAGAAGATTCAGTGAAGGTTAATCCCAACGACGTCACCTCGATTGAGCGTCTGGCGGATCTCTACTCGACGGCAAAGCCGGACCCGGTGAAGGCTGGCCAGTGCTTTGACAAGTTGTTAGTGCTGAAGCCCGACGACAAGGCGATGCAGCGTCGAGTGCTTGGGGTTTATCAGCAGTCGCAGCAGTATGACAAGGCGGCGGCTCTGGCTCAGAGGATGATCGCCAGCGCGACCACTAAGGACGAATCGCGATCCATTGCAATTCAGGCGGCGCAGTTGATGCTGATGGGCGGCAAGAGAGAAGAGGCCGCGACATGGCTAAAGCAAAACTTCCCAGACGAGGGCGCGGTTGGCCGCGATTATGCTGGACTGGCTGGCTTCTACGAGCAGGCAGGCATGACAGCAGACGCCGAAGCGGCGCTCCAGAAATCCATCGAGCTTGCGAAGTCGCGTGAAGAAAAGGCTAACGCGCAGATTCGGATCGCTGAGTTTGCCATTCGGAGAGGCGAGCAGGTGAAGGCTGAGGAGATTTTAAAAAACGTGATCAAGGAGAACAGTGATGATACTGGCTTGCTTGGCCGGGCGAATGGCGCACTAACGCGAATACAAACAGCAAAGTGATCGCAACAGACACGGTGTTTAGAATGCGAAAGGCGACCGGAACTGAGTCGGTCGATTATTTCAATGCGACGTGTACGACTGACCGTTTCAAAGGGCAAAGACCTTACCGAGGAATTGCGCTACCTAGCTCGCATTCGGCAAGCTCTGTACGCGCATTCCCCTGTTGAAGTTGATCCTGACAATCCAATTCACGGCACTCACCGAAACAGCGATGGCAAGGCTTATTTCGAATTTGTGACAGATCACATCAAAGAGGTGGAGCGCGTCCTTAATGAGCATGACAAAGCGAAACGTGTTGCGTTAAGTTATCCTCGTTTCAAGCCAGGCAGTGAATGTGTCAACTGTGGTAATATCGCTGGGTCAGTTACACCAGCAGTGTGTCCGAATTGTGGTTTCAGGGAAATAAGTGCTTGTCCCTATTGCGCCGCGAATGTGCCACGAGAGTCCTATATCGATGTCGCTGGAGATCTTCAAAAATGTCCCGATTGCAAACGACGAGTTCGGTTTAAATTTGCAGACCCGTTGTTTAAGCGTGATGGAACGTATCAACAGCCATTGGTCGATGTCGAAAAGGTGGAATAGTCACTAATGAACGTTGACGGCGAAGGACACATCCTGATCACTCCCGCCGAGATTCAACAGCGGGCGGCATTGGTGACACGCCACCGATTGATAAACGATGTTCTGATTCCTGGGACACCTTTTGTCTTTCCAAAGTACGACAGCTATTGTGATTTCTTGGAATTTTTCTCGGCGCGCCTTGGTATTCACCCCCGGAGTATCGGGTTTTGCGGAAGTGGAAAGATTGGATTTAGCATTGCTCCGAGGGTGAACAAAGTATGGGGCGCAATGCGCCCCGATTCAGACATAGATCTGGCGATAATGGACCCCGCCTATTTTGAATTCATTGACGAGCGAATCCGAGATTGGGAACATCGCAATGAGCGCCTTGTACACCGCGGCGCGGCCTACACCCAATATACCAGTAGATTGAATAGCCGACGTTTTTACTTTCTTCGCTACGAAGATCTACCGGAGTGCCTTCCGTGCGTAAGCGAGTTCAAGGCACACATCACAGGCCGGGAGTCTGCAGCATGTCGTGAGGCTTGCTGTGGAAGAATCAGGCCAATGAAGGCATTCATCTACCGGGATTGGAGGAGCTTCTACGGGAAGTACCAGAATGACTTGCACGAGCTTTGCATCGGAATAGATGATGGTACATTGCCGAAGGCCGATTCCTCCCCGAGGATAATCTGACCAAAATTTTCATAAGGGGACTGATATTCGATATTCAAAGGGTAGAGAGAGGCAGAAGAGGGATGGCCTCGAATCTGACCTTCCGCGCAGCGGTGCCTTTCCTTGGCGAGCCCTTGGCGACCGCCGTTGCGCTTTAGGTCACGGTTAGGCACAGTTTGGCAACTAACGCGTATTTGGTGGATCGGGTTCAAGGCTCGACGTGGCGCGGGTTTGCGCGAGCCTGCGTGCGGTGGCGCGAGTGCCGGAAAAATGAAAGTTTCGACTCTTAATCACCGGGTCGGAGGTTCGAGTCCTCCAGGACGCATTTACATAAACAACCACTCTTTAAAGGGTTGTAATAACGCCGCGCCGATTTTCGGGCGCGGCGTTTTCGTTCCTTGGCGAGTCCTTGGCGAGTCCGGAGCGCCCTTGGCGAAGATTCGCGGTAAGGGTGCGAACGTGGCGTAAACTCCGCGACTACGGTCAGACTTATGAAATCCTATTCAGCAACGGCCCTTCCACATCCTCACGAAAAGCCGTAAACTTGGAACCAAGTTGATATTGAAGAGGAAGTTGGCCACGTCGTCTTCACTAATGGAGAATTTGATGTCTGACGGCTTTCCAATACCTGCCCCCAATCGACTCCCAGTGAGGATCGATCCATGCCCGATTGTCGAGGCAATTTTCGAGGTGCGCTTCACCAGCAAGGTGCCTCTGGCCACGTTGCCGGGTATGCTGTACGCCCAGATTCGTGAAAAATATCCGCAGCAGAAGCAACTGCCGGTGGCGCAACTGCCGGAACAGATTCGCCAACAGGATCCAACACTTGCAAACTTGCCGCTGCTGCAGTTTCTTGGGAATGATTTTTTGATCCAAGCTGGTCCGAGCATGGTCAGTTTGGTGACAAAGCCCAATGAGTATCCAGGGTGGTCCGCGATCCATCAGGAACTGGAGTGGTTCTTGGAGAAGCTGAAGCTCGCGGATGTCGTTAATGAAACAGAACGCATCGGCGTGCGCTATATTGATTTTTTTTCGACCGACGTGCTCAATCATTTTATCATGGGCCTGCAGGTTAACGGTCAACCATTAACGAGCAGCGAATGTGCAATGACAACGGTACTTCGCCAAGGCGCACTCGCCATGCGTTTACAGATCACCAATTCGGCAATTATCGGTACGAAAGAAGGTCCGAAGAGGGGTACTGTATTAGATGTTGATTCGTGGTTTAGCGCACTCGACGCGAAAGTTTTTGAGAACGGACTTCAGCGGTTCGATGAGGCGCACCACACAATTAAGTCGCTGTTTTTCGGATTGTTAAAGCCCGAGTTCCTTGCTACGCTGAACCCGGAGTACAAATGAATACTGCACTGAATTACGATACGAGAAGAGAATACGATTTGACCAAAGATCTACAGGATCTCGCGTCCTGGACGGGTTTGCGTCCGGCCATGCCCAGCGAGACAGCGCGGGAGGAGTTGCTCCTGCGAAAGCTGGGGCCGCGCGGCTGGGGCCGCGTGTACCACTTCCGCTATTTCTACAGCCAGGGCTGGTCCGAAGATTCCCGTCCGCCACTGTCCCCGCGCGCCCTCGACGCGTTCACCCGCTTTCTCGAACGCATCACCTTCCCCAGCGGCGTGCTCCCCAGTGTGTTTCTGACCGATGCGAGCGGTCTGGAGCTTTCGTGGGAAGACCGATCCGGCCAATCTGTCCAAGTCGAGTTCCGGTCGGAAAGCATTGAATTTTATCGTGCAGCATCGGGCGAAGAAGGTGAGGTCTCTTTCGAGCAGCTAGAGACACTTGCCACACGTCTTTCGGCTTGATGTTCATGAGCGTTCCACCGACCGAAAACATTGTTCGCGCAGTCTGCACCGATAAATGGGATGGCGAGCGTTTGTCACCTAGCCTATTTACCGGCCGTGGCACCTCGGTGAGCCGCTTGGCAATAGTTCCGCTGGGCGATCACTGGGAGATGTTTCGCAACCATGTCGAAAGGCCACCGCAGCGGTTGCTGGAGCGCATTGCCGAGATCAACGTTAGCACTTTGCAGCAAATTGGCGCTGCGTATAAAGATCCTATAGAGCTAACAGTTGAACCCAAGCCGGAAGACTGGAATCCTGCACACGCCGAGATTCCGCAAAACATCACACGCGGTCTGGCGAACCAAATTCTACCGAAGTTAACGCTCCACTCGCCAACGACATGATGCCATCAGGCATTCACGGCAACTACCTGTTCAACCGTCTTTGCGGGAACCGGTGCGGGAAGTGATGCGACCGCGTTCCGCAGCCGCCCCTTGTCCGAGTGCAGATAAATCCCAAGCGTCAACACCGGACTACTGTGGCGCATCAGCGTCTGAACGCTTTTGATGTCCGCGCCGCTGTTGATCAGCATCGTCCCGTAGGTGTGCCGCAATGCGTGAAGATCTACGGTGTGGCCTCTCGCGTCACGGAGCCTAATCTTCGCCGCCTCCAGATCGTCCTTAAATTGGCGCAGCAGGCGGTCGGAGACGGGAATGTCAGCGCCGATCCGAAAGTGTAGGGAATCAGCCGGTTTGAAAATGTAGTCTTCTTCGCCTCCGTTTTCTTCAATCGATTCATATTAGAAATCTTCTTCCGCTGTTTTCAGT
>Ga0163155_10005776_pt1 | contig 12218 bp, 13 predicted proteins | sample OliLakLV19SP4G1_FD_148611 | JGI IMG/M metagenome (GOLD analysis project Ga0163155, IMG submission 148611) | Freshwater microbial mat bacterial communities from Lake Vanda, McMurdo Dry Valleys, Antarctica - Oligotrophic Lake LV.19.SP4.G1 | ecosystem: Environmental > Aquatic > Freshwater > Lake >...
GGCATGTCCTGCGGACAATGCGTCGATGCTGAGGGTCGTGTGGGTGACAGCCGTGAGGGTGGCGGGGGAGGAAGGGATGGTGGGAAAAGCGGTGCTGTTCACTGTGAAACTCCGTTGGTGAGGGACTGGGACGGAAAGGCGCACGGCCGGCGCATACGCCCCACAGGGGAATATGCGCCCGCCGCGGCCGGAAAGTTCGATGATCGAGGCGTGCGGCCTTGTCCGGATACCTCCGAGGAACGGCGAACTGCTTTAGTTGTGCAGATCGCGGCACGCGGTGGCGCAGTCGCGGCACGCCTTGGAGGCGGCCTTCATCGCGTCGCCCTCGACCTTGTCGCACTCGGCAGCGCATTTGTCGCAGCAGGCGGCGACGCCCTCGGCCAAAATCGGCGCGGTGGAGCTCTGCCGGCTGACGAGCGCCAGCAGCGAGGCGCAGCAGTCCCCGCAATCCACACACATCGCGCCCATCTGAGCGTGATCGGTCTTGCCTGTGTGGGTCGCGTGAGTGCAGTGCACGCTGGCCTTGCCGCACGCGATGACGCACGCGGAGCACGCCTGGGTGCAACGCTCCCAGGCCGCGCCGGCGGCCGCCGACGGCTCTTTCGTGACGGTTCCGGGCTGGGCCGGTACGGAGAAGGCCAGGCCGGCGGCCCCGATGGCGGCGGCGGCGATGACAGCGGCGACGCTGACGGTGGAAATGGCGCGGCGAGGATCCATGTCGGTTTCCTTGTTGAGGATGGTTGCGGAAGCGCGAGGCCGACGTACGACGCCGACGGAACCTCTTCGCGATGGTACATGTACATTCTGACCATCGGTCGTGAAATGCTGATGTCCGCAGCGTGAAGCCCGCTTCATCTACAGCAGAGTGGCCCGGCACAATGCGGGCGGCATGTGGGCCGTTTCGTCGTGCCGCGGAGGATGCGGCTTGGCGCGTCCCCGGCGTGGCACACACAGCGCGGCGTATCCCGTTGAAAACGTGCGTCTGCTGCGGGTGCAATCCCGTCAAGGATGCCCGTGGCCCCCTTCGCGCGGCGTCATCTCGGCAAGCGGTGGGGCCTGCTTGTGCGGGCGGAGCACACCATCCGGCGGCCTCGGCGCGCCGGAGCCATCGCCCGCGACCCCCGCCGTCCGCAGCGCCTCATCCGTCGCCGGGAGCGCGAGCGTTCCAGCCGGGGGCGCGTACCACCCCGGATCAATCACATCGCGCGAGACCGATTCACGCACCTTGAAGATCGTGAACATCCCGCCCATGGTGATCTCGTCGTAGGGGCCGATGCCGCCGACCATGGGCGTGCTGTTGGTGGGCACGGCCATGCCCATCTCGGTCATGCCCGCCATGCCGTCCTGGCCCATGGTCATGTAACCGGGCAGCAACTTCCGCACCTGCGTGTCCAGCCCGCGCGAGTCCACGCCGATGGTGTTAGGCAGGCCATGCCCCATCTGCGTCATGACGTGGTGCGTCATGTGGCAGTGCATGGCCCAGTCGCCGGGATTGTTGGCGATGAGTTCGACGGTGCGCGTGCTGCCGACGGGCACCAGCACCGTCGTCTCTGGCCATCGCGCCGACTCGGGGATCACGCCACCGTCGGTCTCGGTGATGGTGAAGTAGTACCCGTGGAGGTGAATGGGGTGATGGTCCATCGCCGAAAGGTTGCCGATGCGGATGCGCACCCGATCGCCCACCTGCGCCACCAGCGGCCTTGTCGCGGGAAAGATTTTGCCGTTGAACGTGAGGATGTTGAAGTCGCTCATCTCGTTCGGGTCCGGGCGCGACGCCCCTACGGCCAGGGCCCACTCATGCAGCATGAGCGCGTAGTCGCGGTCGGGACGCTCGCTCGCTTTAGTGCGCGGGTGGATCACGAACAGGCCGGTCATGCCCAGGCCCATCTGCGTCATCTCGTCGTGGTGGGCGTGGTACATGCACGTCCCGTGCTGACGGAGCGTGAACTCGTACATGAACGTCTCGCCCGGCTTGATGGCCCGCTGGGTCAGCCCGCCCACGCCGTCCATGCCCGACGGCAGCAGCACGCCGTGCCAGTGCGTCGCCGTGAGCGCCTTCAACTTGTTGGTCATGAAGATGCGGATGCGGTCCCCCTCGCACGCCTCGATCACCGGCCCATGCACCGAGCCGTTGTACCCCCAGCACGTCGCCTTGAGCCCCTCGGCGAACTCGTGCTCGACTTCCTCCGCGACCAAGTGGAAGACCTTCACGCCGTCCACCACTTTGTACGGCAGCGTCCACCCGTTGGGGACGATCACGGGCGTGTAATCACGTCCGGCTTCGCCGGGGGGGAGGCTGTTGTCCGCGGCGTGCGCGGCGGCGGGGGCTGGTGGTTGATGCTCGTGGCCGGTCGGCGCTGCGGCGCGTTGAGGCTCGGTCGCAGGCTGAGCGACCGCGCGCCCCGCGAGGGCGAACGCGCCCCCAGCGGCGGCCCCCGCTATGAGCAGATTGCGCCGGGTCATGGCGCTGGGGCTGAGTTGGACTTTGAGGCGATTGTTGTTGGTCATGTCAGGACTCTTTGCAAAGATGGACTGAGAGGAATGGATGGAAGCGGGAGAGGCGGGCGCGAACGCCGCGACCGTGCCGGCGACAGGGACGGGCGTCCCGGTCCTGCGGACGGCGTTCCAAGGCACACGGACGCTCGTGCGTGGTTGATGCTCGCTCGCGCGAGCGGTGCGGACGCTGGTGCGAGAAAATCGCACGCTCATCCGATTGAAGTGGCCGGTCGTTCGGACCGATGGAACGTGCGTGCGATTCGTGCGGATGCGCATCCGCACGAGCCGCACGCACGCGGAGACCTTTGCCATGCCCGAGCAGCGCATCCCCCGAGCCGATGGAAACTTTTCCTCCTACGCGAACCACTACTACGGGGCGGTGGAGAAGTTTTACAGCGTGCAGCGGTTGGACCCCGACGGCCTGACCGACCTCAAGAAGGCCCTCGATGCGTGGAACGAGGCCTATTCCAAGCACATCGCCGCCCGGAACGCGGCGGAGGGCGCACGCCAAGCCAAGGATGCGTCCAAGCGGGCGCTCGAAACCGAGATCCGCCCCGTGACGGCGTTCGTGCAGGGCTTCCCCAAGACCACCGATGCCGACCGCGCCACGATCGGAATCACGATCAAGGACACGGGCGGGACGCCCGTGCCACGGCCCGCCTCGCGCCCGCTGGTCAGCATCGACACCGGCAACCGCCTCACGCACCGCCTGCGGATTCTCGATGAAGGCGCGACGCACGGCTCGGAGAGCCGTGCCACCCGCAGAGCTCGCCCGAAGGGGACGCTGGGCGCGGAGGTCTACGTCGCGCTCGTCGAACCCAACGCCGCCCCGCCCGCCGACCCCGCCGCGTACAAGTTCATCCGCACCGTCACCCGCGACCGCGCGGAAGTAAGTTTCCAGAGCGAGCAGGGCGGCAAGACCGCCGCGTATTTGGTGCGCTGGGTCTCTGCCACCGGCGAGCCGGGGCCGTGGAGCGAGACGGCGCAAGCGACGGTCGCGGCGTGAGGTTCGTCCCAGAGTGTACACTCCGTGCCACGTTTCACGGAGTACATGATGCCCGAGGGCTACGACACGCACGCCGATTACATGGGTTGGGTTCAGGAGGGTTCCAAGGCCCGATCGGCCTCCGTGCGGCGGACCCTGCTCGAAGCCTTCGCTCGCTTCATCGAAGTCCGCCCGGTCGAGATCATCAACTTCTCGGCCATGACAGTCATGGACCTGGCCGCGGCGGTCAAGGCGCAGCCCTCCATCCTCAAGCCGCTCATGGCGTTCCAATGCGTGGCACATAGTCCCTCGCGCGTGGATCGTTGAGCGCGGGGGATGATGCGTCCCACGCAAGCCGGGCCGTCACGGATTCCAGTTTGGGAGCGGCGTAGACAAACCGCAGGTCATACGCCCGGTAGAGCTTGGCGAAGAAGCCCGACATCGACAGCGGGGAGTCAGCAGGCGGAAAGTTCGGCAGCACCGTGCCCCGGTTGGGTTCATCGGGCTTGACGAGCGACAGACTGACCGCTTCGTACTTTGTGGTCTCGTCGCGGAGGTCAAGGCGGCCCTCCAGTCGCGAGAGAACATCGTGATAGCGAACGATCGCCTCGCCCGCCGATCCATCGGGCAAGACGCAGACGTCATTGGGCTCAACACCCGGCCCTGCCCGTGTCGCACGCAATACTTGAAAGAAGCCATAGACCAATGCAGGGTACGAAATGTGCAGGTTCGTGCAGTCCCCGATCGCTTCTTCCATGCGATTGGTCAGGTTACGGAAGGCCCCGAGCGTTCCCTTCATCGACACGGCGAGCACCGGCCCGATGCCGGGCTTGGTCACGACCACATCGACGGCTTTGGTCTTGAGCCCGCCCAGTACGGTGCGCTCGCCCGCCCCGCCCGAAGCCGGATCGTGTTCCAGAATCCGCCGCCCGGCGCGCTGCGTGATGACAAAGGGCGGACGCGGCGTGATATCGTCCGGCGCGAACCCGCCCTCGATGACCAGCCGGGATGAAACGTAGTAATGCAGGGGCCGAATATGGCCTTGACCCTGATGCCCGGATGCGTTCAAGACGAACGCCTCGAATGCCTGCTGGAGCGTCAGCCATTCGCAGCGCCCCGGCTCGACAGTTGCCTCGCTCCGCGAGTTAGACATAGTGCCTCCAGCGCTTCATGGTGGCGACGGCGCTCGTGACGACTTCCTTGTCGGTCTCTCCCCGGACTGCCGCAACAGACAACAGGATTCTGGCCGCTTCACGCGGTTCGACCTTGAGCATCCCCCCGCCCAGCGGGTGCCCCTCGACCTCGCACGAGAGAGCGGTCAGCGGCTGGGCCCACAGCTTCGTGAGTTTCGCCATCGTGAGCCCGTTGGTCAGATGGACAGCATGCACGGAGTTGGTACAGACACAGGCCGCGCGGTTGGCGACCAGGCTCGGCCCGTCGCCGCTCATATAGGAAAGAAACCCATCGGGTACCGTGACGTCGGGAACCACGTACCACGGATCGCGGTTGCGGCACTTGTACGTTGCTCGCGCTTGGTGCGCTGCCTCGCTGTCAAGGTAGCGACCAACCGGCGAGGAGAGTTCCATTTCTCTATCGAGCCGTAGCAGCAGCACCGGATCATCGGCCGTAAGCCATGACTGCACGCGGGCCTCATCGATGCTTCCGCCGCCAAGACTCTTGCCGTTCCGCACGGCGGTGTGCAGGACTCGCCTCGAAATGCCGAGTCGCTCCGCGACGGACGGTCGCAAGTGGAAGAAATCGTTGGCTCCCGTGACGTACCCGATGCCCACGCGAGAAACATCCCCGAGCCGCCGCGAACGCGCGTGCTCAGTGGCACGCTTGTAGAGGTCGCGTGCGTCGTCGCAAAGCAGGAACGGACGCAGCCGGGAGTTCCAGCCGCGCCATTCGGCCACCGTCACGGAGATACCGCTTCGCGGCGGGCGTTCGCACGCGGCAAAGCGTTCCAGCGCCGTGAACCGGATGTACTCGGTGGAGCCTCCATAGCCGTCGGCGTAGAGCAGCCAGCAATCTTCAGACAACTCGGGAAACAGTTTCTCGCGCACGGCGACAACCTGCACCCCGTCGAAGTGTCGCGACATGTACTCGAGCACCGGCGCGGCATAGGGCGCGTGGCCGATCTCGGCGGGCACGACGAACGCCATGCGTCCACCGGGCTTGAGCAGAGAAGCGGTCGCGACCAGAAACGGTGCCCACGAAGATGACAGCGACGAGAAGACCGCCCCATGATGTTTGCACAGGCGCTGCGCGGCTTCGCGCACTTTGCCGGTGAATCGCTGGTACCGGATGAAGGGAGGATTCCCGGCGGCGCAGTCGAATCGTTCACGCGTCTGCTCAGCCCACGAGAAAAAATCGCCCTGATGGATCAGACTGCCCGGGGAACGCTGATGCACCACGGCACAGGCATCAGGGTCCTGCTCGACGCCCACGCTGTTGGGATGGGCTTTCAAGAAACGCCCGTCGCCGCACGATGGGTCGAGCATCCGATCCGTCGCTCGTCGAACAGACCACGAGACGAGCGAGCCGACCACGGCACTGGGCGTGTAGTACGCGCCCGTAGCCTTCTGCTCTTCCGGGCTGTCGCAGGGCTCCCAGAGCGCGGGCTGGACAGCTTTATTCGTACTCATACTTCACGCGCTCCTCTGCGAATAGCGTGCGAGTTGTCCCGGATGCTCGTTGTACTTCTTCAGGTTGAAGTACGGCGGCGAGGTGACCACCAGATGAACCGACTCGTCCTCGATCCAGTCCAGCGTCCGCGCGTCGCCGAGATTCAGGGTGTGCGACATCGCCGGTCCCGCATACTTCTTGGCCGTGGGAATCCGCGTAGCCTCCGCCCGGGTGCGGGCCGAGCCGTTGTGGGAGCCGTTGGTCAGGGTGGCGTGCGAGTCGAGCATCTGTGGTGGCATGATAGGGTTGTATTGGAGGGACTGCCTCCGCCCCGCCGGGGCGGGTGAGAACACACCACCGCTCTCCACGGGTTGCGCGATGCTCGGCATCGCTCCACCCGTGGCTACAGGCCGTCGCCCCGCTGGGGCGAAGAATCGCGGTGTGCGGCGGCTGGACTCGACTCTTCACGCGCCCTCCTTCGCCGTAGGCGGGTGCATTGACGGATCACCGGCTGTGTTCATCTCAATGCCCCCCGTCGCGGCGGCTGCCCGACATGCCCGATTCGCTCGCGGTGTGGTCCATCGTGGGGGTGTGTGGGGGCGGCATCCTTCCACTTAGGATGAGGTCGAGTTTCGCGCGGGCGAGCCAGTAGGCCCGCAGGGATTCGACGTACTGCACGCCGCCCTCCACCTGATCGCGCTTGGCTTGCAGGAGTTGGAAGGCACTGACCTGCATGGCGTTATACTGGAGTTGGCTCTCATCGACGATCTTCTCGCGGAGCGGGAGGATCACCTTCTCGACGTAGAGAGCGCGGTCGCGGGCCGCGAGCACGGCGGCGTGGGCCGCGCGGACCCGGGCGCGGAGCGTGACAGCGGTCGCGTAGTACCGCTGCGCGGCCTGCCTGAGCCGGGCCTTCGCGGCTCCGATTTCACCCTGCCCCTGGTCAAAGAGTGGAATGGGCAAGGACAACGACGGACCGAGCGACCACGAGCCGTCGAAGTCTTTCTCGGAGGCGATGCCCGTGTTAAGTTCTTGGAGAAGCGCGAAGGGCCTGGCGATCCCAAGCGTGCGGGCCGCGATCTCGACCTCGCGGCGGGCAAGTTCTAGGTCGCCGCTGCGTTCGACGGCCCGTGCTTCCAGTCCTTCGCCCGGGATTTCGTCCGCCGGGATCGGAGGCAAACGCCCGGCGATCCGCCAGCCAAGGGAATCGCCCCACAGGCCCATGAGTTCGTTCAGGGTTTCGCGGCGTTGGACCACCTCGGCCTCGGATGCGGCGAGGTCCAGTTTGGATTGTTCGTAGAGGGCCCGTTCGTTGGACAGGTCCAGTTCGCGGGTGTTCCCGGCGGCCCGGAGGCGCTTGGCGAACTCATACGAGGCCGCCATCCCCTCGGCGACGGTGCCGCGGAGTTCGCGCAGTTGCTCGGCGGCTTGTAGTTCGTTGTACGCGACCCGCGTTTCGCCCGCGAGGTCGAGGACCGCGCCAGTCACGCGAACTTTCGCGGCCTCGAACTGGGCCTGGGCGCGCCCCTTTCGCAGGGGCATGGAGAGGAGGCTCACGAAGTCCTGCGACAGGTCGAGGACCACGTTCGTCCCGCCCCCACCGGAGGCGAAGCGCACTTCGCCGCCGAAGACTGGGTTTTTCAGCAGCCCGGCCTGCACCAGGTCGGCCTGGGCTAGGTTCAGGTCTTCGTAGACCGCTTGCAGGTTGCGGTTGTTCAGGAGGGCGATCTGCACCGCGCCGTCCGCAGTGAGGTCTTCGGTGAGCAGGGCACGCACGGCGGCTCGGGCTTGTTCGTCCTCCGCCGAGCCGTTGTCCCAGTGGACCTTCTGGCCGGTGCGCTCGGAGACGGAGCGTTGCACATCGTCAAAGCCCATTCCGGGCTTCATGCTCGCGCAGCCGCCGACCCACAGGCCCGCTGCGGCGATGACAACGGCGGCGATGCGCCGGCGATAGGTTTGAGTGCTCATTCGTGGCCGCCCTCCTTCTCTTTCGGGACGAGTTTCATGTTGCACTTGGGGCAGCGCCCCGGCTCCTTGGAGACGATTTCGGGATGCATGGGGCAGGTGTAGAGCGCGCCGTCGGTGCGCGCGTCAGACAATGGCGGGGGCTGGGCGTGGCCCGCGTGCGGCGTCACGTCGTGGGTGTCCATCGGTGGCGCGGACGACTTCGGGGACTCGGCATCTGCGATGTCGAGCGTGTGGGAGCGTGCAGGCAACGGCGCGGCGGCGGCATTGACACAGGCGGGATGGTCGTCGGGTGTGGGTGATTGGGCGCAGGGCGCGGCGCACCCCGCGAGAAACAGCAGGATCACCGCAAGCGGCAAGGGAGTATGTGTTCGAGTGCTCATGGGGAAAGTCCTTTGGTGGGGGTCAATGCACAGCGCGGACGGTGGCCCGGGCCATGCGGCGGCTTACTTGCCATTGTCCTTGTGGTCGTGGTGATCGTGTTCATCCTTGTCGTCCGCGCCGGACTTGGCGGCCTTGCCAATGCGTGCCTCATCGACCATCGCAATGAACTTCGCGGGATCCTTTTCCACGTCCTTCTTGCAGTCGTTGCAGCAAAGGCGCACGAGTCGACCCCCGACCACAAGATCGACGGGCTTGCCCATGTCGCCGCCGAACTCCTCCTTGCTCACGGGGCATGTCTTGAGGACGTAGTCCTTGCCCTGCTGCTCGACCACCGCCTTGTCGAGCGCGGCAAGATGCTTGGTGGGATCCTTGATGAAGTCGGCCTTCTCGCTCTGGGCCCCCAGACGGATCAGTCGGTTGCCGAAGACGAACTCATACGGCTTCGTGGGCAGGTCCTTGCTCGTCACGACGGACGTCTTGAGCGGGTAGAGCGGGCCTTGGTCCTTGATGATCTTTTCGTCGATCTTTGCGAGGTTTGCGGCCTGGTCCTTCTCGAACTTGGGCGGGCAGGCCGGGCAGCAGAAGCGAACCTCGCGCCCGTCGTACAACTTGGTCACGGGGTCGCCCATCGCGCCGAGCTTCTTGCCCGTGATCGGGCAGGTGTCGAGCGGGTACGGGTCGCCGACGCGCTTGGCAGATTCGGCGGCCTTCGTTGCGGGCGCGGCGGGGACGGTCTGCTTCTCCGGCTGCGCGGAGGCAGTGCCGATGATGAGCAGTGAGAGCGCGGCGCTGGCCGCGTAGAGGGCGATGCTTCGATTCATGTTCATTGCAAGAACTCCTCCCGGCGAAAGGCCGGGGATTCGTGATGATGCCGGAACGCACCCGTACAGTCGTGCGGGCCCAGACCCGGCGAGCGAGAGCCGTAGACCCGGGTTACACGCCCGGGTGATGCACAATCATGGATAATGGGGAACGTTGCATTGGGCCTTGGCGACGCTGGATGCATGCCGGGCGGAGCAGACTGCTACACATTGAGCGCGCAATGCAACCGCAGAAGTGTCGTCGGAGGTCTCGGAACGGCTGCCATTGGCCGTGAGGAACCCACAACGTCACCGACTGGAACGACCAAGTGGTCCCAACTGGAGAGACTAATCAGCGTGGCAACGACAACGGAGTGCTTGAGCGTGCTTTCGGCCTTGTCAAGCACAGCAGTCTGCTGCGAGCAATCGCACCCTGTTCCCTTGTGATCGTGGCCAGGGCAACCGTCATGATGATCGTCGTCATCATCAGAATCCTGGTCGTGGTCGTGGTCGTGATGTCTCGCTGGCTCAATGGTGTGATCGGGAGTGGGTTCAGACTCGCCTTGTTGGCAAAGACAGACCGGCATCCAGACTGCGATGACCAGCGCTAGCAAGTACCGAAATGTCGCCGAACTCTGAAGCATTCAGTGCGAGACCTCACGTAGATAATACACCTACGCGGCCACCGAGGGGTCTAGTTCAAATCCTGCCAACTCCCACCCGAATTCCCGGCATAATCAGAGCTTTTCAGTGTATCGATTGAACCGCGTCAACGTGCGATAAGTCTCGTTCCCACAACGAGAAAGCCCCTCGAAGTGCTCGTCGAAGCGCTTGATCTCTCGAAAAGTCGGGGTAACCGGATACCAATTGAACTATTTCTGGATGGTGTTCGGGTTGAAACGCTCGAAAATGCGTACATTGCCAGCATGAGGTTTTGCAAGGCTTACGGTCGATGAAAATTGCCGAAATTACGATCGCGCTTGGCTCGCCGTGAGCAGAATACGTAATCAAAGTGAATGATCGGCATGATCCGGCGGGAGTGCTTGGATCATGTGATTGTGCTGAACGAGGCACACCTGTGTCGGGTACTTTCGGAGTACCTTGAATACTACCACCAAGATCGACCAGACCAACGGCTGGGTCGGGGTGCGCCGGAGCATCGGGCCGCCGAGAGCAATGAAGGCCAGATCATCTCGCTGCCAAGAGTCGGCGGGCTTCATCATCGCTACAAACGGGCTGCGTGAGGGATTTCAGAGCGCGGATGAGGTTTTTGGCACAGACAGGTACTTCGTGTGGTCGAACCACAGGCAGTGGCAAAGCCGACAATCGGCGGCACGGGGCAAGTCGCGTTTTTGTCAGGTTGGGCCACCTGCCGGTCTGGTTTCTGCCAAACCTATGGCCGGAGGTCTCCATCATCGGTATCGACGTGCTGCTTGACTGTTTTCTTGATGCCAATGAGGTTTTGGGCATCCAAAAGGCTATTTTTGTCAGCTTGAGTGACCTGCCTGTGCTTGTGATACAATGCAATCCAGAACACCGTTGCCAAGAAAGAACAGCCCCATCGAGTGCCTGAGAAACTACTCCTATCAACCACACTAATCGAGTGCGCTACTGGACAATAATACACTCCTGTTTTGCCGTTTATAATATTATGAGCAATATATGAAGCAGCATCGTCATAATAACTGTAGTCTCTCACAAAAAATGATATGAGACTTGATTCATATAATTTTCCATTGACTATGTACGTGTAAGATAATCTAGGTCGAAAAACTTGTTGGCCACCTCTTGCTGTTACTTTGACAACAATCGAGTTTGTAACTGTCGCAGTTGTTCGTTTGAACAAAAACGGTGCCCAAAGTATCAACGAAACACCAGTAAGCAATATTGCGATAATAACAGAAGTAATTGTGGTGAATAAATTTGCAGATTTCATAGATGTGTATGATACCAATTCTGTTCGAGAATATCCAAATGCGCTGCATCGAGTCATATGGCGGCACAGGCACCGTTGACTATGCCACAAATGCACATCGGCCACACTGGAATTTGCATAAATCGCTAAATGACGCAGCAATTGCCATTTTCGTCTTGACATTCACATCCGTATGAATAGCAAGGACAATATCCACGCGGCCCAGCAACTCTGTTTGTTGGTGGAACAGGAGGTGTAGCTGTGTTTTCTAGTGACTTCATCACTATCCAATATAATATTTTATCCATATCCAAAAAATCACGGCTTCACCTTCAGCGCCAATACCCATCTTACCGCCTACATACAAGTAACTACCATGAGCGTCGCCAGCGAATCCAAAAACGGCTGGGCCTGCCTCGCCACCAGCGTAGTGCCAACCTTCGACCGATCCAGTATCTTCGCCAATGATCCCGACACCGACACCGGCGCCTGCTTCAATACCAGCCAGTGCCTTAGCCTCGAATCCTGCAAGTCCGCCAATATACAATGTAGGAGAATTAGTTGTAACTTCAACATATCCATCAGCATAAGGACCAATAGACGCAAAAGGTGTTTTGAGCCCACCAGTCACACCTACGAGTCCTCCAGCAATTGGCGTGTTGCTTCCAATTGTTTGTAATAGAGTTTTGATGCTTTTTCCAATTATTGGAATAAACGGAATAATTTCTCTAGCACCAATTGTTGGAAGAATTGGAAACAGGGGACCTCCCGATAGGCCCATCATATCACGCATAGCAATCGGCATGCTTTGACAATACTGGTACATGCTCATTGCATCAATGTACCCCAACCTATCCCTCCTCGTCCACTTGCCGATCTCCGGCAAGTACACCCGATGTCTGACGTGGTAGCCTTCAATCGGCTGATCAAACTCATACTCCGCATACCCCTTGCGATTCCCGATGCGGCTGAGTTTGCCGCCCAACGAACCGCCACCCGAGCCATTGCTCCACCCACTCGCCTCGCTATACGCCGCGTAGAACGCGTC
>Ga0163155_10005785_pt1 | contig 12200 bp, 15 predicted proteins | sample OliLakLV19SP4G1_FD_148611 | JGI IMG/M metagenome (GOLD analysis project Ga0163155, IMG submission 148611) | Freshwater microbial mat bacterial communities from Lake Vanda, McMurdo Dry Valleys, Antarctica - Oligotrophic Lake LV.19.SP4.G1 | ecosystem: Environmental > Aquatic > Freshwater > Lake >...
CGGAGATGCAACGAATTCCACAGGAGCGGAACAATCCGGAAGGCACGGCGTCAGCGCACTTCGCCGTCCGCTTCCGGCTCACCCCGCTCGTCGAACGCCGAGAGCCCAAGCTTGTCCATCGCCGAGCGCCTCGAACGCTGGCGGCGGCGCCCGCGCGCGACAAGTCCGGCGACGGTCCCGATGATCCCTCCGAGCACGGCACCAAGCAGCCCCCCCGTTGCAACCAGCATCGGATCCGCCTCGGGCGGAAACGCGACGCGGCCGTCATGAACGAAGCCGCCTGCAATCCACGAGAGCACATTCGTTGTCCCTGCCAGGAGTACACCGGCGAGCGCGCCCCAGATCAGAGGGAGCCGCTGGACGGTCTGGTACCCCGCCAGTGCGACCATCGCGTAGCTGACTGGCACCCAGAAAAGTCGGCTGATCCCCTGATCCCGCTCGAGATAGAATGCCGCGATCTCGATGCACAGCATGAACACGAGAATGCCGAGCAGCCGGGCGGAAAAGCGTATGAACCAGGGGATCATCGGCAGAACACCGGGATGGAGCGTCTGCCCTCGTCAGAGGCGCGTCGCATCGAGCGGCAGGGAGCAGTACGCATCGGGCATTGGGCGGAGGGCGCGAGCACTCGACGCCAGAGGTGCACCCCTCGCGCCAGCGCCAATATATGGCTCGATGACCGCTCGCGTGTGCTTCGCGGCACGCCTCCCCTTCCCATGGCTGGCCGCCGATCGCTCAGCGGTGAAGCATCGATGGGAAGGAAATGGAAACCGGCGCGCCATCGCAAACGAACGCCGAGAAGGGCGGCGCCTGAAGGCATTCCGACCACGCCGGACCGTACACCGCACTCACGTCGCAGTGGAACTCGGGACGGTGGGCGGGCCAAACCCGCCATCGCGGGTGCTCGACGCGGTACTCGACCGTACCACCATTTCGCTGCCGCGTATAGCCGAAGTAGTGCTCGGTTACGAAGCCAGTATCGCTCTCGGGATCGATTGGCTGGGGGGCGCCGATCGCCTCGCTTGCCACATGGTGCCAATTGCCCGCCTGCCGCCATTCGTATCGAGCGGATCCTCCGCGCGCGTCATCAAGCGCCACGGTATGTCGCATTCGAACCGCGCGATATGGTTCGTTGTACGCCAGGCGCGCTGTCCACGCGATGGCCGGCCGCGGCACCAGTTCACGCACGAAGACCACGCCGCGGCGCCAGACACCCTTCACGCGCCGCCTGACGTACGCGCGAAGATTGATCTCGTCGAAATCGCGGTGAAACGGGATGGGGACACCGAGCAACCGGGCATCGAGGAAACGAAACGCCACGACGCTCACAATCGACTTGCCGCCGAGCAGATCAAGCTCCGTACCTTCCGGAACATGCGGCTGCACCAGCGCGCGATCCGCCTCGTAGTTCAGAAACACGAGGTGCCGCCAGTTGGCCGTCAGGAAGGAACCGTTCACGGATAAACGTACGCCTGACTGTCTTCACTCGGTTCCCGATACACAGCGGTGTCGTTGCCTGCGCGACTCAACCATGCATCAAAAAAACGGGGATCTGCACCCACTGCAGAGCCCCGCTCGCGACGGTTCAACCAAGCCGATGTCAGTTCGCCGTATACATCGTGGGCTCCTCACGCAGGCGACGCTCGCGGATCCGGGCCGGCGCAGGGCCAGTGTCGCCATGCGGCGCACGTGCAATGATCGAGTCGCGCACGGCTTCCATCGACAACACATCGCCCGTGCCAGGGTGCAGACGCTGCACGCCCAGCCTGTTGAGCAACGCCAGACTGCGCACGATGCGCTGCGGAACCTCGGCGAAATAGTGTTGCGACGGGCGTGACGGCCAGAGGCGTCCACCGAAGAACCCGCCCATCAGAAGATCACCGATGATGGCATCGCCACCCGGCAACACGACACTGGTCGAGCCGATTGTGTGACCTGGTGTATGTACCACGGTGCCATGCACACCAAAGGCCTCGAGCGACATGGTATGCCCAAAGACGACGTCCGGCGTCGGTGCGTCGAAACGCGTGTCGCCAAGCCAGCGCATGATCGCACCGACCGGCTTGGTGATGGACACGGACCGATCCACGCCGCTGGCGAGAACCGGCGCGTCAGCACCATGCACCGCTACCGGTACATGAAACATACGCTGCAGGAACGCGGCATTCCCTACTGCCGTGGCGTGTGCATGCGTGACCAGCACCAGCGAGAGATCCTCACCGCCGAGTCCAATACTTGCCAATTCGTCCAGCAGCGTCGACCGGGCTCGCTCCGGGCCCGTGTCGACCAGAACGTGGTGCTCACCACTGATCACGTACGCATTCGTTCCATGAAGTGGTAATCGGTGTACACGCATCGGCCCCTCCGTTTCGAGCCATCATCGGCTGATTCACCTTCCCAACCTGCAGCGGCACTGCATTCCACACCCAACACGTGCGCTGTGTTCGATCTCAGTCCACCCACCGGCAGACAGTTCAGTCCGTGGTCCGATCGAAGAACCCACAGAGCGTCACTCGTCGTACCTAGGGGGCGGAGCGCTGTTCCGCCATAGCCGCGCCTCGATACAACCCGCGCTGTCCGACCGGTCAACAGGCAGAGCACACCGCAACCGTCGCCCGGTAGGATGTTCCTTATCTCGGGCTGTGCATCGTGCGGTCGTCGTACTTAGGTACGATCCGACTGGCGCGAACCGTGTCGCGAGAACCGTGTTCATCCGGTACCGATCGCTCCGGCGACACCGCCGAGCTTCGAGATGGAACCTGAGTGACCCGACGGCCTATCTTTGGGAGCGTGCTGCCAGACCTGCAGCCCGTCACCCACTGATCCCTACGTGCTCATGACCTCGAACAGATGCGGCCAGCTTACTTTTGAGCTCGCCATCATGTCGTTGCTGACGACCGGAATCGTGCACGCACAGTCACCGATTCCGTCCATTGCAACTGCTGTGCCGGCTGCGTCAGCTATACCAGCCTCAGCAGGAGACACGAGTGAAATCATCATCACCGCACGCGTCGCCGACACCGTGCGCATGGAAAAGGATCGATTCCTCGGCGAACGCCGCGACGCCGAGACACAATGGGCGACATTGCGCGAGCAGGCCGAAAAGCTGAAGGCTGCCATGGCCGAGGTCAATGATGCGATCTCGGCAGTCAACGCAAAGGAGAAGCTGGCGAAGAAGGACAAGCGTGACGATGACCGGATCTTCGCGCTGATGGAAAAGAAGCAGCTGGAACGGTCGCTGATCCTGCTCGAGGCGCGCTATGACCTTCGTCGAGCCCAGGCAGAACATATGAGGCTCCTGCGGGACCACCTCGACGCCGCCATTCGCGCCGATGACGCTGAGTTGGCCATCGCAGAACGAGAGGCACAAGTGGTCCCCAACGATCCAGCGCAGCGCTCCGCGTTTCAGGAGCTCACCAGTCGCTGGTTGCTCGCGTTGCGGGCCCGCACGGCGCGAGCGTACGACGTCGAGGACCGCCGCTTCAAAGTCGTCGACGCCCAGATTGAACTCCTGAAGCGACAGCGCAGCTGAGACCCGTTCGGCCGCACCGCGTTCAATTTGCCGGCGGGCCACGCGGCGACCGCCTGGCGACAACCCCCGGTCGCCAGGTGTGGACCTACCGCACCAGAGGCGACGAGAGCACTCGTGCGCGCAGCGCAGCGACTCTGGTGGCAACCCGGGTAATGTCCATCGCGGTATCCAGCGGCACCGCCGCATCATTCACGTTCTTGGACGTCGCTGAGAGCCGCCCGACACTGTCGTATCCAAAGGCGATGCGCGTTCGAACCGGCGTGGGAGTCAGCGAAGTCTGGATGCGATCCAGCGCGACGTAGCGCAGCAGCGGCTCGCGGAAGATGTACCGCGCGTTCTCTTCGATGCCTGGCGGCCCGCGTCGAGTCTCGTCGAGGACGACCAATGTGTCGCCGGCGAAGTAGCCAAACCAGATCACACTCGTGTCTCCGCTCACGAACCCCTGGGATACCTTTCGCAGCGCCGGCAGCCGGAGCTCGACCGCCTCCGCATCCTTCACGAGGTACTGCAGCACCATACGATCCTGCGCCGCCGCGGCAATGGCAGATTTGTGCGCCGCGCGCTCGGCGGGAGTTGGTGCGGGTTTGCTCTCATCTCGTCGGCACGCATTGAGCGTCACGAGCAGGGCAAGCGCAACGCGGGCGTACCGGTCAGGACGTGGCATCGATGGACGTTTCCCTGCGAATGAGTGTGCGTTGCGCACCGGCGCCGACGCCGATGATGACTTGAATTTCTGAACCCACGGCCCACTCGGGTCCGCCGCGCATGAGGCACTCGATGGCTCCCGGTCCGTCGCCAGCCCGCTGTTCGGCCGGCCGCGCGCCGAAGACCGAGTCGGCCAGAACCACATAGATGGCATCGCACTCCAGTACCTTCGGCGGCACGACGCCACCGCGGATCTGCACGGAGATCATCAGCGGATGCGCGACCGACGAGTCACCGAGCGCTGGCATGAAGTCACGCCAGGCGTAGACGGACGCCTGCACCGGAAGATCGAGCGCGGTCGTGACCGCGACCGCACGCAGTGCAACTGCGGTCATGGCGCGAGGTGGCGCCAGCGCCTTGGGCACCGTGCCGGTCTCGCCGCAGCCCGTCAACATTGCCATCCCCACCACAGTTGACCATCTGCCGACCACCAGGCGCACGCAGCGAATGATCACGTCGCATCGACGGAAATCGCGCCACCGCTGTCGAGCCAGGCGCGCCAGCCACCGGCCATCGACACCACATTCGTATAGCCCATCTGCTGCAGCGCATCGGCGGCCAGCGCTGATCGGAACCCACCGCCGCAGTAGAGCACTATCGGTGCAGCCGCGTCCGGCACCGCGCGCTCGATGTCACGCTCGATGATGCCCTTGCCGAGGTGTGCGGCGCCAACCAGGTGGCCTGCCGCCCACTCCGATTCCTCGCGGACATCAAACACCCGTGCCGCGCCGGTGCGCAGCAGGTCCTTCACATCATCGGGTGTGATCTCGCGCACACGTGCGCGAGCGGCATCTGCGTGTGCAAGAAATCGGGGGCTATGATCCATACGTCACAATGCGTCGGGGTATCCGTGCAGTGTAGCGCGTCCCGGGGTCAGCGACCAGTCACCGACGGCGGACGTAGTTGAAGCGCGCTCGCGTCGGCGGCAGGCGTGTCTTTCCCTCGAGTGCTTCGAACAGCCCCCAAACCGTGGCAATCAGCATCACCAGGAAGCCGAAGCCTCGCGCGAGCTGCGCGTACTGCAGCGAATGCGAGAGCAGATCCCACTGGCTGAAGAGCAGGTTCCAGTCGTGCTCTCCGCCGCCGACCAGTGGCAGATCCATCGGCAGTGCATCGGCCATGTACGTGCTGATGTTGACGAAGTTCTGCCCGACCCACCAGATGGCGATACTCGCCGCATGCTCGTCGCGCTGCGCGGTGAAGTAGGCCGCGAAGGCGAGCGGAAGCAGGAGCTGCAGCAACGTGCCGCCAAGCAGCTCCAGTGTGTCGCCAAGGGGGCCACAGAGAAGGTGGCCGGCCTCGTGGACGGGCAGATTGATGTTGTCGATCAAGGACCAGGTCGCGGGTGACGCCAGGATGGCCACCCCGTACGCGGCCAGCGTGATCGTCAAGCCGACCCTGAATTGCCGCATGGATACCCCCGGAAACCTGCTTGACGCCCTGCCAGGTGGCGGGCGGGCGCGCGCGTCCAGCGTCACGCCCCACGCCGGCCAGCTCTCACCTCGAACTCCATGACCGAGACCTGCAAGTGGCGGGCCACCGGTCTCGACAATAGAGGGGGGAACCCTGAGCACGTGTCACTCGTTCGATTTGGTCTATTGACGGAAACACAACTCGACTATACGGTTATGCCGCTGTGCTCCGCGTCGTGTTGACGCGGGCTGGGTTCGGTCCACGGGTCCGCCAGCGCGGACCCGTTGTCGTTCTTCAGCGCTCATCGTGGGGGTAGTGTCTGTCCACGAGTCACGTTGTCGGCCAGTACCGGATTGCCGGACTCCGACGCGATCAATCCACAGGAGTTTGCAGCAATGCGTACGACCGGCACCGTGAAGTGGTTCAATGATGCAAAGGGCTTTGGTTTCATCACCCCGGCCTCTGGCGGAAAGGACTGTTTCGTCCACCACTCTGCCATCCAGATGAAGGGTTTCAAGACCCTGGCTGAAGGCGAGCAGGTTGAGTTCGACATCGTCGAGGGCGCAAAGGGCCCCGCGGCAGAGAACGTCACCAAGGCGTCGCGCTGAGCGAGACAGTCGGCCTCCCCGGAGGTCGTCGCACAAAGGGCTGGCCCGCGTCGCGGGCCAGCCCTTTGTCTCGCCGGTCACCCGGCACTGAGTGGTTGGACAGGTTAGGTTTCCGCCATACGCAGCGGCCTCCCTCCCCGGGGGTCCGCGATCTGGATTCCGTCTGACAAGGGTGTATGGCCAAGGAAGAAGCACTGCAACTCGAAGGAACCGTCAGCGAAGTCCTCCCGAGCGCGATGTTCCGCGTCTCGCTCGACAACGGGCACACGGTGCTGGCCACCATTGGCGGCAACCTCCGCCGTTTCCGCATCCGAGTGCTCGCCGGCGACCGCGTGACGCTCGAAGTCTCGCCGTACGACCTGACGCGCGGCCGCATCGTCTACCGCCACAAGAACTGATCCTGCCTCCGTGTGCCTGATCCGTACCCTCTGGCCACGCGCACGCCGGGCTCGCTCCAACTTCGACTCGCCCTGCTCCTCTTCGGCGAGTTTGCGATCTGGAGTCTCTGGTTCGTATCGCTCGGCAGCTGGTTGGGCGCGACACTCCAATTCAGTGGCCCTCAAATCGGCTTGATCTACGGCACGCTGGCCATTGCGGGCGTCGTGACGCCGATGCTGGGCGGCGCCATCGCAGACCGATTCGCACGAACCGAGCGAATGCTCGCCGTCCTGCACGGGCTTGGTGGCCTGCTCCTCATCCTCGCGTCACGGCAGACCACGTTCGGCACGCTGTACGTCGCTCTCCTGTTGTACGCGCTCTGCTACCTGCCGACGCTGTCATTGGTCCCATCGCTGGTGATGCGGCATCTCGCAAGCCCAAGCGCGGAGTATCCGGGACTGCGCACACTGGGTACCATCGGATGGATCGCAGCCGGCCTGGTCGTCGGAGCGCTTGGCCTCGAACTGACACCGCATCCGATGCTGATCGCCGGGATCGTATCGCTCTGCCTTGCGGCGTACTGCTTCACGTTGCCAACGACGGTGCCGCATCGGGCGCGGGCGGCTCGCAGTCTGCGGGCGCTCTTCGGCATCGATGCAGTGCAGCTGATGCGCGATCCCCTGTTTGCCCTGTTCGTCGTGGCCAGCATCGCACTGAGCATCCCGAATCAGTTCTACAATGCGTTCGCCGCGCTCTATCTGACGGAGCTGCAGGCACCCCATCCCGCGATGCTGCTGACGCTCGGCCAGATGACGGAGGTGGCGGTCCTGTTGCTGCTGCCGCGGCTCCACACCGCGCTTGGATCGCGTCGCGTGCTGCTGGTCGGTGCGGCGGCGTGGGCGATCCGGGCGGTATTGTTTTCGCTCGGCGGCGATGGCAGCCTGCCGCTGATCTACGCAGGGATCCTGTTGCACGGCATCGCCTACGGATGCATCTACGTGGCGGGCCAGTTGATGGTGCACGAGCGCGCGCCGGCGTCGATTCGAGCCGCAGCGCAAGGCTTCATGGCGGTTGCGACGATGGGGCTCGGCAACCTCGGTGGCGCCTGGATCGCGGGACGCACGGTCCAGTTCTATACGGGCGCAAGCGGCGCCCACGACTGGGGCGGCATCTGGATGGTGGCCGCCATCGTCTCGACTGCGGCCACCATCGGCGTCATGCTGAGCGCCAGCATTCGCGACGTCCCCGCCCCCGTTGAGCGGTGACGCCGAGCGTCACGGCAGGACCGCAGCACTCGGCCGCGTGAGATCGGGAAGCGGATCGCCGAAGACGTAGTGACTGAACCAGCCGAGGTTGTGCTGCATCACGGCGCGCTGCGATTTCGGCTTGGTGATGCCGTGGCCGAATCCCTTGTAGACGATCATCTCGACCGGTACGCCGCGATCCTCGAGCGCCTGTCGCAGCTGGTAGCCATTCGCGATCGGGACGCGACGATCCAGTTCGCCGTGCTGGATCAGGGTCGGCGTCCTTGCAGCGCGCACGTAGTCGATCGGTGATGTCCTGGCGTAGATCGCAGGATCGGTCACCGGGTCGGCGCCGAGGTAGTTGATCGTGAAGGGCGTGATGTCGGTGTTGTAGTAGTAGGTGCGCCAGTCGGAGATTCCAGCGCCGACGGATGTCGCGACGAAGCGCGTGCTGCTGGTGGTGAGGAAGGCCGAGATGTAGCCGCCCTGGCTCCAGCCCATCGACGCCACCCTGGCCGGATCAACGACACCCTTCGCGATCAGAGCATCGACGCCGGACACCACATCCCATGCGTCGCCCACACCGAGATTCCGATAGTTCAATGCGCGGAATCGTTCGCCGTACCCCGCGCTGCCGCGATAGTTGACCTTGAGCACGAGGGCCCCGCGATTCACCCACTCGTCGACCGGGTAGTAGCGCGCGTCGGGCAGTGTTGGCCGGTCGATGCCGGTGGGGCCACCGTGAATGACACAGAGCAGCGGGTACTTGCGCGACGGATCAAAGTCGCGGGGTTTGATCAGTATTCCTTCGATCTCGGCGCCATCCCGACTCTTCCACCGCACCACTTCGCGGGTCCCGAGTTTCCAGTCGCGCACCTGCGCGCTCATCGTCGTCACCACGCGCGGCGCGAACGCCGACAGCGTCGAGAGCCCGATCTCCGGCACCGACGTCGGCGAACTGACGACAAATGCCGCGATGCTCTGGTCGCGACTGAGCGAGAACGCGGAAAACATCCCGCTGTCCGGGCCCGTCACACGCGTCACGGCCCCGGTGGCTGGATCGGCGACGAACAGGTGCGACGCGGTCCGCTGCAGTCCGCTGAAGAACACGCCCCGTGCGCCCCAGTCCACGAATCCCGGAAGTTCGTCAAAACCGGCAGTAATGGCGCGCACGGCACCGCCGTCCGCGCTGACCACCGCCAGACGAGTGTTCCGGAAGAAGTTCTCGCGCACCTCACCCATCGCGCTGGTGAACACCAGCTGCCGCCCGTCGGGTGACCAGTGCGGATCGTTGTCCGCGCCCGCCTGCGTCACTACTGGCCGGATCGCGTTGTCCGCCAGCGTGAGCACATGAATGTCGGCCGTATTGCCTGCGACCGGATCGGGCACGCTGGTGGCACTGAATGCGATGCGTGACCCATCCGGTGACCATTCGAAAGCGCCGACGCTGAACCTGGCCACGCCGGGCGTGCGCAGCATGCCGGCCTGCGGCGTACTCGAGGCCGCGTTGACATCGATGGTGTAGAGCGCCTGCATGGCGTAGTCTCGACGAACGACTTCGTATCCACCGAGTGTGGTGTCGCGGGTCTTTCGTGCGGCGGCGCTCGGGCTCGACGTGAACGCGATCGCACCGCCATCGGGACGCCACCCATACGCCCCAACGCCACCGGCCACGTTGGTCAATCGGATCGGCTCGCCACCGTCGATGGCCATCACGAACACCTGGCTCCGGCCTTCGACTCGGGTGCTGGTGAACGACAGCCATGTTCCATCTGGCGACCACTGCACCTGCCCTGCCCCCGCTTCATGGCGCGTGAGTTGCCGCGCCACATTCGCGCGCGTGTCATGCACCCAGATCTGCGGCACGAACGCGTCCTGCGCCCAGTCAGTGCTGGTCACCAGATACGCAATACGCTGACCGTCGGGTGAAATGCGAGGCGCACCAACCGCCTTCAACGACAACAGGTTGTCGATCGAGGGCACCGTACTGCCCGACTGTGCCGACAACGGTTCAGACAACGGTGCGGACAGGATCGAGAATGCGAGCAGGCGTCGGAGCATCGGTTGGCCCGGTGGAGTCGTCGAACGATGGAAGATCGGAAAACGAACGGCGGTATGTCGTGCACTGCGTGCGCTCAGCCCACCGGCGCACGATTCATGGCGCGCGGCGGCGTGCCAACGGCCTTCATGGCCTGCATCCATTCACGCCAGCCCTGCACCGAGAACCCCAACAGCACCAGATACAGCACGGCGGACAGCCAGAGCTGCTGCCGCGGCAGCAACCAGAATCCATAGATGGCGTTCACGAAGACCCAGCAGTACCAATGCTCGATCTTCTTGTGCGTCTGCAGGTACTGCCCGGACACACTGACGGCCGTGACCAGCGCATCGACCATGGACTGCTGTGCGCCCGTGAATGACATGCCCCAGCCGAGCAGCGCGGCCATCGGAAGCGTTGCGACGGTCCAGCCGATCCGGGCGCGCGTCGAGAGCCGCGTGATGGCCAGATCGTCGTGATGCGTCGGGCCTGCGCGCAACCAGGTCCACCACCCGTACGCCTGCATCGGGAGGTAATACAGCAGTTGGAGGCCCGTGCTCGACCAGAGATGCGAGCGCCAGAATACGATGCCGTACAGGATGACCGACGCGACACCCCACGCCCAGGTCCAGATGTTGTTGCGCACCAGCAGCCAGACGTTCACCAACGTCGCGATCGCGGCGGCAACTTCCATCGCCGAGAGTTCGTGCAGCACCCGCTGCCAGTCCATCACGACGCCTCGCAGTGAAAGAGCAGCGAGAAGTTGCATACGATGCCCTGCCATGGCCCTGGAACCGCGGCCGGATCGCGCTGCAGCTCATCATACGTCATCACCGTGAACGTGCCGCCGGCCGCACGCGCCAGATCGATCAACGGCGCACTGACATCGATGCCGTGCGCCGTGACACCTCGCAGACCGAGTTCGCGGACGAGAAACCCTTCACCGCACCCGATGTCGAGCATCGGCCCCGGGGCGAGCCCCGACGCCGCGCTGACGATCGCGTGATCGGTGCCGGCCGTGCGGCTCGGGATCAGTCTGTCGCGCACGACCTGGGTCCAGGCCTGCGCAGTGTCGATCCAGCTGGCGACGATCCGCGCATCGAGTGACGGTTCGGGCATCAGGTGGCGAGAGCGGCAGGTGGCGGGAGACGATCCTGCGGTGGATCGATCCGGACGCTGGCGGTCGCAATGAAGATCTCCTTCAGAAACACGATCAGCCCGCCGATGAGCGCCAGCATGGCCGCGATGAACAAACCGGCAATCCATCGCGACCCACTCACACTGAGCAGCGCAGCGACGAAGAGTGTGACGATCACCAGACAGATCAGCAGCGCGCACAACGTACAGAGCGTAATGGCCAGATTGATCAGTCGTGAGCGCCGCGAGAGCGTCGCCAGTCGGTCGCGCATGTCGTGCCGTTCGTTTCCTGCCGGCAACTCGTGATACTCTCGCTCGAACCGCCGCGCACGATCAATCACCCGACCGAGGCGATTCGTCAGCACGTTGAGCATCGCCGCCACACCGGACAGCAGAAACACCGGCGCAACGGCCTGCTGAATGACGTGTGCAATATCGAGGTCAGCGGTGACCAACGGCATGGCCGGTTCCTACTCGCGTCCTGGGGAGCCAGTGCGGCGCGACGCCCGATCCGCGTGATGCCGGTCCTCGCGTGCATGCAGCGCCGTCACTTCGGCCGCCGTCAGGCGGCGCCACGCCCCCTTCGGAAGATCACCGAGTGGCAGCGGCCCGATCGCCACCCGCACCAGCCGCATCACGCTGGCATCACAGGCCTCGACCATCCGCCGGATCTGGCGGTTGCGGCCCTCGTCGAGATCGATCAGCAGCCAGCCGTTGCGTCCACCGGTGCGCAGGATCTCGACCCGCACCGCGGACAATCGCTCCCCTTCGCCATCGCGTACGCCGCCACGCAGTGCGGCGACCAACGCCTCATCCGGTACGCGGTCGATCTGCACGTGATAGGTCTTTCTGACGTGGGATTCCGGCGCGCTGACGGCGTTCCCCCATTGCGTGTCGTTCGTGAACAGCAACAATCCTTCGCTCGCCTGATCCAGTCGACCCACCGGGCCAAGGAACGGCAGCGCCGGATCCTCCAGACAGCTGTACACCGTTTCGCGGCCGCTCGGATCGTTCCGCGTGGTCACCAGCCCGCGTGGTTTGTTGAGCATGACGTACACCCGTTCGGCGGCCTGGACGCCCGTGCCATCGAGCTTGATCACATCAGTCTCCGGCACCACGCGGCGACTGCTGTCCGTCACGCGTGC
>Ga0163155_10005788_pt1 | contig 12197 bp, 13 predicted proteins | sample OliLakLV19SP4G1_FD_148611 | JGI IMG/M metagenome (GOLD analysis project Ga0163155, IMG submission 148611) | Freshwater microbial mat bacterial communities from Lake Vanda, McMurdo Dry Valleys, Antarctica - Oligotrophic Lake LV.19.SP4.G1 | ecosystem: Environmental > Aquatic > Freshwater > Lake >...
GAATCAGGTAATAAAGTAGGTGTCGCCACCCATGAAGTCGATCGCTATGGCAGAGACGTTGCTGAGGTGTGGGAAAACAAGGGTGATAATGGCAAACTATTTAATACTGAATTGGTTTCGGCTGGGATGGCTTATAACTATAAAAAGTATTCAGGTCGTTGCCTGAATGCTGAATCGATCGACACTGCTGAAACAATTGCCAAACAGAAACGCTTGGGCGTGTGGGATGGTAAGCGGTATGAATATCCTTGGGATTTTCGGAGAGCGCAGAGGAATTAAGTATTTGATTACTGCATTGATTACTGCGTTACTCAAATACTTAATTAATTACTGCATTAATCTTCCACTTCATCCAAAGCACTTTCTAGCAAGAGCCTTACAATCACAGCCTTTTTCTTACTCGATCGAGCTGCGAGGATAGATAATTTGCGGTGCATAGACTCAGGCATATCAACGGTAAATCTGATGGTTGCCTCTTTGGGTTCAGTCTCCAGTAGTTTAGACAAGATGCTTTTCTCCTTTGTTATATTTGGTGGTGAGATTGGTTCTACTAGCTCGGTAGTATCGATCGAAATGGTCGGCTCTGGTAACGACGCTGGTTCAGTTTTGCCATAAACAAACTCTTCTGCAAGCGTATCAGTTAGTTTTTTTCTAGGTTTTGTCATGGCAGCATCCCTAGTATTTCGTTGAACAAATCCTTATATTCAAGAGCAGATTCAGCCGCAGGTCTACCCCCAATATCCCAAACTGTGGCAGATTGCCCTGATGAATCTGCAATCGCCTGTTTCTGGTGAATGACGGATTTGAGCAGTGGGATTTCTGGTGTTTGCCCTAATAATGAGATCGCTTCATCTTTGAGCTTTGTACCCTTCACCGCACGGCTGAGAAACAGAGCGGCTTTAGGCTGTCCACCACGCACTGATTGAGCTTGCTTCACTAATCGCACGGCATCAGAAGCAGATCGCAGATCGACACCTGTAGGCTGACATGGTATTGCTGCAAGGTCGGCGCGAAACAAAACTGCTCTGGTGGTTTCTGACAGGCTGGCTGGGCCGTCTACAACAATGTATTCATATTCGATCGCTAAATCTGGCATCTGCTCTAGCAGATCGTCGGATGTCTGAATCACCTTGCATGGTATTTTTACCTCCATATCTTTAACCCAGCTTGAGCTACTCTGTTGGGCATCAGCATCAATCAGTAAGATGTTTTTATGCTGCTTGACAAGCCAATAAGCCAGATGAATTGACGTTGTTGACTTGCCGCAGCCTCCTTTCTGATTAACAAAAGCTATAACTGGCATACTTACTTAATGCAGTACTGCATTGATTACTTAACTACTGCATTAAAGCATTATTTTACTGAATGCAGTAATATTTCAAGGTTTTGTTCGTTTATCCTCTAGAACACTGAGATCGCCCCTTTCTACTACTGCTCAGTGGACAATTGCCACGATCCAGATGGCAGCCAGATCAGATCGAATACTTGCTCATTCGCAATTGCTTGTGTGGGTGGAAGTAGAAACGATTGTAATGTCAGAATTACCTCTTGAAGCCCTTTGTCTTCAAGTTTGAGCTTTCCCTTCCTTAAAAAAGCTTTCCACTGCTTTTGCTTGGACTCATCATCAAAAAACTCAGAACTTAGAGCCAGAGGAGTGTTTGCTGGCACTGCTGTTTTGCGTCTCGCGAAAGTGGCTTCGATCGACAGACTAAGTACTCGACCGTTGAAAGCAAAGTGCTGGGAGAGATACCAGAGATCGTAGAAATCCTTCATCCGACTGTTGGCGATGCCGAGCGCGACCATAGCCTGAAATTTTTCGGCGATCGCGGTTTCGCGCTGATAGGCTTTGAGCATTGGAGTTGGGAAGTTCTCCAGAATGGCGGGAAATTCAATTTCCTCTACTCCTGGGTAGACTGAATCGCCAAAGCCGATATCAACTTGAATGGGGATGCGGATTTTTAATCCAGTCAGATTTGCATTTAGCGTAACCCTTACCCCTTGATAATTTTGGTCTTCTTTAATCGGGATGCCCCGAACTGTTGTGGCTTGAAACTCAAGTCCATCTGCATCAACTTGAGTCGTGCAGATTTCGCGAAAGACTTGTTCTAGATGTGCGACCGTATTATCCCCTTGACAAAGAAGGTCGAGGTCTCGTGTAGCGCGGTGTGGCTCTTGGCTCCAAAGTACGAATAGCATTGCGCCTTTGAGAACAAATCGATCTCGATCCTGAGATCGAGATAGCCGATAAAGCAACCGTTCCAAAGCATAGCGGGTCAAAATGCTTTGAAAGTCTTCTTGCTTACTTCTGGCAATGTTAAGGAGGCGATCGCGAATGGAGGCTCCAAGGTGAGTTTGACGATTGCTCATACCAGAGACTCTAGATAAGGACGAATGACATTGCTAACTCGACAGATCTTGGCATAGTGCCAGAGTTCATCAATCGTCGAGATCCTCTCCCGCCAGCATTCTCGTAGTGCTTCCAGTGCAACATCCAAACCAATTTTGTGACGGTATTTGAAACAATCTGCAACAGTTTTGGCAGGGTTATAGATTTGGATCGTGACACCTGCAATGTTATGAGTGTCAATCCCTGTATGAAAAGATTCACCAGACATATAAACAATCCGCAGAGGCAGCTTAGTTGATTGAGGTGTCCAAGCTTTTCGATCGATTGCCATCCACACCTCGAAAGGAGCCTGCGTTGTGATGTTATGGAACCGCAGAGCTGAAAGCAGACAAACTACACCATGAGGAACTCGTTTGCTAGCCTCGACCATCGTGGAATGTTCGGAAAGATCGGCTTCTGCTATGGTGTAGAGTCCTCGCCCCGATCGCACGATCTCGCCTTGTTGTTCGAGGCGACGCAAATACTCTCTATGGATGCCATAGGGTTCGAGGTCTCGCGGTCTAAGCATACCGAGATTACGGACAAGTTCGAGCACTTGCTGAGTTTTTGATTGCCCTTGCTTAGACTCATTAGAGTGTGTCATTTACTTGGCTACTATTGACTAGTACCTAGATTTTGACACATATTTACCAGAAAGCAAAGTAATGACCATTGGGGTATCTCGCAATCACTATCTCGCTTCTTACCCGTTCGATCTCCTGTTCTTCTAGCGGTGGAGCCTTTAGTTAACTAATTCTAGTTAATCATATATCTACTTAATACAGTACTGCATTGATTACTTAACTACTGCATTGAGTAAAATAATGCAGTAGTTAAGATTTAATCTCGCATATCCCATAGAACATAATTCAAAAGCCCAACACAGCGATCGCCTCTTCCTTCTGTTCTTCGCTGACCTCCAAATATTTCTGCAAACTCGCCAGCGAACTATGTCCCGATATTTCCTGAATGTGGCGTAATGGCACACCGCCGTTACTCATGTGCGTTAGAGCCGTGCGTCTAAAGCTGTGGGTACTTACACCTTTAATGCCCAGATAATCACAATATTTTCGTAGCACCAGGTCGGCAGCGCGAGTGGAGAGATGCCCATCACCGTCTTTAGCTGGAAATAAATAACCAGTTTCAGGCAGATCTGCCTCAGTCATAATTTTTGCCAACTGTGGATTTATCTTCACCGTGCGAGTTTTTTGGGTTTTAGTCGTTTGTCGTCGGAAAGTAATCGATCGAATACCAACATCATCTCTCTTCAACTGGATCGCTTCCGCAATTCGACAACCAGTGAAATAACAAATCCCAAACAGCGATCGATATCGATCGGGCATCACATTAAACAGATCGTCCAAGTTTGCATGAGACAAAACTTCAGCCTGACCATTTCTATTCACCTTCATAGTGCCTTACCACCCCCACTTCTTAATTTAGGCATTTTACGAAGTGCATAACCTTGATTTTACGTTGTTTTTGCTAGTGGTCTGTGGCGAAAATTCGAGAATTATGATTTGCTTATGATTCGATCGGTATGAAAACCACCTGTAACCCTGATTAGCTGTCTGATTCATAAGTTTTACTTAATTTGCGATCGTTGTGATCTTTGCGATCGCTGTTTGGGTGTTTTTGAATTTGTAAACATTGCGATCGATGCGATCGTTGATGGTTTCGTTATATATTTTTTGTAATCATTGCGATCGTCGATCGCGCATAGGTAAACCCCCATGAATCAATTTAAAACGGATGAGAGTCAAGCTAATTCTCAAAATGAGACAGCAAAATCTGCGACGGTGAGTTGTCGTATTTCAACAGATTGGGATGAGCAGTTGGATTCGATCGCTCTGAAATCGGGTAAGAAGAAAGCTGAGCTAATTAGAGATTCGATCGCGAGATATTTGGGTAGAGAAGATGTGCCAAGGGTGATGAGTGAAATCCTTGAGTTGAAGCAGATGATCTCCTATACGAAGAAGCAAAACGATCGACTGTTAGAGCAGAATAAAAATCTTCACCAACGATTGCGAACGGTTGAGGGTAAATTTAAGCAGTTGGCTGGTTAATTTGTTCTAGGTTGTAATATGTCTGAAAATGGAAAACCTGCTGCCCACACACCGCGAAAAGATTCAGATGTGTGGCATGGTCTGAAAGATCATTTAGATTGTGTTGCCGCAAAAGCTCGGCATAATGCCGCAAAATTTGGTGCTGGCGAACTTGGCTACTATGCTGGACTATGGCACGACTTAGGTAAATATAATCCAGAGTTTCAAAAGTATTTGGAGCTATGCGAAATAGCATCTCGGTTAGGTGGGGCTGAACCTCGCGATCGCGTTCCACATGCTATCTATGGCGCAAAACTTGCTGCCGAAAAATTTGAGCCTTTGGCATTGCTAATTGCTGGACACCATACAGGTTTACAAACTATTACTAAACTAGAGAACAATCTAATAGATCGGGCAGATAATTCTATTTATCAAATCATTTTACAGAAAGCTTCTGAAGAATCGATCGATCTAGAAATTGGAGTAAATGCATCTCAACAGCTAGAAAGTTTAGTGAGAGATGAATATAGTTATGATTTACTTTTGCGGTTATTGTTTTCTAGCTTGGTCGATGCTGATTTTCTAGATACTGAAGAACATTTCGATCCAGAAGCAGCCAGAAATCGAGGCTCCCATATAAAAATGACGGAATTATGGGAGATTTTAAGGGCATCGCAGCAACAACTAATATGTAAAGCAAGAGAATCTCCTAGCCCTGTAAATCAAGTAAGAGAAGAAGTTTATGAAGCTTGTGTAGCTGCTTCAACACAGGAGATGGGTTTATTTCGCTTAGCAGTGCCGACAGGTGGCGGAAAAACGCGAAGTGGTTTAGCTTTTGCCCTTGCTCATGCAGTAAAATATGATTTAGATCGAGTTATTATCGCAGTACCTTATACAAGCATCATCGAACAGACAGTGGATGTCTATCGTAATATTTTTGGAGATGCGGCAGTCCTAGAACATCATAGCGCTGTTAAACCTGATGATAGTAACGAAGAAGATGCGCGATCGCGGCAAGCTCAAGCAAGGTTGGCTACTCAAAACTGGGATGCCCCGTTAATTGTGACCACAACAGTCCAGTTATTTGAAAGCCTATTTGCTAATCGCACGAGTCGTTGTCGTAAGCTGCACAATATCGTTAAGAGTGTAATTATTCTTGATGAAGTCCAAACGCTTCCAGTGAGTCTACTTGACCCAATTATTAGTGTTCTAAATGAACTCTGTAAGCAGTATCAAGTTAGTGTTGTGCTTTGCACTGCTACACAACCTGCATTGGAAGGCAAAACCCCTTATCTTTCTGGGTTCCCGACTGGAACGGTTCGAGATATTATTTCTGCAACAATTGCCAAACAACAATTTTCAGTGTTGAGTCGGGTTAATTACACTGTGCCATCTGATGAGTGGAGTTGGGCTAGATTGGCGGAAGATGTTCGACAGTACGATCAAGCACTGGTAATTCTAAATACTCGCAAAGATGCTTTGGCTATTTTGAACGAAATATCAAGTTCTGATGAGGAACACATCTATCATTTATCTACCTTGTTATGTGGACAACATCGGCGCGAGGTTTTAAAACAGGTACGAGATCGCCTGAAAAATAATCAACCATGTTTACTTATCTCTACACAAGTAGTAGAAGCAGGGGTCGATCTAGATTTTCCAGTTGTTTATCGTGCGATCGGTCCGTTAGATCGAATTGTCCAAGCCGCAGGACGCTGTAACCGAGAAGGTCGCGGATCTGAGAAAGGAAAAGTAATTATCTTTCGTCCACAGGAAGGGAAAATTCCGAACGGTGAGTATCGAAAGGCTTTTGAGGAGACAAATATTCTGCTCAACCGCGAAAACTTAAATTGGGACGATCCTACGATATTTGAAGATTACTTTCGCAGGCTATACCAAGGTTTAGATACTGATGCTAAGGAGGTTCAAAAATATCGGCAAGTTTTTGATTTTCCTGAAGTTTCTCAGCGCTTCAAGCTAATTCCAGACGATACAACACCAGTTTTGATAGGGTATGACGATCGCGCCCGTGAGTTAATCTCTTCAATCCGTCGGTTCGGTCTGCGTTCAGGCACTATGAAAATGCTGCAACCTTATTTAGTGAGTCTTCGCAATCATGATTATAAAGTAACTGAAGAATTACGCGAACTTCTTGCTCCTGGTGTCTGGCTTTGGCAAGGCAACTATGACGACGTAAGAGGAATTGCAATAGGCAATGCCGCGATTGTGCGCGATCCAGCAGATTTAATTTTTTAGTTATGAGTATTAAGGAAATGAGTCCACCATTAATCGTTAAAGTTTGGTCTGATTACGCTTGCTTTACTCGTCCAGAGTTTGGAGCAGAAAGAGTTAGTTATCCTGTAATGACCCCAAGTGCAGCACGGGGGGTATTAGAGGCGATTTTCTGGAAGCCAGAGTTTAGCTGGTTAATCCAAGAAATTCATGTTCTAAAGCCAATTCGTCATTTCTCAATTGTTCGTAATGAGATAAATAGTTGGCAAAGTCCTAGTTCAGCCAAGAGTCCTGACTACCGCTACTTTGCTGATGACGATCGCTCTCAACGTCATACGCTTGGATTGAGAGAGCCAGCCTATATAATCAAGGCAAATATGAAACTCAAATCTCATGCAAATGCAGATGAGGCTAAATATCGCGATCAATTTCGGCGACGTGTCAAAAGAGGTCAATGCTATCATCAGCCATATTTTGGGAACTCGTGAATTCAGTGCCTTTTTTGCTGAGCCAAGTTCTGAAGACCAGCCTATTTTATTTAGTGATGAATTAGGTTTAATGCTTTTGGATATGGAATTTACCGCCACTTCAGAAGCTTCAACAATGGAGTACTTTACCCATGATGAGACAGGGGCAAAAGTCACTAAGGGAAAGGCACAACCTAAATTTTTCAGTGCAAGGTTAGATAACGGTGTATTGAGGGTTCCACAATCATGATCCTTACCAAATTAAAAGAATATGCTGATACCCGAATGGATCTCCCACCAGAAATGTATGGAGAAGGTTTTGTTCGCTGGTTAATTGATATTGATTCAGATGGCAAATTAGTTGGTGTTATCTCTCTCGGAGGTGATAAAGATAATAAATTTGGTATTCGGATGGTTACTCCTCAAGTACCTCCTGTTGGGAATGGGATTAAGCCAAGGCTTTTGGTGGATACAGGTGAAAGAGTTTTTGGAATACCAAAAGCTAAGTCTAATCCTAAAAGAGTTGCAATATATCATCAAAGCTTTAAGGACTTAGCAAACCGTTGTGCCGATGAAACTAAAGAAGTTTCTGTAATAGCTATATCAAAATTTCTACAAGCATGGAATCCAGAGTTAGATGTTTTAAATCTACCATCAGACTTCGATCCAAATCATGTAGTGACATTCAGGTGCGGTGAAGTTATCCCCTCTGATGCAAAATCAGGATTATATGAAGTCGAAAAGTTCTGGTCGAAAAATGCTATATCAGGTTCAAAAGACAAAAATGATAGTCATGACTCACCAATCATGACCTGTCTGGTAACAGGAAAATCAGCTCCTGTGGCTCAACGAATGCCAGTGCCAATAAAAGGGATTCCAGGGAAGCGTCCTGAATTAGCTTTGGTATCTGCAAATTCAAAAGTATTCACTTCCTATGGTCTAGAGAATTCGCTTAGTTCTCCAATTTCATATAGGGCAGGAGAGTATTTTGCCAAGGCACTTAACTCATTAATTGCTGACGAGCGATCGCGTATTTATATTGGCTCAACAGTTTATGTGTATTGGACAAAGGAAAAAATTGGATTCAACCCTTTCTCCATGCTAAAGCAGCCAAAAGCTGAAGAGGTTGAAGCATTACTTAAATCGCCTTTTACAGCTCAACAAGCATCAGGACTAACTAACTCAAAAGTAAACCAGTTCTATGCTTTGGCACTTACAGCTAATAATGCACGGGCTGTAGTGCGAGATTGGCTTGAAACAACTATTAACAATGTGCAGGAGCATTTACAGAAATGGTTTCGACATCAGCAAATTGTTGATGCCTATGGAGCAAGTCCACGACCACTTAGCATTTGTACACTTGCAGCAAGTGTATATCGAGATGCATCAAAGGAAATGCAGCCTTCTGCTCCTACAACTTTGATGCGTAATGCTTTGCATGGAGATCGTATTCCTGAAGACCTGCTTACCAAGTTGGTACAACGCAATCGTGTTGAGCATGAAATCACATATCCTCGTGCTGTTTTGCTCAAACTAATTTTTTCCAGTAATTCTAATCGTGAGGAGATGATGACTAACATGGAACAGTTAAACCTTAATCCCTGCCTTGAAGGGAACGATCGGGCTGCTTATTTTTGTGGTCGATTGTTAGCAGTTTTGGAAACAATTCAACGCTCTGCGATCGGTTCTATTAAAGCACCCCTTATCGATCGCTATTATGGTGCTGCATCAAGTACACCTGCGGTTGCTTTCCCACAATTATTAAGAGGAGCAAGAGCACACTTTTCTAAGTTGCGTAAGGAAAGAGTTGGAACTTACAAGGCATTGGAAGAACAGATAGAGGAAATTACTACAAATATTCATACTTTTCCAAAAACACTGAATCTTCAGCAACAGGGCTTGTTTGGACTGGGATATTACCACCAACGGGCTAGCGATCGCGCTTCGGCAAAAGCTAGGTCTGAAGCTAAAAAACTCGAACAAGCTACAGCATCTTAAAACTGCCAACTTTGAATCGATTTATCAAATTATCAATTAAGGAATTTAATCATGGAAGCTTACTGCAACCCCAATGTTCGTCATGACTTTGTTTTACTGTTTGACGTGATTGATGGTAATCCCAATGGCGATCCAGATGGTGGAAATATGCCCCGTACTGATGTCGAAACCTCTCAAGGTTTGGTGACTGACGTAGCACTCAAGCGCAAGATTCGTAATTACATTGTTACCTATGTGAATTCTGAGCTTGACCCTAACAGCGAAGAAGCATCTCGTCTCAAAATCTTTGTCGAGCATCATGGAGTGCTAAATGACCAAATTCGCCGTGCTTATATTGCCGAGGGAATTGCAGTTGGTAGGACTGCTAAGGAGATAGTCCCAGATACACTATTAGGATCTTTGCGAGATCTACAGCCAAATCTCCCAACAGCATTTGTATTTGTTGACAACGACGAAGACTCTGGAGAAGTCGATGCCACATTGGAATATAGCGGAGAGCTATCTGATGATGAGTTGAAAGAATTTTATGGTTTAGAGGCAGTTACAGAAATTTTTACCAATAAGACACTGAGTAAGTTCATCAAAGACTTGGTAAAAAAAGCGGGTAAGCCTGAAAAAAATCGTGCAAATGCAGAGAAAGCACAAAAGTGGATGTGTGCTAACTTCTTCGATGTCCGAATGTTTGGTGCGGTTATGAGTACGGGGCTGAATGCTGGACAAGTACGAGGTGCATTTCAATTGACCTTTGCCCGTTCGATCGATCCTGTCCAACCACAGGATTTGGCAATTACTAGAGTTGCTGTAACTGATCCAAAAGATCGAGAGAAACTACAGACGATTGGGCGAAAAACGATGATTCCCTATGGTCTGTTTCGTAGCTATGGGTTTTATTCTCCCAGTTTGGGTAATCAAGTTGGAGTTACTGAGAAGGATCTTGAACTCTTTTGGCAAGCACTTGTGAATATGTGGGATTTCGATCGATCTGCTAGTCGTGGCATGATGGCTCCGCGTGGACTATATATATTCAGCCATGAGAACAAGTTGGGAAATGCACCCGCACACAAATTGTTTGAGCGGATCGAACCTCAGCTACGCCAAGAAGATACAATTCCTCGACATTTTTCGGATTACGAAGTTATTGTAAATGATGCCGATCTGCCAAGCGGAATCACGCTGACGCGATTGATTGAAGGGTAGACGATTGGGCAGAGTTTAGAGTTTGTGCTTGAGACTTTGCCCAAATGCTACGATCTTGACAATAAAGCTATTTAGGAGAGTTGTGACATGGTTGCTCAAGTTCAAACACCTCGCACCTATTCGCCAGAAGAATATTTAGCATTAGAGATTGCCTCAGAAACTCGTAACGAATACATTGACGGGGAGATAGTTCCGATGGCTGGTGGAATGCCAAATCATAATCGCATTGTTCGCAATCTATGTACACTAATGACAGTGAAAATGCAAGGTCAGCCCTACGAAGTTTTTGTGGCTGACCAACGTTTGTGGATTCCCAAGCGACGAATTTATACCTATCCTGACGTGATGGTGGTTCAGGACAATCTGATTTATCAAGAAGGACGCAAAGATACGATTATAAATCCTTTGCTGATTATTGAAGTGCTTTCAAAATCGACCCGCAATTACGACCAAGGCGAAAAATTTACTTTTTATCGCACAATTCCGACATTTCAGGAATATGTGCTGGTGGATCAATACAGTCATCATGTGCAGCAATATGCAAAAACAGGGGTGAAGAAATGGGAACTCCAAGAATATGACAGATTAGAAGATGAGATTACTTTTGGCTCTCTATCTCTAGCTATATCATTCGCAGACATTTACGACAAAGTAGAGATAGAGCGACCAGAATTTGAGCAGGAAGTTCTATCCACGAATCTGTAGGAAATGATTTAATGGAACCTGATGATTATGTGATGCTTAGCGCACTTCAGCATTATGTTTACTGCCCTCGACAGTGTGCCTTAATTCATGTCGAGCAAGTTTGGGATGAAAATCTCTATACACTCAGAGGGCAGCGAGTACATGACAAAGTGGACATTCCTGATAGTGAAATTGTTGAGGGTGTAAGAGTCGAACGAGCTTTACCTCTATGGTCGCACAAGCTAGGACTAACAGGCTTTGCTGATTTAGTAGAGTTTAGCCTAGATGGAACTCCTTACCCAGTTGAATATAAATCAGGTTCTAAAAAACCTCGCAAGGCAGATGATGTTCAGCTTTGTGCTCAGGCGATCTGTCTTGAAGAGATGTTTAAGCTACCTGTACCTCTCGGTGCAATTTATCATGCTGCCTCAAAAAGGAGAAGGGAAGTAAAGTTGGATGAATCGCTTCGATCGATTGTAATTGAAACCACTCAAAACGTGCGATCGCTAATTGCTTTAGGAAAACTTCCCGCACCCGTCGCCGATCGACGGTGTCCAGATTGCTCTTTGATTGATGCTTGTATGCCTTATGCATTACAAGGCTTTGAGCGATCGGCAAAATCTAATAATCTATTCTCAATTTAGTAAAATCAGTGAAGCAGATCTTAAATACGCTCTATGTTCAGACGCAAGGTTCGTATCTTCATCTCGACCATGACACGCTTAAATTAGAGATTGAGAAAGAGACAAAACTGCAAGTTCCCTTACATCATTTGGGCAGCATTGTCGCCTTTGGGAATGTGATGTTTAGTCCATACTTAATTCATCGCTGTGCCGAAGATGGGCGCAGTCTCGTTTGGCTCTCGGAATATGGCAATTTCAAAGCTAGGCTGTCTGGTAAAACGACTGGAAATGTCTTATTACGGCATGTTCAACATCAGGCGATCGATCGCGCTGAGACGGCTTTACCTGTGGCGCAAAACCTTGTGGCTGGAAAGTTGCAAAATGCTCGTAGCGTGCTCATGCGTGCGGCGCGAGAAGCTGATTGTGAAAGCGATCGTATTCTCTTATCAGATTCCGCAAAAGTTCATGCTGATGCGATCGAATCTACCAAGTCAGTATTAGATATTGAAAAGCTCCGTGGAATTGAAGGAAATGCCGCTAAGTCTTATTTTGCAAGCTTTACGAG
>Ga0163155_10005803_pt1 | contig 12180 bp, 8 predicted proteins | sample OliLakLV19SP4G1_FD_148611 | JGI IMG/M metagenome (GOLD analysis project Ga0163155, IMG submission 148611) | Freshwater microbial mat bacterial communities from Lake Vanda, McMurdo Dry Valleys, Antarctica - Oligotrophic Lake LV.19.SP4.G1 | ecosystem: Environmental > Aquatic > Freshwater > Lake >...
ATCAACATCAGCAGCCATACCCGCTCTCGATTATTCATAGACTCTATCTGCTGTTGAATAGAGGCTTGAGTATTGCGCCCATAGAGATCGGCCACCAGTTGTTCTGTTAGCTGGCCCCGCAGCCGTGCGATTTTTTCAAGATTTCGTAAGTCGGGAAGGCTTTTACCAGTCTCCCAGCCGTGGATGGTTGACTGAGAAACGGCAAACAGATCCGCCAAATCACGTTGAGAGCGATCGCCGCGCACCTCTCGAACAATCTCAGTCAATCGCTCTAGTACAGACTCATCCAAGGTTTAACCCCGTTACGTAATTCTGGTAGCATCTGCGTTTCAAGCAGTAGGTTCAACTGGTTACACCGCTTAGCGTGAGGTTCTGTCCCACGGCTACTCAGACCTCGCAGTTAGCCTAACGCCATGGGGCGATCGCTACCAGGATATATCTTCCAACCTTTTTGGCACCTCAATCACTGTAGGTCTGCTCCCTGCCACAAATAAAACGGCACCGCCTTAATCGCTGTCCCAGTCGGGGAACAGCCCGTCTGGGAGAAGCGAATTAAGGCCGTGCCTTCCCCGTTGCCTCAATGGCTTGAATACATTACACAGAATCACTTCAGAACACCGTGCCAAGGGCACCGTGCCGTTAGTTGCTCTGAATCCGTACAGCGATCGCCTGCAAGACATCGCCCAACGCTGCCTGATCCATCGTATTGATTTGGGCAATGAGAGAGCTGTAATGCCTATCAAACCTCACATCGAAACCAGAATTGCCCAGCAGATGTGTTATCAAAGCAGCTTTAGCGTCAATTGAGAGCTGATCAATCATCGGTAATAGAGCACTCAACGGCTGCTCTGGACTAGTCGCTAAATCTGCACTCCGATGATCAGTGTTCTTCATCCGTAAAAACCAGTAGACATCAGCACCCTTGAACAAAACCTTAATGGTAAGAGTTCCCAAAAAAGTGCTGTTCTACCAGCTCACCTAGAGATTTTTACTGAGAAGAAGACAATTCAGTTAGGGGCAATCACCTACCAAAATCTGTCCTTTCGATGAATCATCGGGGCAAGTGACACGCTTACCTGGAATTCAGCACCAAGGCATTTGGAGCATCACTAGAATCAGCAACATCTGTCTTCATTTTGGAGGCGATCGCCTGTAGCAGCATAGCGACCCCTACTGCATCAATATCTTTGATGAGGCAATCACAGTAGAAGTAGTACCGCGCGGCGGGCGGTAATACTTCGAGCATCCGTTCCAGAGATTCAGCCTGCATATCCCGCTCACCACGTCGATAACGGCTGATACTCGACTCTGCCACTCCGCTCTTAGCGGACAATTCCTTAGCAGTAATCTCAAAGTGCTTTAGCGTCGCATTCAAAGCGTCAGCGAATTTCATAGGGTAATTGTCAAAAATACAACTCTCGATCCCTTGACTTTGCCTTTAAACTAACTAAGAATTAGTTGAATTAGTTTTTTGGCAATGTCAGCGCACATGGTAAATCTTAACCCACTGGACGATGAGCCAACGAACGCCGAATGGCTGAATAATCACTTGTGGCTTTTAGCTGATGCCTACCGCAGTGGCTGAGGACTGCCAATCTCCAGACTGCCTATCCTGCAAGCATTTTAGGCTTAGGGTTGGGGCGTAACAGTAGGACACCGATCGCTTCAGCTCCTCGGCATCAAGCAAGCTAGATTGAGATTAAAGACACTTCTAGGGCAGGACAGTCCGAAACTATAAGCGTTCAAGACCATACGTGAGTTATGACAGCAAGCCGAGTAAGATTCAAAAATTTGCTTACAAACTGCTGCTTTCTGATGAGATCTGCAAGCGGATCATTTATACTCACTAACAGTAAATTAGCTCGTCCTGCCTCAGTTGCAGGCAAGCCGATAGCTTTTCCCTTTAAAGGCGATAGGAGGTTCACCAAAATCGTTAGCCTTTAAAAGTCAAAACCCCCACTGCTTGAACAGAAGGGGCTGAAGACTTTATTTGCTACGAACAAAACCCGAATTGGGTTCAGTCAAACAAGAACCAGATAGAACAGATAGGAGTTTGGAACTCTAACACCACGCCATCAGAAAGCAAATGTTAGGTTACCTGAGCTTTGCTATGCCAATTTTAGTGGCAACTCGCTAAAAGAATCAACCTCTTTAGCAAGAATTCACAACAAAATTTGCATGGCTTCCTATCTGTCGTTTATTCGACATAGGGAGTAAATTGTGCATTTAATCGTTTGTGGATGCAGGGGACGATCGCCCCTGCCCTGCTGTTGTATTGCTGAAGTCCTTATGCATGGGGAGGGAAACCCATGCTGCTAGCGGCTCATCCTCTTCCCCTTGAACCATTCCAAACTCAGATTGATCATGAATTCTGTCAGGGCAGTGCGATCGCCCCACCCTTATACCGAGCTGCGATCGAAGTCATTGAAGATACAGGCTTCTGGGAACCTAACCAAGCGCTGAATCAGCGTGTGTCACGCTTTTGGGAAAGTCATCGCCCCCATAGTTTTGGAGCAATCGCCCTTTTCCGGCAGGAATCTGGTGAATACTGGCAAGGAAAAGCCCAGGTTCCGCGCACGGACTACAAGAAGAACAAGCTAATCAAATATGAAACCATTGTTGGCAGTGGGTCTAAAGCGTATCTGCCCCCTGTTGACCCGGAAACAAGGCAGGCGATCGCCCGCCGCTATGGTTGCGATATTCCTCTAGAGGGAAGCTTTTGGACATGGCTCAAGTCTCACCCGGCTATCCCGATCATCTTGACGGAAGGCGGCAAGAAAGCCCTGGCGCTATTGAGTCTAGGATATGTAGCAATCGCCTTGACAGGGGTGAATGGTGGCTATCGTGCCAATGGTCGTATTGGTGGCGCTGTCGTGCCACTGGCAAAATCTGAACTGATTGAAGAAATTAATCAGTTTGCAGCAGTAGAGCGTCCTATCGTCCTAGCGTTTGACCAAGATATTAAACAGAACGCCCGCGACCGTGTGACGAGTGCTCTATTCAAATTTGGGGCATTGCTGAAGGCCAATGGTGCCCAAGTGGCGATCGCCACTTGGGAAGCAGCCGACAGTAAGGGGATTGATGATCTGATTGTGGGTCAGGGTGCAGCTGCCGCCGAACATGTCATTAATACGGCCACTTCATTTGATGAATGGGCGATCGCCTTACGATTGGCTCAGCGTGTAAAACGCAGACCTGATCTAAATCTGGGGCAGCGGGAGTTTGTAGACGTAGCTGGGGATCTGCCGCGCGATTGTGATTTAGCCCTACATGGCGGCAAGGGTACGGCTAAATCCAAATTGATCCAGCAGGAAATCTTAGGCGAATCCTGGCTATCAATGGCTGCACTGCAATCTCTCGCTAGGGAGCAGGCCGAAAGTTGGGGTGGTGCTTTCATTAATGATGGCGATCGCTACGGGAATCGGTTCTTGAAGCAGGGGCAGCCGGTGGATGGGGGCAGTGTCTGTATCCCTTCGCTGTTAAAGGTGCGGCAAATTGATGCCGATGTGTTGGTGCTCGATGAAACGACGGCCATCCTGCAATTTTTGTTAACCTCCAAACTGGCGAATAAAGACGGTATCCGTCCGCTGCTGCTCACTGAGTTTGAACGTCGGGTTCGAGAGGCTAAGCGGGTCATTGTGGCCGATGCTGATCTGACTGAAGAGGCATTGCTCTACCTCGAAGCGATTCGAGGCAGGCGGTTCTACTTGGTTCGCTCAGAACGCCAACCCCTACAGTGGACTGCTCATCTCATGGAGGGCAGTAAAAATCAGGCGATCGCCGAATTGCTCCACCGGGCAGAGAACCTGCCAGCAGGCACTGTGCTGTATGCCAACTTTGACGAGAAGAGAACAGCGAATGCGATCGCGGCTATTCTGCAAAGTCGGGGCATTCAATCGTTATTGATCACCCAAGAAACCAGCGGCGGCGAGCTGGAGCGCAGTTTCTTAGCCAGCAAAGGGCGTGATCTGCCCTCTCTAATTAACAGCGGCATCCGCGCCATCATCACTAGCCCCAGTGTCACCCAGGGGTTCAGTATTGAATGTCATACCGATCTAATTGATGCGGTATTTGGCATCTATGGCGGCTCTAGCATCAGTTCAGATGCGATCGCTCAAGCCTTAGATCGGGTGCGCGCCCCCATTGACCGATTTGTGTCCATCCCCAAACGCGGTAGAGCCTACAGCCACCTTTCTAAGGCATTGAATTCCAAAGACTTCCTGCGCGAGTTCAAAACCTGCGGCACTAGTACCGCTCGCCTAGCCCGTCTTTCCCTTAAACCAGAAACCACCGCCATTGTAGATACCCTCGACTGGGAATCCGCCAATCTCAAACTGATCGCCTCCTTTGAGGTATCCCGCAACCAGGGGATGGTTGCCCTCCGCGATACCGTTTGTGCTCTCCTACGCCATGAAGGTAAAACCATTCAGCCGTTTACTTCTATGCTTACCAAAGACTCCGTTCAAGCCACTGTCCAGGCCATCCATCACGCTAACAATACCGCTAACCTAATGCGGGCGATCGCCATCAGTACCGCCATAGAACTCACAGATGAGGAAGCTGCTGCATTAGAACATAGGTCGCGCTCTGGATCGCTGCTACAGTCTGAGCTAGATAGCCTGCAACGGTATTACATCGCCAAATTTTATCGTTTGCAAACTGTAGATCAGGCCACCGTCGAGTTTGACGACCACGGCAGAACTCGCACCCAGATCCGCAATCTAGAAAACATTCTCCATGAAACCGCCGCCGTCGAGCAGTCTGCTAAGTCTATCGACCAAAACGCAACCACGCCCCAAGACTGGGATAAGGCAGTTCTACGACGTTGGTTATTGGTAAAGTCCGGTGCCATTCAACTAATCGAGGGCATCTGGGACGGCAGCATTCACGACCTCACGCCAGATATCATTACCCCCATTGCCGCAATCCTTAAACGCCACTCGCATGAATTTAAGCTGGCCTTTGGTTTCAGCAACCTGACCAAAGTGACGGATGTGCAGGCGATTGCCACTGTTTTGAATTGGTGCGGCATCAAGCGAATCTGCGATCGGCGGCGGGTTGGAAAGAAGATCCGTCGCTTCTATGCAGTCGATTTAAAGTACCTGGAAACCCTACGGGATATTGTTAAACGGCGATCGCAATCTGTGACACCTCCCGAAATTGATCAACAGATCCGGGGGGATGGCACAGCCTCACAGTTCACAACTTTGGTAGATTTTGAGCCGAGCGGGAAGTCTAGGAAAGATTCAGGAACGAAAATACCCATGTCGTCAGGGGCATCTTCTTTAGATATGAGCACGGTTTCAGGGACTGGGTTGGGACTGGAGAGGTTTGCCAGCAAGCTGTTAGGGCGATGATTCACGGGATTTGGGGTGATGAAGCGGACAGGTTTCATCCTGAACAATGTGTGAATGTGTGGCTTGTCCATGTATGGCAAGCCGCAGAGTTTTATTGTTCTGCTCAGGTGAAGGATTTACCTGAGTTGATGGCAGACCATGATGAGTATGGCCTGGAGCCGATAGATGAGGATGGCACTGTAATAGCGGTAGTCGAGGCAGTGCAGAGAAGGAACCCTTGATAGTAGGGGGCGATCGTGTTCTCTGTCTGTTTGTTTAGGTGATCTCCAGATGCAGAAGTGTGTGGTGTGAAGTGATCAGTGGGAGCTTAGGCAGCGGTACGTTTTTGGATATTCTGATGCCACAGGAAGATCTGTCACGGTAAAAATCTATCCGGTGTCACCATAGAGGCAGAAACTCCTTTGAGAAGCATTAAAGGATTGTTATCTAGAGTGATCCATGTGTCATTGGAATAGCTTCCTGTACCCTGATGAATTCGCAGTTGATCCACATTAAGGCCATCTAAAAGCTTAATAAAATCTTGACCAAGTTGGAAGTCATTAACTTGACTGAAGCCATTTAGAGAGATACCAAATTGGTCAGCTCCTTCATTCCCTGTTAATTCATTCTGTCCTTCTCCTCCAATCAGAGTATCGTTTCCAAACCCTCCTCTCAGTAAGTCATTTCCGCTTAAGCCCCGTAGCGTATCATGGCCATCTTGCCCGTTGATCACATCATCAGAAAACTCGTAACCAGAGACCTCGTTATCCTTGTTATTGAGGAATGTTACTTTACCAGGACCCAAGACTTGAGTTTCTTTCCAATCATCATTGACAACATCAAAGCTGTCTAGGATGACGTCTGGTTCTGCATCTGATACTGCAAATAAGACGTTTGCAAGATCTTTATATGCTTGTGGTCGGAGGAAGTTATCTATATTTTCTAGCTGGAAATTTTTCAGTACAATTTTGGTTTGTTCTACTCCCTCAAAGTGGATGATCAAATCATTACCAGACTTGATAAAAATCATGTTATGTACGTCAAATTCAGCTCCTATGAACTTAAGGTAATCAACTTCATCAATCACAGTTTGACTGGGATTAGTGCCTTTGCCAACACCTCCAAAATTCCAGACAGTTACCTGACCATCTTCGGGTGTAATCACTATCCTCTGTTTCGCACCTAAGCAGTCAATTTCTCTCTGGCGGGGTTCACTTTGAGGGTCATCTTCAACCGGGGGGTACTCTAAAGGGTTATCAGCCGGAATTGGATCTGCAATGCTCTCGGATGTATCTTCAGCTGAGTTGAGAGACTCGATTGGAACAATTGGGATAAGAACAATCGGATTAACGTCTATCAGAGGGGAATCTATCTGAGTATTCAGGGGGAGGGGATCTTCGCCAGAAATGCTTTTATCTGGAATGGGATGCTGTAAGGGAGGATGCCAGGTAACGTTAACTGGGTCTTCCCCTACAGCTAACGGGTCTTCATTGGGGGTGAGAGGCTCTGCTACCCAAGTTGGATTAGACTCGGTTGGCAACTGATATGTTCCCTTGTCGAGCGCGATTGCGGGCCAATCGCTTTTAACCGTAGGAGAGTCACCTGTACCTTTCTCTGGAGTAGTTATGCCTGACGATTGATCAGAAATAAAGGTGGCTTTCTCTACCAGAAAGGTGTCTACGCTGATAGTTGAGTCCTCAGCGGTAACTGGTCGGAATATAACATGAGTTAGATGGTCTTCTACGTCTTCAATACCTAACGCTTCAGAGGCATTATTGCTGCCTGGATTCAGCAACTGAATAATGAGATCGCTTGCAAAGGAATAGCCTATATCAGCTAATGGCTGATTGGCAGGTTCAGAAGATCCTTTTCCATTAGAATTGGATGGATTGGGCACTTTTTCAGCGGGAACAAGTGCAGCTTCGTCCAGGGCATCAGATTTTGAACCAAATAGATCCAAGCTTAAGAGCAATAGAGCGAAGAGCCATAAGCTAACGTTGAAAGCCTCTGGAGCAGTGAATGAAGACGCTAAGGTAACTTTATTCCCATCTGGCTTGGGATTTTGAACAACTCTTGCAGAGAGATATGATGCGGTTTGAGTAATATTCTCCTTCTTAGGATAGTTGTCATTTGAATGAAACATAGCCTGATTGCTTTCCCGCGATTTGATGCTTTCCAGGAATGCCTTCAAGTCTTCAAATGTCCAAATTGTGACTGGACAATCTAGCTTTTTCTCATAAAGTTCTTTTAAATCGCCTGCTGTTCGATTCTTGGGAATGATCCAGAAAAGGATAATGATTTCAGTTTCACCGCTTCGAATCTTTAAAGACGCATTGTGAATAATGTCGAGATTGAAGTGGTCAATTACTTGTTGAAGCTGGGGGACGAACTCATTCAGAATGTCTACTCCTGATGATAGGATGCCTACTTGATTGTGAGCAGATAGGCTTCTAACTTCAGAGAGCGTTTTCAACATGTTCTCTACCCCACGCTTTTCGCCTGGGGGAAAAGGATCAAACAAGCGAGCCAGATCCATTTCAAAGATTAAGAATGTACGAGCCATGTTTAACCAGGTCTCCTGGGGGCTTTGGAATTTGGTGGTTTAGTAGGGCGGACGTCGATCAAGCAGCTAAAGTATGGAAACTTGTGGTAAACAATGAGGCCAGGAAAACGTCTTTCCTCCTTAGCCCAAGATCGGCCATTAAATTTTTTGTAAGAAAAATTTTAGGTTTGAAATCTGAAATCTTTATCAGTTCATAATTTAGTCTCAATAAGTTAACCCGATTACGAATATGAATGCATCTAAAAATGACCGCTGAGAAAATTGATGCTCAACGGAAATATTCAAGTCAAAAATAAGATGGACTTAGCCGGAAGGGTAAGTAACCCCTACATTCCACATCTAAAGTTCTACACTGAATAATTAGCGCTAACCCCAGCTAGGGTGTATCAACTTAATTAATTGTCGTTAATCGTCACTGAGCCAGTTAGGAAAGTGAAATATAGATTCGTGTCCGCTAATCACTGAGTAGGTCTAATGTTCTCCAATGAATTTATTAGTTTTTCAATTGTGATTACGATATTTTTTGTATTTCGATTCTTATCTTCTATGAGAAAAGGTTTTACCGCTGCCAATCCTTGTGACAGTTTTTTTATTGCCCTGCTAAATATAAGAATTGTCAAAGGATCTTCTGAGGGCAAAAATTCAAGAATTGAGCTAGTTAATAGGGCAACTTGAGTTGTATCTTTGGATACAAAATCTTTAATCTCTATTGAAGAGTCATCTCCTCTGTTTTGGAGAAAGAGCCTGACTTCGTCTATGCCGACGAGCAATTTCTGGAGTGCAGTCTTGAATTGGAATACAGAACGTAAATCCCATACCTGTAAGTAAGACTCAATTTCCTGTGCCAATTGGCCTGCTAGCTCTTCTTCCTCAACCAGACGGCGTATTACAGGGGAGTGGAAGGAAACGGTCTGCCTACTATGCCCTAGAGTATCGTCAGCAGCCTCACTTAGAATCTCTTCCATCCAGGCATTGATACTTTTATCTGCCTTGCGGGCTGCAAGGTGAATTCTCTCGTGGGTAGTTTCGTCAATTCGAAAGGTTAGTTGTTTCACCGCTTTAGGACGGCGATCGCGGTCCGGGGTAAGGATTGTATTGACCTTCTGTTGACGGTCCTTCAGCTCATTTGTTTCTGGAGAAATTCTTTTACCAGAAGGATTTTGAGCGGGACTATCTTGAGCTGATCCTGTCACTGAAGTTTTCGGCTGATGCATGAAAGACCCTGATTTGCTGGACATTCACAATTTGATTGCCTCTCGCGAGACACCTGACACTAATAGTTGCCGAGACGATATCCGATTGGAGGTTGTACCTCTACAGAAACCAGGTTAATAGAACCTTTCAGGGCGAGACGGCAATAGTCAGGCAAATTCGCTACCCACTTTTGATAGCAAAAAAAGCTGTCATCAGTCAATAGATATAAATTTAAAGTAAAGACCAATTATTTTGATCTTAACAAGTATATCAATACTTAACGAATCTGAGTGAAATCAAATTATGAAGTCTTTTATGTAAAAATTTTAGTGGTGTTGGGTATATAGATTATTTTATTTTGCCTGAAAATTAGCTTGTAGATGGGATATACAATATTGGAATCCAAAAAAAAACTATTTTAGCTACACGCTGAGATAATGGCCAAAATGACTGCTATAGAAGGATGATAGCTTGTTCGATCAAACGATTGACAAATCTAGCTTAGCTGGATATCCACTGCTTAGATTACGTTTTAAGAAAAAGCAATCAGAATATGAAATCATAATATGATGTCAAAAACGACTTTACATTTTGCTTATTGATCGACTAAGCTGTAACCAGGTGTGCTGGAGTTCCATAAAGCAAGAGCCTTTTATGAGTAATTTAGATAAACAACGGTTTGATGATGACAGTGACTTAGTACGGCAGGAGCGCATCCGTCAGGCACGTCTTAGCTTTAATCTGGCATTTGTGACGACGGCTATTGGTGTACTGATTAGCTTGGCGGGGTTTGTCCTTCTATCTACTGGGAAACCTCATGCAGGAACAGTAACAACAGCTGGGGGGACAACAATTATCACCTGCTGCTACAAATTTGCGAAAGATGCCAACGATCGCCTCGACAAGCTAGCGATGAAAAAAGATGAGTAAAGAAATTGCGGTGTTGCTGATCTACTAGATGTATGAGTTCTGTAAGGGCGTTGCGTGTAAAGCCTATTTCTTTCAGAAACACGCAGTATTTCTGAAAGAAGTAGTACTTCCACTGTGGGGTGGCTGTTTTGAGATCATACTTGTATCCAACGATGCCTTAGTGTTTCCGCAGCAGAGTCGGTTAGTCGGCTACAGCGGATTGAAAGCGCTAGATAATGGCGCGTGGTTGACGATATGTTGGGATCGCTAAGGGTTGTTCACTATAGAGTCTAGCCGCAATAGATTAATTGCATGGAGGGTTGTTCTGGGATAGCTGTTAGTGAATAGTTCACCGGCATCTAAGGATTTTCATCTGCTATTAGTTATTTCACTCTCCAGGATGTATGAAATAACTCTCGTCAGAGTGTGATAAAAGTCACTGTCTAGACACCTCTTCTGTGAGGGCGATCGCCTTTCATTTTTCAGCACTGGCTGTCAATGAAGGGATCAACCTAGCCCCTGGCGAGTTGAGTTTTGGTTCTATAGTCCGAGTGACTGTAGGGCAGCGATCGCCGCTTGCTTCTCAGCTTCCCCCTTACTGCATCCAGTACCCGTCCCTTGGACTTGGTGGTTGATTAGTACCTCGACTGTGAATGTTTTGGCGTGGTCAAGACCAGATTCATCAATCACCCGATACTCTGGTGTCTTTTTATATTTTGAAAGACTATATTCCTGAAGCTGCCCTTTTGGATTAACTAGGCTAGGAGCAAGGAGGGTACTGTCGTTTTTAGAAGACTCTTCAATGGAGTCAAACAGAGGTGTTACTAAGGCACAGACCGCTTCAATGCCTGAATCTAGATAGTATGCGCCAATCACGGCCTCAAACGCATTGCTTAGCAATGATGGCTTGATGTGTCCTCTTGTTGACTTTTCACCATTGCCTAGTAATATCCATTGTTCCAGATTCCAACGTTTAGCCAGTTCTGGCAATTTTGCATTTTTGATTAACTCAGAGCGTCGCTCAGTGAGTTCTTTCTCTTTACAGCCAGGATAGCGTTGGTAGAAGTAAGCGCCTGCAAGAAACCCTAGTACCGAGTCACCCAGAAACTCTAGCTGCTCGTTGTCACCTTCTGTTTCAGTAGGGTGTTCGTACATGTAGGCGCGGTGGGTAAGTGCCCGATACAACAGAAGAGCGTTGTTGAATGGAATCTGTTCTAATAAACCGCTCAGCTGCTGGCGGATCGCAAGTTCTCTAGCGGAGGAGTTCCCCTTGAGAGTTTCAGGATGTATCTGTTCCTGAGAAAGGAGTTTGAGCACGATCTGTCGCTGTTGAGCGATCGCTTCAGCTTCTGGGGCACCCACTGCCACTAGAAGGCGGTTCATGCTGTCTAAGGCGCGGTAGGTATCCTCGGTCGAAAAATTCGTTCCGTGTGCCCACTGGTTGCGTACTTCAATCAACTCACTGACGAGTGCTCGCTCAGTATGAGATAGGACTTTTTTGAACGCTTTGTCCCATAGTCGAGAAATGACGATTAGGAGAGCAGAGACATCTTCGCGTAAGGTTTCCTTGACTGTTCGACGCAGGGGAACCTCTTTGGTGAAGCAGGTTTCTGCTTTCGATAACCACCCATCTTGGTAAGTGCTTTGCATTTGTCGCTCGGTATAGGGATACAGACCCTGGTGTAGCAACCGGAGCGCTTTGCTGATTTGTTCGTGATTCCTAGCAGTCATTAAAAAATGCTTCCCAATCGTTTAGAACCCGATGTAGCAAGGGAGAGAGGGCGATGGTTTGTGCCAATGAGGGGGTCAGTTCGAATGCACTCAAGATAGCTACAGGGGCAAGAAATTAGTTTCCGTAAAGCGGGTATGGCTAGACTGGGCTGGATACAGGCTCACGGCACGACTTTTTCCGTGCCGTGAGCCAACGTCTAAAAGCCTCTCATTTCAGTTTCGCTTCAGCTATTCCTTAAAGCCCTATAACTCTGGCGGATGCCATTGTGAACGAATCGTGAACTTACGTACTGTCGCTAGTACCATAGTTCCGAAATTTCGCCGTTGCCGGGTGCTGGATACGATTGTCACGCTGAAAGGAACGCATCTAAATTCAGCATGGCACTCTCAAAAATCCTCTCATCTGCTTGGACTGGTATTAAATTCGTCGCTAGGCTGGTTGTTTAT
>Ga0163155_10005813_pt1 | contig 12168 bp, 11 predicted proteins | sample OliLakLV19SP4G1_FD_148611 | JGI IMG/M metagenome (GOLD analysis project Ga0163155, IMG submission 148611) | Freshwater microbial mat bacterial communities from Lake Vanda, McMurdo Dry Valleys, Antarctica - Oligotrophic Lake LV.19.SP4.G1 | ecosystem: Environmental > Aquatic > Freshwater > Lake >...
GTGATGACGCAGAGTGCCATGCCCGTCGAGTGGGCTACTACCACGATGAACCTGGCGATCGCCTACTATTCCCGCATCAAAGGCGATCGCGCCGACAACATTGAGCAGGCGATCGGCTTCTACGAGCAAGCGTTGACGGTGATGACGCAAAGTGCCATACCCATCGATTGGGCTGCTACCACGATGAACCTGGCGATCGCCTACTCTGACCGCATCAAAGGCGATCGCGCCGACAACATAGAGCAGGCGATCGGCTTCTACGAGCAAGCGTTAACGGTGATGACGCAAAGTGCGATGCCCGTCGATTGGGCTACTACCACGATGAACCTGGCGACCGCTTACTATTCCTGTATCCGAGGCGATCGCGCGGACAACATTGAGCAGGCGATCGCCGCCTACAAGCAAGCGTTGACGGTGATAACGCAAAGTGCCATGCCCGTTGAGTGGGCTACTACCACGATGAACTTGGCGAACGCCTACCGTAACCGCATCAAAGGCGATCGCGCGGAAAACCTGGAGCACGCGATCAACGCCTGCAAAGACAGCCTGGAAGTTTTTACACCAGAATTGCTGCCTGACTACTGCCGCAGAACAGCCCGTTTTTTGGGTAATCTCTATAGCGATCAGCAGCGGTGGTTAGAGGCTCTGCCGATTTACCAGAAAGCGCTCCAAGCTGCCGAAACCCTCTACCAAAGTGCCAACCTGTTGGATAGCAAGGCCGCTGAACTGACAGAAACCGCCGATCTGCCCCGACGCGCAGCCTATGCTTTGGCGCGGACTGGCACGCTCCAAGCAGCCGTTGAAACCCTGGAACAAGGCCGCGCCCGTGGTCTGAGTGAAAGTCTCGATCGCGACAGAGCCGACCTTATCCAACTTCAACAAACCCATCCCAACCTTTACAGCCAATATCGAGATGTCGCGACCCAACTCCGCAACCTGGAGAGCCAACAGCGCGATCGCATGACCAGCAGCGATCGCCACAGCCTCACTCCTGAAGCCCTGAGAGAAGAGGCGATCGCCCTCCGTCAACAGCTCAGCACGTTGCTTCAATCAATCCGCCAAGTCTCCGGCTACGAGGAATTCCTATCGTTGCCGACCTTTGCAGATGTATGTCGTGTTGTGCAGCGCGATTTGGCAGAGCCAACGCTTTGCGATCGCCCGTTGGTCTACCTCGTGTCCACTCCCGCAGGTAGCCTTGCCCTGATCGTTACCCCAAACGATACTCAGTCAATTTGGCTTGACGAGCTAACAGAGGAACAACTCAGGAAAATCCTACAAGTTTGGTTCGCTGCCTACAACCAATCCCAAAGCGATCGCCAAGCTTGGCTCAATGCGCACATAGTTTCAAATTTGGTGCCTCATATAGAGTAAGGGTTTGAGGCATTATCCAAGGGCAAAAAAGACCATGATTTTCTTGGTTTTTTCCACAAGCACAAAATTGTGTGCGTTTCAGCCAAGTCTTTAATGTGGATAATGACCCTCAAACCCTTATCAGGCAACAAGCACCAAATTCTGAACTATCTGCTATTTTACATACCCGTACAACAAGTAGTTCAACCCAAATAAAAATTAGTAGTCTGAGGCGTAAATCTGCCTACCGTTCGTAGTGCAGGCTTCCAGCCTGCGCGGGCAAGATGCCCACCCCACCCTACGGTAGCTAAACTTGCGCCGTCTTCTATTAGACCTTAATCCTCTAATTGACAGTGCTTCTACTTCATATCGTAGCCAAACAAATTGGGGTTTACCTCGTCGAGTTTGAGGTCAGCTAAGCCATACTCTGCCCAGCGCCGATCGACCATGGCGGCGGTGTCGGGATCGGGCGACAGTTGCGCTGCCCAAGGGCGATCGCTCTCTGGATAGACCTTAGTGGTGGCATCGATCCCCATCTTGCTGCCCAGCCCTGGCTTTTCGGTAGCAAAGTCGAGCGAGTCGAACGGGTTGTTGGGCAAAATGAACACATCCCGCACCGGGTCAACCTTGGAAGTAATCGACCATACCACCTGACGCGGATCGCGGATGTTGATGTCTTTATCAACCACAATCACAAATTTGGTATAGCTAAACTGCGGCAGCGCACTCCAAAACGCCAGCGCCGCCCGCCGCGCCTGCCCCGGAAATGCCTTGTCAATCGAAAGCACGGCCACCTTGTAGCTCAACCCTTCCATCGGCAGGAAGAAGTCAATGATTTCGGGCACCTGCTGCCGCAAAATCGGCGTGTAAATTCGGTTGAGCGCCAGCGCCATCATCGCGTCTTCCTTCGGCGGACGACCGCTAAAGGTGGTCATGTAAATTGGATCTTTGCGGTGGGTCATGCACTGAAACCGAATCAGCGGCCCTTTGGGATTGGAGGGGCCGTAGTAGCCCATGTGATCTCCTGCTGGCCCGTCTACTCCCACGTCACCCGGCGTAATTGTCCCTTCCAGCACAATCTCGGCATCGGCGGGCACTTCTAGATCTACCGTTTTGCATTTAGCCAGGTGAATCCCTTCCCCCGCATACAGCCCCGCAAACAGCCACTCCGATAGGTCAATCGGCAACGGGGTAGCAGCCGCCATGATCAGCAATGGATCAACGCCGATCGCGATCGCCACCTCTAGGCTTTGCCCTCGTTCTGCCGCCTTGCGCAAATGGCGCGTGGGTCCGCGCACCGACAACCACTGCACCGTCATCGTGGTTTTCGACTGCAACTGCAACCGATACACACCCACATTCACCGCCTTACTCTCTGGATCTCTGGTAATCATTAGCCCCAGCGTAATCACCTTATCGGCATCGCCGGGATATACCCGCAGCAGCGGCAGCTGAGTTAAATCGACCTGATCACCCTTGAGCACCACCTGCTGACAGGGCGGCAAGAAATCGCGGCTGGGTTTGGCGCGCGCCACATCTAGCAGCACCTTGCCCAACTCCACCGCCTGGGCAAACTTTTTGGGCGGACGCAATTGGTAGATCAGCGCCAGCTTTTTCCCCAGGGCTTCTAGCTCCTGCGGCTGCTCCATATTCATCGACCAGCAGACCCGCTCCACCGTCCCCATCACATTCACCGCCACCGGATGGGGCGAACCCTTCACCTGCTCAAACAGCAGGGCGGGGCCACCACTCTGCAACATCCGGTTAGCAATTTCCGCAATTTCCAAGTTTGGATCTACCAGCGCCCTAATCCGCCGCAGTTGCCCCCGCTGCTCAAGCTGTTTTAGAAATCCCCGCAGGTCTCTCGCCATTGTTGAAGAAGTGTAAAGCGTTCCTTCTCATTATGCGGGAGATGGGGGTAGGTGTGAGGGCTGAGGCATGGGCTGAGGCATGAAGTCATGCCACACCTCTGAGAGTTAGCTGCCAATTAGTGATGTCCAGACTGATGGCTCCCAGCGGCCAAATTGAACCGTGGAGGCAATTAACCAGTTATCTAAGCATTCAGTTAGCCACTTCAAATCATCTGGGCTATAGGACTCATAATGTTTAAACAAATCAGCCAGTCGCGCGGCCACATGCTCTCGGATTGCTTTGAGGTTTCCCTCAAACCTCTGGCACAGCAACACAATTTTTAATACGAACCCCATGGCAAATGTGGCTTCCAAATTGGCAATTAGGTCGGTAAACATTAGATGATTTTCAAAACTGCGCGAGGGCGGCACAATTAGAGCATCAATTAGATCTCGGCAAGTGTTTATCAACAGGCGAGGATTCATTTTGGTCTGATCCCGTTCAAGGCAGCTATTATCTAGCTGCTTGCCCAGCCAGTGATTAAATTTGCGATCGCCGTAGGTTGGCTTGGAGGTGTGCTGAATCGATTTGGCCAGGTAATCTTTAATGCAGTGTTTAGCCGCCCGATGATCGGTAACCTGCTCCAGCTTAACTAAGGTTTGGTTCGCCGTATCTTGATAGGTATAGTGCCCTTCTGACTTGCCAGAAAAAGCTCGGATGGACGCCTGCAAGCTCTCATCTGATAAAGACGTTGGCTTTTGATGGGGCAGAATTATTCCTTGATGGGCGACATGTTGTTCGCGGCGAACCCCTGTAGCATAGTTGTGCAAGGAGTGCTCAAATTCTTGCTCCCGCGCATGCCTCAGGGCATCGAGCGCCTGCTGGCCAGAGTCGCCGCTGTTGTTCCATTCTCGGAGATAGTAGGGGTAGAGATAGGGATATTGAGATATCAGCCCGCCAATCACTTCAACGCCAGCCGCACTGCCGTAAGGAATGAAAGTGACAACCTGCACACAATCTCGTAGAAGCTGATATTTTGGCGATTGAGTAAATCGCGTCAGGCGGTTTCTGAGGTCTGTACTTTGGCCAGAGGCAGCAGGTTGACCAGCCGCTGTTTCAATCAACTGAATCAATCTAGAAGTGAGTTCCCATCTGCGCTTTAGCCACCAGTAATTGATCAAAATGTAGCAGCAGCGATTGAAAACATTGTCAAATTCTTGCTCGATCCAAGCGGAAGCCAGCATGCGATGCAGCGTTTGCAAAACCTTGGACTCGGGATAGCGATCGCCCTCAACAAATAGCGACTTAAACCGATTTAATAGGTCATCAGCGGGAGCAGTTTCTCGCAACGCTTCAAGATGAGCATACAGATGGTCGGCATCAGTAGTGAAATCTCGATAGGAGTAATGCATAGGGGATAGGTGACGCACCAGATCAGGACAATGCAGCAACGCGATCGCAGACAAAAGCAATCAATTTTGAACCAGTCTCAAAACCTGCATCAAGTGGCGATCGCCCATACATCGCCGCCTTGACCAGCAACGTTTAACCCTTAAACCTGATTGGCTCAGCCCAGCCGTCGAATTAAATACTTACTCTTTGGCCGAAATTTGATACCGCATAGAATGATATTACAAAAAGATATCATTCCTGTCAATGCAATTTATTCATTTTTTCTCTGAAACTTTTGTAAATACGCCATTACTAGCCGTTGCAGCGTATAGCAGCCGGGTGTATTCGCCTCAATCAATGCTCGTCGCATCAGCGATCGCAGCACCGGCATCAGTTCCGCTTCAGACATCTGTGGCTTTAGCGCAGTTTGGAGAGCCGCGATCGAAACCGGGTCACCGGCTGCTTGCAAGCAGTGAACCACCAGCTGTTCTTTTTGGGATAATCGCTCCAACTGTTGTTCTAACCGAGGCCAAAGGGTTTCAGGAATAATGGGGCTAACCTGCTTTAGAAACCCATCTGTATTGCCCTGAAACATGTCTCGGACATCTGTGGCGATCGCATTCAACACCAATGGGTGTCCCCAATAGCGGCGAATCAGTTCTCGCCACTCCCGATCGGATCCGCCGCAGCCTCTAGCAGTAAATAATTCTCTGGCTTCATTGGCTCCTAGCCCCGGCAAACTTGTGTAGTAAGCCGCTTGGGGATTGTCGCCCATCTCACTGATGGCCTTAGGGTTTTCCCACCCGATCACAATCAAACAGCTTTCATGAGACGTCATGCCTACTTGGCGCAGCAGTTCGTCATAATCTTCGTAGCCCTCTTGATAGGAGCTGTCATACACTCCTGCGCCCAGCACGGCCTCTAGGCCATCTAGAATCACGAGACAGCGATGGTTCACCATATAGTGCATGAACTGGCTTAAGTCGCTGCTGCTGGCTTGCTGCTTCGAGAAGTGGCGGGTCAAATCGGCCAGCAAATCGGCCAGGGGTGGAGCATGGTGGAGCGATCGCCAAATCACAAATTCAAACTGATCCTTCACTTGCAGTGCGAGCTGAAGCGTCAGCGCTGTTTTGCCGATGCCGCTGATGCCGTAGAGGGAAATTAGCCTGCACAAGTTGACCCGAATCTTGTTGCCCAGCAGATTCAGAGTGTTGGTGCAGCCATAGAAGGGTCTGGCTAAGGGTGCGTCTCCCCAATCCACGTCAGGTTCTGGCAGTGTCAGCTCATCCGGTTGGTCGGCAGGCAGAGCGTTGGGCGGTTCAGACCTGTAGGCCGATGCATGATCTGGTGAACTGCTGAGTGTGGCGCTGTCAGGTTCAGCGTCGCGCTCACTGATGCCGCCCTGGGAGTTCTGCCACTGCTGCCGTGCATGCATGACGCGGCCTTGCAAGGTTTTTTTTAAGACCTTCTGCCCCAATACCTCAGTCAAAAGTTTCCACAGTTGATAGCCGACATTGCGTTTTAAGTGGCCGAGTGAACAGCGGAATCCACATTCTTGATGGATCGCGTCGTACCCTCTGCCAGCCCAAGACCCTAAAAATACAATTCGTTCCAGATCCGAGAGCTGCTTCCCTTTTTGAAATAGCACCTCTTCAACCCATCTCAGCGCATCCTCAGCGTCCATAGGTATTTTGTTGACAGAAATGCATCCCTTAGCAATTTAGTGTAAGGCTAAATTTTGCTGAAGTTCGCTGAAGTTTGCTGAACTTAGGGAATATTTAACTTTTTCCAAGATTTTATGGCGATCGCCAACCCTATTAGGTCAGAGCCAGGGTGATAGATCCACGCGTCCATAGCTACATCCGATTAGTCATGGTGACAGCTAAAAGAATAAAGCTGAACTTTTCTGAATTTTGCCGAATTCAATTTTTCATGTACTGAAATTCGCTGAAGTCCCCTGAGTTGGCAGATTTCAGCGATCCAGATAGATTGAATGTATCAACCAGATGGGTTGCACATTCTTTTTTTGAACACGACTTTTTACCTATGCCAACGTCCTAATTCAACCCACCAGGAGACCCTCTCATGTTGAAGCTAAAAACCGGGTTACGTCGATTTGTCAAAACCTGTATGGATGCGACGCAGATTGACAATCAAGCCATTGTAGTTGAAGCAATTGAGCCAGGAAGAACGGGTCGAGTCCATTTTCAAGCCACGTCCTGGCTAGCCCGTTGCACCAGCGGCGCGGCGCTGCAACCTGGCCAGGTGGTTTATGTCGTCGGTCGCTACAACATTACGCTATCCGTTGAACCCACCCCTGTCCCGATCGACCTAGCGGCACTGTCTGTGTTCTGCGCTTGGCTTTGAACCAGGAATTAAGCCATGCGATCGCCTGCCCTCATCCCAGCCGTGATTCGGATGCGCATCACCGAAGATCTCACCGCTATGCTGCTCTATCGTCACTACCAAATCGTCACTGCTAAGTAGAGGTGCTCCCATGTCAGATTCTCAGAATGTTCCGGGGTCGGATAATACTCATCTTGAAATTCGGATGGTTCGTAAAGACCCTCCTGCTCCGCCATCGTCAAACATTGTGATCAACACTATCGTTACAGTGTTTTTTGCGCTGATAGCGGCACTGGCGATCAAAGAGTCCGCTAATCCATCTATGCTGTCAGGAGTTCCAGGAGCTACAGGCTACATAACACAGCCAGGTTCTACAACAGAGCAAGGCTCCGCAATAGAGCTATATAACTATCCAAATACCCCATTGCCACAAGCAAAGACCACCCTCCCACACAGCAGATTCAATACCACTAGCCAACTTCAAGACGGCTCAACTGCTAGGGTTCTATGCTCTGGAAATCACGATGGGGTTCCTTTGCGAGTTACTCCATCTTTCTCACCAAGTGCAATTCTCGGAATTGTATCCAATGGTCAACAGGTCAGATTTGTGGGGGGTACAACCTGGGTTGATGGCATATTGTTATACCGGGTCATGAACGAGTCTGAACTTGTGCTGTCTCAGAATCCCTTCGCCCAAAATCAATTACAGGCCAAGCAGACAGGATGGGTTACAGCGTGCCCTCAAGGGTGAATTAATTGGGCGATCGCGTTCATCTAAAAGCGGGCGATCGCCCCATTGGGGGGAAAATCAAACACGAGTGAAATGTCCGACCGACGTGGGGGTGAAGCATTTGCACCGAGATCCTGACCACTACGCCTAAATTCTGATGCAAATGCTTCACCCCTACACCTTGCGGGTAACCAAGGCGATCGCGGCCAACCCCTTGCAGATTAATCGACCCACAGGTGTTTGACCAAAATCGCCATCACCTCGCCCGATCGCCCTGTTGGGATGGGTTTGCTCCAGTCGTTGGGTTCGGCGTAGCCTTTTTTATGCAGGGTTTTGATGTTGAGCTGGACGGCGGCAAGTGAACCAAACAGCAGATGTCGGACGGATTCGCGCTGGGGCGATCGCGCATCAGAACTTGAGGGCACGTCTGCGCCCGAGTCGGTAAATTGAGCCATGAGACTGGTCTCCTAGGATTGGGGGGTCAGGAAACCAGAACTCAATACCTTAAGCCATCCTTTTTTGTTTGTAGTGCAAATCGGGATGACCAAGGTATCATTCACCAAGGTCTCCGGACTGGCTGTAACAGTGTGGGGACTTAGCCGCTTGAAGGTGTGTGCAGCATCCTTCAAGTGGCGTTAAAGTATTGAATCTTGATGTACGGCTGCAACAGGTTGCGCAGCTTAATGAAAGAGCATACGGCTAGAAACGACTGCCGTCAAGCTTTTATTGCATAAAATAAAATACCAATATGATTAAGCGGTTACTAGTAGAAGACGGCGCAAGTTTAGCTACCGTAGGGCGGGCATCTTGCCCGCGCAGGCTGGAAGCCTGCACTACGAGGGGTAGGCAGATTTACGCCTCAGACTATTCGGCGGATATTTTGCAGCAAACTGCCAAGCTTGGAGGCAGATCAACCAGGCAGATCAACCCCTAAAATAGGGTCGAATACCCTCTGCCATGCCTTGAGAAATGCGCCATGATTCAGCTCAATCTACCCCAGCCTCCTCGTTTCGACTCGTTTTCAGCCGAGCGTCTATACCGCAAGCAGCGGTTGGCAGCGGCGTTCCGGTTATTTGCCCGCTATGGGTTTGATGAAGGCGTGGCAGGGCACATTACCGCCCGCGATCCAGAATGGGGCGATCGCTTTTGGGTGAACCCGTTTGGCATGTATTTTGGCCACATTCGCACTTCAGATTTGCTGCTGGTCGATCATAAAGGTGCCGTGCTGGAAGGCGATCGCCCCGTCAATGCCGCTGCCTTTGCCATTCACTCTCAGGTACACCACGCCCGCCCCGATGTAGTCGCCGCTGCCCACACCCATTCAATCTATGGCAAAGCGTGGTCGTCATTGGGGCGACGGCTCGATCCGCTGACCCAAGATGCCTGTTCGTTTTATGACGATCATGCGCTGTTTGATGACTACACGGGCGTGGTGCTAGATCTGGCAGAAGGGCAGCGGATTGCCGTTACGTTAGGCGATCGCAAAGCCTTAATTTTGCGCAATCATGGTCTGCTGACGGTGGGGCACTCGGTTGATGAAGCCGCCTGGTGGTTTATTACAATGGAGCGCACCTGTCAGGCGCAATTGCTGGCAGAAGCTGCCGGAAATCCTGTCCAGATTGGTCACGATGTGGCAAGTCTCACCTACAGCCAGGTGGGGACGCCGTATATGGGATGGTTTTGCTTTCAGTCTCTATACGACAAAATTGTTCACGAAGAACCCGATCTATTGGATTGATGCCAATCCTTCCCCAAAAGACCTTCCGTAGAGACGCGATTCATCGCGTCTATGTGATTCATCGCGTCTCTACGATTGGGGTAGGTGTATTCAATCTTGTTCTGAAGACGCGATGAATCGCGTCTCTACGATTGGTGTAGAGGGCGTTTAATCTTGTTCTGAAGACGCGATGAATCGCGTCTCTACGATTGTGGTGGGTGTATTCAATTTTGTTCTAAAGACGCGATGAATCGCGTCTTTACGATTGTAGGATGCATTTAATCCTGTCCCAGATATGCTGCTAGTACCGCTGGGTTTTGTTGCACTTCGGCGGGGGTGCCCGAGGCGAGGTTGCGCCCTTCTGCCAATACCCAAACGCGATCGCACAATGACATAATCACGTCCATGTTGTGTTCAATCACCAAAAACGTGATGCCTTGCTGGTTCCAATCTAGAATGTGGTCGCAGATTTGGTTAATTAAGGTAGGGTTGACCCCGGCAGCAGGTTCATCGAGCAAGACCAACTTGGGGCGAGCCATCATCACTCGCGCCAGTTCTAATAGCTTGCGCTGCCCGCCCGACAGTGCCCCAGCGTAATCCTGCGCTTTTTCCGCTAGCCCTACCGAATTGAGAATCGCCCAGGCGCGATCGCGGAATTCCCGTTCTTCGGCAGCAACCTGGCGCGGCTGCAACCAAACATGCCAAAATACTTCTCCGGTTTGTTGCTGTGCCCCCAGCAGCATATTTTCCAATACTGACAGCCGCGACAGCACCCGCGCCACCTGAAACGTTCGCACCATGCCGCGTTGGGCAATCTGATGTGGCTGCAAATGGTGCAGCGGCTCTCCGTCTAAAATCACCTGGCCGCGATCGGGACGCAGAAACATAGAAAGCAGGCTAAATAGGGTGGTTTTGCCCGCTCCATTGGGGCCAATTAACCCCGTAATGCTGCCACGCGCCACGTCAATGCTGGCCTGGTCGATTGCCCGCAGGCCGCCAAAGCTCTTGCACAGGTGCTCTGCCCTAAGTAACGCGGGAGGTGAAGCGAGGGGATGGCTGTCGTGCATAATATTCTGTCAGGATGAAGCCTTGGTATCAGGATATAGGACTGGTGGCCGGGATGTTGGTGTAGGGATGAAGCATTTGTATTAATATGTCGGACTGGTGGTCGGGGTGTTGGTGCAAATGCTTCATCCCTACACCAGGGAACTGCTCATGAAAAAAGATCAGTAATCATACGGAACATGTCGCTTTGAGCGTGGATAAATTAGTATTGGTTGCAATGAATTGAGCTGCATCAATTTGATCTGGAGTAAACCGCATGGGCATTTGGGTTCGACGGGTATTGCCCACGGTTACCATGTTGACTGCTTTGCCGCTGCTGTGGGCAACTGGTAGCTATGGACAAAGCTGTACATCTGACTCTCTAAAACAGGCTATTGAGCAGCTTCAAAATAGCCAGAACCGCTCCAAGGCTCAAACGACGTTGGCACAGTGTGGCCAAGTTGCCGTCGAGCCTCTTGCTTCTGCCTTGAGCGCCAATGCAACGACGCGTCTTTATGCAGCCGAAGTGTTGGGAAAAATTGGCTGGGAAGCGAACTCAGCAGTTCCTGATCTGGTATCGATGAGTCGGAGTGATCGGAACCTGCAAGTGCGCAGCAAGGCAGTTTGGGCGTTAAGTGCGATCGCCCAAGATGGTAATGCTAACGCAGAACAGTGGCAAGGTTGGCAAACCGGGGAAATTCGAGAGCTGCAAGATCTGGATCAACAACTGGACAAGTTACTCGCTGAGCTGAAGCAAGATAAACAAGACTGGGCAGGAAAAGCAAACGATTTAGAAGCCTTGCGACTGGCTCTTAATGCGTTGCCATCCAAGTTGAGGGCTTTGACTGAGCAGCCAAGCTATCAAGTCGTGTCGTGGGGGCAAAGCAATCCCTGGATTGTCTTGATCGGGTTGGGAGGGGTGGTAATAGTTATGGCGTATGGAGCCATTTTCTGGCTGCGCCCGTTGTGGTTACTGAAATTTGGCGATGAGTTGATTCAGGCGATCGCCAAATTCCCCCAAGTAGGAGCCGCCTTGAGTGGCGTGGTAAAGGTGCTGCTGCCGCTGAAATATCATCCCCGTGTGTTGGACGCTTGGGTAGAGCAGCACTGGCAGCAAGTTCAAGCCGCATTCTTGAAATTAGATACCGTCAAAGATCGGCACATTCATATTCCTCTGCCCGTTCACTTAGATGGAACCTTGCTGAATCAACTCAGCAGCAGCCATCTGAGTCCAATCTTTCAGCACAAAACAGCCGTACTGCTGATTACTGGAGAAGGAGGAGCCGGAAAAACCAGCCTGACCTGCCAAATTGCTGGGATGGGGCTAGAAAAACAGCTCATGACTCATCGCTTACTGCCTGTGTTGATTGAGACTGAACTGGACGACAAGAAGACTCTAACTGAAGCTATTGGCGGGCAACTCAACGCTTCGATCAACCAGCAAGACAACATCCCTCCAGAACTGCTGCAAAAACTGCTGCACCATCAGCGCATTTTGGTGATTGTAGACCACCTGTCGGAGATGAGCGAAACTACCCGCAAGCAGGTGACTCCAGACTTAGCAAACTTTCCAGCAAAAGCACTGATCGTTATAGCGTTTATCAGTCTTGTCCAGTACAGTAGCAGCAGTGGGTAAACCAACCTAGGAAATCCTTTTTTGTCACTTCTGAGAACGCTGTCTCCAATGCCTTGAGTAAATCAGGATAGGTTCTTGCACCGATGCGACGGAGAATGGTTT
>Ga0163155_10005814_pt1 | contig 12168 bp, 10 predicted proteins | sample OliLakLV19SP4G1_FD_148611 | JGI IMG/M metagenome (GOLD analysis project Ga0163155, IMG submission 148611) | Freshwater microbial mat bacterial communities from Lake Vanda, McMurdo Dry Valleys, Antarctica - Oligotrophic Lake LV.19.SP4.G1 | ecosystem: Environmental > Aquatic > Freshwater > Lake >...
CGGTTCATGAAGACGCGGAGATCGGCGGAGACCTCGTTCACCATCGTCATGTCGGCGTAGCCGTCGTTGTTCAGGTCGCACGCCTGCCCGCCGTAGAGGCGCGTCGCGTTGTTGTTGGCCGAGCGGTCGTTGAGCACCTGAAGGAGCCGGAGGTTTCCGCTCGTCGGGAGCGAATCGGTGAGGAAGGCGAAGGCATAGCCCGCGGTGCCGAGGGGTTGGCCATTGGCATCAAGGATGTTCTTCGCGAGCGCGACGGTGACGAGCTCGCCCGCGGCGAACGGATCCGTGGGATTGAGCGTCACGGTCTGGTTGCCATTGGAGAAGCTCAGCGTGCCCGTGACAGGTCCGCTGTTCTTGCCGAAGGCGTTGAAGGTCGCGGTGGTGATCGACGCGGGATCGACCGGCCGTGCGAAGTTCACCACGATATTCGCAGTGCGCGAGACGTTCGAGGAGTTGCGAGCTGGCGACGACGAGACGAACGCGGAGTTATCGCCGACCGTGCCGCCGCCGCCGGTGGTGCAGGCGAGGGTGAGCGAGAACGCGCCGGACGCGCCGTCCCATCCGGCGACGCGGATGTAGTACGACGTTCCCGCGGTCGTCGTGAGCGAGACCAAAGAGCCCAGGTCGCACGAGTCGTCGTTGCACCCAAGGTCATTCGCGGCTGAGCCCGGGCATCCCGAGTGGATCGAGAGGACGGTGTCGTACCCGCTGCCGCAGGTGTTTACTTCAAGCTGGCAAACCGAGGTGGCGTTGTAGCGGAACCACATGTCGGGAGCGGCGTCGGACTGCCCGCAGCTCGCGGCGCCATCGGTCGTCGCGCCGCTTGTCGTGCCGGAGTAGGAGCCGGGGGTGATGACGGTGGCGGTGGAACAGGTGTTGGACTGGGCCAACGCGGCGCCGGCCGCGAGGAACAGGGCGGAAACGGCGGTCAACTGGCGGACACGACATGTCTGGATACGACTCATTTGCACTCTCCTCTGTCTGTGACCCCCGGAAATCATCGGGCAACGCCCGGCGAGTTTCTGTGTCTTGTAGAGTAATTCAAAAACCCCGCAGCGGTAGGAAGCCGAAGACTCAATTTGAGCTTTGTCCGGTATTTCGTGAACGACTCGGGGGCTCAGCCACTCAATTTTGGGGGCGGCGCTCCGAGCGCGATTCTGGCACGAAAGGCGACTATCGCAGACCATTCGTGCGGGAACCCGCTTTGCCACGCCGTGCCGCATTGGGTGTGTTCAACCATCGACCGAGCTACGTCCATTCAACGCGGCCGGGATGGGGTAGACCGCATTCGTCGAAACGTTCCAGATATACCCGTTTTCCAGGAACGCGAATCGCCCGTCGTCGCAGAACTCTCCGCCGCAATACTCGCGTTGGTCTGGGAGGGTCACCTCAAGACGCTCTCCCGTCGCGCGCATCGGGTCGACGCTGATGGGCATGAACCCGCCGAGGCGATCAAGGTTACCGAAACCGAGAAGCCGTCGAAGGTCGGGGTTCCAAACCATCCGCACGATGAAAACCGACTGCGGCATGGTGGCCGCTTGCCTCCCCGTCGCTGCGTCGTAGATGGTGATGCCCCCTCCCGCCCATGAGACGGCGAGCAAATCCGCCGCCCGAGCCGCGCCGAGTATGGTGCGTCTCTTTGACAGAGGGGGCCCGTCGAGGATCGTTCTGCGCCCTTCAATCGTGTATACCAGCGCGCGATCCGAGCGCAACACGCATGCAGCCCCATCCGGACCAAAGCACCGTATGTCCTCCACGCCGCGCTCGCGTCGTACCACCACGCCGGTCTGCCGGTTGAGATGTACTGCGGTGTCACCCTCGCACAAGACCACGATGGTGTCCGACGACGAGGGGCCTGCGATGATCTCTGTCCCCGCAATCGCTGTTTCCCACATGACGCTCGGCGGCGACGCAGCCAGATCTACCGCGTACACCCCGCCACGCATCTCTCGACCCACCGGGCGGTCGCCGTCGTCGGTGGAGTTCAGGATCCCGAACCACTGCTGCCATTTACAAGAGAAATAGGACCACGTCGCAAGCGTCTCCGGCTGCATCTTGAAGCAGCACATGACGGACGGCCCACGCGGATCGACGATTGTGCACTCTTGCTTATGTATCAGAGCGCCAAGCGGGCCGTGCGGGTCGCAGATGATGAGAACATCGTTCATAAGGGGCGGTCGCGCGGGTGCGGCATGCCCGCGAGGCTCGTGCGTCGGTCCAAGATCGCGAGACACTACACTAGCCACTTCAGGCAATCGGTTGTACTCACGCCCATCGCCCGATCCACCGGCATCCATTCCACACGCCAACACTGCGACCGCATTGGATCGTTGTCACATTTCAGGTTCCGCAGACATTCAGCCGATCGAGTCACGTCGACGCGTGGCATGCACCACAATGCTGTTTCCCGCACCCGCTGCCCGAGAAGTTCAAGGTTCAGTTGTGACATTCGTGCTTGTCACCCCGATCATCCTGCATTTAAATGGGCCAAAGGTAAATACCTGTAAAAACAAGACTTATGACCGGTTTTGCATCGCCATTTTCCCGAATTCCGCACCCTCATTCTTGACGACACTCTTTCACCAGCTATTCTTCCCTCGCAATGAGTCTACACCTCTCCAACTCGATGGACATGCTCATGTCCATGCCCAGCCCGGACGCGGGATTCTTCGCGTGCGGCTGGGCGGGTTACGCTGGCTGATTCGCCGCTCCCCGTTGGGATCGCGGCACCCACGCCGCGACTGACTCGTTCACCCTCACAACAAGAGCCTCCTTCGTCCGGGCTGATCTGATCCGCGGCTTGCTCACGTTCTTTCTGCGTCCTTCGCACGAATGAGCCGCAAGCGGCGGGTTCTCCATTTCACCTCCAGTTCTTCTTCATCGATCAACGGATGACGCCGTCGAGACCGCTATCGCCGCGCTCATCACACTCACGCCCACTCACAGCCCCCCACACGAAAGAACCTCCACATGCCATCCTCCAAGTACCGTTTCGACACCCTCGCGATCCACGGCGGCCAGGAAAACGACGCCCTCACCGGCGCCGTCGTCACCCCCATCTACCAGACCACCACCTTCGCACAGGACGAACTCGGCGGCAAGCCCGACTGGTGCTACTCCCGCTCCGGCAATCCCACTCGCAGCGCCTTGGAAGCCAGCCTCGCCGCGATCGAAGGCGGCAAGCACGGCCTCGCCTTCGCCAGCGGACTCGCCGCGGCGAACGCCGTGCTGCAAACGCTGAGCGCCGGCGATCACGTCGTCGCCTCGCAGGATCTCTACGGCGGGTGCTACCGACTCTTCACCAAAGTCTTCGCCAAGTTCGGCGTGGAGTTCTCGCTCATTGACTCCACCGACCCTGTCAACGTCGCGGGCGCGATCAAGCGGAACACCAAGCTCGTATGGCTCGAGACACCGTCGAATCCGCTGCTCAAAGTGACGGACTTGGAAGCCTGCGTCCGCATCGCGAAGACCGCCGGCGCGATCGTGCTCGTGGACAACACATTCCTCACCCCCGTCTTCCAGCGTCCCCTCGAGTTCGGCGCCGACATCGTCCTGCACTCGACGACGAAGTACATCGGCGGGCACTGCGACGTCATCGGCGGCGCGCTCGTCATCAACGATAAGGCCCTCTTCGAGAAGCTCAAGTTCATCCAGAACGCCACCGGCGGCGTCCCGGGGCCGCAGGACTGCTTCCTTCTCCTCCGCGGCATCAAGACCCTCGCCCTCCGCGTGAAAAAGCACGCCGAGAATGCGCAGAAGATTGCGGAGCACCTCGAACGCCACCCCGAAGTCAGCCGCGTGATCTATCCGGGCCTGAAGTCTCACCCGCAGTACGAACTCGCGCAACGCCAGACGAGCGGCGCGGGCAGCATCGTCAGCGTCGAGTTCAAGGGCGGCGTCGAACAGGTTCGTGCCCTCGTCCCCAAGCTCCGTCTCTGGCCCCTCGCCGAATCCCTGGGCGGCGTGAAGTCTCTTCTCTGCCACCCCGCGACGATGACGCACGCCGCGGTCGAGCCCGCGGAGCGTGCCCGCATCGGCATCACCGATGGGTTGATTCGTTTGTCGGTCGGCCTCGAAGATCCGCAGGACCTGATCGATGATCTCGATCGCGCTCTCCTCGAGGCCGCCGAGCAGGTCTCCGTCTCCGAAATCGTCGAGAAACACGCCAAGGTCCGCGCCGGGCAGGCGGTGACGGCGTGAGCGCGATCACTTTCTCAAACTCTCCCAGCGAGCTCCCCGCTCGCATCGCTCTTCTCGGCTGCGGCAACGTCGGCGCGGCCGTCGCACGCCGCATCCTTGCAACGAGCGATCGCCTCCACGCACGTCTCGTCGGCGTGCTGGTGCGCGACGTCAAGAAAGACCGCGGCGTGCCGAGCGACATCGTCTTCGATCGTTTCGAAGATGTCCTCGACACCCGTCCCGACGTCGTGATCGAAGTCCTCGGCGGCATTGATCCCGCGCTCCGGCACGTCTCCAGCGCGCTGGAGTCCGGCTTCCCCGTCGTCACCGCGAACAAGACGCTGATTGCGCGTCATGCCCGGGAACTCGACGCCGCGGCGGCACGCGGCGGCACGCACCTGGCCTACGAAGCCGCGGTGTGTGCGGCCATCCCGGTCTTCGCCGCGCTGCGCCATCTCGAAGGCGACCGCGTGAAGCGAGTGCGCGGGATCGTCAACGGCTCCTGCAACTTCATCCTCACCCGCATGCAGTCGGGCGCGAGCTTCGAGCAGGCGCTCGAAGAAGCGAAGATCCTCGGACTCGTCGAGCCCGATCCGTCGGCCGACATCTCAGGGCGCGACAGCGCGGAGAAGCTCTGTCTGCTTGCACGTTCCTGCGGGTTTCAGCGAGCGACGGTGGATCAGATCCACGTCACCGGCATTTCCGCGATCACGTCCGATGACATCCGTCAGGCGAGCCGCACGGGGCACGTGATCAAGTTGATCGCGGAGTTCGACGCCGCGGCGTACGCGGAGAACCCCGCGTCGGGACTTCGCGTTGGACCAACACTGCTCCCGCGGAATCATCCGTTGGCGCAGGTGAACAACGAGGAAAATGCACTGACGATCGAAACCGAACTCGCTGGCGAACTCTTCCTCAAGGGCAAGGGCGCAGGCCCGAATCCCACGGCGTCCGCAGTTCTCGGCGATGTCGTCCGCGTGCTCTCGGGCGCGAGTCGTGCGCCGTCGTTTGCCGCTGCACAGTCAGAGACCGCGGGTCGGCAAGCCGGAGCGGGCGGCGAGCAGACCATCCACGAGACGCGCCGCCGCTATCACCTGCGAGTCTCGGGCAACGCCCTCACGCCCGACGGCGTACTGAACGAACTGAAACGTCACGACATCGGCGCGAGCGAGATTGTGTTGGGGCGGGATCATGCACGTGTTGATACGCACGCCGCACCGGACGAAGGCGTGCGTGCCTGTGCCGACGCATTGGGCGTCGGCCTTGGCTCGCGCACCCTCTTGATGCCGTATGCGTGAAGAGGAAATGTGAGACAGACGTTGTCTTTCAGCACGGACTTAACGGTTTGTCCAATCCGTCTACTCCCTACTTTCCGTTCCCTCGCCCGCTTCGGGCGCACGGACGTTGCCGGGGGCGCAGCGAGGCTCGGCGAGCAAGCCCCCGGTCCGGTTGAACCCCCGATCTCTTCTCGTCAGGAGGACGAACGAGGCAGTTGTCAACAGTAATACATCAATGATTATCGAAATCGTTGAATGGCGTTTGGAGTGCGACCGCAGCATACATTTCAAGCAAAGCTTGCCGTAACGGGTCTGCTTCTTGGACATACTGAACGCTCATTTGTGCAACACGCGCTTTCGCAGAAATGAACGCCGGTCCGAATACCGGATCGACTACAAGCTTAGAGCGAGATCCTTCTGGGCGGTAACTCGCTTTGAGCATACCAGTGGTGGTTCGAGCGAGGCGCATTGCGAAAGTGGCTTGGTAATGTGAGCCCGATGGTCGAGCATGACTCCGAAGGCGTGCTGGCATTCTGTTGGAACGACCGACGTAAAGGTGTTGATTGTGCTCCGTAAGCAGATAGATGCCGCGTTGTGGGATACTTCTTGGGAGTTGGTCCATTCGCACAGGACTCATCGTGAGAAGTCGCTGAAAAGCCGGCTCGAGTTCATCGATATGTGCTTTGAAAGCTGCGTGCATAATGGATCCAGCATACCAACTTCCGCAAGCTCGCCAGAGCCACGGCATACTCTCTGCTCGCCTTACTCCAACGCTTCTTACTTCTCATCACCCTTGTCATTCTTTCCCGACGAAGAAGAGCCGTCACATCGTGGAGCAAAGCCCCCGCGGTCGATGGCCCGCGCAATCAGCTTCACTTCTCCGCCACCACCACCAGCCGCAGCGCGCCCTGGTCATACGGCGCGCCCGCGAGCGAGCCGTAGGCGCGGCAGGTCGCGAAACCCGATTGCTTGAGCAGCGAGGCGAGTTCCGCCGCGGAGTAAACACGGTGCGAGATCGTGTGCTCGGTGAGCGATCCGTTTCGCAAGACGAGCCAGCGTCCTTCGACCCACGACCAATCGTTGCAAATCTTTGTTTCGCTTAGCAAGTGCGTGCCGTCGGGGAGTTCTTTCCACACGCGCTGCTGGAACGTGCGCGCGAGGACTTCTTTTCCCATCAGCTCCATCAGCAGCCGCCCGCCGGGCTTGAGTGAGGCGCAGAAGTTCTCAAGCACCCGCAGGTCTTCCGCCTGATCAACGAAGTACCCGAACGACGTGTACATATTGATCGCGGCGTCGAACGCCTCCGGCTCACGAAACTCCCGCATATCAGCCTGCCGCCACTCGACACTCACACCGGCGGCATCAGCCCGGCAGCGAGCTTCATCGAGATACTGCTCCGTCCGATCAACACCCGTCATCGCGAAGCCGCGGCGCGCCAGCTCAATCGAGTGCCGCCCCGGCCCGCACGGCAGGTCCAGGATCTTCGCGCCCGGCGCAAGCCCAAGCAGCGCAATCACGCCGTCAATCTCGACGCCGGTTCCCTCCCAGCGCTGCGCGTGGAACATCAGCGGGCCGTGCTCGAGCCAGAAGCTCTCGTCTTCATGCCACACCGCCATCGCGGACTCCTTCACGTTTGCAATCAGACGCTTGGCTGATCCTCCGGCACAAGCCCTGCCTGCTCCAGCTCCGCGAGCGAAGCTCTCCAAGTGCCGCGGCTTGTCGCGCCCTTGATCTCGAGGCCCGCTTCCAGTTCAAGCGGTTCGCTGATACGCTCGATCGTTGACGGGTTCGACTTGACCACCAGCAGGCCGAGATACCCGGGCACCGGCGGATCCATCATCGTCTCATGCAGGCGCGCCGCGACGCCATTCGGGAGCCGGCCGATCGCAAGCACGTACGGAGTAACAGCGGGCGCATCTCCGCCCGCGGCTTTCGCTCGAAGCTGCGCAACGGCGGCCAGATCAAGCCGAGTCGCATCAACCTGATACCCGAAGGTCTTGCCGTCGAGCCAGTCAACGATGTTGCGCACGCCGAGGCTCGGCCCGCCGCCGACCCGCGCCGCCGCGCCGCCCAGCGGGCCGCAGCAGGCGGTCAGCCAGTACTGCCAGCCACCGTCGCCGGAGAGCGCGGCACGCAGCGCCTTCAGACTCTCGCCCTGCACATACGCAGGATAATCCGATTCTCCGCCGGCCTTGCTGGGATCGAAGAGCATGACGGCGAAGGAGCCGTCGGCCGCGCCGCCGTAGGTCATGTTGGAGATCTTGCCAACGTCTTTGGGCACGCCGGTGTTCTGGGCGGTGCCGTTTGTGGCCGCGGCGTCGGCGCCCTGTCCCGCGTCCGGAGTGGTCGCGGCATCCGGAAACGCCTTCTTCTCCATCAACAGCACCCACTCTTCGAGGGGCACGTAACGCAGCAGGTCGAGGGTGTGCGACTTTCCGCCGTTCGTCACCAGCGTGACGAAGAACTTGTGCCAGCGCCGCTTGTCCACTTCCTTCAGCTCCGCCGGGGTGATGGTCGCGCCGCCGGGAAGGACGAGCATGTTTTCGGAGGGGCTGAACCGGTATCGCTTGCTCGCGGCGCGGGCCAGGAGCACGATGATGTAAATCCCGCCCAGGTAGCCAACTGCGACGAACACCCACTGCGAATGCAGGGCGTAGAACGTCAGCTCGGATGGGGGATCTTTCTTGACGTCCCAGTAGGTATTGAGATCGGTCAGAACGAGTGCGGGTGACTGATCCTCGCGCTTCCCGTCGGGTGCGACGCTCACGCCCACCCCGTCGCGGATCTTGTAAAAGAGCTTGTGCGTTTCCTTCTGCGCGTCGATCGTCCCGCCGAGTCCCTGGTACACCTCGCCCCCGGTCGCGGACTTCTTCGTCCGCAGTGCGTTGCACACCGGCACTTCGGTCTCATCAAGCTTCCACGCCCGGCTCAGGGAGCGCAGCCACTCAAGCCTCGCCGATTCGATTTCCGACAGCGGCTCTTTAACGCTCTTGAGATCCTTGGCCCGCACCTGGATCGATTCACGGGCGGCCAGTTTCGAGAGCTGCTCCTCCGGATTGTCGAGCTTCAGCGACGTGCTGTCGAGCCGATTCACATTCTGCATTGTTTTGAGATACGCGCGCAGCTTGTACGACGCGTGCTCGAGTCCGCGACGCGGGTAGATGACCGTTGCGTCGAGAAGCCCCCACGTGCCGAATCCGACCAGGGCGACAAAAAAGATCCCCATCTTCACAAGCCAGTTCCGGCTGATCCGGGTCGACTGAAGATCGTTTGGAAGACTCATCTAGTGCTCTCCTGCACACCCGGACGGGTGCTCGGTTTCCATGAAGTGTCGGTCGCGCTCGACGCTGAAGTGTAATCGTCCGGGCGGTCCCGGGCAGCCACACCTCGCGAGTGGGTACGCCGTCACACTTTCGGAGTGCGGCACGGCAAACCTTTATATACGGGTATCAGCGCAAAAAAGCGCACAACCCCCCCGGGTTCCCCTCTCCGAGAGCCGCCTCCCCAGATTAGCCGCGTATGTGGTCCTCAATCCCCGTCCAGATCCGGGCGGCTCAGCACGTCGTTCCACCATTCCTCCGCCCACTTTCGCCCGCGCTGGTTCGACATCTCGGCGTCAAACCCGCCACGGCTGACCATCCGCGTGGGGATGCGCGGGGTGCGGCTTCCGGATCTCATCGCCTTGGTGAGCCATCGCGAATGGATATTCCGTGCGATCGCGCCGCGAACGATGTGCTCGTAACCCTCGAAGAACTGAAAGATCATGCTTGAGAAAGTGTACCACCCGTTTTCGTTCCGGCTGCCCAACTCCGCCGCAATACGAACAAATATCACACAAGCCGGCCCGGCACCCCTCGTTACGGGAGCGTCACTTTCTTGCGACCTTCGCGGAAAGACCTCTGGACGCTCCGCACGAATCCTGTAGACTGGGAAGAGTGATCGGACGCGGCGTCGCTTCTCCACGAACGACGTCCGCCGTCTGCCACTGGTAAAACATTAGATGGAGGAGAGACCACTTGCGTACCACAGCTCTCGGTTTGTGCCTTGCCGGGTGTCTCGCCAGCGCGCCCGTGCACGCTGATATCGTGACACTCTCGGCCCTCAAGGACAACACTCTTTATCAGGAAGACTCAGGCCTGCTGAGCAACGGCTCGGGCGCGTACCTGTTCGCCGGCATCAACGGCCGCGGCGAGATTCGGCGCGGGCTCATCGCGTTCGATGTATCAGCGATCCCCTCGAACGCCGTGGTGAGTGGCGTCAGCCTGCGCATGCGCATGTCTCGCACGACCGACGGCGTCCAGCCCGTCACGCTTCACCGCTCGCTCCAGAACTGGGGTGAAGGGATCTCGAACGCCGCGGCGAACGAGGGCGCGGGCATCGCGTCCGCGCCGGGCGACGCCACATGGGTCCACTCGTTCTTCCCTGCGACCGAGTGGCTCGACGAGAACATGGTCTCATCGCCGGGCGGGGTCTTTGTCGCGGCTGCGAGCGCGACGGCGAACGTCGACCAGATCGGTTTTTACAACTGGTCTACCGCCGGAGTCATTGCCGACGTTCAGGCGTGGGTAGCCGCACCTCAGTCCAACTTTGGCTGGGTGATCCGCGGGTACGAAGACGGCGTCTCGAGCGCGAAGCGGTTCGACAGCCGCAATAACAACACGGTTGCAAATCGTCCGTCGCTGACGGTGGAGTTCACGATTCCCGTCGGTTCCTGCCCCTGCGACCTGAATGACGATGCGCTCGTGACGAGCGCGGACTTCTTCGATTTCCTCACGGCGTTTTTCTCAGGCGCGATCGAAGCGGATTTCGACCAGTCCGGCGAGATCAACAGCGCGGACTTTTTCGCGTACATCACGTGCTTCTTTTCACTGCCGACGCCGTGTGCTTAAGGAAATGGCAGCAGCGTGATGAACTCACTTCTTCGCTTTCCTCGCGGCGTTCTTCGCGGGTTGTTGAGCGTGCAGCCACTTGTTGAACGAGGTCCCAATGCCTGCATGAACGAGCGTGCCAGGGAACATGGCGGTCCAAAAGCGACGGCCATGCCACCCGGTCGCCGTCGCTCCACACCCGTACTCTCTCTGGCATGACGCCCCCTCCCACACATACCCACGCCGCGATCGTGTCTATCGGCGATGAACTTTCGCTCGGCCAGAACCTCGACACCAACTCGCGGTGGATCGCCGAGCAGCTCTCGATCCTCGGGATCATGACGCTTGAGCATGTCACCATCGGCGATGATCAGGCCGACACCGCAAGGACGTTTGCCCGCCTCGCCGAGCGAACGGGGCTGGTCATCTCAACTGGTGGCCTCGGGCCGACGCTTGACGATCTGACGCGCCAGGCTCTTGCGGACATCCTGGGTGAGCCGCTGATCACCGACGCCGATGCGCTGCGAGATCTCGAGACTCGGTTTACTTCGCGCGGGCGCACGCTCAGCGAGATCCAGAAGATACAGGCCTGTCGTCCCGCGAGCGCGAGGATGATTCCCAATCCCAACGGCACCGCGCCGGGCGTGCATGCCGTTGTGCCCACGCCGCGCTCGACCTTTCCGCACGCGGATATCTTCTGCCTCCCCGGGCCGCCGGGCGAAATGAAACCGATGTTTGCGGCGTCGGTTGTCCCGGCGTTGCGCCCCGCACCGGGGCGGACGGTGCGTGTGCGATTCATCCATATGACCGGCGTTGGCGAGGGGGACGCGGCTGCCGCGCTCGGCCCGCTCATGGATCGCAATCGCGTTCCGCTGGTCGGCATCACCGCATCCGGCGGCGTGCTGACGTGCCGCATCCGGTACGAAGGTCCTCTTCCCCCTGATGCTGTTGACGCATTGATTGAAGAGACCGCGGTTGAGATCCGGCGTGCGATCGGCCCGCACATCTTCGGCGAGGGCGGGCTTTCGCTCGTCGGCGCGATTCTGAACGAGCTGGTTTCGCGCGCCGCGACACTCGCGACGGTGGAATCCTGCACCGGCGGGATGCTGGGCCAGTTAATTACGGATGTCGCGGGCTCGTCCGCTGCGTATGTCGGCGGGTTTGTTTCCTACGCCAATGAGTTCAAGACCGAACTCGTCGGCGTCGACCCTGTCACGATCGCCCAGCACGGCGCGGTCAGCGAAGCCACGGCACGCGAGATGGCGATCGGCGGGCTCCGGCTGACGAGCGCTTCGTACGCGCTCTCGATCACGGGCGTCGCCGGGCCGGGTGGCGGCACCGCGATGAAGCCCGTCGGCACCGTCTTCATCGGGCTTGCATCACGGGCCGCGCCCGATCAGGCCGTGGTGCGGCGATTCTTTATGCCCGGTCCGCGCGATGACGTGCGGCGGCGGGCCGTCACGAGCGCGCTTTCGATGCTGCTGTTTACGTTGCGGAATCCGGGGGCTCGGATGAGGCTGCTGTGGGAGCAGGGTTGACAAATAATTTGTGTGATCAGGAATGAGCCATGATGCAGGTAGAAAGAGTGTCCTGGCGCAAGGCGCTGAAATGTCCTCCGAATGAAGTATTCGTGAGCGCTATTCATCCACGTAGTGTTGAAAAACCTTGCCGGCTTCATTCATTTGCCGGGATCATCCATACGGCAATATGTGTGCCGCCTCTAATACGGAACCCAACAAATTCTCGCGCGCGATTCCTGGCGCGGCCTCCGTTTCGTGGCATGCTCGTGCCATGGGGCGGCCTGGAGGCCTGCGATGGATGTACAGGAACGCGAAGCGGGTGAT
>Ga0163155_10005816_pt1 | contig 12167 bp, 11 predicted proteins | sample OliLakLV19SP4G1_FD_148611 | JGI IMG/M metagenome (GOLD analysis project Ga0163155, IMG submission 148611) | Freshwater microbial mat bacterial communities from Lake Vanda, McMurdo Dry Valleys, Antarctica - Oligotrophic Lake LV.19.SP4.G1 | ecosystem: Environmental > Aquatic > Freshwater > Lake >...
ACCGCCACCTGGCCCGTCGCCGCGTCTACGTCCTTCGGGCGAAGGTCGAGGGCCTCGGCCAGCCGAAGGCCGGAGCGGTACAAGAGGGCCAATAGGGCGCGGTTCCGCATTCCGGACGCCGTGACTGGGCATGCGGCCATCAGGGCGAGAACCTCGTCATGGGACAGAACTTCCGGCGGCAGCGTGCGCCGGGGCCGTGGCCGTCGCGGTGGTGATGATTCCGGGCCACGTGGCGCGGGTCGTTCGTCGGCGCTGGGCGGGGGTCCATGTCGCATCGCGGTAACTCCTTGCTGGCGCTCCAGTTGGATGAGACCTACGGGTCTCCTCACGGCGCGTAGCAAACAGGTACCTTGGCGTGGGACATCAAGCAAGGCGTCGCCTGAATATGCCACGACCGATAGCCGATCAGATCTCGCCGTTATGGGTGATCGAGCAGAGCCCTGAACTCGGACGAACGTTCGGGTTTTCCCCATGCGTCGTAAAGGTCCGCAAGCGCCCCTATCACTCCGGCCTCTTGAGAGGCGTGCTGGCCCTTGGTGCGCTGGAGGGTCGCGTGTCCCTCAAGGAGAAGGGCCTCGGCCTCCGCATACCGCTGAAGCTTCGTGAACGCGACGCCCAGCCACGCCGCGCTGACGCCGATTCGCCAGCTCCCCTCTGGCAACGACGCGCGGTGGATTTCAAGCCCCTCAGTCAAGTAGTGAACCGCGCCGGCGGCGTCACCGCGCTTGGTGAGGATGCGCCCCAGGTGATCGCAGCAATCGCCCGTCAGCGCGTGCCCGCGAGGATAGATCCTGCGGCGTGTTTCGAGCGATTCACGGATCAGGGCTTCGGCCTCATCCAGTTTGCCCACCACCCGAAGGCAGTTGCCCAGGTTGACGATCGGGGTCACGGTGTCGGGATGGTCGTTACCAAGGAGTTTTCTGGTCGCGGCCACCACCGTGCGAAACATCGGCTCCGCCTCCGCGGAACGCCCGGTGGAGTCGAGTTTGAATGCCAGATTGTTCTGACATTTGACCGTCTGGACGTCGTCGTCGCCCAGAATGCGGCGGAAGCCGTCGAGCGCCATCCCATTGAGTTCTATTGCCTCATCTGCGTCGCCGTGCGCCATGAGGATGGTCGCGAGACCGTCCATGGCCACGAAAGACTCAAGGCTGGATGAGCCAAAGTGATGCTGGGTTCCACGCAGCACTTCCCGTGCTTCGCGGAGCGCCAGGTCGAGTTTTCCTTGCATCCAATGGATCGCCGCAAGATTGTTAAGCATCTCCAGCGTTGCTGGAGCGCCAGCCCCGAGCGACTTCTCCCAAAGTCGGATCGCCTCAACGAAGTGCGCCTCGGCCTTGGGATAATCCCCGAGGCCAACGTAAGTCTTTCCAAGCGCGGCTCGCACGCCGGCTTCGACCAGGGGCCGGTCCTTGAGCGAATCGCCGATGTCCGCCGCGGCCCGGTCCACCAGTTCGTGGACTGTGATCTGTTTTCCCTGGGCGACCTGAGGGTCTGCCGAAACAAGCAGATTCTGGAAGAACTCCGTGATCCGGCGCGATGTCTCGGCCTCCGACAGCGCCGTCGCCTTGTCGCGGTCGGAGGCAATCTTCGCGTCTTGAGCGATATCTCGTTGGTGCGTCGCCCGGATGGCTTGCCACACCGTCCCGCCGGCGCCGGCCGCGAGCGCCAGACCCGCCGCCCCAAGGCCGGCAACGAGCGGCCTGTTGCGCCGGGCAAACTTTCGAAGCTGGTAAACCGTGCTCGGCGGGCGGGCGTCGATGGGCTGATCCGCCAGCCAGTGACGCAGATCGGCGGCGAGATCGCCCGCGGATTGATACCGGCGCTGCGGCTCTTTCTCCAGCGTCTTCAGTACGATCGTCTCGACGTCGCCGCGCAGGGCGTCGACAAACACCGAAGGCCGCAGCGGCGCAACCTCGCAGATGATGCGGGGCACGCTGGCGACTGAGTTGGCGGAGAGGTCATAGGGGAGTCTGCCTGCGAGAAGCTCATACAGGACTACGCCCAGCGCGTACACGTCGCTGCGCGTATCGATGTGCCGAGAATCCCCTTCGCATTGCTCGGGGCTCATGTATCGGAGCGTTCCAATAAGTTGCCCCGCGCTGGTCTGCTGAGTCGCCGCGGTGATATCGGAATCAGTCATGCGTGCGACGCCGAAGTCGATGATTCTCGGCTGACCGCAGGCATCGACCAGGACGTTGCCGGGCTTGATGTCCCGATGGACGACGCCGCGCTGATGGGCATACTGCACGGCGTCGCACACGCGGGCCATCAGGTCCACCCGCTGACGCATCGACAGGCCCGATTCGTTCGCGTATTCCACAAGCCCACGTGCACCGGCGATGAACTCCATCGCGATGAACGCCAGGCCGGTTTCGCCGCCGTGCCCGCCTGTGTGCGTGCCGGCCTCGTAAACCTGCGCGATCCCCGGGTGTTGCAGCGAGCCCAGTATCTGCGCCTCGTACTCGAAGCGCCGCAGCATGGACCGAGACGCCTGGCCCGCACGGATCACCTTGAGCGCGATCGTCCGGCGCGGATGTTCCTGCGTCGCTTCATAGACCGTTCCCATGCCGCCGGAGGCGATGACCCGCAGGACGGTGTAGCGACCGATCCGTGTGGACGGGGCGAAGGTCTCCTCGTCGAGGCCGCTCCCGCCGAACGCCCCGGTGTCGTGGGAGTCTAACTGCCCGACCAGCCGCGACGTCTTTTTCCTGTTCGGCCTGAGAACCGGCGGAGTCAGAAAGCTCTCATTCTGCCCTCGCGAGTCGGCGACCAGCAGCGCCTCAACCTCGGCGCGGGTCGCCGGATCGCCGGCGCACCGAACGCTGAGGAAGCTCTCGCGTTCAAACTCCGGAAGTTCCGCGGCCAGGTGGAACAACTCAGCAATCAGCTCGTCGCGATCAGACTGCATCGGTCTCTCCACATCCTCGCGGGCTTTCCGTCCCGCCCTCCAGCTCACGATACAGCCACGCGCGCGAGTAACGCCACTCCCGGTTGACGGTGCTGACGGACGTATCGAGCACCGACGCGATTTCTTCGACGGTGAGCCCGCCGAAAAATCGCATTTCGACGATCCGGGCACGCTCCGGGGCTCGCTGCGCCAGCCGTTCGAGCGCGTTGTCCAAGTCCAGTAGCCCCGCGTCGCGCTCGAACGCAATGATCAGCGCTTCGTCCAGTGATACCCGCTCGCGGGTATGGTCTCCGCCTCCACCCCGCTTATGCCTCGCCCGACCCCGTGCGTAGTCGACCAGGATCCGGCGCATCGCGGTCGCGGCGATCGCGACAAAGTGCGCACGGCTCTGCCACTCCACGCTCGTCTGGTCCACGAGTCGCAGATACGCCTCGTGAACCAGGGCTGTCGCTTGCAGGCTGTGGTCGCGCCGCTCGGATCTAAGCTGCTGCTTGGCCAGCGCGTGAAGTTCGTCGTACACCAGCGGGAGCAGCTGGTTCACCACGCCGGCCTCGCCGCTCGCGATCCTCCCCAGCATCCGTGTGACTTCTTCCTGGGCCGGCATGGAATGACGCTCCGTCACGGGCTTCAACAAAATCGTGACACGATCCGCGATCAGCCGTCGCGTTCATTATTGGGTCCCTCACCCCCGCTGGAAATCGGGCAGTTGAATTTAGGGCTATCGCGCGCGGGCTCGCCGGCTGTGGCTGTGATCGACCAACCGGGCGACAAACTGGGCAACCTGATCAACACGTCAGTGTTGTGAGATACAGCCGCCTCGCCTCACTGGACATAGACGTCACGCGCTCGTGAATGTCGTTCATCGCCGTCTAACTGATCAAGGAGAAACATCATGCGTTTGCACCCATCTCTTATCCTTTCCAGCATCGGCGTTGCAGGGCTCTGCTGCGGGGTGGCTACGGCCCAGCCACTGCTCGACAATCTCGATCAGCCCATTCAAGCCGCGACTGTCTTCGGCACCCTCAAAGCCGACGCAATCTGGGCAGCCCAGTCGTTCGGCTCGCATTCGACGTTCAGATTGGTTTCGATCGAGGTGCCGCTGGGAAACGCGATCGACAGCCCCGACGCTTTCGCCGAACTCCGACGCGGCGAAGATCCAACCGGCCCGGCGATCGCGATATTCCCCCTGCCCGCGCTCTCTGAAACCGGGTTGGAGCTGGTCACGCTCGTCCCCGATACGGACGTCGTGATCGAGCCCGACGTGCTCTATTGGCTCGTAACGGGCACCGTGACGGTGGGGTCGTATGAATGGTCGTATGCCATGGGTAATCTGTTTGTTGGGTCCGGCTACTTCGGCAGCTACTGGTATTCGTTCGACCTCGGCGCGACGTGGATCGACTTCGGCGGCGACAATCCATATCACATAAGGGTCAATGTGTCGTCGGAATGCCGGGGTGACTTCAACACCGACGGCTTCGTCAACTCGCAGGATTTCTTTGACTTCCTCGCCGCGTTTTTCGCGCAAGACCCCATTGCCGATTTCAACCACGACATCTTTATTGACTCGCAGGACATCTTTGATTTTCTCGCTGCATTCTTTGAGGGTTGCTGAGGCGACGCCGCACGCTCCGACTCGCGTACCGGTTCTCAGAACACCCAGCACGTTTCAATATTCCCTGTGCGGGAAAATATGTTATCGCGGTTGCAGGTATCTATTTGTCTCCGCATGTGTTTCTTCCAATAAACAGGAGATGGTTGATGTTCCCACGCACTCTTTGCTCTCTCGCGGCCAGCGCCCTCATCACGACCGCGATCACCTCGTCCGCTTCTGCCCAGGTCTTCCAGGGCTTGGGCTTCCTCGCAGGAGGCACCGCCGTCAGCGGCGCGCAACGCGTTTCACGCGATGGGTCGACCGTTGTCGGATACGCCGGCATCGAAGGAAGCTACGTCGCCTTTCGTTGGAGGCAGTCCACCGGCATGATCAGCGTCGGCGACTTCGCCGGCGGCCATCCTGATGGGTCGGTCGCTTCTTCCGCCAACGTGGACGGCAGTGTCGTTGTCGGGTTCGGCACCAATGACTTCCAGTACGCCACAGCCTTTCGCTGGACGCAATCGACGGGTCTCGTGAGTCTCGACGATATCGACGCTGAGCCTAACACCACCAGCTTTTCAAACGACGTCTCAGACGACGGAATGGTTGTCGCCATCCAAGCCGGCTTCCGCGGCAATGGACCCGGCATGTTCGTCGGCGAAGCCGCGCGCTGGACACTCGCGTCCGGGCTCACGCCGCTCGGCCATCTTCCCGGAGGAGATTACAGTTTTTCAAACGCTGTCTCCGCCGACGGCTCCGTCATTGTCGGCGGCAGCACAGTGACGGGCGGTGGGTATCACACCTTCCGCTGGACCCAGGCCACCGGCATGGTCTCACTCGGCGACGTTCCGGGCGGCGAAGAGTTCAGCTATGCGCAGGATATTTCTTCCGACGGCACGATCGTCGTCGGGAGCTGCGCAAACGAAACGGGTCGCTTCGCCATGCGATGGACCCAGGCTACCGGCATGATTTCTCTCGGAGGTCTGCCTGGCGGAGGCCGCGCCGGCTTCGACAGCGCCGCCAGCGCGGTCTCCGACGACGGCAACACCATCGTCGGCATCGCCAACTTCACGGGCACGTTCGGTTATGACACCGATGCGTTCATCTGGACGCCGCAACGGGGCATGCGATATCTGAAGGATGCCATCATGGCCGACTACTGCGCTCCCGAGCTCGAAGGCTGGCGGCTGGTGAGCGCCTGGGGAATATCGGGCAACGGCCGCGTCATCGTCGGCGAGGGCGTCAATCCTCAGGGCAATAGCGAAGCCTACATCATCCGCCTGGACTCCGGGCCGTGCCGCGCCGACTTCAATCAGGACAACTTCGTCAACTCCCAGGACTTCTTCGACTTCCTCGCGGCGTTCTTCGCGGGCTGTTGATCTACACCCACACACACCCTGTCTCGACCCCGACTCGAATAGCCGAGTCGGGGTCGCCTTGTGCGCAGAGCATGGGGTCAGAGCCGGATGACCGCTGCGCCCCGCTTCCAAAGTGAAGCGAACAGGCGGCACCCGAGGGGCCACGAGGAACGAGGGGCGTGCCTCTCGGGGTAGTCACGGCGACAGGATCGGCGGTTACGGGATCCCACAAGATGTCACGCCGGCGTTTCGTATTCAGGCTGACCGGTCCGAGCGAGAGTCGATCGGGGCGCGAGCCCACACTCCGGACACCTCTGATCGGGCGCAAGGCCGGTGCGGTCGTAGGCACATCCGGCGCAAAGCCCGCACCGACGACGTCTCCAGCGGCGGGCCGCACTTGCGCCATGCACCAAGACAAGCCACACGATCGAGTAAAAGGCTGAGTTGATGACGAGGCCGGTCCAGATGGGACGCAGGGGTAATGCGCGTAATTCAGTTAGCAACGCCCTGGGCGGCGGACTCATGCTCAGCGATAGGGGCAAGGGAATGCCACCACGCGCATGGAACTTCCATCCAGTTAGTGGGTCCGTGGTCGCCTCGTACGATGCGGCCAGCATTGGCCATCCGGTCGCATGCTCGCATCCATCGGCTGAACTCGAATTGGCGTGAGCGACTGCAGTTGGAGCGATTCCCCATGCTGGAAACGGAAACTCCGCCAGCTCCGGCGAGTTGGTGTCCGCCCATCCCCGCCCTACAAACGCCCTCTCGCTCGAACGGGTGATTGGATTCCAGTAAATAGGCAACCGAATGTAGTCGGCCTGAACCTGCCAAGTGCGTCGAACGGCCCCGGGATCATGTAACTCGCTCACGCGCGTGATTACACCCTTGTGTTGACTGCTTCTTGCATAGATGTAACGCACTGGCCAGTCCCGCTGCGGCAACCACGCCGCCAGCCCCCACGCCACGGCCACGGTGGTGATGAACCCGAGCATGACGCACGCGATGGTGAGGCGAACGAACCGCATCGGGGCAGTCTACCGCGCACCCCCCGAGATATTGCCGACGGCATGCTCCGAAGCGCGTTGCCCACATTGACGGCGACTTACTCACAATCCGCGCAGACATCTCGAAAAGCATGGAATACGCCTTGCAAGCTGCTCGTCCCAATGGCTTCATGTGAACCACGCGGGCGAAGTGGCGGTGCCGAAACGGGAGTGTGTCCCGACGGCCTCACCGCAGCCCGCGAACACCTGGAGCATGCACATGTCAACGAAAACCAAGCCCGCGAAGACCAGCACCAAGAAGCCCGCAACGGGCGCAGCGAAGCCCGCGACCTCCCGCACGGCGAAGGGGGAGAAGCTGCGGAAGGACGCGATCGCCGAGATCGGCAAACGCATCCACGCGGACCTGACGGACCATTCCGAACAACATGGCACGGGGAGCGAAGTCCCCGCCAAGCCCGTCACAACGCCCCACGTTAGCCCCAGCGGGGACGCGGCCCCTACCTGCCCCTCAGACGCCACGCCGGTACCCAGCGCGCCTGCGGCCAACGTAGCGAAGAAAGGTCGAACGCCCAAGCCCGCCCCCACCGAGAAGCCCAAGCGTTTGGGTGGTCTCGACGTGGCGGCACAGCTTCTGCTCGCCGCCGCCAAGCCCATGAGTTGCAAAGAACTCGTCGAAGACATGCTGGCGCGGAAGCTCTGGTCAACCACCGGCAGGACGCCGGTCGCCACGATTTACGCCGCCATCATCCGCGACATTGCTGCGAACGGGAAGGAGTCGCGGTTCCGGAAGACGGCGCGGGGCATGTTCGAGGCCACCGGATACAACGAGGTGGTCGCTTGAACCAGACCTTCGTAATCGACGGCGAAGAACTCGTACTCCGCGACGATCCAATCCCGCCCGGTACGCCGTACGAGCATCGGTGCACGCGCAACGAGTTCGAGCGGGTCGCGCTCGCAATCGCGGGCGCGCCCGCAGGCATCACGCTCGGGGAGATACGGGCAGCGACGAATGTTCAGTGGATGGAGATTGCGACCGGCCTCGCCCTGCTCAAGGCCCGAGGGCTCGTCGAGGTCACGCCGACGCGGTTGTTCATCCCGGCACCCGGCGTCGCCGACTTGCACGCGGACGCCATTGCCATCTACCACGCCCTACGCGGAGTCGCTCAGCCGGGCTGACGCCGTCGTCGGCTCCTGCCTTACGCCCCGACATGCTCGGGGTGTTTCTCAGTCAGTTCCTAACACGCCGAGAACGAGCGAGCCCTTTAGTCAGCCGCACGTAGGTGCTGACGTTCGCTCCCACACCGCTTGTGACCAACCCGTTACGCAACTCTCGTTGCGGGCAACTGTTCAATGTGTGCGCATGATGAGGATGCGGCAGATGGTTCAACGGAAGTAGAAGTATGTGAAGCGAGCCATGCGAGGCGGGCATGAACAGTCGTGCTCCCCTCATCATCCACGCTCATCACTTTGACCGCGTTATTAGAGAAGGGGTTGCTCATGAAAAACGTGCACGCTTGCTGGCCGATGGTTTGCGGACTCGCGGGTACCTGTGTCTTTGTCAGTTTCGCATCCGCAAGTTCGTCTCGATGCTCAGTCTCGGCACGGGGCGTGGGCACGAGCGCGATGCTCCAGATGGATGCGCACGAATCTGATCATGAGGCCCACCAAAAATTACTCGATGCGGCAATCCGGCAGAACCTGCGGCTTGATGCTGACGCGCCTGTTACACCTCGTCATCGCGCACGGGCGAAGCATGTGTTCCTGATGGCTACCTCGTTTGGGGACGCCGGGACCACGATGCTGGCTTCCGAAGAAGCTGGTCTGTTCAGTGTTGCAGTTCTTAACCTGTGCATGACACAGGTCACCGACGCTGGGTTGAATGCGCTGGCACGGCATGACAGTTGCCTTGAATCGCTCACAACTCTTGAACTCGCTTTCACAAAGGTGACTGATGAGGGAGTAAAGGAGTTGGCACGCGAGAGTAGTGGAGTTCACATGCTCACACATTTGGGACTCGGTTGGAGTAGCGTAACCGACGCAGGTGTAACGCATTTAGCCCGGCAGCGCACCGGCCTCAAGTCTCTTCAATCGCTCGGTCTGGGGGGGTTGAAGATTACAGACGCTGCGCTGAAGGAACTCGCCCGCGCCGATACAGGCTTGAAGTCGCTGACCTCCCTCGAACTCCAATCAACGGCAGTCACCGACGGTGGTCTGAAGGAACTCGCCCGCGAAGGGACCGGCATGAAGAACCTTACCTCCCTCTACCTCGGGAGCACAGCCGTAACGGACGAGGGGCTGAAGGAACTGGGCAGCGCGACATGCGGACTTGCGGCTTTGACATCGCTGAGCCTGAGCCGCACGGCCATCACCGACGCGGGGATCAAAGAACTGGCCCGCAAGGATTCCAACATTAAGTCGCTCCTGCGCGTGACCCTCTCTCGAACGGAGGTTACCGACGCGGGCGAGAAGGTCCTGCGGGATCGTTGGCCGGGCATCACGATCGTCCGCTAGCCGGTCCGGCAAAGCTTTTATCCTCGTGCAGATTATGCGCAGTCACGAGCGTTCTGCATCGCGCCTTTTACAAACGTCACGGTGATGATGCTGCGTCGCCCGCACGACGGACACCCCGACGGTTCATCGGACCCAGCCATGCCCGGCAGCGGGTTGATGTACCGCACCGCGAACCGCCCCTTACCCCCGCACTCAGCGCAGTGAGCCACGCGGGGACGATGACGCTCCAACGCTCGGATACGCGGCCTGATGTTCATGCCGTCGCTCCCGTCGCCAGCGCAGATCTGACCTGCGGCAAGCCGATGACTTCGATGTAGAACGTCCACCGGCCTTCCACGCCGCAACGCGGGCACGTCGGCACCGTGACGCCCGCTCGGGCGGCGCTGGGGGCGATGAACCGGACACCCGCCGGGCCGTCGCCGCCGCACGCGGGGCACGCGCCCGCGACGACCCCGCGCCCCTCCAGCCTCTTCAACCTGGCGTTGATCCGCATGGTTCATTGTTCCTGACATGCATGAGAGGGTCGCTCCCTCGCAATGCCGTAGCGAACACCCCGCGACTCCCGCTCACTGTGGCCCCACAGGTCGGGGGCAGGCTCCACGGCGGCGCGGGAACGAACGGTTGCGAGATCCGACGGGATGCCACGTTCGCGTCAGGCCGCGACGCACGGCCCCCGATCGAGAGCCTTCGGTCGGCCAACGTCTTCGGGCGAACGGTCGTCGAGGATGATCCGTTTGACGAAGACAACTCCCGCGCGGTTGGCGCACGGCCTCGGCAGCGGCGGACCCAATCGTTCGGTTCATCACCATCACAGCGAGGAGAACCTGCTCTTCCAAGCCCCAACATGTTCTCAGCGGTGGGTGTTGTGCATCGCAACCACCGGATCTACAGGCACATTCACAGGTCGGAGGATCCGCTAGTAGCGCTCTAAAAATAGCGTTTCTGCGGCCGCTAGTCATTTCCTGCATCTGCGCAAATCTCGGGTCGTTCGGTTGGCGGTGTTCCCAGAACAACGCCTGAAAGACCGCTGACTCTGTCCGTCCACGACCTCACATCGCGAGCGCGCCCGTGCTGTCGCCAAACGAGTCCTGCGCGCAGCCGGCGCGCTCCAGCATGGAGAGATAGAGATTACAAAGCGGCGTTTCTTTGGGAGACTGCACCAGTCGCCCGCTTGCAGCCGCTTTGCCGCCGCGCCCGGCGACCAGGATCGGAAGGTCTTCGTGGTTATGGCGGTTGCCGTCGCTGATGCCGCTGCCCAGCATGATGAGCGAGTTGTCGAGCAGCGACCCTTCACCCTCGCGAGTCTCTGAGAGACGCTGAACGAACCGCGCGAAGCGTTCGACGTGGAAGCGGTCGATGCGCCGGATCTTCTCGATCATCTCCTGATTGTTCTGATGATGCGAGAGATGATGGTGGGCGTCCTTGACGCCGATCTCCGGGAACGTGCGGTTGCTGCCGTCGCCGGCCAGCATCAGGGTGCTCAGGCGGGTGGTGTCGGTTTGAAAGGCGAGCAGGAGCATGTCAAACATCAGGTCAAAGTGGTCGCTGACCTTATCGGGTATGCCGGCCGGGCGCGGGGCATCGGGACGGGTCTGAGGAGTCGCCTCGGCGCGGGCGCGTTCGATTCGCTGCTCGATCTCGCGGACTGACGTCTGAAACTGATCGATCTTGGAGCGGTCGGCCCCGCCCAGACGACCGTTGAGGGACCGCGTGTCTTCGAGCACGAAATCAAGAATGCTCTGGCGCCGGCTGAGGCGCTGCCCCGCGGCTGCCGCCTGCTCCGCGTCACCGAAGAGCCGATCGAACACCTCCGCGGGATCAACGAGTTTGGCCATCGGCGTATGGTCGTCGCGCCACGAGATGTTCGACGAGTACGCGCACGAATAACCCGAATCGCAGTTGCCCGACGACGGGTTGTGCTCACATCCGAGCTCCAGCGAAGGCAGACGCGTGCGCCGACCGATCTGAGCCGCGGCGACCTGATCGACGCTCGTGCCGTTGCGGATGTCGTTCCCCGCCGTCTTACGCGCCTGCTGGCCAGTCAGGAATGAGGCTGAGGACCGGGCGTGATCCCCAGGTCCATCCCCGTTCGCGCGCGCCTTCTCCAGCGTCAGGCCGGTGTAGACGTTGACATGCTGACGCACCGCCGACAGCGGCTCCAGGGTCGGAGACAGCGTGTAACCCGCACCTTCAGCGACCGGAGCCCAGGCCTCATGGTTCACGCCATTGGGCATGAAGACGAAGGCCAGCCGCACCGGAGGCGCCGCAGCCGCCGGCGCACCCACCGCAGCGACGGCGCGTCGACCCGGCAGGCCCATCGCCTCAAGCCAGGGGAGCGCCATCGTGACGCCAAGACCGCGAAGCACAGTTCGCCGAGAAAGCGGGACATTCATGGCGTGGGTTTCCTGGGGCGGAAGGAGCGGAACGTGTCGCTGAGCACGGTCGATTCGATGAGCGCGGAAAAGCGGTCCCCCTGCGCCCGGGTTCGGGCGGCGATGCGGCGCACGGCGGGTCGATCAAACGGCTCGGTTCCCCGGCCCAGCGCGTACACCAGCACATTCGCGCTGATGGCTTCGACAACCTGATCGCTGTTGTTCAAGAGATGTCGCTTCAGGTCGTCGATGCCCGCAAGGGCGACGTTGCCGGGAAGCGTGCCGCTTGAGTCAACCGGCTGCCCGTTCTCGGTATCGCGCCAACGGCCGATCGCGTCGAAGTGCTCGAACGTCAGGCCGACAGGATCCAGGCGCCGATGGCACGCCGCACAGCTGGGATCGCTCACATGCGCCGCGAGA
>Ga0163155_10005820_pt1 | contig 12158 bp, 7 predicted proteins | sample OliLakLV19SP4G1_FD_148611 | JGI IMG/M metagenome (GOLD analysis project Ga0163155, IMG submission 148611) | Freshwater microbial mat bacterial communities from Lake Vanda, McMurdo Dry Valleys, Antarctica - Oligotrophic Lake LV.19.SP4.G1 | ecosystem: Environmental > Aquatic > Freshwater > Lake >...
CGTCGACACCACGCCGCTGACGAGCACAAGGACGCTCGCGGCTCCGATCGCGATGGCCAATGGCGGATTTCGGCGAGTGAACTTCCGCACGTGCTCGAACGCGCCCGTTCGTCGCGCCTCGATCGGGCGATGGTCCAGGTATCGACGCACATCGGCGGCCAGGGCGCCCGCGCCGCTGTACCGGCGAGTCCGATCCTTGGCCGTCGCAGTCTCGATGATCGCCCCCAGGTCCCCTTTTGCTTCCGCTCGAAACGACTCGGCGCCAGGCGGCGTCTCCTCGGCGATGATGCGAACCGCCTGGGGAATCGAGCATCGGGACAGATCGTGGGGGAGCCGCCCGGTGACGAGTTCATAAAGGATGACGCCCAGCGAGTACACATCCGAGCGAGCATCGATGTTCGCGGGATCGGTGCATTGCTCGGGGCTCATCGAGTTAAGCGAGCCGATGATGCGGGAGGTATCGGAATCAGCCGTGAGAGATGGCGATCCCGCCTCCGTGCTCCGCGCGATGCCGAAGTCGATCACCTTGGCCAGTCCGTCGGGGCCTACCAGAACGTTCGCAGGCTTGATATCGCGATGGATGATCCCGTTCTGATGTCCGTGCAGCACGGCGTCGCATACCTGTGCAAACATGGTCAGCCGCTGCCGGAGCGTGAGTCCGTGCGTCTCGGCGTAACGTGTAATGCTGAGCGCGTTCGGAATAAGCTCCATTGCAATGAAAGGCGACGGGTTGTCACCGCCGAGCTGAGCCGTCCCCGCTTCATAGATCTGGGCGATGCCGGGGTGCCGCAGGCGGGCGAGCGTTTCGGCCTCCAGCCGGAACCGCACCTGAGCATCGGTATGCGCCATCAGGTGGTTCATGACCTTGATCGCGACGCGCCGATTCGGATTCTGCTGCACCGCCTCGTACACGGTGCCCATCCCGCCTACGCCCAATACGCCGATCACGAGGTAGGTGCCCACCGCGTCGGGTGCCGTGGGGGTCGGTTCGCGCTGCGCCGCGATCGCGGGCGTTTCGAGGAAGCCCTCGCTGGCCTCCGCGGACTTCAGGAGTCGTTTCACGCGCTGCAGCGCGTCGGTGTCGTCGCCGCACTCTTCGCGCAGCATCGCGTCGCGCTGATCCCCGTCGAGCTCCAGAGCCCGACTGAAGATCGCATGCGCGCGGGCGGCGGCCTCACGCGCCATGGTCTATTTCTCCGTCGTCCTTACTGATTCGCTGATCGGTCCGGTTGGCGTTGCGTCCGTCGATAAGCCGAACGGGCGTCCCGTGGACCAGTTCAGTGGGACGTAACGCGTTGTCGCGACGCTTACTGCTCATACGCGACATTGCGAAGCGGGGCATGTCGACGTAGATCGCCGCCATAAGGACCTCCGGATCTCGCCGTTCCTCCGATGCGCCGGCTCGCGGGAGGCTTGTGTTGTTTGCCGCGGGTTCGAGCATGGTGCGGGCGCTTCCATGGGGTGCGGGGGGGAGTGCGGGAAAAGTGAGCGATACCGCTGCCCTTCTTACCATTATGACGTCGGCACGCAACTGCCGGAAACCGTGCGACTGACCGTGCATCCATATTCTACCCGTGGCGGCCGGAGAGGTCGTTTGGGGTGCATGCCGTCAAGGACAACCGCACGAGGCGCGACCATCAGCCAAACGCATCACGATCTTCGGCAAAGCGAGCATTTCCGCGCCGTTGCGACCGCGAGTCCCACACTTCGACGGTCAGCGATCCGCTCACAGTTTGCAGTTGCTTGATTGAACTCGGCAAGTACTGATCGGAGATTTGAGCCTGGACCGTTCAGAAGGTAGACCGTTGCGATCGTGGCTCGATGTCGTGAGATATCTTGCTAATTTGTGACAAGTGAGCGAGATCTTTGTCACGCGAACGGAAGCTCCAAGACGACTAGGCAGTCCCGCAGTGAAATTCCAGCGTTTTGTTTGATGTCAGATGGAACCGTTCGTGGAAGTGCTGCGCCGCATCTGCCCTGGCGATCGAGTTTCACAGATTTTCCTGGATCGGCACAATGCCGTGCTCCCTTGCAAGATGCTTCTCGTGCGGCACTTAGAGACAATCGGGCGCCTTTCACGGACGTGGATGTCGGAATTAAAAGTGAAAACCACGAGATCGCATTGACATAATTTGGAATTTTGTGTACGCTTGTCCGTTCAATAGTTCGTGGGGTCCATAGCGAGCGGCGTTGACAAGATGAACGAAGGGTTGGAACACCGAGTGTGTTTGCCAGGGCGGCGGGCACTCATCAAGTCGAAAGATTCGCGAGAGTAGGGGAAGCATCCAGTTTATTTGAAGACCAGGGGCCGGGCTGCTTATGGCGTTTTTGACGCGGTTTCGAGCCGCGCGGCGCTTTTCCCATGGTTTTGAGCCAGTGGAGAGAGAGAATGAGAAAGTCCACGCAGTCAATGAGTGAGCCTGCCCGGTTGAGGGCGTGCCGGGTGAAATCGCAGCGGGCGCGAGACGCCGGTGTTGGAGTTGTGTTGGCGGGAGTTGGGGCTTTGGCGGCCTGCCCGATCGCCGAGGCCAATATCAACGTCGAGTTCAGGCCGAGTCAGCCGTTCTACAACGTGGGCGACGTCGTTCGAGTCGGCGTGTATGCGACATCCGATTCGGCGTCGAATCAACTGCTCTCGGCGGCGCAGATCATCTTTGACTGGGATATCGCGTTCCTGCAACTGACGGGAAACTCTGGCATTGGCGCGGTGTCGTTGCTGTCGTCGGGGTTCCCATCGCCTGATCCGTACGGGCTGAACGAGGCGAATCCGCCGATGGACGGGAACGGGCTTTATGTGGCGTTCGCCAACTTCGGTTCGCCGGTGGCGGCGACGCCGAGCGGGACGCTTCTGACCACACTTGTGTTTAGTGCGCTCGCGGAGACGGCGGCGACGCCGGTGGACATTCTTGCATCGGGCGGCAGTCCGTTGGGACGCACCACGGTGTTTGACGGGACGATCCCGAACTTTGACGTGACGGGGACGCTGACGGGCGCGTCAATCACGATTGTTCCGGCGCCTGGCGCGGCGACGTTCGGTGGAGTTGTCGTGTGCACGATGCTTGGCCGAAGGAGGCGACGATGATGTTTACGAGCCGGATTCGACGGATGGCAGTGTTAGGGGCGATTGCCGCGGCGAGTTCGGCGGCCTGCGCTGGACCCGTCCCCACGCTCTCGCTGGTGCGGACGAACGCGATGGGACCTGTGATTCCCGGCGAGATGATCGTGATCGAGGTCACGATGTCAAACCTGGGGGCGAACCAGGCGGCTGGATTCCAGGCCTTTACTGAGTTCGACGACGCCCGGATGAGCTTCGTCTCGGGTGTGTACACGCCCGCGCCTTTCGGGCTGGCGATCATCAATCCGATCACGGCGGTGGGGAACACGATCGATCTGGCGTCGGGCGTGAACACGTTCGGGGGCCAGCTTCCGACGTCCGCTGACGCGGTGCTGGCGGAACTGACGTTCACGGCGTTGATCTTCGATTGCGCGCCGGTGATCCGGTTTCGCGCGCACAATCCACCAACGCGGATCAGCACGCCGTCGGGGCAGCCGATTGTGCCGTTGATGCTTGTAAGCCCGTCGCCGGATTGCCCGTGCGACTGGAACTGCGATGGATTCCTGAACAGCCAGGACTTCTTTGACTTTCTGGTGGACTTCTTTCTGGAGACACCGCGAGCGGATTACAACGCGGATCTGGTGATCAACTCACAGGATTTCTTTGACTATCTCCTGTGCTTCTTTAGTCAGCCGCCTCCGTGCAGCAGCTGAATGGGGAAATCGGTGGAAGGGCGCCACCAAGGGTGTGGCAACAGGAACGAGTAATAAGTACTGGAATCGCGCGGCGGGTGCCGCGCGAAGGGTATTTGCATGGACCGGCGGCGTAGTCACCGGATTCATGGGCGGGGATCGGACATGCCCGTCCGAGCAGCGACCAGCGGCCAGGTGGCCGCGCAGCATTGAGGAGTGCCCAATATGTATCGAGCCTTTGTTTCATTTCTTTGTCTGGTGGCAAGCGCCGGATCGGCGCTTGCCCAGACGGTGTACAACAACATACCTTCCGTGCTGGCGGGTAACTATTCAAGCCTGGGATATCAGGCGACGCAGACGGCGCAGTTCGGCGACCGCATTACCCTGGACGGCACCGAACGGCGCCTGCAAAGCGTTACCGTGACGATGAGTTCGTGGGCGCCGTCGGAGAACTACGGCGGCGCATTCAGCTTCAATCATCCGCTCACACTCAATATCTTTGCCGACAACGGCACCGGTACCCCGGGCTCGTTGCTCGCCACGCGCACGCAGACGTTCGCGATTCCCTATCGGCCAACGGGCTGGGGGTTCAACGGCATCGCATTCAACGCGACGTTCGACTTCAGCAGCCTGAACATCACGCTGCCGGACACCCTCATCTACGGTCTCGCGTACAACACGCAGACGTGGGGAGCGGCGCCGCTCGGGGTCGATGGCCCGTACAACTCGCTTAACTTCGCGCTCAACAAGGCCGGGGGTGGCGGCGTAACCGTTGGCGCCAACAACGATCTTGATGACGTGTTCTGGAATACCTGCACCGCGGGCTGGTACACCGACGGCGGCGCGGGCGGGGTGTGCACGTTCCGGCGCGATACGGTCTGGACGGGCTTTACGCCGATGGCGAAGTTTGTGGTTGGTCCCGTCAACACCTACGCCACCACGACGACGCAGTTCGGCACCCCGTGGTACAGCACGGGCAACAGCGGCCTGGGCTCGAGCGGCATCACCGGATATGCCGGACTGGACAGCGACGGAGCCGCGGAGCTTCGCGGCGATCGCACACGTTTCGCCACGGGCAACATATTCCCGAATAGCGGAACCCCGGGGCCCAACCTCGGTCTTCTCAGCGACCTGGTCGCGCTCGATTTCGATTGGATCGTGACGGCCCTGGGCGTGTCGGGTCCGACGAACTATTCGCCGGCGCTTCGTGTTCACACCTATGACCCGGCCACCGGGCGTCGCATGGAGTTCATCTGGGAGAACGGCGAGCAATCAGCGCCGATTCCCGCGCCGCTTCTCAACGTTGCACACTCCGGTGACTTCTTCGGCGCGGCGAACCGCGTGCACGTGTCGTCGGCCATCGGCGGAACCAACCTGGGCCGCGGCATTTTCGACTCGTCGAACGTTCTGATCCCAGGTTCGGATGCCGCACTGCCGCTTGGCTCCCACCTTGCAACGCTGGCGAATGAAGGCTCGACGATGGTGCACATCACCGGCTTGTCGCTGGGGATCGGGAGCTTCGGCGGGCAGCTCAACAACTACATCAGCTATGCGGATCATGTGAACATCGAAGTCGCGGGCGGGCTCAACCAGACGTACAACTTTGTCGCGGGCGGAAACACCGCGATCTCGCTCAACGCTTTCGACACATGCACCAACGCGACGCAGCAGCTCATCGTTGATGTTGATCTGACGGACGCGGGCGATCTTGCCGTGGGCGGTCAGTTCTTTCTTCAGTATGATGATGCGGTTCTTGACTTCGTAAGCGCGGTGCCCGGTGTCGCGCCCTTCACTGAGCAGATCTTTGAGTCGGTGAATGAAGGGATGGGCACGATCGACTACGCCGTGGGCGTGATTCCTGGCGGAGTCGGCGCGACGTCGGGACGCATGGCGCGGTTCACGTTCAATGTCCTGAACAGCGCGTGCTCGACGCCGGCGCTTGTTGTGTTCCGTCCGCATGCGCCGCCGACGCGCGTGACCAACAACCTGGCGCAGAGCATCCTCCCCTTGGCGACGAACAGCCTGGGCGGTGTGACGCTCGATCTGATCGCGCCGGTCGTGACGGTTCCTTCGACGATCGCCGCGAACACCGATGCGGGCAGTTGCACGAACGCGACGGTCGAGTTCAATGCCGTGGCGACGGACAACTGCAACACCACGCAGTCACCGTTCCTCGATACGGGAGCGGCAGGCTCGTTCTCAACGGGCAACTGGGTTGTCGATCGATATGCGCCCGGCGTGTGGACGCCCGGCGCGGTGAACCCGAATCCCGGCGGCGGCACGGCGCTTCACCTTGGAATCCGCAACGCGGACCGGTTCGAGAATCGTCCCCCTGCGTTCCAGAGTCTCTTCTACAGCACGCAAGGACGCCAGCGTGCTTCAAACCTGACTCAAGGGTTTGAAGTAACGGGCAAGCTGTACATCCCCGCGAGTTGGGCCGTTCCCGGCAACCTGCGCCGGTCCGACCTGTGGGCCAGGGATACCAATCCCGTGGAAGGCTCGGCGAAGTACCTCATCGTCGGCTTCATCAACTCGGCGTTGGCGGACGAGGCGGGCGGCATCTACCACACCAACACGCCCAACTTCGTCGCACGCTTCCGCGCGTGGGATTCGAGCATCGGGTGGATCGATCTTCCCGGCGTGCCCGTTCTGCTGAATCAGTACAACACGTTCCGGATGGTCGATACGGGTGTTTCACACCAGTACTACATCAACGGCAACCTGGTTCACACCAATGCCTCGTACTCAGACCCCGCGGGATTCGGCATGCAGACGGCCTACATCGAAGGTCGCAACTTCGGGCACCCGATGAACGCCGGCGATCTTCCCGACAGCTCGTATGACATCTACTGGAAGGATGTTTCGGCGTCCAAGTCTCCTTCCAAGGTGACGATCCAGTACACCCTCCCCGGCCCGACCGTCATCACCAGCCCGCACGTCTTCCCTGTGGGAACGTCGACGGTGACCGCGACCGCGACCGATGCGTGCGGCAATACGTCTTCGGGCACGTTCAACGTGGTCGTCACAGCGCAGAACACGCTCCTGGCTACGGTTCAGCTCGCCAACGTCAGCCCAGGTACGTACACGCGCTGCATCACCTTCGATCTCTACCGAAACGGACCCTGCGGCATTCTTCACACCACTTCCGCAACCATGACTTTCGTCAACGGGCTGAGCACCACGACGATCAACGTTCCCTGCGGAACCTACACGTGCAGCACGGCGCGCGACAGGCTCCACACGCTGCGTCGCACGGACGGCGAGTTCGGTATCGTCGGCCTGCAGTACGTCACCAACTTCACCACGACCGGGACCGATGACTCGCTGCTCGGCGGCAACGCCAACGACGACGAGTACATCGACATCCTCGACTTCGGCGGCTTCGTCGGGCAGTTCGGCCTCAACGTCGGCGCGAATACAACCTGCGCTACCTCGCCCCTTCACACCGACTTCAGCGGCAGCGGGTTCGTGGATCCTGCTGACTTCACCTTCATCGGCAACCAGTTCCTCTTCCAGCGTGAAGCGGATTGCTGCGGCGGGCTGCTCATCTCCCCGCCGGGCGGCGGCGGCGGTGGGCCAGTCGTGCGGATCTCGAACGACGACCTCGTCAAGCGAGGGCTCGGGACCTACCGCTTCGCGGACGTCAACCATGACGGCTGGCTCGACAGCGCCGACATGGCGGCGTTCCTCAATGGCGCGCGCCCGTGCGGCGCCGATGTCAACCTCGATGGACAGATTACGTCCGCCGACTTCTTCGACTTCCTCACCGCGTTCTTCCGCGGTGACGCCGACTTCAATCGCGACGGCGTGACAACCAGCAACGACTTCTTTGATTTCCTCTCCTCCTTCTTCACCGGCTGCTGATCGCTCCGATCAGCAACCAATCGGCGTGCGTTCCTGACTGCAACGCACGCGTGAGCGGGCCGGGGAAAGGGACAGCCCGGCGCGGCGAAAGCCGCGCCGGGATCTTTGCGGGGTTCATAACACACTCGAGCGGGCTGCATTCGCAGCGCGTCCGGGCGCGCCGTGCGCGTCGGACGCCGCGTGCGCGTGCGTCTCACGATCGATCTCCGCCGGCTTCTCAGGCAGGCGCTCGCAAGGGGATCGTCGGAAAGGAGGTGGATCAGGGATCAAGACACCCTGTTCATTCTTTATCGCTCGGGCGCGGTCCGTACCGGAGAGACGGCGGGCGCCTGGCGGAAGCTGCTAAAGAAGTTTGCATCCTGGAGGCGGGGTCGTTGCCGCGCCTTCATTGTCAGTGCTCCCGAGGGAGCCTGATCGAAATCGACATGACTGAGAGTCCACCAGGAGATTGACGATGGAACATTCGATGTTGGCGCGATCAATCAAGGCTCTGGCGACGCTGCTGGCGTCCGGAGCAATCGCTTCTTCGGCGTCGGCTCAGACCACGGCGTCGCTCGTCGCGACGGACACGTGCCTGAACGCGATGGAAACGACGCTGACCGTACGGATCGACATGACAATGGCCACCGATGTCGCCGTGGGCGGTCAGTTCTTTCTCCAATACGACACGAGTCGATTGGCGTACACCGGCGGCGCACCCGGGGGCGGCGCGTTCACGCTTGAGATTCTGGACAGCACGCCCGGGGTCGGGCTCATCGACTACGCCGTGGGTGTGCCGTTCGGCGGGAGCGGCACGGCGTCGAACTCAACGATGGCATTCCTCACGTTCAACGTGATCGGGGATGCGTGCGATCTGTCGAACCTCGTCTCGTTCAGGCCGCACGTGCCACCGACGCGCATCACGAACAGCGTGGGCGCCAACATCCTGACGACGACGAGCGATCTGGGATCGATCCGGATCGACAGCGTCGACCCGGTGCTCACGGTGACGTCCGGGCTCATCGCGGCGGACAACTGCACCTCGGCGCCGAGCGTCGGGCCGGGGACGTATCAGTTCTCGAACGTGGGAAGGACGGTGGATGGCCCTTCGGCGTTGTGCGCTTCGGGCATGCTCAACTCAAGCGCTGACGTGTGGTACGTCTACGTCCCGACCAGCGCGGGAACACTCACCGTCACCACCTGTTCGCTCACTTCGCTGGATACCGTGCTGCAGGCATTCTCGACCTGCGGCGGCAGCGAGATCGACTGCAACGACGACACGGGCGGCGCGTGCGGCCTGGGTTCCACACTCTCTTTCCCGGTCGCCGACGGCGTCCCGGTCTACGTGCGGATCTCCGGATGGAATGCGCTCACCGGCTCGGGACAGGTCTCGTTCAACCAGGGTCCATTGGCGCCTGCGGCCGCCGATCTCTGCGGTGCGGCTGTCCCGGTGAATGAGGGTGTTTACACGTTTAACACCGCCGGCGGCGCGAACGACGGCAGCACCAGCTGCGCCCTGACCGGCCCGGACTCGTGGATCTGCTACGTTCCCACGTTCACCGGCACCCAGACGGTGCAGACGTGCGGGCTCTCCGGATTCGACACCGTTCTCTCGGCTCACTCTGCCCCTTGCGGGCCGCAGATCACGTGCAACGATGACGCGTGCGCGCTGCAGAGCAGCATGTCGTTCGGAGTCACAAGCGGCGTATCTGTCTGGATTCGCGTCGCGAGATTCAGCAGCGGCGCCGGGTCCGGCTCTGTCCTGATCGGTACCCCTCCCCCACCGCTCCCGCCGCCGCCGGCCTTCACGCTCAATCGGGTTGTCAAGGCTGATGCCGGGTTCTGCAGTGCGCTCGTCAGTTGGGGTTCGAGCGCAACCGACAGTTGCGATCCGAGCGTGAGCATCGTCTCGACCCTGCCCGGTCCGGTCGTCATCACCAGCCCGCATGTCTTCCCCGTCGGCGTGTCCACTGTTACTGTGACGGCGACGGACGATTGCGGCAACGACACCTCATCATCGTTCACCGTGACGGTGCTGGGCGTGAGTGAGATGGTCGCCGAGGTCGAACTCGATAACGTTGATCCAGGCGTCTACACCCGCTGCGTCACCTTCAATCTGTTCAGCAGCCCCGGCGGCTGCCCGGGCTTTACGATCGTGGAGAAGACCCTCACCTTCACCAACGGGCTGACGCACTCCTTCATCGACGTTCCGTGCGGCACGTACAGTTGCATCACCGCCAGGGATCGGCTGCACACGCTGAGGCGCACCGACAACGACGGTGACTTCCAGATCGTCGGCACTCGCTTCGCAACCGACTTCACCAGCGCCGGCGGGAGCGATGATTCGCTGCTGGGCGGCAACTTCAACGATGACGAGTTCATCGAGATCCTCGACTTCGGTATCTTCGTCGGGCAGTTCTCGCTGAGCATCGGCGCGAACACCACCTGCGCAACGCTCGCTCCCCACGCCGACGCCAGCGGCAACGGCTCGGTCGGCGTCTCTGACTTCACCTTCATCCAGACGCAGTTCCTCTTTGCCCGCGAGAGCGACTGCTGCGGCAACTTCGTCTTCGGCGGCCAGCCCCCCCGCCCCGCGATCGTTGATATTTCCAATGACGAACTGAGCAAGATGGGCATGGGCAACCTGCGCGTCGCCGATCTCAATCACGACGGACGGCTCAACACCGACGACGTGGTCGCGTTCCTCAACGGCGCTCGCCCGTGCGGGGCCGACTGGAACGGCGACGGCTCCCTCGACTCGCGCGACTTCTTCGACTTCCTTTCCGACTTCTTCGTCGGCGGCGCCGACTACAACCATGATGGCGTGAGCAGCTCGACGGACTTCTTTGACTTCCTCACGGTCTACCTGGCAGGCTGCTGATCCAGAACAACGCCGCTCGATCGGCGGAGCCGGCACAGGCGCCGGCTCCGCCGAGCTTGCGAGGCGCTCACGCGCGCTCGCCAGGCCGGCGGATGACTACACGATTTTCAGCAAACCAAGCAACTCGCCAAGCCTCCCGGCCCGCATGTGCGGGCCTTTTCATTGAGACGACGTGCCACGGCTTTCTGGAACGCCGCGTGCCGCAGTCTGTCTCACGGCAGGCGGCCCCGCTGAGGAGCGCTCACACGTGTGTGCCAGCATGGTGTGCATGCCGATCGCGACATCAGCGGGAACGGCTGGGCCACTCCCGCACCCGAAATCAAAGGCGATGTGGCTTACTCCCGATCACCCGCGGTCGGCGCTGAGCGGAACGGAATCGGCTTCCCGCTCGCGTCCACCGACACCAGCGTCAGGGTTGCTTCCGTTACCGGCACGAGTTCCCCGCTGAGATACCGCTCGGCTTCGACTTCCACGCGCACCGTGACCGAGCTGGTTCCAGCCCTGATCGTCTGCCCATAGAAACTCACGACATCGCCCAGGTGCACCGGCTGTTTGAACTCCACCCGATCAACCGCGACGGTCACCCACCGATGCACGCCGTGCCGGCGCGCCTCGACAAATCCGGCCTGGTCGATATGGCTCAGAATCACGCCGCCGAAGATGGTGCCGTACTGGTTCGTATCCTTGGGGAGCGTCATGACGCGGAGCGCCATGCGTCGGGGCTCAGGTGTCTGAAGTGAGTCGGCCATTGTGATAAGAACCCTGTGGGGACTTCCGCGCTTGCAACTTACTTCGCGAGCGCCTCTTCGAGATTGCTCGTGATGGTGAACACGCTGTCGAGGCGCGCGATCTCAAAGATCGATCGCACGCGATCCGTCAGGGCGCACAGGATCACAACCGAACTGGTTTTGCGCGCCTGCTGCATCGCCTCGACGAGCGTCGCGAGGCCCGAGCTGTCCATGTAGCCGACGCCGCCCAGGTCCACTACGAGTCGAAACGGCTTGCCCGCCTGAACTTTTTTGAGTTCCTGGCGCAGAATGGGCGACGCGGTGAGATCAACGTCACCAACCGCGGTGATGATGACGGCGCGGCCTTCGGAGCGGCTGGAAACGGTCAGCGCTGTGTTTCGGCGATCAGCCATTGGCGCCTCCGCTCGTTGTGGGCTGACCGCAGCCCGACGCGCCCGGTCCATCCTGGGCCGCGTCGCTGAGCGCACCGATTCCTGATCGTTTCTTTGTCATCGTCAATCGCATCCCAATCGGGTTCCGTTTCTCGTAGCTTACTTCGTCCATCACGGCCTTGATGATGTGCACGCCCAGACCCCCGGGGCGCACCTCGTCGAGGTTGCGGCTCTTGATCACCGCCGGATCCACCTGTCGCGCCTCGTCTTCGATCATGATGCGGAGGGCGGCGATGTTCGCGTCGGGACTGATGCCGCAGCAACTCGCTGACTCCGTTCCCAGCGTGCCCACGGGCCAGAGGCTGATCCAGATGGGCCGATCCGCGGCCCGGTCGTAGCCATGACGGATCACGTTGCAGAGCGCCTCATCAACCGCAAGGGCGACCTGCCCGCATGCCTCGTCGCTGAATCCAAGCCGCCGGGCGACGGCGGCGACCATCTCGCGTGCGCCGCTCAGGTATAACGGATTGCTCCGGAGCTCGATCCGGATCTCGGGCTGGCCGGATC
>Ga0163155_10005822_pt1 | contig 12155 bp, 14 predicted proteins | sample OliLakLV19SP4G1_FD_148611 | JGI IMG/M metagenome (GOLD analysis project Ga0163155, IMG submission 148611) | Freshwater microbial mat bacterial communities from Lake Vanda, McMurdo Dry Valleys, Antarctica - Oligotrophic Lake LV.19.SP4.G1 | ecosystem: Environmental > Aquatic > Freshwater > Lake >...
TGGGCGCGTAACTGAGCCGTATGCGACTGCCAGCGATCGCGACCATAAAGGGCAGCAATTCCAAAGCTGCTGATGATTAAAACACCAATGATTGCAATCCATTGAAGCCACATAATATTGATCTCTGTTTGTTAATGCAGCATTTGATAGAGGGTGATGATGATAATGATCGCGAAAATAGTGGTGTAGATTAACTTCGTGTATTTGGCTAACCAACTGGGAAGATAAATATCAAAATTGTCCTTAGTGGAATTTGAATATTTTCGAGCCAGCAGATTTAAGGGGCAGTGAGATTTGAACGTAAGGAGGACCATCCCTTCCAGGCAGACAAAGCCATACCCGATCCAGAGCCAGCGATCGAGTTTATGGGCGATAGCGGCATACAGCATATAGAAAATCACACCATTGAAGAAGATCCAGATCAAAGTATGAACGACTTTAATCAGCATCAATTTGATGTTACTTTCCACATCACCTCTCTATTTTTAAGGTGTGATTGTCCGAAAAGGCTGCTTGTCTTCCCGACAGATTTGCTGAATAATATTGCGTCCTGACATTGCCACCACTGGCACACTACCACCGGGTTCGACCCACTGACCGATCGCATAGAAATTCCGCAGTTTAGGTAATGTTTTCGGCAATCCTTTTATCGAGAGTGGGAGGGTTTGCTTCGTCAGTAGCCAGCCACAGGTCGATCCTTTCCAGTTTCCAGTGTAACGCTCGTAGCTCAAGGGAGTCGCTACATCGACAAATTCAATATCAGTCTTAATACCAGGATAGAATTTGTCTAGAAGATCGATGAGAATTTGCGATTCTTGAAGTTCCTCCGCATCGTAGCTCGAACGACCATAAATACGCTGCCAATATTCATAATTAGTCGTCAACAGCACGACCAGAACCGATTTTTCTGGTGGTGCTAGCGAGGGATCAAAGCAATAGTGCTTGACTCCAATCTCATACCGCTCTTCCCCCGCAATGACTACAGGTTCATTCAGCAGATGCGTCGTCCAATGCGGTTTAGAGGATAGATCTCGATTGACTTATGCTCCATCACGAAGATTTCCTACATATGGTGGTTGAAGTGATTTACAGGGGTAGCGTCCGGGTTAAACGAATGGTTCACCTGCTCATTTCTCCCCAAAGACTATCTTGGCGATCTGTGTACGCATTTCAAACAGATCCATATCTTGCCGATTGCCTAAGATAATGATGACGATCTTGTCATTGGGATAGCGGGCAATGACACTATGAAAGCCGTTAATCCCTCCTTCGTGACTGACCAATAGGTGATTACCTTCCTCACCGATGCCCCAACCATAGCCATAGCCATAGCGGAGTCCGCTGCGATCAGACGTCAGGGCAAAAGGAGTGAACATCTTGTCTCGCAAGTTTTTCGGGATCAGTTTGTCGGTGTACAACGCCTGATCCCAACGGTAGAGGTCTTCCACGGTGGAGTACAATCCGCCAGCGGCGTAGGGGTTAGACATATCGACGAAATCAGCCAGAACGCTCGTCTGGTCACGATAGCCGACAGCAAGATCGCCTTTGTTGTGGTCGTAGCCCGAATTGACCATCTGCAAGGGGACAAAAATATTATCCCTGAGGAATGCTTCATAGGTCGCGCCCGATGCCCGTTCAATGATGGCACCTAGCACGACATAACCGGAGTTGCTGTAGCTAAACTTTTTGCCTGACTGGAAATCCAGAGGTTTGTCTTTGAACCGGGCGATCGTTTGGGTGGGAGACGACGGCAATCCTTGGGTGGTCAGGTAGTCTGGGAGCCGGGTGAAATCTGGGATGCCAGAAGTATGGGTCAAGAGTTGATGAATCGTGATTGCCTGCCATGAGATCGGACAGTTTGCAAGATACGTGCAGATGTGATCGTGAACATTGAGTTTGCCCTGTGTCTGTAAGATCAGGATCGCCATCGCCGTGAACTGCTTCGTTAGTGAGCCGATCCGAAATTTTGTTTGCGCCGTGTTCACCAGATGCTTTTCGCGGTCTGCCTCGCCATACCCCTGTCTGAGCAGAACTTTGCCGTTTCGCGCAATCAGCACTGACCCGCTAAAGAGTCTCGCTTTAGTCAGCTTGTTCAGGTAGGTATCAGCTTTGGCAATGATGTCCTGAGCCAAAACCTGGTTCACCATCACATCGATGAATTTGGCTGACTCATTCATCCAAGAACCGTGACCTGAATGCTCAAACCAAATCAATTCTTTGTGGGGTGCAGTCAGGAGATTAAAATACTCCTCGGTCAGCTTCGGCGACGTGGTGCCATCGTGGCGACCAATCAAAAAGTAGGCGGGCACTTTGAGGCGCGTTGCCTGCTTGCGAAAGTCCACACCCCACAATTGCGGAAAGACAACTCCTACTGTTTCCAGTTCGCCTCGAGACAAATTCACCTTGTCGTACAATCCGTACTCAGAGCTTGTAATAAGGTCAAACAATATGTTGGACTTCGGTTTGGCGATCGCAAGATTCTGATGCTCATTCCTATACTTATTCAGATCATTGAGGTAGGTCAGCATCTTGGGCAAGACATCGTTGCCGTAATAGGGCGGTGGTCCCTGCTGCTTAAGTTTTTCCACTTGCTGCATGTCTCCGCGTTCCTGTGCCAAACGCAGTGCCAAAGCATATCGGATCAGCTCGTTCTCCAGAAACGCCACCACCTGACCCGTGCCGATAAACGCATGAAACAAGTCTGGGTAGCGTTGCACCACCATAATGCCAAGGGCGCTGCCCCACGACTGTCCCGACAGATAGATTTTTTGTGTGCCAAAGCGTTGGCGCAGGTGCAAGACCAATTCGTGGGCATCGCTGATGTAACGATCGGGGGTCAACTTTGCATGGTCGATCGCGTTAAAGGATTTGCCTGCCCCCGGTTGATCCCAGTTGACGACAACAAAGCGATCTTCCAGCCCAGCGAGTGCGCGCCGCTCAAGTACGAGTTGGCTACCACCGGGACCGCCAGCCAGAAAGAGTAGCACTGGATTGCGCGAATCCTTGCCGCGAATCGTGATCCATTCCTCGGAGCCGTTGAGTTTCACTGTTTCTAGTACCGCAATGCTGTGGGGCATGAGTTTGCCGTTGGCATCGAGAATGGGGGGTGTGGATGCGAAGAGTTGTGAGGCGAAAATGGCAAGGAGGGCGATCGCTATAAACCCTGTAAGTTCGGCAAGCACTACACGCATGGTAAAGCCAAGCCGAAACACCGCCACCAACAGAGCGACCTCTGCCATTGCAAAAAGAATCAGGATCGATGTTGGGACGGTGGTGCTAATGGGCAGCAATGCAACTGGTAAAATTGCCAGAAACATCAAGATGAATACCAGAACTCGTAGCGATATAAGCGCGATCGCGCTAGCAATTCTCAGTTTGGATCGCTGGTTCAACTTCAGATATGGGTTGTGGATCATAATGACGAACATTGATGCTGCCCTGTTCACTCAATCACTATTTCAGGTCTCTCTGTACCAAATTTCCACAGCAAGATGACACCCAAGCCGAACAGATTGACCAGGAAAACGACCAACCCTCCGAAAAATGGAATGAGTGTTAAAACGGTCACGATCGCCAAGCCCAACAAGAACTGCTGCTGTAACGATCGATTGCCATCACGAACTAGGCATTGACCAACAAAAAGAGCCACGCCTAATGATCCGACTAGAGCCGTGATCACCGCAGTGAGACTTAGAAGTGGAATCAGAGGAATACCAATGAGTGTAATCGCTAGAAAGATGGTGGCAAAAACAAAAGAGACGATCGCTCCGATGCCCCATAGAGCGCTTAGACCGGAGTGTTGACGCAATTTTGTTGCTAAAGTTGGCAAGAACTGTGGGCTAGTCTGCAAAATAATTAGCCCGAGAATAGCGGCTACTACGGCGGCACTAATTCTAAAAATGGCACTGAAGAAATACTGAGCGAAGAAGCTACTTCTGCCTCGATCAGAGCCATACATCATGCCATGTCGATCGCTGAATGTGGCGCGTTCACCATTCACGATCGCACCGGGTTCCTGTACGATCTTTCCACCGAAGGAGTAAGCATCGCCCTCTACCTGCGCGCCTTTTTTCAGTATGACATCGCCGCCAAAGGCGATCGCAGTATCCACAACTTTGGCATTAGGGGATACCGTAACGTTCCCCCCAAAAGCAAGGGCATTTTCGACAACTTGATTCTCTGATACGGTTACGCTGCCACCAAAGCGAATGAGGTTGGTATTGTTGATATTGACATCAGTCTGAGCCAGGGCATTGCCTGCAAAGATCATGCAAATGGTGGCTATAAAAGCCAGAACTAATTGTTGCCACTTCATAAATTTCATCCTCGTAAACGACAAGAACATCGACTATCTCTCATAACATTGAAAAAGATGAGGAAACCGTGAGAAAGGTATAAATGAGATGAACTATGACAAATTCCCATTATTTCCGCATCAATCAATCAACGGGTCGGTGTAGTGAAACCGCAACGAATAATGCTTCAAAGAACCCGTTGTTCCTGGTAGAAACTCTTCTCTCTATCATTGGTCGCTAGGTTTTTGGTTGTTGTTATATTCATCAGATAACCGCCGAAGCCTGTTATCCATAGCACAACAGGATAAACAAGCCATCTTTCTGTGCCGCCCAAGCCAATAAAAGGAACAATAATATTAGGGGCAAACACAACGGCACACCATGTTATTAGTGAAATGGCTCCAAAGACAATGCCGATAAATTTAAACGGAGCAGAAACGACTTTAAAGGACGTAATAGCTGATACTCCACCCGCTATAAACACAAGCAAAGAGAATATGCTGTGGTACGGAACTTTATCACCAGCAAAGAATCCAATGCCCACTAAACCCAAACCAAACAGACCAAGCGGAATACTGAAAAGCAGTTTTTTGAAATATCGATGCTGAAAAAATGTCGCCGTCAAAGCCATCAAGCCGGATAAAAGCATAGTGAGATTAAAAATGCCGGAAGATGGCTGATAGATTAAGCTGTTGGGTGGTTTTGTCGCACCAAGGTCACTTATTTCGCTGTTAAAAGTCGTGTACCCAGATGGATATAATGCTTCAGCGGTGATGATGCCCATTAAAGCAAATGAACCAGCAAGAAAGAGTAATACACCGGAGAGTCTTAGCTTATTCATGACAGATTGTTTTGATTAAATTGTTGAGAGCTTTGTGTATATCTATACCGAGCTAATGTCGTTGATCCCCACAGAAAGATGATAATGATGGCGACGATCGCAATTACTGAATAGTGAACATAAGGATAGTCAACTAGCGGATTGTGGTTTTGGTCTTTTGGAAATAAAATCCTGCCAATATTAGCTATGCTGTGAAATAGAATGCACGCAAATATACTTTTCCCAGTGTTGTTATAAAGCCAAACAATTAGTATTCGCATACCAACAAGACCGAGAGTTGCCCATGCCATCCATGTCAAACCGTTACCCTGTTGAATGATTGATGGGTAATGAAGTATTGCCCACACCAAGCCCACAATGATGGCTGTTTTTAGTGCATCCCATCGTTCTTGCAGAGCATCAACGGCATATCCCGACCAGCCGACTTCTTCACCTGTAGCACCGATAAAGATAATCACAAAAATTAGCGCGTTATCTGAAAATGGAATTTCCACTCCTACAGGAAGTGGCAGTCTAAACAGTTGCATTACTCCATAGATCAATAAATATATTATTGGCATCAAGAAAATAAGAGGCAAATACCAGGTTTTTTGCCTGATTCTTGAAAAATCAAACACTCTTTTCAGCAGTTTCTTCACGCCACCCTGCCCTTCTTCTTTATAAACAAGGATACAGGCAGCTATTAACGGTATAAAGGTAGCTATGAGGTCAGTAATAGGAACATCCAGCGGGAGTCCCTTAACTTTGACCATTGGTTCAATAACCCATATTGGAATAGCAAGAGCAAAAACCAGTAGAAAGAACTTTAGCGGTGATTTATTTGATGATGTGCTGGTATACATAATTGCGATTTGTTAAAGGTCGTTTTAGATTGATTAGTCAGAACGTGACTTTAAATGTGACTATTTCATCATGTACGTACAAACCAACTAACAGGTCGGCGGAGTGAAACTGGTGGTGGATAGTCCTTCACGTAACCTATACGCAAGATAAATTGAACATTTTCGCTGATTCCAATCGATTGATTCAGCGTTCGTCGCGTAGAGGCTTCTTCCAAGATTTGTGTCATCGGATGAATGGCAATATTCTTTTCCCGTACTTTCAGGAAAAGTCGTTGCATTCGCCTACCCGTTTCCAGTAATGTCGCTACCACATTGTCCTTGCTGGTGATGAGAAGCCAACCTGCCGATGCCGATACTTCCTTTTCAACATTAGCAATGCCTCGCGTTCTAAAATCCTTTTTCATCACATCGTCTTTGCCGTAAAAATTCCGCACTACCCAGCCAGAAAAGCCGTCGATTTCCATACCTGCCGTTGTCAGTCCATCACGATGTTGTTTAGCATCTTGACTAGAGAATCTGATCCAGTCGGCTAACTCTTGCTGTGCTGGGTCACGATCGGCTTGGAGGCGGTTGGCTTCAATGGTTTGTTCATTAACAAATTGACTTTCCTTGCTGGTGCCAGGTAGATAGTGAATAAATTCTGGTTCTGCATTGACCAGAAATGCCACATCTTCCTTTTTCAGCACATCATTTGCAAAACCAGCACGAACAGTCCGACGGGTTTTAATTTTTGCGGTATCAAAGGTCTTGCTCGATGCTTGCTTGATCAGTTTTACGTCCATCACACGCTCGTCCTGATTGGTCGTCGCGAGTAACGTCCAATCACAGATATAGCCGAAAGAATTGGCGGCATAATCCAGATTTTGCATGAACGCGCCGATCGATAGCATCGTTTCGCGTTGCGTCGGGTCAACGGCAGGCAGCCATTTGTGGCGATCGTTGCCGATCATCCAGTGATATGGTTCGAGATATTGAACAGACCACGGCTGCGTGTTGTGACCACTCGGCGCAAGCGACGCGAGAAACAAAATCTCTTTTTCGTCTGGTTTGAGTTTGGTGCTGCTATTGTCAGTCGGTTTTAGATCTGCTCTAACCAGATTGCTTCGATCGCTCCCTAAATAAGTGATTGCCCCAGTTGCAACTACTGTCCCGCCTGCAATACCAATAAATTTTTTCCGTTTCATCATGAGTGACCTTTGATCTCAATCGTGAAGCTATTCCAAATAAGCTGAGAACAGCATGGAAAGCGCAAAGCTCCCCATAAATGTCAAGGTGTATCCGCTTTTAGCTTGTGTTTGATGTGCTTCTGGCAGGATTTCTTCGACGATCGCAGTGATCAATGTGCCTGTTGTGAAAGCAAGTACAACAAGTTTGAATAGATCCGCTTGTCTGCGCAAACCCCAATAGCCCAACGTGGTGCCCAACCAAACAGGAATATCAAAGCAGCCAGTAAGAAAAAGCGCCGCTCGCGTAGTAGATCAATGGCAAATCATTGAGCTGACTCAGCCGTGTTGGTTGGTGCCGAGTCAATCTGGAGATCTACTGTAAAGCGCTTCGTTGTCCTGAATGCAGTGTGAGCATCCAAGCGCCATCGAACAAGAGATTAACTCCAATCAACGTGCCAATCAGCCAAGCCGCGCTAGATGGAAAGCTCGACCAAACGAAAATGCCGAAAATAATGCCAATAAGTCCACTTGCAAGCATCCAGCCCCAGTTTGGTGCCATGCGGCGTACTTGAAACGCAATCGACACTTGAATGATGCCTTGCACAAAAATGGTGATGCCCATCACCAGCGTCAAAGCAAGCACCCCTTCAAGCGGTTTTGCGACGACGACAATGCCAGCCAAGAGATACAAGAAACCGAGAAACAGCTTCCAAGTCACCTGTCCTGCGCCTTTTGATTGCACGGCATACACCATTTGAGCGATGCCAGCAAACATGAAGATCCAACCAAACACTAAGGTTGAAGCAATGCTGGCAACAAACGGAAAGACGATCGCCATGATGCCCAATATAATCATGAACACAGCGATCGCCTTTAACCATCTAGAGCCAACAACTTGCACATCCGTTTCAGATTCGATCACTCTCATATGGTTTCCCCCTTTTTTAAATAGCGATGCTGAAATTTTTTGAAGCCTCATTGATAACGCTTAGGATCGTGGCTTGATTACCCTGAATCATCTCCCGACCGTAGTAGGCACGTTACATGGAACGTCCCTACTACTGAAAGAATTACATCTTATTCAATCCGCATTCCTTACCATATTGATTGCACACAGGTATTTCTGAAAACCCTTGAGAGTAAGGCTTTCAGAAAATACTTGATTCCAACCTAAACGACGACAGCGACCAGCGTGACTTATTTCTTTTTGGTGTCCGCAGCAGTTTCAGCATCCAGTCTGGCGGCGATCGCTGCCAAGGTTGCTTCTTCGGCTTCTTCCATCGTCACCATTGCCAGAAAAGTTGCTGTATCGGCATAGCCTTCCGCTTGATCGGCTCGATGTTCCAGTTTCTTAACTTCGCGACTGACTTTCCATTCCTCCACATTCGCTTTCACCTCAGCTTCTTTTGCCTCAAATTGAGTCTTAAGCTTTGCCCGGTGTTCATCAAATTGTTCTTTCTTAGCATCCAGATTTGTCTTCGCTTCATCAAGCTTCGCCTGAATTTCAGCTTGAGTTTTTTTGGGTGTCGATCGAATGCTTTTCCTCAGCGCTTTTGCCCGATCTTCAATCGCTTCTAAGTTGTCATGAAGCTTTTTGGTAAAGTTGTCGATTGCAGTGCTCATGTTGTTTCCTCTAATGTAGTGTTTTTCAGGTTTTTTGATAGTGTTGTCCAATTGTCGTTGAGCATAAAAGTCTTCGTTGCTAATGACTTTATTTACTCTACAAATGGAATACTGAAGCAACTCTTTAATGATTTCATGATGTGGATTAATTGTCATCCATCTATAGATTCAAGCTGTAAGAAAATCGTGAAACAGCCAGATTGATTTGCTGCTTTCTTAATAATGCAATTGCGGCTCTCGGTCAACATTTTGATTAGGCGTAAGCGTAAGTCTCCCACCCATGGCAACCATCATAAACATTGCTACTATGAATGCTGCAATTAACACGCTGAGTAGACTTGAATTCCCCTCTGATTCTGGATCGAATTTTGACTTCGGCATTTTTTCAGTGTGATGACACTTTAAGCAAATCCAAACGTTATCTTCTTTCAAGACATAATCACGCTTCCCACAGTTAGGACAGTCTGCAATATCATGTTCAGACATAGTCAACCTCTTATTCTGTCATACTTTTCTACATAAGCAGTAAGCAAGCAAACCTGACACAACTGTCTCATTGAAGATTCTCGTCGTAGGGCGACTTGCCTTCACTGATTAGAATCATCAACTATATAGGACTTATGGACTTGCCCCCAACCCCGAAATCTGAGGGCTTTAAGAAGATCGGCTCCCCCCAGGTTTGGGGCTAGGGGGCAAATTTCGACAGGTTTTGCGTAAGTCCTACCATAATAATCAGTCAGTCTTTTGTTCTATGAATAAGTTGATCACTGCGACATGATTTAAGAAAGTCATAGAGTGCGTCGAAATCACACATAGAATCATTGTATGACGTTGAACTTAAAGCACTCTACGCTTTCTTCTAATGGGGTTTAAGCCAGACTTCTATTTGAAATCCTCATGAACTTGAGCTTCTATGCCCTCTATGACCGCTCGATCCTGCCTTTCTGTCTGCTTGGTTTTTCCAGCAGGCTGATAGCCAGGGTTCTCAATGCTGTAATCGATCGCTTTTTGAGTTTTACTTTCCAATTGCTTGGCTTTTCCTGCCGTTTGTGTTTGGGAATCGTCTGTTAGATTACCGATTTCTTCTTGGGCTTTGCCTTCGGTATTCTTTGTCATTGCCTTAGCTCGATTCATGCTTGAAAGCTGAGTTGGTTGGCTGATGAGCTGCGGGAGTGAAGTTGCAGCCCAACTATTGGTCGATCCAACGCTAAAAGCGATGGCAATTGCAAGCACGACAGCGAAACTCATGGAAAGACAAAAACTACGAAACTGTTGTAGTAAAATCATCGTTAACTCCAGAAATAAATTTGATGGTTTAGCACTAGATAAATGGTGCTAGAAAGCTAAGAGTCAGCGCTAGAAATTTACGATTTGTGATAAAAAACGAGTCTGATCAACGAAACAGCAAGATAGCTCAAGAGCGCGTAGGCAACGATCGCAATCACAACATTGACATCAAAGATATTTGCCCCACCTTCTGAAGTCGGACTAATGAATAAGGTAGAGAAGGGCGCAATGAAAGGGGCAGAGAGATCGTTAATCAGTCGAGCAAAGCCATTTTGGGGATTGGCACCCAACAACCGCAGCAAGAATCGCATCACAAGCAATATTTCCAGCATTCCTGCTAGCCAATAAAGGCTATTCATGATCCAGATGAAGGTCGTATTGCGTCGGGCAGTGCTCAGACGTTCCTCCCCTTGATGCAGTCGGAAGGCCTCTTCATCACGGCGCAGGTCTTGTCGGCGCTCAAGATTGGTGTCATTATTCTGATCGTGATTCATACTGAAACCATTGCTTTTTGATTACTGTTTTTGATGGACTGGTTGAATTTAGAAACTCAGTACCTGAGCCGAATGAACGCTCCTGGTCTTAGTGTAAGGAATGGCTGTTCTATTTCCGGTTTGAATTGATTAACTACAATACAAAACGTAAGGTTTAAGCCTGGTTGACTGACAAATCTTTCTGTGATCGCCTGCCCCGCCCTGCACTGAAAGTGCGGGCTAACAGCAGTAAGTCCTCTCAAGAGGACTGCAAGGGTCTTTCAACCCGTTTTAACGGGTTTGAAACCGTTAGCCCGGATTTTAATCACGGGCGGATCAGCAACGGAGCCATAAGCCTTTCAGGACTTTTGTCAGTCAATCAGGGTTTAAGCCTGCCGTCTCAGCCGGGGTTTTAGAAGCCAGAGCAGCGCAATCCCTGTAATACCGCCAACAACCGCCCCTGCTGCCAATCCAGTAGCAGCACCCGCCAAGGCTGTGGCAAGGTCGAAGCGATCGAATATCATGAAGGTGGTGCCGACAAAAGCAACGAGCAGACCACAAGCCCACGCGATCGCATTGGCAAACACCCACCAACCTGCACGACGGATATGTTCTCGCAGCACTAACCATTGAGCCAACCCCAAGACACCACCAGTCCAGGCTCCCACAAGGAACACGCCTCTGGCTAAAGCCAGGGTTCTCATCTCAGCGGTGCCTGTGTGATCCAGCACAAGAAAGAACGACAGCAGCGCAATGGCTTTGATGCCAAGGAGCCAGGCAATGGTTGCCGCGATCGCCGTGACTGCAATCCACTTGCCCACGTGTTTGATGTAATGCCGTAGCACGAGCCATTGGGCGCAGCCAAGGACAATGCCTTGTAATAAACCAACGGTATATAAAACGGCGACGAGTTCAGTGGTGCCCAGCCACTTCATGGTTGTGCTGGCAAGGAGCACCAGGACTAAGCTCACCAGTTCCGCGATCGCGGTTGCAGCCACCCACGCTTCCCATAACGTCCAGCCTTTGCTGAGGCGCAAGGTGTGGATGAGTCCATGTCGTTGGTTTTCAAGCGGGTGTTTAGACATCACTGCCTCTATACCAAATGTACTCTGTTGCTGGTTCAGACCTGAAAAGTCTTGATTCATACATGACTTTCATGTGCTGCTTCCACTGGTTGCTCGCTGGCGCTCAACTGGGTTGGAGCTTGATCAACGTTTTTGTCCCAGCAGCGTCACTGATCCACAGCGCTACCACCTGACCGTTTGCGTTTTGCCCCGTTAACACTTCAGTAGGTGCATCGATCGTGTGAGCATATGTCACTTCATCCTTACCCACTTCAATCACCAGATCATTCCCTTTGCTGGGGCGATCGTAAACGATTGCCAGCAACGGTGTATTTTCAATCAACGTTTCATCACCGAGTTCGGTACTGATGGTTTCGATGGCAATGTGTCGTCCACGATTACCATCAGAGAACTGATCGAAAAACTCGCCCCAGCGATCGCGGGACACGGTTTTGGTAACGTCAATTTTGCTGACCATACGATTCCTTCTTAATTGGACATCAACATCATCTGGTTTAGAACTAATGATGATCGATCGCTTACTTTCCACTCGCCTCGCAGCGG
>Ga0163155_10005827_pt1 | contig 12152 bp, 18 predicted proteins | sample OliLakLV19SP4G1_FD_148611 | JGI IMG/M metagenome (GOLD analysis project Ga0163155, IMG submission 148611) | Freshwater microbial mat bacterial communities from Lake Vanda, McMurdo Dry Valleys, Antarctica - Oligotrophic Lake LV.19.SP4.G1 | ecosystem: Environmental > Aquatic > Freshwater > Lake >...
CGCGACTTCCATCATCCGAAGACACTTGCTAACCGGCACCACACTGAACATCCCCCTGCGACAGCGTCACGACACAAACCACCGCGCGGTACGGAACCTATCTGCCTTCATGCGGGTAAGCACGCCGGGTCGCCTTCCGCGCGATATGCCCACTTGTGAGCTGCGAAAGCCGCAAATCCTGCCTCCAAACGTCATCCCGCGCCCGGAGTCGGAATCCAGACCTCGTTGCGTCGCATGAACCAGAGCGTCCGAGGCGGATTGTAGCCCGCGAGTGGCGAGCCGGTAGCGCGGAGATGTTGGCGCTCCATGAACGCCCTGAGCGCTTCGGTTAGGCTCGCATCGTGCAGGGCTGGGTCGTTTCAATCGGCCTGAACCCGGCGACGTACGGTACGCATTCCCTGAGGCGCACGAAGGCCGCGCTGATCTACCGGAAAACCGGCAACCTGCGCGCGATGCAGCCGCTCCTCGGGCACACGAAGCTGGAAAGCACTGTCAGGTACCTCGGAGTCGAGGTCGACGACGCGATCGCGATCTCCGAGCCAGGTTGATCTTTAACGCCACGCGGAATGGTCGGTTCGGATTGTGCCGGCCATTCCCCTTCCCCAAACTATTGGGCTGAAGTTCGCCGGAAGCGGTCATTGCCGTGATCTCGGACGGACGGCAAGGCGCTGTACGACGGAGACGATCTTCGTCCCTGCGGTCATGTCGATACTCCCACTCCCTGTTGATCCCGCTCAATGCCGCAGGAGGCTCCACGCTTAAACTCTTATCTTGAGTGAGACGATCACGATGCAATGGTCAGCCCGAAATGAGTGAGTTCGATGCTCCACACAATCGCGGTCATCCTGATTGTTCTCTGATTGTTGGGTGCTGTCTCATCTTACACGATGACTGCTGCGCGTGATTCAAAGCAGACACTCCTGGTCGTTGCGAACATGCAGAATAGGAAGCAAACAATGAGCAAGAACCGGATCGAAGGCGCGGCCAAAGAAGCTCTGGGCGGTGCAAAACAAGCAGTTGGAAAAGCCGTTGGCGACAAGAGCCTTGAGGTCAAGGGGGCGGTCGAAAAGGCGGCTGGATCGGCGCAAAAAGCCGTTGGCAAGCTCCAAGACAAGCTGGGCGACTCCACCAAGGAGTAGTCACGCAAGCGGCAGCGCGAAATTGGCAATCCCCGACAAGCCCGGCTCGCCAGTTTCGGTGGCGGACGCACCAAGGCCGATATCGGGGATTGTCGGCGCCGCCGCCGGTAGGGCGTTGGTCGGGTGCTGCGGCGCATTCACGCTGACCAAATGCGATCGCCGCACTGAACAGGCGGCGAGCTAACGCAATCAGTTGGAGCGCGTCGTCGCCGATCGTGGATGACTCAAGTTAAAGGGAGACGACATTGCTGCTTTTAATCATCATATTGATCCTACTTTTTGGCGGCGGCGCCGGGTACTATGGGCATAGCCGTTGGGGCGTTGGAGGCGGTGCGGGTGTAGGCCTCGGAACGATCTTGTTGATCGTCCTCGTCGTTTACCTACTCGGTGGGCTGCACTGAAAGACGTGCGAAGGCCGGGCCAGAGACCAGCGATCTCCTCACCACTCACGCAGCGATCTACAATACGTTCTACCTTCAGCTGCATCTCAGTTCACGGCACGCGCGTCGCAGAAGTCGGGAAGCTGCTGTCACTACATGGGCCGCCGCTGTGCGCTAAATCGACGAATGCAGAGGCGCTCCGCCTAGAAAGTTAACCTGACAAGGCTCGTCCGCCGCCGATGAAGCTCTTGCCTTTCCATTTCCAGGACGGCCGCGTCCATGGCGCTAGAGCGGCGAGGGCAGCGATTTCGCGGCGATTGAGTGTGCCGATTTCCGACAATTCCGCGATCAGCGTGCGGGCGATAACGCCGCCGACGGCGGGCACGGAAGAAAACAAGCTCGCTTTCGCACGCCGGGCGGGTGAGGCTTTGATTGTATCATCAACGTCGCCTTCAACACTCTCGATCTCGCGCTTGAACGCTTTGAGCAGACGCGCGATGCTTTTTGGACCCGCACCGGCGCTGGCTGCATGCGGACACGCCTTTGCGTGGCAACGCCGTCTTTATCAACGCTCTCGCGCGGATGTCAGCACTTCGGCGAGCACGTTGCGCAAGCCATGCACCTGATCCACCAGGTTCAGTACGACGCCCACGCCCTCGGCGTTGACGCCGAGATCATCCATGAGATCCCGGATCAATTTCGCCCGCGCCAGATCAGCCTCGGTAAAGGCGCGCTCTGGCGTCGTTTCACTGGGAACCAGCCATTCCTCTTCGATCCAGACCTCGAGAGTCTCGCGGTCCACTTGCGCACGCGCTAGAAAATCCACCGTCGTGATAATCATGACACCATGTCCTTTCTCGGATCATCGCCAACCCCGCCCGCCCAAGTGGAGAGAAACGTCTCCAGTTCAGCGTTTGGTTCTGACGGCAGCATCACCTTGAGCTTCACGAGTTCGTCGCCGGCGCCGCCGCGCCGCGCGACGCCCTTGCCTTTCAAGCGAAGAATTGTGCCGGTGTTTGATCCCTTCGGCACCGTCAGCATCACCGCCCCGGTCGGCGTCGGGGTTTTGACGCGCGCGCCAAGCACCGCTTCTGAAAGCGCGATCGGGAGTTCGATATGAATGTCGTCGTCCTGCCGGACAAAGAAGCGATGCGGAGTGATCGAAATCTCCACCAGCACGTCGCCCGCCTCACCCTCTCCGCGCGAAGGCGCGCCCTTGCCGCGCAGCCGCAGAGTCTGGCCCTCTTGAATGCCGGCAGGAATAGTCACATCGAGCGAGCCGCCATCGGGCAACGTGAGCCGCTGGGTCGCGCCGTTGACGGCGTCGAGAAACGAGATCACCAATCGGTATTGCAGGTCCGCGCCGCGGGTGCGCCGCGTTTGGCCGGCCTGGCGGCGAAACAATTCCGCGAACAAATCCTCGCCGTCGGCGAAGTCGGCGAACCCGGAACTGTTTTCGTAAGGGCTTCCGGCGCCCGCGCCGCCGCTCGCAAAATCCTTGTAGTATTGTTGCCGCGGTCGCTCAGTCCCTGAAGCGTCGCTTTCGCCGCTGTCGAATTTCTGGCGCTTCTCAGGATCAGAAAGAAGATCGTTGGCAGCCGTAACATCCTTGAAGCGCGCCTCCGCCTGCTTGTCCCCGGGATTGAGATCTGGGTGCAGTTTCTTCGCCAGTCGGCGATAGGCCTTGCGAATATCGTCGGGCGTCGCCGTGCGTACAACCCCCAGAACTCCGTATGGGTCTTTCACGATTTCTCCGTTCGGACTGGCTGACGCTCCAGTCTAAACTAGAGCGACGGCCATGCATACGCGCCAGCCTGGTGGCCATGATCTTCGTCGACCTCGCTGAAGCCCATCCGCTCCAGAAGGGCGACGAGAGTTGCGAGATCGCCGTCCCTCTCACCCAGGGTGATATTGCGGCGTTCCTGGGCGTAACCCGCCAAAACATCCAGCGGTAAATTTCCGACCTCCGCGAACGCGGGGTGCTGGAGAAACTCGGAGGCGTCTGGACCGTCCGTGACAAAGCCAGACTTGTTCGCATTGCTGCCGGCAAGCCTTTCTGATCCATATCGCGATACTGGTTGCAAGCGCGCCGGCAATACTTGCGGGTCCATAGCTCAGGCATGGTCGAGACGGCTTGCGGCACGGCGCACGCGTATCAAAACGAGCTGGCATGTGCGAGATTAAGGCTTTCGGAAGCTTCCGTTGCTCACCAATCCCAATTTTGGAATTGCGGCGGGACTGGCCGGACGCTTCCCGAAATCGGACATCACTGCCGGAACTTCGTCCGACCGCAACTCGCCGATCTCGGACGGTCCCAACATGCGGATCGCCCGAATTGACCTCGCGCAAGGCATCTCCTGCCTCTCCGCATTTATCTCGTATCTCCTAGTCGATGGACGACGAACAAAAATGCTGCACAAGCAAATTCTGGAATGGCAAGCGCGTCATCCAACGATCACATGGCTGTTCTGGGGACTCGTCTGGGCCGTCGTGTTGATCACGCTGTTCTGGCCAAACCCCGCTCACGGCGTATGACAAGTCAAAACTGCTATTCGCTAGGTCGCGAAGGGCTGAGCCGATCCAATCGTTTCGCCGGTAATGCTGCGGGCGCTTCGGCGAGAGATCGCCGGAGACGGCCATTCCGCTATTCAGCACTCGCGGAATAGATGTGGAGACCCCAGCCAATCCCGGCATCTGCAAGCCGCCGGATATCCTCAGCATCGCCGCAGTCCCCCTTGCCGGGCAGAATCCAAGTATAACCCTGCCGTGATCGACATCGTCTTCGGGTTCAGTTGGCGCCACTGGTTTGCAAGCGAGCGCTGCGACTGGCGGTCACGGACAAAAACTCTCTTTAAGCCTCATCATTTGACGCACCCGATGCTTGAGAACATTGCGCGAAAATGATCCGCGCAGGGTCCTTCAAAGGGCTAGCGCGGAGGCGACGATGCTAGAAATTCGTCGATTCGTAACGTCCATGTGATCGGCGATGCAATGGTCGCTGTTCAGGTTGTGCACTTTGCCGGGCGTCCAAACGATAGGATCGTCCACGCATGACCGCGACGGCGACGCAAGATCGCCTGGAATGCCCTGAGCGCCATTGGCGCCGATAGCGCCGAATGAATCGTCGGCGCCGCCCAGGCGCCTCGAACTATCGCCGGAGAGGTGCGAAGCGATGGCATAGGCCTGGAAGACGGCGCGATCATTATGCGTGCACGTGATCAGCGTTGGACCAGCGATCTTGCGATGCGCATTCACAAACGCTCCGCCCGGCGCCAGGGCGTTGTGCGAGAAAGCGCCCTGCAACATTGTAAGGCTCTGGAGCTTGGACGCGTCCGCCGCATGATACACCGCCGACGTGACGACGCGCGCGCCGAAACTATGGCCGATCAAATGTATGCGCGCCGCGCTGGAAGCTTGCGCCGGTGCCAGCACATGAGCGGCAATCCCACGCCCAATCTCTCCGGCCCGATCCTTCATGCCCCAGAACGTGCACGAGTTGAACAAGAGCGAAACTCCAATCCTCGGCCCCTGATGGCGGCTCCGCTGTTCGCGCGTGCTGCCGAACCTGTATCGCCGCTCCCCGCTCAGGCCTCTCAGCAGGGTGCCTGCGTTGTCCGGCGTATAGCGCGCGGCGTCGGCCTCCAGCTCGGAGTCCAACTCCTGCCATCCAAGCGCGTCCCGCACGTCGCTCAGCAAGGCTGCGCTGGCGCCTGTCTCAAACTGGCTTCGGATCGCCGCCTGCGCCCTCTCCATCAATCGTCCCGAGTCGGCGCCTGCGAACGCGGCGAATTGCTCCACGAAATGGCGCAGCACATCTTCGCTTACATCGGTCGCGCGTATCCGGCTGCGGCCCGAGACAGTCGCCACCGCGGGCGCTTCTTCCGACGCGCCGAACTGTTTGGAGGGCCACAGCACGAGTAACGCCGCATACTTCCTGTCGCTCGGCGCGGCCGACAAGGCGCTGTTCACGCCGCTCAGAAGCGGCTCGTAGACGCGCAAGGCACCCGGATAGTCCGAATTCCATCCGTGCGAGACGATGATGAAGTCAGTGATTGTCTGATCTTGTAGCAATGTGGGCGGCGGGCTCGTGAGTTCACCGCTTGCCGAAAACGTGATCCACTCGAACGGCAGCCCTCCGAATGGCGTTGGCTGACAAGTCACTGCTGCGACGCTGGACGGGAGCGTCGCGCGCGGCGCCGCCGCGCAGCCCGCCGCTAAGGCACCCAATGCCAACGAAAAGTGACGCCGATCCATCGCACCCTCCATGATGAGGGGCCTTACGACGTTGCGCGCTGGCCGGTCGTTGATCTCGCTCAACCCTACACTGGCGCAACGCGAAATCGCCAATCTCCGCTTTGGGCCACTGAACGCTCTGGCGTACAAGATCGCGACCGACTTGGTCGCTCAAATCCTGTCGCCCGTAATACTGCATGAGCTAAGGCAGACCGTCGCCGGCAACAGCCGTTCGTCACTTGTCTCGCACGCTCAGCGCGCCACCCAGCCGCCGTCGATGACAAGTGCGTGCCCCGTCACAAAACTCGCGCCCGAACCAGACAACAGAACCGGCGATTTCGTCGGGCATGCCCCTTCCAACCCGCGAGCATCAAGCCCCGCAACCGAAGATCGAAAGGCCCGATGCAGTGGCGTGCGGCACAGACGGATCGACATCGAGCACGCGCAACACGCGCGCATCGCGCCGGTAGATGTCGTCAGCGTAAACCACCGCGCCTGTCTCGTCCACGCTTGCCGTTAGATAAAGTATGTAGACCGGCACCGATGCCGTGAGCGGTACGCGTTGCGTCGCGCCGGCGTCGATCGCGAGATCGATTGCGTCGCGCGTCCAGGACGGCGCGTTGAACATGATTTCCGCCATGCCGACGGGATCGGCGACACGGATACAGCCGTGACTGCGCGCGCGGTCGGCCTGGGCGAACACGCCGCGGCTAGGCGTGTCGTGGAGGTAGATGGCGAACGGGTTCGGCAGGTCGAAGCGCATGCGGCCGAGCGCGTTGGCGGGGCCAGCGCGTTGGCGCAGTGTGTACGTGAACGGTCGCGCGCTCCAGTCGACGACTGCAGGCGGCACGACGTTTCCACCTGCGTCCAGCACGTCGAACCCGTCGCGGGCGGCGGCGCTCGGATCGCGCCGGAAGCGCGGCAAGAGCTCCTCCCGCACAATCTTGGACGGCGGCGTCCATGTGGGATTGAGCGTGACCGAGCTGATCTCCGCAATGAAACTCGGCGTCGGCATGTCGCGCGCTCCGACGATGACGGCGTGACGTACGGGCGATGCACCCTCGCGGCGTACGAGAAGCTCGAACCGTGGTACGAGAACGTCCACGCGACGCGCCGGCAAGTTGCGCGGCAGCCAGCGCCATCGCTCGAGAGTGACCCGCAGCCGTTCGATGCGCGCCTCACGGGTTAGACCATTCGCGTCCGGCGTCCCCGCAGGCTCCGCTGTCACCCGCGCCATCTCGCGGCGCAGCGCATCGTATTCCGGTTCATCCGGCAGCAGCGCGCGCAGCAGGGCCGACGGGCTCGCATTGGCCGAGAGGGCCGTGCGCAACGCCGCAAGGTCGGGCGCATCCGGTCGCGCAATGCGCCACTTTGGATCGGCGACCGCGGGATCGGCGCCGCCCTGCGCAAAGCGCTCTGCGAGCCGTGCAAAGAGCGCGTCGGCAATCTCGTCGCGCTCGGACGCGGCGCGCGCATCCGTCGCGGACGCCAGCGCATCCAGCGTCGTCAGCGCTGGCGTTTCGGCCGCAAGCCCCTCCTCCGGCGCCGCTGTCGCCACCGCGCGCAGATCCGCGAGCGCCGATGGGCTCCACGCGTGCACGGGCGAGGCGGGGGCCCTCAGCGCCGGCGCCGGCGCCGTGCAGGCGGCGAGCGCACAGACAAACGCAAGGATCGTGGTTCTCATCGGGCTCTCGTCATGCCGGCGCATTGGCGCGACCGAAAGCGGCAGCCGTCAAGGATTTTCACGATCGGCGCTGTCAAGGCGCGCGCATCCCCGTGGCCGCGGCACGACGTTCTTCAGAAGCAACATCATCTCCATCAGCCGCTTCCGTTCCGTAGCGGAGTTGGAGGATAGAAGGGACCAAGCGAGGCAAAGCCGGCATCGAGCGCGATGGTCAAGGTCAGCGCCTCGCGCTGGGAAGGATCAGTCAACGCCATCTTGGCCTCGCCGATCCGCCATTCATAGAGGCAGGCTCCATAGCTGCGGCCCCCCTACGTTGGGCGTCTTGATCAAACTTCCCACAATGCCGGCCGCAAGCAACGCCGCTATTGCAGCTGCTCAGACACTCAGAGCCGGCGGCAACATTGGGCCATCAAGACCAGGGTCGCCATGTTGTGACGAACGGCGAGCGCGATCAACATCTGCCCTTCCCGCCCTTCCCGCCCTTCTGGTCCATCAGGCTCGATTTCGCCGAAGTCCGCCGTTCACCTCAGTTCCGACCGGGTGACTGGTTCGAGTTTGCGACGGGCCAGGTCGCGGTCAGCGTCATGTCCCTTTGGCGCACCTGCGGGCCAAGCGTTGGTCCATTCCCTGGCGTCCTTCACCTCGCCTGCGCCAGTCGCAAATCCGACAGGAAGGAATGCGCCGGATAGCCTTTGTATCAACCAGAACGCACCCGCGCTTCCTAGAATGTACCCGCCGAATAGCCGTAACCGCCTGATCGGGACCGAACGAGATCGGAACCACGCAAGCGGCGCGGCAAGCAGAACCACAACTGCTACCTGCCCGATTTCCACACCGACATTGAACAGCAACAGCGCAACCACGCGCGCGTTTTCGGGCAGTCCAATCTGCGAAAGCGCGCCGGCGACGCCGAACCCGTGGAGCAGGCCAAATCCAAAAGCGGCAAGCCATGGGGCCGCGACGGACAATCCCGACTCGCCACGCGCTAAACGCTCGCACTCGTACGCCACTAGCACGATCGAGAGTGCTGATCGCCGAAGGCTGTCGCATCGCCTTCCAGGATGAATGACAGCAAGGCGATCGAAAGAAGACACTGCGCACCTAGGGTGCGATCAGAACCATCACGGCCTTGCCGAGCGCACCCAACAATAAGACGATGCTCGCCAGGAATTGGATCAAGAAACCGATCTCGCGCTTACTCGGATCTTCGACATAACCGAGCGCATAGAGAATCCGGCCCAAGATCCAAACGACGCCGATCGCTGCCACGATGATCCCAGTCTGATCCTGCGGCTGCCAGAACAGGTGGCAGAGCCACAAGGACGGCAGGAAGATGGGCAGCCACTCCAACGTGTTAGCCTGAACTCGAACCGCCCGCTCCAAGAGCGGATCACCTGTCATTGTTGGAGCCTTGATGCCCGATTTGCGACGCGCGGCGCCGACGCCGATCACCGTCCAAAGATAGACCAGCAAGGCCAAGGCGGTGACGATGGCGACGTAGGCATGTGATTGCATTGATGGCCCCTCCCATTTTCAGCGACGAGCCTGTCACGCTTCGTCTCCGCTCGGAACCCCACTGCTAAGTCGCAGAGAGCGCCATCGCCGCAACGTCGCCGTTTCCAGCCGCCCAGCCGACGCAGGTTGACAGCTGCTCTTGGTGCCCGCAACCAATCCCGCCACGGAGACTCCGATGGGCCGGTTTGTTGGTACGATTCTGCTGACCATCGTGACCGCGGCGGCCACGCTCGCGCTGTTGCAGGTGCTCGGCCCCGATTGGACTCAATTCCCTCCCGCGACGTGCCTGGCTACGCATTGCTTCTGCGAAATCCCGCACACGGACTCACTACTGCTCCAGCCCGCCAACAGCTGGTCGTCGCTCGGTTTTGTGCTGGTCGGCTTTTGGATCATGCTCGCGCCGCAGCGCGGCGAGACGGTTTTCGCCGGTTGGCCTGCTCTATGGTTTGGCTTCACTGCGGTCGTCATTGGCGTCGGCAGCTTTCTCCTACATGCCACGCTGACGCTCTGGGGCCAATTCTACGATGTGCTAGGCATGTATCTGCTGAGCGGATTCCTGCTTGCCTATGCTGTGCAACGCTGGCGCGGCTGGTCGAATTCAGCGGCCTTGGCGCTTTACCTCGCGGTCTGCGCCATCCTCATTGCGCTGCTCTGGATCATGCCCGAAACGCGCCGTTGGTTGTTTGCAGCCGTGCTGGTTGTTGCGCTCACAGTCGAACTTGTCATGGCGCGGCCACTCAGGCCAAATGTCCGGGTTTCGTTGTTCGGTTACGGCTTGCTCGCCAACACAATCGCCTTCGGGATTTGGATCCTCGACAACACCCGCACGCTCTGCATGCCCGACAGCTTGTTGCAGGGTCACGCAGCGTGGCATTTTCTCGGCGCGGTCGCGGTCTTTTTCAACTACCGCTATTATTGCAGCGAACAACCGCGAGCGGCTCGCCAGGTCGGCCCGTAGAGCGCCGGCAGGCCGATACGGTGCTTGCAATCGAAGGTCCTGGTCGATCCAATCCAGTCACCGGTAATGCTGCGGGCGCTTCGGCGCGTCATCGCCGAATTGTACCATTCGCAATTCGCGCAGCGCTGCTGCCTCAAGCGTGCAGAGGGTTAAACGCCTTAGTTTGCCGATATCGAGGCATTTGCGCCTCCTCGGCAACATGCGTCCAAGATTCCTTGGGGCAGTTCAGATCAGGCGATGCGTCGCCCCTGAACCACGCGCAGCACAATCACCACTGCCGCTGCCAGCAATAGTAGATGGATAAATCCACCCATGGTCACCGAGGAGACTAGGCCAAGGATCCAAAGCGCCACCAAAACGATCGCAATTGTTTCAAGCATGTCGAGGGTCTCACTTCTCTATTTCTGCGTGGACGGTGTATCGGTGTCTGTGGCGTTTCGGGCGTTGTCGCCAGCGACCTTGGCGTTATCACCCGCGGTCTCCAGCGCATCGCCCGCAGCCTTGGCGGCCACACCCGCCCTCTCCTGGGCCCCCACAGCGGCGCGATCAGCATCGGCGCCGGCGCTGCGAAAGGAGCCCTGACTGTACGCGAACACTGCAATGGCGACGACCACGACGATAATGCCGAGAATCAGACCCCCGCCAAAATTGCTGCGCCGGCTGACCGGCGAGACCTGGCGCTCCGTTGTTTCCACCGCGTTGCCGCCCGCGTCGCGGACGACCTTTGTTTCTTTGACTTCCTGAATAGCGGCCATGAAGAGCGCTCCTGCTTTTAGAGAGAGCTCGCCCTTGACAAGCATGTTCCGTCTCCGAGCTGCGATGTTCAAAACGGAACGCTTCCGTTGCGCGCGCGTTGAATGACGTCGCTCCATGAGCACAACCCCCAAGCGCAAGAGTATGCTTGCCGCAGGGTGCTGTCAGTTTCACGCTAACTTGTCTCCGATTGCTGACGGGTGTCAGCCTTTTGGAGGCGCGCCTCGTTAGCGAAGCTCTCGTTCAAGCGTCATCGGTTTCCGCCCGTCGTCATCTGGCTATATTTCCCGCTTTTGCCTCAGCTTCCGGTTTTTAAGGGCGCCGGAACTGTCCTCAGGCCAGGGCGTTGAACCACATGATTTTGGCGCTCCGGACTACCGCACACGCTCCGGCAGAATCGACGCACCGAGCCCTTTCCGCATGGAACGCGGTCCGTCTGGCGCCGGTCATGCCCGACGCGCCCGCGCCGGGCGCCCGTCCCGAACTCGCCGGCCTCGAGCGGAGAATGCTCGAAGCGTCGCTCGCTCATGTCCAGGCGCGAGCGGCGAAGGCGCCCTCGGGCCCCGATGCCTTCGTCGCCTGGTTTCAAGATCTGCGCGCATCAGGGCGGGTCAGCACGATCCGCTCTTTCCGTTCCTCGCCGCCGACGCAACCATGGCGCAGATGCGCTGGTTCATCGAACAGGAAGCGGCCGGCGAGGCCGGGTTCGACGATCTGCTGGCGATGACCTTGGGTGCGCATGCCGAAGCGTGCGAAGCTCGAACTTGCGCGCAATTTCTGGGACGAGCTGGGCCGCGGCGACGCGCGCGCCATGCACGGTCCTATGCTGGAGCGTCTGGTGACCGCGCTGGACTTGCATCCCACGCCGGCCACCACGCTGTGGCCGTCTCTGGCGCTCAACAACACCATGATCGCAATGGCGTGCAGCCGCGATTATGCGTTTCACGCCATCGGCGCGCTCGGCGTCATCGAATTGACCGCGCCGGATCGCTCCGCAGCCGTGGCCGCGGGATTGCGAAGGCTGGACGTCGGCCCTGAAGCGCGACGCTATTTCGATCTGCACGCCACGCTCGATGTGCGCCACTCCGCGGCCTGGAACCGCGAGGTGATCTGGTCGCTCGTCGATGAAGATCCGCGCACAGCGCGATGCATGGCCGAAGGCGCGCTGATGCGGCTCGATTGCGGCGCACGGTGCTTCGACGCCTATCGCACTGTGCTCTGGGCTTGACCGACCTCGATGATCGCGACGCGGGGCTGCTGGCGCTTCTCCAAGCGCTCGACGCGCGCGACTATGACTTCGTGACCCCATCGCCGCTGTCGCACGCCCGCGTGCTCGCGCGGCGGACCCGCGCCAAGCCGCACGATCTACGTGACATCTTCGGCTGGAACCGTGCGTTTGATATCGGCGACTTGAGTCCGGACCTGTTGGCCTTGGTCCGACGCGCCGACGCTTTGGCGCCGAGCGGCGACCTTTTCACCAGCCGCTACCG